>Ga0181532_10000472_pt1 | contig 41531 bp, 33 predicted proteins | sample PEATcosm2014_Bin_33_FD_119768 | JGI IMG/M metagenome (GOLD analysis project Ga0181532, IMG submission 119768) | Peatland microbial communities from MTU Mesocosm Facility, Houghton, MI, USA - PEATcosm2014_Bin11_30_metaG | ecosystem: Environmental > Terrestrial > Soil > Wetlands > Peat | place...
AAGTTCTACCTGGTCGCCATGCTGTTCATTCTGTTCGATGTTGAGGCAGTTTTCATCTATCCATGGGCCATCATTTTGCGCGATTTGAGGCGTTTCGGCCTGTGGGAAATGCTGGTGTACATCGGGATTTTCCTCGTCGGCTTCTTCTACGTCTGGAAGAAGGGCGTGCTGGACTGGGGCGAGACCTCTCCCCCACGGGGGAATTTCTGATGCCGCTGGTCCCCGCCATCACTGATCTGGAACAACTGAAGAACCATCCGGCCGTGGCCCGCCTGCTGGGCTGGAACGCCGAAACCGTGACCGCTGTGAAGTTCGATCGCGAGGAAATGACGATTTATGTCGATCGGGCCTATATCCGCGAGGCTTGCGTCGTCCTGAAAGAAGATCCCGCCTGCCCTTTTGATTTCCTTTCCGATGTCACTTGTGTGGACTGGTATCCTGCTGAGCCTCGGTTTGAGGTCGTCTATCACCTGCTTTCGATCCCGAAGAAAGAGCGGGTCCGGCTAAAGGTTCCCCTGAACAGCGACAGCCCGGCGGTCGAGTCGATCACCCCGGTGTGGCCCGGAGCCAACTATTTCGAGCGCGAAGTTTTCGATCTGTTTGGGGTGCGGTTTACGGGGCATCCTTATTTACGGCGCATCCTGATGCCCGAGGACTGGGAAGGTCACCCTCTGCGCAAGGATTATCCCGTGGAGGGCTACCGCTAAATGGCCCACCTGAACCCCACGCCCGTGCTGGAACCCGGCCAGGATCGCACCATGATCCTGAACATGGGCCCGCAACATCCGTCGACCCACGGAGTGTTGCGTGTGCTGCTCGAGATTGATGGCGAAACGGTCGTGCGCCTGATGCCCGACATCGGCTTCCTGCACACCGGAATTGAAAAGACCTGCGAGGCCAAGTTCTACCAGCAAGTGGTGCCGCTGACCGACCGCATCGACTACCTCTGCCCCATGACCAACAACCTCTGCTACGTCCTGGCCGTGGAGAAGTTGCTGGGGCTGGAGATTCCTCCGAAAGCGCAGTGGCTGCGGGTGCTGCTGAACGAGTTAACCCGCATTAACTCCCACTTGGTCTGGCTGGGCACGCACGCCATGGACATCGGCGCGCTGACGGTCTTCTTATATTGCTTCCGCGAGCGCGAAGAAGTGCTGCGCATGTTCGAGATGGTCAGCGGACAGCGCATGATGACCTCGTATTTCCGCGTGGGCGGGATCGCGCTAGAGCCGCCGATCGGATTCTTCGACCGCGTGCGCGACTTCGCCGGATATTTTCCGGAGAGGATCGATCAGTACGAGAATCTGCTGACCGGCAATCCCATCTGGACGATGCGGACCAAGGGCGTTGCCCGGATGACTGCGGAAGACGCGATTGCGCTGGGTGCGACTGGACCGACCTTGCGCGGCAGCGGCGTTGACATCGATCTGCGGCGCGATATGCCGTACTCGAGCTACGAGAAGTTCCAGTTCAAAGTGCCGATATCGCAGGAAGGCGACGTATTCGCACGGTACATGTGCCGGGTGCAGGAACTGCGGGAATCGATCGGGATAGTGCGGCAGGCGCTGGATGGCATGCCGGAAGGCCCGATCAAGGCCGAGGCTCCGGGAATTGTGCTTCCTGACCGCGAGAAGATGAAGACGCAGATGGAATCGCTCATCTACCACTTCAAGATCATCACGGAAGGGTTTGCGGTACCGCCGGGCGAAGTTTATCAGGCAGTCGAATCGCCGCGCGGTGAGATGGGCTATTACATCGTCAGTGATGGGACAGCCAAACCCTATCGGGTGCACATGCGCTCGGCCTGCTTCGCGAATCTGCAGACGCTGTCGAAAATGTGCGAGGGACGGTTGCTGGCGGACGTAGTAGCGGCGATCGGGAGCATCGACATCGTGCTGGGAGAAATCGACCGCTAGGACAAACCATGCTGCAGCCCCCGCAGGGGCGGAATAATTTAGCCCAGGGCGTAAGCCCTGGGTAAGCGGGAAGAAACGGAACAAATCCCGTAGGGGCGGCAGAAAATTGGGCATGAAGTTCTCTGAAGAATTCGAAACACGGTTTGCGGAGATGGTCCCGCACTATCCGACAAAGAGGTCTGCGCTCGTCCCTACGCTGCTCTACGCGCAGGACGAAGTCGGCTACCTGTCGAATGAGGTCATCGCGGAAATTGCGTCTCGTCTTGACCTGACTGAACTCGAAGTGCGCAACGTGATCAGCTACTACTCGATGCTGACCACGAAGCCGCGCGGCAAGTTCAACGTGCAGGTCTGCACCAACATCAGTTGCATGGTGCGCGGCGGAGAAGACATTCTGCATCACTGCGCGAAGAGGCTGGGTATCGGACACAAGCAAACCACGCCGGACGGCCTGTTTACGCTGGAAGAAGTAGAGTGCATCGGCGCCTGTAGCTGGGCTCCGGCAGCACAGGTGAATTACGATTTTCACGAGAACCTGACCCCGGAAAAAATGGATCGGATTCTCGACGAGTATACGAAGAAGGGAACGCAGTAACAGAATTGAATCAATGAGTGATTGACTCAATTATTCAATGACTCACTCTCCATGGCTGACTTGGTATCCCATCCCGACGAGGTAAAGGTCGTCTCCCGGCGCTTTGGCCAGGGTGCGGCCAATATCGACCGCTATCTCGAACTGGACGGCTACAAGGCCGTGCAGAAAGCACTCGCCATGGAACCGGACGCCATTATTAATGAGGTCAAGAATTCCGGGCTGCGCGGGCGCGGCGGCGCGGGATTCTCCACGGGGATGAAGTGGTCGTTTGTGCCCAAGCAGTCGGCGAAGCCGAAGTATGTCCTGTGCAACGGCGACGAAAGCGAGCCCGGCACCTGCAAAGACCGCCTGATCTTTGAGCACGATCCCCACTCGGTGATCGAGGGCGTGATGATCGGCGCGCTGGCCGTAGGCGCGAAGAGCGGATACATCTACATTCGCGGCGAGTACCGCTATCTGCTCGAGATCATGCAGAAGGCAATTCGGGACGCGTACGCCAAGGGATTCATCGGCAAGAATATTTTCGGCAGCGGGCGCGATCTGGACATTTACTGGCACGGCGGCGCGGGAGCCTACGAAGTGGGCGAAGAGTCGGCGCTGATGGAGTCGCTGGAAGGCAAGCGCGGCATCCCGCGCATTCGGCCTCCCTTCCCTGCCGTGGTGGGACTTTGGGGCGGGCCGACGGTCATTAATAATGCCGAAACACTGGCCAACGTGCCGCACATCATTCTTGGCGGCGCGGACTGGTACGCCAAGCTGGGCACGCCGAAAAACGGCGGCACGCGTCTGTTCTGCCTGAGCGGCAACATCGCCAAGCCCGGCGTATACGAACTGCCCATGGGCTACAACCTGAAGAAGATGCTCTACGAGGTTGGCGGCGGCATCCCTGACGGGCGAAACTTGAAAGCGGTGGTGCCCGGCGGAGCGTCCTGCCCCTGCCTCACTGCAGATGAAGTTGACGTCGCCATGGATTTCGATTCGGTGGCGAAGGCCGGGTCCATGCTGGGTTCGGGCGGCGTGGTCGTGATCGACGACGCGCAGTGCATCGTGAAATTCGCTCTGCGCACCATGAAGTTCTATCAGCACGAAAGTTGCGGATGGTGCATCCCGTGCCGCGAGGGAACGGACTGGCTGAAGAAAACGCTCATCCGCTTTCATAACGGCGGCGGATTGAAGAAAGATATCGACAATATGCAGTACCTGGCAGAGAACATGCTTGGGCGGACGTTCTGCCCGCTAGGGGACGCGGCCGCGATGCCGACGATTGGGTTCGTGAAGAAGTTCAGAAAAGAGTTTGAAGATCACCTGGAAGGCAGGCCGTGCCCGTTTGAGAAAGAAGGCGCGGCGGAACAACTGGCGGAGCTGGCGCACTAGAAATTATCCGGTTACAAATTCTCAAATGCCTGATGTAAATCTCACTGTCGACGGCAAGAAGCTCACGGCTCCCGCGGGCACGCTGCTCATCGAGGCCTGCAAAAGCGTGGGCATCGAAGTGCCTTCGTTCTGCTATTACCCCAATCTTTCGCTGCAGGGCGCTTGCCGCATGTGCCTGGTGAAGGTCGAGAAGATGCCCAAGCTGCAGACCGCCTGCACCACGGTGGTCGGCGAGGGCATGGTTATCATCACCGACAGCGACGAGATCAAGCAGGCGCGCAAATCTATGCTGGAGATGCTGCTGGGCAACCATCCGCTGGATTGTCCGGTCTGCGATGCTGGCGGCGAGTGCGAACTGCAGGACATGACGTTCTCCTACGGCGCCGCCGAATCCAAATTCATGGAAGCGAAGAACCATAAAGAAGAGCAGCAGTGGTCTCCCGTGGTGTTCTTCGACCGGCCGCGCTGCATTCTCTGCTACCGCTGCGTGCGCGTGTGCGGCGAGGGCATGGACGTGTGGGCTCTCGGGGTGCAGAACCGCGGCGTGAGTTCGCTGATCGCGCCCAATAAAGAGGATCATCTGGAGTGCGAAGAGTGCGGCATGTGTATCGACATTTGCCCCGTCGGCGCACTCACCTCCGGTGCGTATCGCTACAAGACCCGCCCTTGGGAAATGAAGCATGTGGGCACGGTCTGCACGCACTGCGGCGATGGCTGCAAGACCACGCTGGGCGTGCGCCGGTCGGACACCGGCATGGAGATCGTTCGCGGTGATAACCGCGACAAGAGCGGCACCAACGGCGACTTTCTGTGCATCAAGGGTCGCTACGCCTTCGATTTTGCCAATCACGAAGAGCGCCTGACGCAGCCGCTCATCCGCAAAGAAGGAAAGCTAACTCCATCCACCTGGGAAGAGGCCTTCGAGTTGGTTGGAAAAAAATTTAGTGAAGTGCGCGAGAAGGATGGTGGCGCAGCGATCGGTGTGATTGGCTCGACGCGCACCACGAATGAAGAGGCTTACCTGCTGTCGAAATTCGCGCGTTTGGTGTTAAAAACGAACAACGTCGATCATCACCGCACCGCAGACTTCCCCGCCCTCTCGGCGGCACTACGCGGCAAGCCCGACGCCACCGCGAGCATGGCGGAGGTCTACAACGCCCCGGCGATTCTGCTGATGGGCAACGATCCGACGGAGCAGCATCCCCTGCTGGCCTGGCAGATTCGCAACAACGTGCGTCTGCATCGCGCGAAGCTGTACGTGGTGAACTCGGAGCCGATCAAACTGCGCCGGCAGGCCGCGAGCTTCACTCAGATCCCAGCCGGAACGGAGGGCAAGGTTGCAAGTTTCCTGTCAGGTGATGATGCGGCTGCAGATGCCCTGGCTAGCGCGTCAACCAGCAAGGAGGCTTGGGTCGCCCTTCGCGACAAACTGCGCACCGAAAACGATCTCATCATCATTTTCGGTTCGGAAATCCGCGGCAACGACATCGCCAGCCTGGTTTCATTCGGTTCCGGCATCGCGGGCGCCAAGTTCCTCTGCCTGGCTGATTACGCCAACTCTCGCGGCGCGGCGGACATGGGGCTCTATCCCGACCTGCTGCCCGGCTATCACCCCACTGCTGGAAGCAGCGACTTCCATCAGGAGTGGGCCATCCCGCAAACTGCTGGGCTCGACCTCGACGGCATGGTGGAAGCGGGCAAGAGCGGCAAGCTGAAAGCGCTTTACGTGGTCGGCTCGAATCCCATCGGACGGCTGAACATCGATCCCTTCGCATTCTCCAACAGCTTCGTCGTCGTGCAGGACATGTTCCTCACCGAAACCGCGGTCATGGCCGACGTGGTGCTGCCCGCAGCCAATGCTTACGAAAAATCTGGAACCATGACCAACACCTGCGGCGACGTGCAACTGGTAAAGAAGGCGGGCGACATCTCCGGCACGAAAGCGGATTTCGAAATGATCGTCCGCATTGCCGACGCCATGGGATTCGAAGTCCGCAAACTGGTTCCATTCGGGGGGGGGACGCGCGCTGACATGGGACAGTCCCGCGGCGCTCAATCCGGCGAGGCCGACCGTCACGCCGTATGGCTTGAGATGCAAGGGCTGGAGCCCAAGTTGAGCCCGCTTGATCCCATGGCGATTCTTGACGAGATCCAGCGTCTGGTTCCCGGTTATGACGTTTCTCGCGTGAATCTTCTGGCGGGCAATACTGCGCACACGTCGCTGACAAAGAGCGGCACGGGGGCGGCGCACAATCCGGAATCGATTTCCCCGGCGAACGACGGGCTGTTTACTTCCGGCACACTGGGGCGCTACTCGCGCACGTTAACGTCAGTAATGGAAAGTCACGAAGTGAAGCCGGCGGAAGTTGCGGCCGACTGACATTTGAACACGGTTGTCCCAGGTAAGAGAGGAAGTAAGGCGTGGCGTTACCAATCTGGCTATTCATACTTGCGTCGGTGATCAAGTCCGCGATCGCTCTGGGTGTGCTGCTCACCGCGGTGGCCTACACGGTCTGGCTTGAGCGCAAGGTGGTGGGCCACATGCAGAATCGTTGGGGACCCACGCGGGTCGGCCCGTTTGGCTTGCTGCAGCCCGCAGCGGACGGCCTGAAGTTTCTTTTCAAGGAAGACTTGACGCCGCCGCATGTTTACCGGCCGCTCTTCCTGGCGGCGCCATTGATCGCCGTCATCTTCGCGCTGACGTCGATCGCGGTCATTCCATTCGGGAATCCCGTAGTGATCGGCGGCTACAGCATTCCGCTGCAGGTCACCACCGACGTGAACACGGGGTTGCTGTTGATCCTCGGCGTCACTTCGATTGGCGTGTACGGCGTGGCGCTCGCGGGATGGTCGTCGAACAACAAGTATTCCTTGCTCGGTGGACTGCGGGCGAGCGCCCAGATGGTGAGCTACGAGATTTCGCTCGGCCTGTCTTTGGTGGGCGTCTTGATTATGTCGGGCAGTTTCAGCCTGCACGCGATTGTCGATTCGCAGGCCGGACACTTCTGGGGATTCATTCCCCGCTGGAACATTTTCACGGGGCAGTTCATCGGCTTCTTCTGTTATCTGATGGCGGCTTACGCGGAGACGAACCGTATTCCGTTCGACTTGCCCGAAGCCGAAACCGAACTGGTAGCTGGCTACCACACGGAATACAGCGCCATGAAGTTTGCCATGTTCTTCATGGCCGAATACGCCAACATGATCACGGTGGCTTGCCTGGCCACGCTGCTGTTCTTCGGTGGGTGGCGCGGGCCGATCTTTGGTCCACCAATCCTGCAGGCGATCCTGCCCGTGTTCTGGTTCGCGGTCAAGGTTTTCGCATTTCTGTTCTTGTATATATGGGTGCGCGGCACGCTGCCGCGTTTCCGTTATGACCAGTTGATGGCGTTCGGCTGGAAGTTCCTGCTGCCGCTGTCGCTGGCGAATCTGATCGCGACGGCGATCGCAGTCGCTTGGTAGTCGAAAACGAATTCAATGCTTAGCGTTCATCTGATTCTGTTTCTGGCCTTCGGGGCCGTCTGCGTGGCGGGGGCGATCAACCTGCTGGCGCAGACGCATCCCATTAACAGTGCGCTCTCGCTGATTGCGGTAATGGCCGCGCTCGCGGGCGAATACCTGCTGTTGGGCGCGGAGTTCGTGGCCGCCGTGCAGGTGATCGTCTACGCCGGCGCCATCATGGTGTTGTTCGTCTTTGTCGTCATGCTCTTGAATGCTGGAGTGGAAGAACACACCCAGGGCAGCCGCGTTGCCGTCCTGTTCGGCATCCCCGGATTGTTGCTGGGAAGTATTCTGCTCGGCTGGGTTGTGCTCCGGCATTCGGGAACTGAGCCAGTCGCCGCGGGCGCTCTGCCCGGCGATCCCAGAACGATCGCACAAATGCTCTTTCACGAATTTCTGCTGCCCTTTGAGATTACTTCCGTCCTGATCCTGATCGCCATCATGGGCGCGGTGGTGCTGGCCAGCAAGCCTCCATCCGCACCAGCAAGGAAGGTGGAGTGATGGTTCCTCTTTCTTATTACCTGCTGCTCAGCGGATTTCTGTTCGCCTGCGGCGTCGCCGGGTTCCTGATCAAGCGCAATATCATCACGATCTTCATGTCGATTGAGTTGATGCTGAACGGCGTGAATCTCTCCTTCGTCGCCTTCGCGGCGCACTGGCATGCGCTGGCCGGACAAGTCTTCGTCTTCTTCGTCATGGTCGTGGCCGCAGCCGAAGCTGCCGTGGGCTTGGCGATCATCATCGCGGTTTACCGCACGCGCGAGACTCTGAACGTGGACCAGGTCAACCTGCTCAAACTATGACGTCCTCTCTCAATCTCTGGCTGATCCCGGTTCTGCCGCTGGCGGGCGCTGCGATTAATGGCTTTCTGGGGAAGAAGTCTTCGCGGACCGCGGTCAGCGTCATCGCCTTATTTTTTTCCGGCGCAGCCTTCGCGTGGGCGCTCTCGGTCGTATTTCGCGTTTCGTCCGATGCCCTTCCCTACCAGGAATATCTGGCCCACTGGATCCGCTCCGGCAGCTTCAGCGCCGACTTTGCCTTATATCTCGACCAGCTCTCGCTGGTCATGCTGCTCGTCGTCACCGGAGTCGGATTCCTGATTCACATCTACTCCGTCGGCTACATGTGGGACGACCCCAGCTACTATCGATTCTTCACCTACCTGAACCTGTTCCTGTTTTTCATGTTGACGCTGATCCTGGCCAACAACTACCTGGTGATGTTCATCGGGTGGGAAGGAGTGGGGCTAGCGTCGTATCTGCTGATTGGGTTCTGGTTCACGAAAGACTCGGCAGCGTCGGCGGGGAAAAAAGCATTTATCGTCAACCGCATCGGCGACTTCGGATTCCTGATTGGCCTGTTTCTGATCATTCAGCATTTCGGATCGCTGGACTTCACGAAGGTATTTGCCCAAATTCAGCCGATCGCGCCCGAGACTGCAGGGGCCGGGCTTCTCACTGCAATTGGAATTCTGCTGATGGTGGGCGCCTGCGGCAAGTCCGCCCAGATTCCGCTTTACGTCTGGCTGCCCGACGCGATGGAAGGTCCAACGCCCGTGTCAGCACTGATCCACGCCGCGACGATGGTCACTGCGGGCGTCTACATGGTCTCGCGCTCGCACATGATTTTTGAGCGCGCACCGATGGCTCTGATGGTTGTCGCTGTCATCGGAACGCTCACTGCGCTTTTCGCCGCAACCATCGGCATCACGCAAACGGATATCAAGAAGGTGCTCGCCTACTCCACCGTCTCGCAGCTCGGCTACATGTTCATGGCGTGCGGTGTAGGGGCGTTCTCCGCCGGAATCTTCCACCTCATGACCCACGCCTTCTTCAAGGGCCTGCTGTTCCTGGCCGCGGGCTCGGTGATCCATGCCGTCGGCGGCGAGCAGGACATGCGCAAGATGGGCGGGCTCCGCACCTACATCCCGTGGACGTTTGGAACCATGTTCATCGCCACGCTGGCCATCGCCGGAATCCCGCCATTCGCGGGCTTCTGGAGCAAGGACGAAATCCTCTGGAAAGTATACTCCAGCCCTCATGGTAGCTGGGTGTTCTGGTTGATCGGCGTCATCACCGCGTTCATCACCTCCTTCTACATGTTCCGGCTGCTGTTCATGACGTTTTTCGGCGACTATCACGGCGTCCAAGTTGATGACCACGGACGCGCCCACTCCGCCCATGGTCACGACGACCATGGCCACGGCGAACCGCACGAGAGCCCGATGGTAATGCTGGTTCCGCTGATGATCCTCGCACTGCTTTCCGTAGTCGGCGGACTGGTTGGAATCGGCAACCGCTTCGAGCATTTCCTTGAGCCAGTGTTCGGCTCGGGAGTGGCCGCGGAAGCCGCTGGCGAGGCCGCGGGGCGCGGCACAGAACTCCTGCTGATGGGCATCTCAGTAACGGTCGCGGCTCTGGGCTTCATCCTCGCGTACGTGCTTTACATCAGCAAGCCCTATCTCCCTCAGAAAATCGCCGACGGATTGAATGGTTTCTACAGCGTGGTGTTGAACAAGTACTGGGTCGACGAGCTCTACGCGAAGTTGTTCGTCAAACCGCTGATCGATGGATCGACCAGCATCCTGTGGCAGGGGGTCGACCGCAAGATCATCGACGACACCGTGAACAACGCCGCCGATGGCGCGCGCCACGTCTCGGACGAAGTCCGCCACATGCAGTCCGGCAACCTGCGGTCTTATGCGGGCTGGATTGCAGCCGGCTCTGCCGTGGTGATTGCCTACATGATTTGGATGGGAGTGCGATGAGCACCGATAGCTGGAGCCCCTACATCCTGACGTTCGTGACCTTTGCCCCTTTGGTGGGCGCGTTGCTGCTGGTGATGTTTCCCCGCCGCGATCGCGATATCCGGATTTTCGCTCTGGTCTTTTCGCTGCTCACGTTTCTTCTCTCGCTGCACCTTCCGGTGCACTTCCATCGCGCCCAGGCAGGATTCCAGTACGAGATCGACCGGCAGTGGATCTCCACCCCCAACATTCACTACCACATGGGCATGGACGGGATTTCCCTGTGGCTGTTGGTGCTGACCACGTTCCTCACGCCGCTGTGCGTGCTGATCTCGTGGAAGTCAGTGCACGACCGGGTAAAGGAATTCTTCATTCTGCTGCTGATCATGGAGACCGCGCTGATCGGCGTCTTCACTTCCCTCGATCTATTCCTGTTCTATTTCTTCTGGGAAGCCACGCTGATTCCCATGGCCCTGCTGATCGGTGTCTTCGGCCACGAGCGCAAGGTCTATGCCGCGGTCAAATTCTTCATGTACACCATGATCGCCTCCGTCTTCATGCTGGCGGCGATTCTATGGCTCTACGCTCACACCGGAAGCTTTGATTTCGTCACGATTCGCGATCAGATTGCGCGCGGTGCGGTGCCAAATTTCCCGCTGGCCGCGCAGTGGCTCTTCCTCGGCTTCTTCCTGGCTTTCGCGGTGAAGGTTCCTCTGTTCCCGTTCCATACCTGGCTGCCGGACGCCCACGTCGAAGCGCCTACCGCTGGATCCGTCCTGCTGGCCGGCGTGCTGCTCAAGATGGGCACCTATGGCATGCTGCGCTTCAACCTCGGCCTGTTCCCCGAGCAAGCCCGCCACAATGCTCCGTGGATCATGACGCTGGCGCTGATCGGCATTATTTACGGCGCGCTCGTGGCGATGGTGCAACCCAACATGAAGAAACTGATCGCGTACTCTTCGGTCAGCCACTTGGGCTTTGTGGTGCTGGGGATTTTCAGCTTCACGCAGGCGGGACTCAACGGTGCGATGTTCGTCATGCTGGCTCACGGAATTTCTACGGGCGGCCTGTTCATGCTCGCCGGGATTTTGCACGAGCGCCGCCACACCTACGAGATCTCGGAGTTCGGCGGGCTGGCTTCTCCCATGCCCGTCTACGCGGCGTCGTATCTGTTCATCGTGCTGGCTTCCGTCGGGCTGCCCTTGCTCAACGGATTCATCGGAGAGTTCCTGGTTCTGAGCGGCGCATTCCAGGCGAAGGCCATCTACGGCGTGCTCGCGGCCACGGGCGTGATCTGGAGCGCAGGGTATCTGTTGTGGATGTACCAGAGAGTGTTTTACGGCAAAGTGACCAAGCCGGTGAACAACTCGCTGCACGATCTTTTTGTCTTTGAGAAGGCGGCCGTCTGGCCGTGTGCGGCTGCTGCCTTGGTGATGGGCGTGGCTCCCATTCTGTGGCTGGGCGCGATTGACCCGGCGGTACAGGCTGCACTCTCGCCGTTCACACAAGTCGTGGGCAAGGTGGTGGGACAATGATGGGCTTCCCCCCCACCGCTTTGTTGCAGGCGATCCCGCAGACGATTCCTCAAGGTGCCGACTACATCCGCATCCTGCCCGAGTTGATCTTGTCGGCCTTCGGCATCCTGGTCATGCTACTCGACCCTCTGGTTGACGAGGAAAAAAGCCAGAAACTGCTCGGCTTTATCGCCCTCGGCGGCACCGTCGCAGGACTTCTCGCCACTTGGTATATGGCGCAGTCTCCCGGCCTCGCGTTCTCGAACATGGTGAAGGTCGACGGCTTCAGCGTGTTCTTCCATTTCCTGGTGATCGCGATCGCGGCAGTCGTCATCCTCAGTTCATTCGAGTACATGGCTGTGCAGCGCATTCGCGCGGGCGAATACTACGCGCTGATTCTTTTCGGTGTGGTCGGCATGGCGCTGATGTCCTCGGCCGTCGAACTGGTGCTGATTTTCATCGCGCTCGAAATCTCCTCGATCTCTACCTACATTCTGACCGGCTTCCGCCGCAACGAGGCCGCGAGCAGCGAATCGTCTCTGAAGTATTTCCTTCTGGGTTCCTTCGCCACCGCGTTTTTCCTGTATGGCGTGGCGATGATGTTCGGCGCCACAGGGTCCACCAACATCGGCCTTATCAGCCAGACGCTGCAGGCCGGCCCGGTCCCGTTGCTGGTTTACGCGGCCATGGCGCTGATGTTTGTGGGCCTCGGATTCAAAGTCGCTGCCGCTCCCTTCCACATTTGGACTCCCGACGTCTACGAAGGCGCTCCGGCCCCGATCGTCGGCTTCATGTCGACGGCTCCGAAAGCGGCGGCATTCGCAGTGCTCCTGCGAGTCGTTTTCACCATCAATGCACCTGGCCGCTTCTGGCTCATCTGGATGGCCGCAGCCTTGTCCATGACCCTGGGCAATGTGGGCGCTCTCGTACAGACCAACATCAAGCGCCTGCTGGCCTACTCGTCGATCGCCCATGCCGGATATTTGCTAGTGGCTTTCGCGATGACCACGTCAGAGAATTCCGTCGCCGGCATTTCGGCAGCCATGTTCTATACCGCTGCCTACGCCGCCATGAATGTGGGAGCCTTCGCCGTAGTCAGCCATTTCGCCAACGCAGGCGAGCGTTATGTGACGCTCGAAGACTATGAAGGGCTCGGCCGCACTTCTCCCCTGCTGGCGGCGACGCTTACGATTTTCCTGCTCTCTCTGATCGGCATCCCCATGACCGGGGGCTTCTTCGCCAAGTTCTACGTCTTCAGCGCCGCGGTAAAAGCGAATCTGATCTGGCTCACGCTCATCGGCGTAGTCAACAGCGCCATCGGCGCCTACTACTACCTGCGCATCATCGTCGTGATGTACATGCGCGAATCGCGCAAACAAGTCCCTGTCACTCCCGTCCCGTTTGGATTGGGCCTGGCGCTCGCGCTGAGTATCGGTGCCACCCTCTATCTGGGCATTGTTCCGAACCGCGTCTTGCAATACGCCCAGCAGTCCGCACAGGAATTGCTCCCGCAACCAATCGTTCCAGTTGCCGTGACTAGCGGGCAAACCCAGCCCGCAGAGACCGTTCCCGAGCACTGATATCACTATCGAAAATCGTAAAACGCGCATTGACAAAAACATCGGCGCGCGTGCATCATGTGTGCACCCAGTTTAAGTTCAGTCCTTCCCTCTCAAGGAACTGACTGCGGCCTGGAGGAGAGAAAATGTCCAAATTGATGCGTCGGCTTTGGTCTGAAGATGAGGGACAAGACATCGCGGAATACGCGGTGATGTTGGCGGTCATTCTGGTTCTGGTGGTGGGAACGGTTCGCTTGATCGGATCGAATGCCAACAATGTGTTCTCAAGCGCAGCCAGCTCGATCCAGTAGGCCGGAATTCGCTTCGTTAGGCACCGCTTCGTCTGATTTAGTGAAACTACACTTTTTATGACAGCATTTACTCTAGGCACCGCATTTACCGCTTACTTCTGGTTTCCAGGAGCAGCGGCTGCGGAGCAGCTTGGAGTGAGGATGAGCCACTAACGGCCACCGAAACGAAACAAGCCTTCCGCAAGCCGCGATCCAGAGATCGCGGCTTTTGTTTTAGCGACGAACGTACACAAGGAGAACCCGCCCATGATTGTCAACATGTCCGAGAAAGCCACCGAGCAGGAAATCAACCACGTCGTTGAACGTATCCGCGAGGCCGGATACCAGCCCCATGTTACACGCGGCACCGAGCGCACCATCGTCGCCGCCGTGGGCAGCGGACGCCGCCACGAGATCGAGGCGCTTCAGGTCGCTCCGGGTGTAGACAACGTGGTCGCGATAGCCCAACCCTTCAAACTGGTCAGCCGCCAGGTCAAGCCGGAACGCACCATCGTGAAGATCAACGGCGTCGCAATCGGTGGCCCCGAGGTCGTGATCATCGCCGGTCCATGTTCCGTCGAATCGCGCACCCAATTGCTCGACACGGCCCACGCTGTAAAACGCGCCGGCGCTGCCATGCTGCGCGGCGGAGCTTACAAGCCACGCACGTCGCCCTATGACTTTCAGGGCCTCGGCCTGGAGGCGCTCAAGATTCTGCGGGAAGCCCGCGAAGAAACCGGCCTGCCTGTGGTCACCGAAGTGATGAGCACCGAGGATGTGGACGTCATCTGCGAGCACGTGGACATGCTGCAGGTGGGAGCGCGCAATATGCAGAATTTCGCCCTGCTGCGCCGTCTCGCGACGGTGAACAAGCCCATCCTGCTGAAGCGCGGCCCGTCCGCGACAGTCAAGGAGTGGCTGCTGGCCGCAGAGTATCTGCTCTCTGGAGGCAACCAGCAGGTCGTGCTCTGCGAGCGCGGCATTAAGACCTTCGAAACCGAGATGCGCAATACCATCGATTTGGCGGCCGTCGCCCTGGCCCGAGATCTATCGCACCTCCCCGTGATTGCCGATCCCTCTCACGGAACCGGCAAGCAGAGCCTGATTGCGGCGGTTTCGCGTGCAGCAGTCGCCGTCGGGGCCGATGGATTAATCATCGAGGTGCACCCGTGCCCGGAGCGCGCTCTCTCGGATGGTCCTCAGTCTCTGGATTTTGCGGGATTCGGCAAGGTCATGCGGGCGTTGGCAGAGCCACTGCGTCAGACCGCAAACCTGCCCGCAGCTGTGCCGGCTGCGTCGTAGAACAGAGAGTGGTTTCGACACCCGCGTTCCAAGATCACAGGATGGAAAAGATCGCCAACGGCATGGAGCAGCCAAGAGACTAGCCGATCACAAAGCCGCTCAGTGTCCCATCGGGGTTGAGGGTTGCTTGACGTGCATCGCAGGATCGCCGAGCAGGATGAACGTCCGGCGCACGTCGAGATCGCTGATCTGCGATTTCGCTTTGACAATCGCATCCCCCAGCGCAGCCCCGTTCGCACTCAGGGCATTTTGCACGACCAGCGCTCGAGGTTGGTTTGCGGCATGGGCTGGTTCAGTCCGCTCGAGGCCAGCACAGCGACGGCGCCGCCGTTTGACGCCAGCATCAGGGTCACGCCCAGTGGCTGCGCGTACACATCCTGAAAGAATCCATTCAGGCAGTCCATGACCAGGAAGACCGGAAGCTGCGATCCATTGGTCAGGGAACTCACCGAGTTGGTGTCGAATAGATCGGATCCGGACCACTGCTCTTCCGAGCCGTGTCCGAGGTAGTTCACCAGGACCTGGCCTGAGTTGATCGCGTTGAGGATGTCGGCTTTTGCTGCAGTAGTGCCCACTGTATCGGTGAACACGTCCGTTACCTGCATGGCCGCTGGCAGGTTCGCCTGGACGGTCTGACTGTCTTGCGTGAAGTTTTCCGTATCGCTCTTGTCGGCCGCCATCAGCGCGTTCGCCGTCCACGGTCCGTTGGTCGAGTTTCCTTCATACGCGACGATCTTTCCCACCACGGTCTTGGCCTCATCCACCGTGCTCACAGGCAGGCGGCCGGTGGCGATGGTCGGCATGCCGCTGTCGGTGAAATCGGAGAACCAGTCGTCCGACGCCGTCATCAGGGTGGCGGAGGGCACGATGCGCGTGCATAAAGGAGCAGCTTGGCACGCTCCTCGGCGATTTGAGAACTGCGCGTCTGCTCCACTCGCCGTTGCATCGGCTCGAAGTTGTGCTGGATCCGGTCCGTTCTGGCCGGAACCACCAGCGTAGGGACTCCCACGACGAGAATGCCGCCCACCAGCGCGGGAATGATACCTCCGTAGGCTGGAGATCTGCGTGTTGTGTGCACGCTCGAATTACTATTTAAGCGCCGACTGGGTCAACTTGACTGCACAGTAGGGATTTGCAGTTCCGCCTGTGACATTACATTTTTGACCGTTCACAGAGCCTGCGCTCAAGGTCGAGAAGTAGGTATTCGTTCCACCATTCGAGACCTGATTGTCGATGATGATTCCACTCGTTCCTCCGAGAGCGTTGGGTGAGGTCACGCACGTGGACGTGGGAGTGCCCGTGCAGTTGGGCGTTGTCAGTGAGGTAGTGATAGTTGAACTCTCCAAGTATGCCTGGTTGGTCGAACTTCCAATGCCGAAGAACAACATGTCAGAGGTTCCGTTGTAGAACTCTGTGAGCGGCGAGCATTCTTCGCCCTTATTACTGTTGATTGCAAAGTTAGAGGAGCCGGTGCTGGTGATCGCATTGCTGGCAAAGGGAAAGAAATACATTTGTGGGCTTGACGGGTTGCCTCCCTTGTTAAGGAACCCGCACGCGATCATGTGTCCGGAAGTCGAGCCATTCAGCCAGAATGCATTGTCAAATGTTCCCGAATGCAAATTGTTCCCCGTGCAATCTCCTGCGCCGGTGGCAGATCCCAGGTCGACGGTGTTGCTTGTGGTTGGCACGCCGGTGGAAAAGTTTGCCGGAAGCTGGCTGACCGCGCCTCCGATGCCCAAAACGTAGCTGCAGCCGGTAAACGCGAACACCTGGTCGGTACCTGGATTAGCCGGGTCCGTGACTGCGATCGGCGGATCTACGATTCCTGTCCCGGCTCCGCCGCTTCCGTCACCACTGCCGTCGTACGCCCATCCAATGGTTTGCTGCGCCGAGAAGGTTTTCCCCGGGTTTGCCAATTTCACCGAGTAGACGTAGCCTTCGCCGTCGCCGAGAAAGATCAAGCCAGACGGGTTATCCACGACCGGAGCTGTCAAGATTGTATTTCGACTGTTGGTTGACACTGTGACTGGCCAGTTGCTGGGATCGTTCACCACAGCCGGCGTACCGCCGCCAAAAACCGGCGTGATCTTGTACAGCAGACCATTGTCTGCCCCGACATAAGCTGTATCGGTGTTGTAATCGACCCACGGTGAGGAATTCGAGTTGGAGGCGCCGGTTTCAATGGTAAGAGTCGTCATGCACCCGGGCGTCGTCGGCTTCGCACACGACGTGGGAGTCAGCGGACTCAACACTGTTCCCGCCTGCGATGGCGGCGAGGGAATGGGGTTCGGCAGCACCAAAACGTGAAAATACGAACCACGGCTGGTGCTCTCCACGAAAGCTACTTTCGTCCCATCAACCGACAGCTCGGGAGAAGTTTTGATCTGGCCACCGGTTTGGGTGACGGTGTTATAAGCGAATGCCACCCAGGGCGATCCGCCATTGCAGGCCGGACTCGCGGATGTGTACAGGTTGTTGATGCCGACGATATTCGCCTGTGTTCCTGACGGTACAGTTAGTCCATAAAGAACGTAGTCGGAATTGCAGTTCTCAGATGAGACGCCAAACTGGTACTTTGCCGGAAACTGGTTTTGCGGCACGTAACCTTTTTCCAGCGAAACTGCCCAATCGATCTTGATGTGACGCCGAGGCCGGGGCCATGGACGGCGAGCGTTTTCAATCGCAACCTGCCGCATTACCATGTTGTAGACGTAACGCGGATCGTGGTCGCCCGCTTGCAAAACTTCTTCCGCTCGCATCCCCGGCATCAGCAGATGCATCGAGCTCCAGTCCTGTGGATATCCCAAGTGCGTTGGTTCTTCGCGCCGCTCGTTATCCCGGTTACTCTCAATGCCGGTCTGGGCAGCGAGAGAAATGCTCATTGCCAACATCAAAAAGACAGAAAATGGGAGCCTGCGCACCGTGTACCTCTCCTTGAATGATCGCTTTCTTCGCCAGCTCTAATTCTCTTCTATATTTGGGCAATCTTGAACCTAACTTTCGTAACCAAGTTTGATCTCCAACGTCTGCAATGGTTACGAACGTGCACTAGCCGCTTGCCTTCGCTCTTGGAGCTCAAGTGCGATGAGTTGCGGACCGACTCCTGATAACGCAGTCTACCTCGAATTCTTCAATCGGCGAAGGCATTCCCTGCCGTAACAGAAGACGCCGCCAGGACGCAGGGGATGCCTTGAATTTGAATCAGCGGTCCCACAGAGCTCCGCAGCTGTCGTTGCAGCATGTTTGCCGACGGAATCCCAGTTCGATGAAACGACTTCTCGCAATCCGCGGTAGATGGCCCGCGCATATTGCCCTCCATATACGCTAATCCAGGACAACGCGTGCACGTTCCCACGTGGGAGCAAGTTGAACAGGTCGGAAGATCCTTGCCCCGGATGGAGCGCACCTCTTTTAGCTGTGGGGAATGCCGCCAAATGTCGAGGAATTTCTGGCGGCGGACATTCCCACTCGGCAAGGGAAACTGCACACAGGGAAACACATCGCCATAGGGAGAAATGTAGCACGCAGTGTGCCCGGCGCTACAAGGCAGCCCCTCCATCACATCGATGTCTGGCGGCGGAGGAGGAGCGCAGAATTCGTCCACATTGCCGACCAGATCCGGGTCGTGGAAAATCTGTTTCAGTTCGTCCGCCGCAATGCGGAGGGAAAGAATCGAGGCGTCGCCGTCGAGCTTCGGCGTTATCGTCGGGTCGAGCGTATATTCGGCGCCCAATTCCCGGGCCAGCATCATGACTCCTCGCTGATCCGCGAAATTACCGTTCATGACGACGTTAGAGATGCTGACCTTTAACCCCTGCGACTTCAGGAAGCGAATGGCCTTGATCGTTCGGTTGAGCGATCCCGGGAGCTTTGTAATCGAATCGTGAACCGCCGGCCGATGCGAATAGACACTGATCTGAACCTGCTCCACACCGAGCTGTCGAAGCCGGGCGGCTTCCGCTTCATGAATCATCACGCCGTTCGTCTTCACTTTCACGTTGAACAATAACCGGCGCGCCTTTTCGACGATTTCAAAAAAATCGCGGCGCATGAAGACTTCACCACCACTGAGAGAGAGAAAGAAGACGCCGGCGTCGGCGAGCTGAACCAGCAGATCGGCGATTTCTGTTGTCGTCATCTCGCCGTGATCGTCATGGTCGAGGTAGCAGTGCACGCATCTCTCATTGCAACGATACGTGAGATCGAGATGCACGCTGAGAGGAACGCCTAATTCGAGCGCTCTCGAATTCATCTCGCTAAGAAGGCTCATCGGCTCTCCGGCGGAGGAGCAGAGTTGACCAAGGGCTGTTCTGATACCAACAGAATTCCATGCTGGGAAAGTTCATCAACGAAGCGGTCCGCTCCGTGTAGAGCGCGCTCTTGATCCACGTCAAATTCCTCGCAGATCTTGCTTGCGACAATCTCGGACAGCGGGGTGCGGCCGTCAGCTGCCTGCCATATCACGCTTCCGACATCGTTGAGGGTGAAAAACGTCGAATCCGCCGTGGACATCACCATCATCTCGCCGCCCAGCATGCGGGCCGCGACTGCCGATCCTCGCGCAATGTATTTTTTAGCCACTATGATTCTCCAGTGTCAGCGAATTAGGTCCCACACCCGTTGGTCTGGGAAGAAAACCAAACGTTTGATCGGGACCGAACTGGCAAACTCACATGCTGATTGAAAGACGAGTTCGATCAGTGCGGGATCGTCGGCGAAAAACAAGATGTTCCTCAAAAGCCGTTGAATGCCCTCGGTATGGTGTACCGGTTCGATGCGGTTCTCCGGACCTTTTGCCAGCAGAAAGAAGCCGGCGATCGGAGCGGAGCGGTTTTCCCCGGGTCTTCCCAGTTCTCCGGCAAACGGAGTTCCGAAGGCCAAATAACGGTCGCCTTCGCGTCGGACGTAAGAAATTTCGTCGGTCAGTAGAGTCGCATCCGGGGGAGCGAGGCGGGAGATCGTCGTCTTCCCTGCACCGGAAACTCCGGAAAATATAAAAGCCTTATCGCCACGAATTGCACTGGCGGCGTGAACGAGAAAACCTCCCTGCTTTGCCAGAATGAGCGTATGAACGATGCGCAGCAGTGAGTCGCAGGCGTATGGGTTTTTGGCTTGCCGGATAAAGCCGCGTCTCGCGTTCGGATCCCAGCGTGCCCGAAAGTCTCCCCTCCGCAAGAGCCAGTCACCTTTCTCGACCGTGACCTTCAGACCATCATCGGCGGCGGGAGGTTCCGAAGGCTCGTACAAATCGATATCGAACTCAAAGTTTGCACGCCCCACGCTCCCTACAAAACCTGCGTATCGATCCGAGAGATGCCGAAGGAACGAGCGATCGTGGGAGCGCAAAGCGATCGTCATTCCTCCGATCTCGATGGGAACGGCTTCTCGGTCGCAGGCGGAGACTGTGACTGTTGATGTCATAGCTGACGAGACACTGACGTTCGCGAACCCCCAAGCGCTTTCTCAAACGAGCCTTGCCATACAGGCGGACCAACATGCGTACAGCCGTGCTGGCGCGCTGCATGAAACCGCAGCGCGAGACTGCGGAAGAGATCGGACCGGCAAAGGATCCAACCAGCCGCCGCATCAGCCAAAGAAACTCGGCGTACTGGAACAAAGCTGCGATTCGCGCGGCGAATGGCTACCACGCGTCCCAGCAACTCTGCATCGGCCATGTTTGGATCGTTGTCTGGCATTGCATCGCCGCGCGTGAGGAAGGAAACGCTGCTTTCGCTTGATTGCGTCGCGATCACTCGATGGAGGAAGCATCGCTTGTTGCACAGAACCAGCCCGATATCGCCGAGGAGAAGTTCCTTTGGCGTTGCCGTTTTTACGGTCACCAGGTCGCCCGGCCATAACGAAGGGAGCATGCTCACTCCCCACACCCTCAACTGAACCCTACCGCAGCGGCGAAGGGCCTCCACGACGAGGTGCAGCTTGAAGTCCTCCGGATCTCTCGGCGTCAATGGGATAGGCGAGGACATGATCAGGAACTATGGCGATGAAATCTACACTGGAAATTTGTAGGCTGAACTTTGCCGCACGCCAAAGCCATCGTCTCGAAAACCCGCTCGAAACGGAATGCCGGGTCCTGATAGGGCTTTTTCGGAGGAAGATTCTCCTCTTTCGTCTGCTCCCAAATTCCCTTTTCTTCATGTTCAGACATAAGACCTTCAGCCGTCGGAGTACTGGGAGTCGCGAACCATAGATTTCAGCACTGGCCTAACCTTTTCTCTGAACCTACTGCAAGCAAACTGATGAAATAAAGTACCGACACTGATGCTGGCCAAAATATAGGCCCGGTCGACGTCCCGCCCGCAGCGGAAAATGCAGATTTGGGGCAGTTTTCGCTGGCGGGGCGTCTGCCGAATCGCCTTGGCCCGGAACCAGACAAAGTCCAGAAACCAGACAAAATCGTGCTTGGCCGGCGAGAACGGCCACAGGCAAGAAGCGACTAACACCTTAATAATCAGATACTTAGTGCAGTATCCCATCCCGCAGCTCGTTTGGCATTGGCAATGCTTTCTTCTCAAGGTACCGCTTCTGTAATCCCTCCCCCCAACTACATAGAATTCGGGGACACTGCAATGCGAATTAATACCTTGGCGAAAATGTCTGCCCGTCCATTTTGAAATCCACGCCCAGTTCTTTCTTCCGCAAAGCGCCGCATCGCCATCACTTCATGCTTGTTGATGCTGGTCGCGACCGTTTTCAGCTTCAGCGGCAGCCCCCGTTCCTTCAGCAACTTGATCTCGCGCAGGCACCGGTCATACGATCCCGGAATCGCGGTCAGCGCCTCGTACGTCTCCCGCGTGCGTCCGTAGAGCGTGATCTCGATGGCAAACGGGGGCCACTCCGCGAGGTAATCCGCGATCTGTTCATGATGATCGTGCTGTTGGTGAACAGCGTGATCAGGAATCCCTTTTTCTTGGCGTAGGCGTAAATCTCGAGGAAGTCTTTGCGCGCGAAGATTTCGCCGCCGGTATAGAGCAGCCAGAAGGAGCCCATCTCGACCGACTGATCGAGCACACGGAAGTGCTCTTCCTTGGTCAACTCCCGCTGCTTGGCTTCCATGTCGCCCATGGGCAGGTTGTTGTAGCAGTGCAGACACTCCAGAGGACAGCGCCGAGTCACTTCAATCGAAACCTGCAGCGGCACACGTTCACCAGCCTGGCGCTGGTGCAGATCCGCGCTAAACGCGCCGTAACTTAACTGCTCCAATCCCCCTCCATGCTCCGAAAACAGGTCTGAAAGCAGCGGACGCGCTCTCAGGCGCCCGCTGCTGCCAGTCCTTCCCGCCCCACCGGTCCTCAGTCCCCGGCCATCGCTACAGGCGCCGGAACCTCGACCAGACCAACTGATTTCATCTCACTCACAAAACTCGTCACGTCCTGCTCGGCTCGCGCCGGATCGACTTCGTAGGCCTGCGCTACCGCCGTCGCCAGTTCCGCCACCGTTCGCGGCAATTCCAGCAATTTCCAGATCAGCGAACCCGTGCCGTTGAAGCTGTAGATCGACGCCAGGTCGCCCACCTTGGCGCGCACCGGAACGATCAGCGTTTCTCCCGCGACCACGCGCGCGACCACGGCCCGCGATCGGACCAACGTCTCTTCTCTCGTCATATCTCTCAACATGGTTGCCAAGGTGTTTCTCCCTGCTTACGAAACACGTTCCGGTTTTCGTAACAGAAATGCTCTTCGAAAGCCGGTACGGTTTCGTCCCAATCTGAGACTACGGCAAAGCCACCCCCTCTAGGCAATCGGACTTTCGGGTCAGGTATTCGGTTGGTTATCATCCTAGATGGTTCCCAACTACCCGCAAAAACGTGGGTTACGGGGTTAACTGTGATCCGCTTTGGGCTTGGATCAAGGTCCCTCCACGAGGTTCGAACGGGGGCTTCGCCGGCGAAGCGACGTCAACCTTTGCAGTGGACAAACGAAACCAAACGCTATAAAAAGAAATGCAGCGGCACGGACCGTCGTCTACACTACGGATTCGCCGCAAGCTATTCCCGTGCTCAACGAAGAACGTCGCCGCGCCATCCTCGACCTGTTAACTCACCAGGGCCGAGTTCTAGTCACCGAACTCGCCCGGCAGTTCGAAACTTCCCAAGTTACGATTCGCAAGGATCTCGAAATCCTCCACGCCCATGGCCTGGTCCACCGCACGCACGGAGGAGCGCTTCCTTCGCGCGATGGTGCGCTCGAAGATCCCACGCTGCGCGAAAAAGAAAAGCTTCACCATCAGGAAAAACTGCGCATCGCGGAAGGTGCCGTGGAGCAAGTGAAGGAAGGACAGGTGCTGATTCTCGATTCCGGCACCACGACCACGGCGATCGCGCGCGCGCTGCGCAACTTCCAGAACCTCACCATCATCACCAACGCGGTCAACATTGCCGCGGAACTGTCGGGGACCGCGGTGGAAGTGATCCTCACCGGCGGCACGCTGCGCAAGAATTCCTTTTCTCTGGTTGGGCCCATCGCCGAGGAAACACTGCGCCGCCTCAGCGCCGATCTGTTATTTCTCGGCGTCGACGGATTCGACACTCACTTTGGATTGAGCACGCCCAATTTGCTGGAAGCGAAAGTCAACCGCGTGATGGTCGAGATCGCCAGGAAAACCGTGGCGGTTTGTGACTCCAGCAAGTTCGGCCGGCGCAGCCTGTCGCTGATCGCCCCCCCGTCGGCGCTGCAGGAAGTCATTACCGACCGCGGCGTTCCAAAATCTGATCTTCGCGCCCTGAAACAGGCGGGAATCGAAGTCACACTGGTCTAAGAGACGCGCGCCCCAGCCCCCATGCCACGCTTTGACGTCACCATCGCCGGCGAACTGAACCTCGACCTCATTCTCTACGGCCTGCCTGAACAACTTCAGCCGGAGCGCGAATTGCTCGCCGACGGCATGATGCTCACGCTCGGTTCCTCGTCCGCGATTGTGGCCCACAACCTGGCCACACTCGGCAGCCGCGTCGGATTTCAATCCCGCATCGGCGACGACCCGCTCGGACAAATCGCGCTCCAACGCCTTCAACAAGGCGGTGTAGATGTGTCGCTGGTGCGTCGCGTCCCCGGCTCAACCACGACCGGCCTCACCGTGATCCTGCACCACAAGGCGTGGCGCAACATTCTCACTTATGCGGGAACGATTGCAGAAACATCCTGGCAGGATCTCGACCTCGACTATCTCGCCGACGCACGTCACTTTCACTTTTCGTCCTATTACTTGCAGCGAGCGCTGCGTCCGCGAGTCGCTGAACTATTTCAACGGCTGAAAGCGAAGGGCCTCACGATTTCTCTCGATACCAACGATGATCCTGACGATCGATGGGAAGGCGGCCTGCACGAGGTCTTGTGCCACGTAGATCTCTTCCTGCCCAACGAACGCGAGGCCTGCAAAGCCGCGGGGACCGAAGACCTGGAAGCTGCGATCCACGAGCTTTCCAAGCTGGTGCCGCTGGTCGTGGTGAAACTCGGCAGTAAAGGGGCACTGGCCCAGCGCGGCACCGAGCGCTTTACAAGTCCTCCACAAGAAGTGGTCCCTGTAGATACCGTCGGCGCCGGCGACAGCTTCGACGCCGGTTTCCTGCATGAATATGTGCGAGGCGCCGACCTGCCGACATGCCTGGCGAGCGGCAACCGAGCCGGCGCTCTCTCCACGACGCGCCCCGGTGGCACCGAAGCCTTCCGCGACGCCGCGCATCGCGACAATTTCCTCAAACACAACTCGTAGAGACGTTGCTTGCAACGTCTCTCTCGCCACGAGATCCGCGGCTGGCTACTGCGCGCTCACTTCCAGTAGCAAATGTTCTTTGAACTCAGCTTTCAACCTGGGAGACTTCCCAGCTTCAGCCTGTACCATTCCCATGTCTTTCCCGTCCACGTAGTCCACTACGTGATAACTCCCGGCCTTCAACCCGCGCAGTTCGACCTCACCGCTGTACGAACCATTCTCCTTGCCGGCGAAAAACGCGTAATACATTTTCCCGTCTTTCTCAATGGCGTATGCCTCCGGCACGTCGTACCCGTAGACATACAAATCGCGAAACTCTCCCTTCGACAGCATCTTATCGTTGTACAGCCCAATCCATTTCTTCCAGTGCGCTTCCTTCTCGCTCGTCAGATTCACCGGCTTGTACTTCGGCCCCGGATCTGGCCACACAAATTTTGTCCCCGGCACTCCGCCAACTCCTAGCGTCGAAGCAAAATCGTCTCCATGCTCGCTCCAATTCCCCTGGCCTACGGGCGTCATCGACGACAACTCCACGTGATCTCCATACACCGCCGCCTCGGGCCCCAGCAGCGCCTTGTACATCTTGATCCGCCGCCGCACCTGCACCGCGCCGACCGGATCCGCCGTCACCGCCTGGTCGATAAACGGCAGCCATGCCAGCGACGGCGGCGTCCCGCACGGACACGCCTGCGTCACGCTCTCCGGCTTGATTGCGCGCGTCGTCTGAAAAATAATCTTGTACACGTCGGCCATCGCGTTCACGGAATCCTGCGGCGCCTTGTGATGATGCGCCGGGTTATAGCACGCTGGCACGCTGTAAATGTTGTCGAGCTTCGACCCGTCGAATCCCCAGTCACGAATAAATTTCTCGGTGAGCTGCTTGTAATAATTCTGCACCTCGGGCACCGCCGGACACAGCGTCGCCAGATCACGCGTCATCCGCGCATGTTTTCCATTCTTGTCGAGGATGAGCCAGTCGGGATGCTCCTGCGCCACCTTCGCGACGATGTATTTATGCGACTCCCATCTCCCCTGCCCGTCTTCCACCCCCAACGGCAGCCACCACAACTGCGCCAGGATCCCCTGCTTGTGAAAGTCGTCAACCATCGTCTTGATCGAATCACCGGGAAAGGTCTCCTTCCGCGGATTCCAATCCCCATACGTATCAAACCAGCGATCATCCAGCGTCGCCCACTTGATTCCGAGTTCTTTCAACTTGGGCACGGTTCCCAGCATCTGCGCCGGCGTCACGTTGAACTCATAGCCCCATCCGCACCAACTCACGTTGTAGGCTTCGTTCGACGGCTTTGGAATCTCCCACCCTTCTTTCTGCAGCACGCTCGACCACATGCGCAGCGGCTCGTAGAAATCTCCGCTGTACACCGCTACAAAACTGCGCGGCGAGGAATAGCTCTCGCCGGGCTTCAGAGGTGCATTCACCGCAATCGTCACGCTCGCGTTCACCCGCCCGTCCGCTCCCACCTTTACCGGGATCGACAGCGTCCACGGCAGGGTCTCGACGTGGCCGATCGCCTCTCCCACCGACGCCGTCCAGAACGCGACCACGGGAATCCCGCCGCCGTAGCCGCCTTTCACCGCCTCGCCCATCACGTTCGGCTGCGATGAAACGCGCGTTAGTCTCTGCACATCGTCTTTGCCCCAGTCGTAGCTCGATCCCTGAAACGCCCACATGTCGTAGGGCTGTGCCTTCGCATCCACCTGCTTTGCGTTGAAGCGATGCTGCTGCATCCCCACCTGGTCAAGCTGAAAATCCGTGGTTCCAACGTTCTTGTAAGAGGTACTCACCAGGGCGATGTTGGGAAAGTCGTCATACACCTCCACGACCAGCGTGCGCGCGATGTCCACTCCTGCCGGGGCTAGCGGACGCGCCGGAATCTCCACCCGTTTTCCGCGGCCGAGTTTGCCGATGCTCTCCAAAACCTTCGCCTGCGCAAAATCCGGCACGAAATCCAGTTCTTTCCCTTCGTGCACGATGGAATCGCTGCCACCGGCTGATCCGACCTCGGGCTCGTCGAGTGTCAACCGCTTGCCATCTTTCAATAGAATCGCCTGCAGGAATCCCGAAGGAAGAATCTGAAACTCCGCCGCACTCGTCGTCAGCACGACCGGCCCTCCATCGCGCACCTCCACCTTGATATCGGAAGGCCGCGACGGCGCCGGTTTCGGCTGCGCGGGAGGCTTGCTGCAATTGAGCATCACCCCGGCGATTCCGGCAAATGTGATTCCCAAAATGAAGGAGTACCACTGAGGAAAGCTGCCCCGCCCGTACGACCTGATGCGCTTCATAGTCCCTCTCACAAGTCTCGTTATAGAACGAAAGCAAACACAATCTTTCGTAACTATACCGCACCCAGAGGTCTTGCGCGCTTTTTTCCCGTGAGGCAGAGGTTGGGGTGCGCCGCTCTTCCGGCGTTTTTCGCCAGAGACCCGGCCCTGAGCTTGTTGAAGGGACGCCTCAGCGAATCTCGGCCAGCGAATCCTCCAGCGCCCCGCGCTTCGGTGTTGGCATTGCGCCCACTTCGCTCGCCACCCACGCTCCCACCAGATTGGCCACTTCGTTCATCAGATCCAGCGAGGCGCCATGCAGATATTCGTGCACCAGTCCCGCGGTAAACGCGTCACCCGATCCCACCGTATCCGCCACCCGCACGTGAAAGCCTGGATGCTCGCTCGCAGCCTTGCCGCGCACCAGCAGACTTCCCCGCCCGCCGCGCGTGATGCACACCATTTTCAAATCGTATGCACTGATCAAGCGTTGCGCCGATGACAACTCATCCTGGCGCGAAAGACCGTGCGGAAACTTGCCCAGGCTCATGATCTTCGGCAGTTCCTCATCATTCAGCTTGACGATGTCCGCCAACCTCATCGATTCCGCAAGAATTTCCTCCGAATAGTATGACTGCCGCAAGTTGACGTCGAAAACTTTCACTGCATCCGGCGGCGTAGCACGAAGAAAATGCCGGATCGTCGCCCGGCTCTCCTCCGAGCGCTGTGCCAGCGATCCAAAACAAACCGCATCGGCGTGTTCCGCCAGATGCTGCCAATCCAGTGTCCACTCCAGAGCATCCCATGCCACCGGATGCGCAATCTCAAAGCGCGCGCCCCCATTGCCGTCGAGTTCCACTTTCACCGTGCCCGTTGCACGTTCCCGGTCTGTCTGCACATGATCGATGTCGAGCCCCAGTTCCTCCATGCGCCGCAGCGCATCCAACCCTGGCGAATCCTCGCCGACACGGCTGGCCACAATTCCCTGATCTCCCATCAGGGTCGTGATGTAAGCGAAGTTCGCCGGCGCCCCGCCCAGACACGTCCGCTCCGGTAAGAGATCCCAGAGCACTTCGCCCAGACCTACCACTTTCTTTTTCATCATTCCATTCCCGGCGGTGTTCGTCCTGAAAAGCCTTCCCGGTGCCAACCGGAAACGAGGGGGAAAAGACAGTGCGTACCAGAAAATCTGGGGGAGCCGACGGCTCCCCCAGCTTAATTCAAGGTTGACGCCTGCCGCTAGAAGGTAACCCGGACGCCGAGTTGCATCTGCCGCATCATGCTGTCGGCCTGCAACCCTGTGATGACCCCAGCTCCTGAGCAGTCAATGCAAGTGTTACCCGGAAGCGCATAGACGGGGTGGTTGAAGATATTGAAGAACTCCGCCTGGAACTGAGCCTTAACTCTCTCCGTGATGGTGAAGTTCTTGAAGATCGACATGTCGGACATGAACTCTCCCGGTCCGGTGAACTGGTTGCGTCGAACGTTACCGAACTGGGCGATGCCCGGATCCGTAAACGGCCCGGTCTGTGTGACAAAGTTCGGGCAGTCCGGAACCAGGGTCGTCGGATTCGCATAGGGGCTGTCGCAAAGCTGGGTGGACTCGGGCGTGAAGTAGACCACCGACCTGCTTTGCTTGTTAAAGCCTCCTGACCCCATGCTGAACGGACCGTTCAGGCTGGGGCGGCAAGGTCCAGTGTCCCGATCCAGACCGCAATTCGCATAGCTGGGTGAGAACGGCAGACCGCTGCCGATAGTGAAGGTTGTGTTCCACTGCCATCCGCCCAGGACCATATCGGCTCCCCGGCCAATGTTGCCCATGAAGTGCTTGCCCCGGCCGATCGGCAGTTCGTAGAGCGAGGTTAAAACGAAAACGCTGTCGCGGTTGAAATCCCCACGTCCGGTGCCTTCGCTCAGATTCGGCTGGTAGCTGCCGTCGTTGTCGTAGGCCCGGGAGTAGGTCCAGAACGCCGTAAGTGTCAACCCGTTGGAAGTCCGATGGTCCACTTTGATATTCAGCGCTTTGTAGGAGTTGGTACCGTCGTTGCCGTTGTAATTAAATCCGGTGCCCGAGCAGCAAACCACGGTCTGAGTGCCCACCGTCGAATCGGTATACACCGTCGTAAAGGCATGGTTGTAAGGCGCCCGAGCGTTGTAGCTCAAACCACCCGCACCACCATTCGCGTTTGGTGGCAAAAAGCCGACGACTGTTGGCTGGTTGCTGTTGTAGGTATTACTGTTGCCCTTGAATACATGGCTGCCATGGTTGCCCACGTAGCCGATTTCCAGGCTGGTCTTGTTGGTTAGCTGCCGCTGCACGGTTGCGTTCCATGCATCGATCGTCGGCGCCACCAGATGGTCCGGCCGACTTCGTGGCACTACGATGCCCTGACACGGTGAAACCGATCCGGGCGGGCAAGGGCCAAAGAATGGAAGGATCCCGTTGGACGGAACCGTCGGAAACCGGTTCGGAGTCGGGCCGCAAAGCGTTGGGTTATAGCCTCCCGAGGCTGGCAAACACTGGCCCGTGAAATTGAAAGCGGCCGTTTTGCTGTCGTTCGTGGGCGAGTTCAGCTCCTCATTGGCCAAAACCGGCAGGTTCTGCGTCACCGTGTGACCAAACAGCGACCCGAATACTCCTATGTCGTAGCTGCGGCCGTACCCCATCCGCACCACCGTCTTGGGATTCACCTGGTATGCGATTCCAAGCCGGGGCGCGAACTGATCGAAGTTGTCCTTGGTATTCCCGTTCATGCCGATGCCGCCGTAACCCGCAACCCGAATCACGCCCTCGGGCTGCACGGCGAAACCGCCGTTGCCTTTGCCATTGACGCTCTCCGGGGTATAGAACTCCCAGCGCAAACCGTAATTCACCGTCAATTTCGAGGTCACGCGGAACGTGTCCTGCCCGTAGAAGAAGAGCCGGTCTTGCGCCTCCATTGCAGTCTGCTCGGTGCTCGAACCTACATACCGATTGAAGGAGGTGACTTCGCCGAAGAGGAAAGTCGCCAGATCCAGCCCACCCGTATTGTTGTCGGAAGTGCCGAGATGGTTAAAGTTCAATACGCCGGTACGGTTCTGGTCCGACGGAATGCGCAAATTGTTGGCGTGGCGCAGGTCCGTTCCGAACTTGAACTGGTGGTTGCCCCACATCTTGGTCCAGTTGTTCACGAACTGAATGCCCTGCTCTCTCTCGAGAAGGGGGCAGTTGCAGCGACCGATGCCGAGACCCTCGCCGATGCCGTTGTTGCCGAGCGTGTTGGTACCGATCGTCTGATCAAAGATCATCGCCGGCAGGCCGCCCGTACTCGGGTCGGAAGTGTTCAAGCCAGGAAGTCCGAGTGCGGTCGCAGCTGCGACATTCGCATCAAACTTCGTGGAATGCGGATTGTAGCGGAAGTATCCGAAGCGGAAGTCCGTCAGCAGGCTGGTGCTCAGAGTGTAATCGAAGCCGGTTGCCAAACTGTAGTTTTGAATCAGCGATTGACCAGCGAGACCGATAGGCCCGAGACCAGGTCCGCCAATCGCGTCTCCGAACACGGGAGCCCCTGAGAGATTGAAGTGCGCATGCGAGTAGCGGCCAAAAATATTCAGCTTCGGATTCACCGAGTAGTCAATGCGAATCGTGTACTGATAGTCGTTAAAGCTCCCGCTCCCATTGGCTGAATAGTTGTCCAGCGTGCCGTTGCTGCCCGATGCGCCGGTGGCGTTGGGCGCCGGCAACAACGAGAGAATCTTCTCCGAAGTGGTAAGGGTGCACCCCGACGCGCAGGTGGGGTCGACGGCCATCAAGGCCGACTGAGGGATCATGTTGTTGGCGTACTGCGTCCGCGTCCCCTGTGGATCGTACGGGTTGTACACCTGGCCAGCTCCCCCGCTTAGACCTGCGGTCAGATATTCGCTCAGGTTGCAGGTCGTAACCGGGGCCGTCAGGCAAGTGCTGCGCACCAGATTCGTCGGAACCGTCACCAGAAAGCTGCTGCCCTGCGTGCGCCGCGTGGCCTCGATGTTGCCGAAGTAGAACAACTTATTCTTGATGATCGCTCCGCCCACTGAGCCGCCGTACTGCTTCCAGTTATTCGGCGACGGAGTGCCGGTAAACGGATTCACCGCTGGACTCACCGGATCCAAATCGTAGAAGTAGCCACTGCCGTGGATCTCGTTGCTGCCGGACTTGGTCTGGGCGGTCAAGATTCCGGCAATCGCTTTGCCGAACTCAGCATCATAATTTTGCGTCGTCATCTTCGTCTCAGTCACCGAGTCCAGACTTGGATTGACGATGATGATGCCCAGGATCGCGTCTTGATTGTCCGTGCCGTCCAGTTCATATCCCGTACCGCTGAAGTGTTGGCCGTTCACGTAGATCTGCTTGCTGCCTTGGGGATTCTCCGTGGCCGCATGGCTCCAGCCTTCAATCACCTGGGTCCCAGGCGTAAGCAACTCAAGACTTTGGAAGTTTCGATTGAAGATCGGCAGCTCCTCGAGCTGCTTGGCGGTGAATTCGACAGACACATCCTCGCGGTCTGTCTTCAGTTGCGGCGCTTCGGCGGTCACTTCCACCTGCTCGCTGGTCGAGCCCACCTGGAACTGTCCATCGATCTTCGTGCCCGTGTCCGCGGACACTTGGACGTTCTTGTACTCCAGGCTCTTGAAACCCGTGCCCTCGATCCGCACCACATAGACGTCCGGGATCAAGTGCGTAACCGCGTAGTTGCCGCTTTCGTTGCTCGTTGCCACGGTCGACACATTCTTGGTCTGGCTTGTCACCGTAACCTTCGCACCCGTCACTGCTGCCCCGGACGGGTCCGTCACCGTACCCAAGATACTGCCGTACACGGCCTGACCGAATGCGCTCGGCACCCACAGACTGCACAGTAGACTCAGCGCTAACGCGACCCATGCTGACCTTTTCATGAACTTCCTCCTGAAACTCGCCCACAGATGTGCCCCAGAAATGCAGAGGGAGACTTGACCACTTGGGGTGCAGTCGTAGTACAAAACTATTATCCGGAAGAAGTTTCACTAGGTTTGATACCGTTACCGGTGTAAAGTGCTAACACAGCAGTAAGATACGTCTTCCCGTTACTTCCCTGTGATATGGCTGTCACGCACACTTTCGCTATCGGCCGCGAGCAATGCTTCCAGCAAATAGATAAACTTATTAAAAGTCATAGCCTCCACACCTCGGAGTCTCTCTGCAAACTGCTCCGGTATCTCGCCGAACACTCGCTCGATCACCCCGGCATCGCGCTCAAGGAGTACCAGATTGCCACCGAAGTTCTGGGCCGCCCCGTCGGATTCGATCCCCAGAGTGACTCCACGGTTCGCGTCCAAGCCGGACGTCTGCGAGTCAAACTCGCCGAATACTATGCGCACGAGGGTCCCGACGATCCCATCGTCGTCGAGGTTCCCAAGGGCTCCTACGCGCTCACCTTCCACCTGCGCGCTCCGAAGCCCGGCGCGCAACCCACCGCCGCTCTCATTCTTGAACCTTGGAAAAAAGAAGATGCTCCTCGCTTCACGCGTGGGTGGGTAATCGCGGTGGCGGTCTTCTCCGTTGTGCTGGCCGCGTCTTTGTCGACCACTGCCATCCTCCTGTCGCAGCGCATGCGCACCCAAGCCGCCAACGGCCAGCCGGTTCCTGCCGCGTATCAGATTTTCTGGAATCGTTTCCTGACGGGCCCGCAGCAACCCTGGGTGATCTTCAGCAACGGCAGCTTCGTGGGAAGACCCGAAACCGGGATGCGCTACTTCAATCCTTCATCCGATCAGCGCGCCTTCATTCTCGATCACTACACCGGCGTGGGAGAGGTACTGGCCATCCATCAACTGGACCGGGTTTTCAATCTTCTCAATCGCCCGATTCGCGTCAAGCGCGGCGCCCTGTTCTCCCTCGATGACGCCCAAAACAACGACTTGATTTTTGTCGGCTCGCCTTCCGAAAATCTTAGCCTGCTCGATATCCCAGGCACTCAGGAATTCGTTTTCCGCCGTCTGGATTCCGGCCCGCGCAAAGGGGACCTCGCCGTGATCAACGTGCATCCGCAACCCGGTGAGCCGACCCTGTTCGCCGCCACCCCCGCGAATCAGCCAACCACCGAAGACTATGCCGTCGTCAGCCTTCTCCCCGGTCTGGATCCGTCGCGCTCGATTCTGATCCTCGCCGGCAACTCCACCTTCGGCACACAAGCGGCGGTTGAATATGTCTGCCGCGAAGACTCCGTCAAGGAATTGCTGCAGCGTCTGAAGGTCACGAAGCCGTCCGAGCTGAGGCCGTTCGAAGCGCTGCTCCACGTAAAGATCGCGCACGGCGTCCCGGTGATGACGGATCTGGTATCGGTCCGCACTCGCGGCAACTAACTCCGCCTACCGCGGCACCGTCATGTGCGGATCCAACTCCTCGGCCTTCTGAAACTCTTTCTTCGCCTCTTCCTTCTGACCGCTCTGCGTCAACGCCAGCCCCAACTGATAATGCGCGGCAGCGTAGTTCGGCTCGGAACGGATGGCCGACCGGAACTGAGCAATCGCCCCGTCCACATCTCCCGCGCCCAACAGCCTCTTCCCCGAGTTTGTCGCAAACGTCGCCGTCTGCAGATTGTTGCTTGAGGCCGCGATCTTCGCTCCCGCCTTCGCTTCCTCGGCTGCGCCCTGCGCGTCGCCCAACTGCCGCAGCACCGCGGCCAGCGTGGTATGCGCCCCCGCGAAATCCGGCTGCAACCGAATCGCCTCCCGCAACGAGGCCGCGGCCTCGGGCAGTTTTCCCTGCTGCTTGAAAATCGTGCCTAGCGTGTAATGTGCCTCCGCATAGTTGGGTTGACTCTGAATCGCCTTCTGCAGTTCCTCGGTCGCCTGGTCGAAGTCCCCGCGTTGCCAGAACAAAACCCCGAGAGTGTAGTGGGCATCCGCCAAGTCGGGCTGCAACCGGATCGCGCTCTGAAATTCGGGAACGGCCTTGTCGAGTTGATCCCTCAGCTTGTACGCCAGCCCAAGGTTGTAATGCAGCGAAGCATTGTCCGGTGCCAGCTTAAGCCCGGCCTCCAGTTCCGTGATGGCCGCATCAAAATCCGCCAGTTGCATGTACCCGATCGCCAAATTCCCTCGAAGCGTGCCGTCTTCTGGACGCAGTTGCACCGCAGTCTTGAACTTGGGGATCGATTCCCCCGCGTCCCCTTTCTGCACCAGCGCCAAGCCCAGATCGTTGTACGGCTCCGCGTCCTGCGGCCGCAGCTTCACCGCCTCGCCAAAAGCCGTCACGGCGCCGTCGGCGTCCCCGGCATGCTGGCAGGCAACGCCCAGTTCCAGCTTCAGTTCAAACCAGTCCGGCCGCAACGCGGCGGCCTTTCTTAATTCCTGCAGCGCATCGGCGCTCTTCGCTTGCACCGTGAAAGTCTTTGCCAAGTAGTAATGAGCCATCGCATCTTGCGGGGCCAGCGCGATCGCCTTTTCCAATTCGCTGGCGGCGTCATCCAGTTGCTGCGCCTGCAAGCGCACCACCCCCAGATGAAAGTGCGCCTGCTCGAGACTCGCTTGTAGCCGCAGCGCTTCCTTGAACGCGGCTTCCGCATCGGCAAACTGATTTCGCTGCGCCAGAAGATTTCCGAGGTCATCCCGCAAATCGGCGCGCTCGGGAGCGAGTTCGACCGCGCGCCGCATCTCCGACAGAGCCTCATCGCCGGGCTGCTGGCTCAACATCCTGGCCAGCATGCGGTGAGCCTCCGCGTTCCCCGGCGCAATCCTCACCGCCGTGCGCAGCTCCTGCTCGGCCTCCGCAGACTGCCCTTGCTGCAAGAGCACGCCCGCCAGAGTCAGCCGCGCATCTACAAACCCAGGCTTGGCCTGAATCGCAGCCCGCAGATGCGCCACCGCCGCGTCCGCTTCTCCTTGCGCGGCCAGCACCCAACCCAGCGCCGACTGCGCCTCCGCGTCATTCGGAGCCAGCCGCACCGCTTTCTCAAACTCCGTTCGCGCACGCGCGAGATCCCCGGTCTTAAGAGCCTCCTGCCCATTCTGCAGCGCCAGCCGCTCCGCAGATTTCGCAGGAGCAGGAGCCGCTGTCTGTCCCAACGATGCAAGGTTCAGAGAGACGATCGCCGCGAGCCAGAAACAAACGAGCCTGGAAGGATGTGAAAACACGGTGAATGGAGATGGTTCTTTCTTGTCCGCATTATATCCAACGCGCATGCGCGCACCCGCGTGCGGTTTGGGGTCTTGCAGCGGAAGCGCGTCCTCAATAAATCCCCTTACCCGGCTGCGCACTCTCGATCTTCCCACGCTCTACCGAAAGCGAATACGCCGCTCCTCCCTCACCCCCCCACGAAGCCAAATCAAAATGCCCGCCTGCACGAACGCGGTAAACGCTGATGCCTCGAAACGTAAGTGGCACGCCTTTCTCGCAAGTCGTCGGCGGCTGCGTTGGACGCAGAAAATACGCGCCCTTCCCCGTGCCCACCACGGTCGCCTTCCCGTCCGCCTCCACCAGCACCGCCGATTTTTCGTCGATCGCCACTTCCCGCGGAGTCGAACTCCATCCATCCTTCATGAGGCGCGCCAGAAATCCCAGTGTCCGCCCCATGCGGTCGCGCTTGGCAAAGTGCGAATCCGTAATCAGGTTCTCCAAATGCGGAATCTTCAAGAAATCTCGCACCAGCGTGACCCGCTCAAAATAAGGATCCGGCAACACATCCGTCGACGCCAGATCCTTGTCATCCGGCTTGTCCTTCAGACAGCCATAAACAAACTCACCCTCAACTGCCAACCCCGCGCTGGTCCCGCCGATCGGCTTGCCCGCCGCAATGTCTTCGTTGAGCGCGCTCTCCACCGGCGTTCCTTTCCACCCGCGAACATAGTTCGACTGATCTCCTCCGGCGATAAAGACCACTTCTGCTTTTTTTATAATCTCCGCCACCGCCGGATCCTCAGCCGCCTCGCGATCCGGAATAATCAGCGTCGCCACCGAATTCGCCTTGCACAGTCCGTCCACGTATGAGTTGTAATCGTCATCGCCCCGCGCGCGCAGAATCAGGAAATCGCCGCCATTTCCTTTATTGCACAGCCAGCGAAACGCCTCATCGAGATCGCTCCCCCCGCCCATCATGGCAACGCCCGCGACCGGTTTGGTCTGAATATCCTGCTTATTTCCGAGACGAAAATACTTATAGGATTCCGCATGCGCCAGATTCGCCACGCCCGCCACCGGCAACAGCAGCAGACACCACCGCAGACATGTTTTGATCACGCTGAGAATATACAGGAAGACCAGGTGGCGACGGCCGCCTCGGCCGTCCCGCCGATGCGAAGCGCGGCGGAACCACCTCAAACGCCGCAGAACGACCGGATTGAACAAGAGATAGCCTGGCAGCCTCTCTCTATTTCAAACCCTGCACCAGATACAAATCTGACAACGTCCGGCTGTAACCGTAAACATAAGCCTTGTCGTCGACGGAAATCAGCACCCCCCGGATCGTGTCGATCCCCGCCGCATCCGCAGGCTCGAGAGATTTCCAAAAGGTTCTTTGTGCCGTGGACACGTCCACGCGAAACACCTGCGCCGGAATCTGCCCGCGCGCGATTACAAAAATCGAGCGGCCATCCGAAGACCACGCCGTCGGAAACTCTCCCGGCTGCGCGCCCCGCACCAACTTTGGTTCTCCCCCCGCCACCGGGAACAGATAAATCTTCTGATCCGGACCACGAGCCGCCACGAACTGCCCATCCGGAGACAGGACGTTCGATCCGACTCCTTCCGCGCTGAACGCGTGCGGGGTAGCGTCGTCGAGCGATTCCAGGTATAACCGGACGCCGTGTCCAGGCTCCGAGCCCGCGAATACGAATCTCTTTCCGTCCGGCAGAAAGGCCGCCGTCATGTGATTCAAGCCGTCGTTTTTCAACTGCTTCACATCGCCGACTCCGGTCGGATACAGAACGAGCGGCGAAGGCACCACGTTCAACCGCGACAACGCCCACTGTCCGTCAGGCGAGAGCGAAAGCCCCGTGCCTTCGCCCAACCGGATCGCCGGCGACCCGTCCGTGTTCCGCAAATAAACTGCGTAGCGCGGCCCGCCGCCCTCGCCCGACTCTTGAAACAGGATCATCTTCCCGTCCGCCGACAAACTTCCCGGCACCGACCAATCCAGCCAGGACAGATCCTTTTCCTTCGCCTCTCCCGGCGCCAGGCCGATCATGCCCGCGCGATCATTACCGCGCGTCAACAGTACGTTCCCTTCTTTGCCGACGTCCAGGATGGTCAACTCGCCGGGCACGCGTGCCATCAGCCGAACTTTCCCCGACAGGTCCGTCGCATACATCGACCGGTCGCCTCCCGTGCGGGTTGCCGAGAACCAAATTTCACTGCCATCGGGCGACCAGGCCAAGCCCTGAATACTGTCCCACCCTTCTGACAACGTCTGCTTCTTTCCCCCCAGGTCCACGATGGCTACGGCCCCGCCATCGTCATTCATTTGCGGGTGATCGACAAATGCCACACGGTTGCCGTCCGGTCCCACCCGCGGATTTCCAATCCATCCATCCGCTTCGTACAGCACTTTGCCGAGCGGAAACTCCAGCCGTTTCCGTCCTCCTACCTCATGCACCACGACGACATTCGTTCCGTCCGGCGACCAGTCCGCCCATTCCACATCGTTCAGAATCTCGCGCGGCGCCCCGCCCACCAGCGGCACCCGTGCCAAAGTTCCCGCATATAAGAAGGATGAGTCCCGCGGTTTGCTGTGCAGCGCCAGCAACATTTCGCCCGACGCCGACACCGCCAGCACATCGGCGCCCTTCGGTTCCACCTGCTGCGACTGCGGACTCTCCGGACGCGTCGTATACAAATCCAGCGGCTTGCCTTCCCATGCCGCGCTGTAAATCACCGTCTTTCCATCCGGCGCAAATCGCGCCGAATGCACGATTCCACGCCGGAACGTTAGTGGATGATACGCCGCAAACTCTGTCTTACCCGACCCCTTGAGCAGCAGCGCTCCCGCTCCCACTCCGGCTAGAAGCGCCAGCACTCCCACCAGAATTGCCGCGGTCCACGACAGTCGCCGCGGCACCAGGGCTTCCCGTGCTGGTTGCGTTGGGACACTCGTCGCTGATACCGCCGCAATTCCCGACCCGCTCCCCGCCCGGATCCGCGAACTGTCGAGCCCACGCTTGATGCGCTTCAGATCACCGCGCAACTCCGCGGCCGTCTGGTAGCGCATGTCGCGCTCTTTCTCCAGCGACTTCAGAATCAAATCATTCAGCTTCTCGGGGATTGCCGGATTCACGTTCGAAGGCGGCGGGGGCATCCGGTTCAGAATGCCCTCGAAAACTACGCCATTGCTGCTCCCGGAAAACGCCATATCTCCGGTCGCCATCTCGTACATCACCGAACCAAACGCGAAGAGATCCGTCCGCGGATCCAGTTCTTCTGCCCGCACCTGCTCCGGCGACATGTACGCCACAGTCCCGATCGTCGACCCCGGACTGGTCATCGGCCCTTCCGGCGTCGTCAATGTATGTTCCGTACTCTGCGCCAGCTTGGCGAGTCCGAAATCCAGCAACTTGCTCTGCCCGCGCTTGGTCACAAAAATATTTGCTGGCTTAATATCGCGATGGATAATTCCCCGGCTGTGCGCCGCATCCAGTGCGTCCGCGATCTCGATGCTGATCCCCAGCAGAGTTTCCACATCCATCGGCCGCCCGGCGATGCGATGTTTCAACGTCTGCCCGTCAAGAAACTCCATCGCGATGAACGGATGCCCATCGTGCTCGTCGATCTCGTAAATCGTGCAGATGTTAGGGTGATTCAGTGCCGATGCGGCCTGCGCCTCCCGCTGAAAGCGCGTGAGCGCCTGCGGGTCTTTCGCCACATCATCAGGAAGGAACTTCAGCGCCACAAAACGCTTCAGCTTTGTGTCCTCGGCCTTGAAGACGACACCCATTCCCCCTCCGCCGAGCTTCTCGAGAATCCGGTAGTGGGAAATGGTCTGGCCGATCATGCGCTGGCATCACTTGCAGCGCAGCCATCTTACGGGCGCAGGCCCGGTCGGCGCAAGCTGATTCCAACAACCTGCACCCAGCGGGAAACAGTGAGCCTCAAGTGCTTCCGAACGTCATGTGATGACGTGCTCATTTCCGGTTTTCCAGCCCGTATCTTGGAAAACGATTGTGTCCACGGCGAAGCCATTTTGAGCCCAGCCCGTCTAAGGCAACGAGCGTCGTCAATTCAGGAGGAAGGAACCGATGAAAAAGCTACTTTTTGCAGCATTCTCTGTTTTGCTGGCCATGACTGCAATGGCGTTCGCCGCAGCCGACCAAACCGCCGCGGCCAACGACCACACCCCACCCAGCTATGACATGAAGCCCCAGTCTCTTCTGGACTTGGAGACGATGCAGAAAAAGTTTGTGGACTTGGCCAACGCGCTCCCCGCCGACAAGCTCACCTGGCGGCCCTCACCCGACTCTCGTTCTTTCGCTCAGGTCTTGCTGCATGTCTCGGGCGAGCGCTACCAGATTCTGGCCATGATGGGAGCGCAACCTCCAGCCGGCTTCGATGGCAAGACCTTCGAAACGTCCACCACGGACCGAGCGAAAATCGTTGAGGAACTGACAAAGTCATGGGAGTTCACCAAGACGGCGATCAACGGCATGAGCAACGCCGATTTCGCCAAGCCACTCCCGAAGCTCGGCCCGGATGCGAATGCCGGCGACGTAGTTTACCTGCTGGTCGTGGATGCGCACGAGCACCTAGGCCAGTCCGTCGCCTATGCCCGTGAGAACGGCGTCGTCCCGCCCTGGACTGCGGCAGCCAAAAAGGCAGCGGAGCAAAAGAAGGGAGACATGCCAAAACAGTAGGCGGGAAATCTGAGCCGTTTGGCGAACGTGAGCTCAGCGGGAGCTCGCTGGCGAAATCCCCCGCTCAGCGAGGGATCGAGACAGCTTATGGTGAGCGCGGCAGGACTCGAACCTGCGACCGATGCCTTAAAAGGGCGTGCAAAGGCAGGCCTGCCGCGCATATTCAACAACTTGCGATCACACGAAAGCCTGCAAATCGGGGTAGCGGGCCGGTGGTCGGATCTTAATCATCACCCTAATAAACATCGGCATCGAGCTAGGGCCGAGTGTGATGTCTTGGTCTGCCGAGCGTAACGAAAAGGAACTCCTCCGCTGTGAACTCAGTTATGCGTCAGCCGCCCCAATTACGATGTACGCTGATCGGTGTCCTTGGAATCTCGCCTTACGCGACCGTCACCTTGGCTGTGGCCCATTTTCGATAGATGGCGAAATATCGCCTTATCACTCATCACCGCGAGTCAAAATGGTTTCCCTCGCTCACTTGTGTAATGGCCTTGATTTCTTCCCCGGCCGCGAGGACCTGACTTCCCTGAGTTCGTTGCAAATAAACTCCGCGTTACTTGCAAACCGCTCCCGCATCGGCGGTGAATGTTGCATTCAACGAGTACCGCCCATTCACCCCCATGGAAGGCGTGATGCGGTAGTACCAATCGAAAAACGCCAGTTCCTGGAGATGGTAGGTGAAACCGTTGGGCATTTTCACTGCGGGCATGAGCGTGCCCGACAACGGGTCGCCCACTTCGTAGTTGTCCTGGCAGCCGCTGACCTGGCCGATGTGTCCCCAGGCCGGAGTAAGGTTCACCCCCGTGGGGTCGTTCATCCACTCGCCCAGCTCGTGGCTGAGCGCGGACGTGTCAGCGGTTCCTGAAAACAGCGTCTGGTCACGCCCTTCGAAATCGCCCGTGCCATAGGTCTGGCTTCCGGTAATGCTGTGGTAGCCAAGGATGCAGCAGTTGTTGGTATTGTCCGACGTGCCGTTGGACATCACGGCGTTGTAGAACAGGAAGAACACAAACGTGTTGGGCGTGATGCCCAGGTTGGTGATCATCTTCTTTGCAAGCGGGTCCCAGAAGGAAATATTCATCACGCCCAAGGTGTTGGGCTCGTTGACATTGCCCGTGTTAGTGCCGCACAGGCCCGTAAAGCCATACACGGTTCCGTTGGTAGTACCGGTGTTGCCGCTGGGAATGGTGACCGTCTGCAAGGGCATGGGAGTGATTCCCATGAGAGTGTGATAATTCGCCCCGGTAGCGGAAACATCGCCCCAGAAATTGGCCCGCTGAAACGCGTCAATGTATTGGGTGGTGCCAACGGTGGTGCCGCCGAGCTTATACGTCACGTCATTGAACAGCGGTGACTGCTCGGTGAGGCCCAGTCCGGTGTGGCCGGTGCCAATGCAACCCGGGTCGGTGACGGTGGGGTCAAAAATGTAACTCACGGTGGAGCTGTACTGAAACACCAGCCGCACGGGCACGATCACCGTCGGCACCACCGTGGGGTGCGCCGGGCGGGTGGTCGGATTCGCACCGATGATCTGGCCGGTGTACGTCTTGCCGTCCACGGGCGAAACAACACTGTAGCTATAGTTTGGGAGGGTCAAAGTCACCGGTGGAGGCGCCTGGTCCGTGTTGCGATACATGTACGGATAGGCATCGATTGGGTGCAACGGAGTGCCTGGGGGAATGGGCAAGGGGCGATCGTCCTGTCCGAATGCTGACGATGTCAGCACGAGAGCGAACACAGCCAGCGCGAAATGGAAGGCCTTCATAGCATGCTCCTGGAATCTTTGAATTTTCTGTCGGATCAGTCCGCCGGGAGGGACCTGGTGCGTCACCGAAGCGAGAGAATTTTAACCTCCAATGAATGGCGTGTCTAGTGTGAATAA
>Ga0181532_10000474_pt1 | contig 41378 bp, 34 predicted proteins | sample PEATcosm2014_Bin_33_FD_119768 | JGI IMG/M metagenome (GOLD analysis project Ga0181532, IMG submission 119768) | Peatland microbial communities from MTU Mesocosm Facility, Houghton, MI, USA - PEATcosm2014_Bin11_30_metaG | ecosystem: Environmental > Terrestrial > Soil > Wetlands > Peat | place...
GGCTCTGGACCCATCGTCATCGGCCAGTCGGCTGAGTTTGACTACTCTGGCACGCAGGCTTGCAAGGCGCTCAAGTCGGAGGGTTTCGAAGTGGTGCTGGCCAACTCGAATCCGGCTACCATCATGACCGATCCCGAGTCGGCGGACCGCACGTACATCGAGCCGCTTACGCGCGAATATCTCGAGGAGATCATTCGCGTCGAGCGCGAGATGTCGCCGGGGGCGGGCTTCGCCATTCTGCCCACGGTTGGCGGACAGACCGCGCTCAATCTTGCCATCGAGCTTTCCGACGGCGGCGTGCTCGAAAAGTATGACGTGCATCTGATTGGAGCCCAGATCAGCGCTATCAAGAAGGCCGAAGACCGCCTGTTTTTCAAAGACGCCATGCAGCGCATCGGGCTCGACGTTCCGAAATCGGCGCTGGTCAACAACCTGAAAGACGGCATCGAGTTTGCCGGGAAGATCGGCTTCCCGGTCATCATTCGCCCCTCGTTCACGCTCGGCGGCACCGGCGGCGGCATCGCCTACAACCGCGAAGAACTGATGGAAGTGCTCGCCCGCGGCCTCGACCTTTCGCCGGTACATGAGTGCCTGATCGAAGAATCCGTGCTCGGATGGAAAGAGTACGAGCTTGAGGTGATGCGCGACACGAAAGACAACGTCATCATCATCTGCTCGATCGAAAACTTCGACCCCATGGGCGTGCATACCGGCGACTCGATTACCGTTGCGCCCGCGCAGACACTCACTGACCGCGAGTACCAGGCGATGCGCGATGCGGCGATTGCCGTGATCCGCGAGATTGGGGTTGAGACCGGCGGATCGAACATCCAGTTCGGCGTCAATCCTTCGACCGGCCGCATGGTGGTGATCGAGATGAACCCGCGCGTTTCGCGTTCGTCCGCGCTGGCCTCGAAGGCGACCGGTTTTCCGATTGCAAAAATCGCCGCGAAACTTGCCGTCGGCTATACACTCGACGAGATTCCGAACGATATTACACGGAAGACTCCAGCCTGCTTCGAGCCCACGCTCGACTACGTGGTCGTCAAGATTCCGAAGTGGCAGTTTGAAAAATTTCCTGGGGCCGACGAATCACTTGGACCGCAGATGAAATCGGTCGGTGAAGTGATGGCTATCGGCCGCACCTTCAAAGAAGCGTTGCAGAAGGGAATCCGCGCGCTCGACACCGGCAAGCGGGTAGGTTCGGAGAAAATCGAACCCAAAATACTGACCCAGCGCCTGGTAACGCCACATCCCGAGCGCCTTTCATACGTGCGCTACGCCATTCGCCAGGGACACACGATCAAACAGATCGCGAAGATGACGTCGATCGATCCGTGGTTTCTCTACCAGCTCAAAGAAATTAACGACATGCAACTTGAACTGGAAAAGCACCCCATGGAATCGATCCCCACCGAAGTGCTGCGCGAAGCCAAGCGCATGGGATTCTCCGATGGGCGTCTCGCGGGAACCTGGCGTCTGGACGGCAAAGGCGGCCAGGAAAAGGTTCGCCACTTCCGCAAGAAACGCGGGCTGAAGCCGGTCTACAAGCGGGTCGATACCTGCGCAGCTGAGTTCGAAAGCTACACGCCCTATCTCTACTCCACCTACGAAGACGAAGATGAGGCCGCGCCGACAGCGAAGAAGAAGGTCGTCATTCTCGGTTCCGGCCCAAACCGCATTGGGCAGGGAATTGAATTCGATTACTGCTGCTGCCACGCCAGCTACGCGCTGCGCGAAGATGGCTACGAAACTATCATGATCAACTGCAATCCGGAGACGGTCTCGACGGATTATGACACCAGCGACCGTTTGTACTTCGAACCGCTCACGCTCGAAGACGTGTTCGCCGTTTGCGAGCACGAGGCTTCCAGCGGCGCGCCGGTCGGCGTGATTGTGCAGTTCGGCGGGCAGACGCCGCTGAATCTTTCTCTGCCGCTCAAGGCTGCAGGCGTCAACATCATCGGCACCACGCCGGAATCGATCGATCTGGCCGAAGACCGCAAGCGCTTCGGCAAACTACTTGAAGAACTTGACATCCCGCAAGCTCCCGGAGCTATGGTCGCCTCGGTCGAAGAGGCGGTCGAAGCCGCGAAGAAGATCGGATTCCCGGTGCTGGTGCGTCCTTCGTATGTGCTCGGAGGACGAGCCATGGTCATCGCCTACGATGAAGACACCATCACGCAGTACATGAAGCAGGCAGTCGAATATTCGCAGGACCGTCCCGTCCTCATCGATAAATTTCTGGAAGACGCGATTGAAGTCGACGTGGACGCGCTTTCCGACGGCGAGGACGTCGTGATCGGCGGCATCATGCAGCACATCGAGGAAGCCGGCATCCACTCCGGCGATTCTTCCTGCGTGCTGCCCGCGGTCGACATCCCAGAGCCGCTGCTCACGCGCATGCGCGACTACACTTTCAAGCTGGCGCGCGCGCTTAAAGTGATCGGCCTGATGAACGTACAGTTCGCGATCCCGCGTGGCCACGGCCCAAAGGGCAACGGCCATCATGAGGCTAAGGTCTATGTTCTCGAAGTGAACCCGCGCGCGTCGCGAACCGTGCCTTTCGTTTCAAAAGCTACCGGCGTCCCCTTGGCCAAGATTGCTGCCCGGCTGATGACGGGCCGCAAGCTGCGCGAGTTTCTTCCGGAATACGTGGAACGCGGTACGGACCTCGATACGGGCCGCTGCTTCTATGTGAAATCGCCAGTCTTTCCCTGGTCGAAATTCCCCGGCGTGGACACGGTCCTCGGCCCCGAAATGCGCTCCACCGGAGAAGTGATGGGCGTCGCTGACAATTTCGGCGAAGCCTTCGCCAAAGCCCAAATTGCAGCCGGGCAAAAGCTGCCGACGCAAGGCACGGTTTTTGTCAGCGTCACCGACCATGACAAGCCGCAAGTGGTGGAGGTCGCACGTCGCTTCGTCGACATGGGATTTAAACTGGTGGCCACGCACGGGACGGCGGACATTCTGGAAGAAGCGGGCTTGGCGGTTGACCGCGTCTACAAGGTGAAAGAAGGCCGCCCCAACGCGGTGGACCTGATCAAAGCCGATCGCATTCAGTTGATCGTCAACACGCCGCACGGTCCCGACCCTTATTTCGACGAGAAAGCGATCCGCCGCGCCGCCGTCACGGGCCACATCACGACCATTACCACGCTCTCCGCCGCCCGGGCCGCGGCGGAAGGTATTTCCGCACTGCAGCGCGGAGAGGTGCGTGTGCAAGCTCTGCAGGTGCTGCACGCGGAACGATTTACGGCAAAGTAACATCGCATGAGCAGAGGCCCTTTTGTCATCGCATTAGTCCTCGGCCTTCCCATCTTCATAGCCGCGGCTGTTTTTGGTCCAGCCGCGTTCGACCTGGTTTTCCATCGCCGGCCGCCGGAGCGTTTCCTGATTCCCGCCGGATACAGCGGGTGGGTGCGCGTCGATTTTCGGCAAAAAGGCGCGCCGCCGTTGCCAACGGAAGATGGCCGCCTTTTGCTCAAACTGGATGAACACGGAACGCTGCAAACTTCCTCCGATCCCCTGTTGGGCCACGGCAAAGATGACTTTTTCTACTACTCTGGCGACCGCCGCACGCCGCTTTCGAACGCTGGCGTTTGCAAAGGTGGCATGGTCTGGCAAATTGAGACCATGGTTGACGAACGGACATCAACTCCCTTTGCCCGCTTCTTCGTTGGTACCGAAGACCAATATCGGCACCTCGTCGACCCCACCGGCACAGAGTGGCCCGCCTGCGAATGATCGCGGAGCGATGAGCGCCCGCCCGTCGGTTGCTGCAGCTGCCTGTGGCCCTAGCAACTCACGGTTCGCTGCAGGGATGCTACGATTGCCCCACGCCCTCAGCCGGAGAGAAGGAATGGCCGCCATCGTTGTGTTTCATGCACTGATGTTGCTTCTCGGTCTGGGGATTGTGAGCCGAATTGTCCCGACGCAACTCATCAGTAATATGCTTGGCTACTTGCATAAAACGATCGGGATCACCATGCCTTCCGTGAAACAAGTGCGCATGGTCGCGCTGATCTGGATAGGATCTGTAATCATCATCGTGGACGGATGTCTTTTCCTGCTGGTGCTCATAACCAAGTTGGCAAACACAGGATGACAAAGTTGAGGGAGAGGCCCGATAATCGGAGTGCAGCAATAATCGCGCGACTAGCGACCAACGACTAGCGAATATCTGCAATCTACAGGAGTCCATATGCTTTTATCCGGAATCTTCCCACCCATCACAACGCCGTTCTATCCTGACGGCGAGGTCTATTACAAAAAGATCGAGGCTAATGTTGAGCGCTACTCGCGCACGCCGGTTGCGGGTATCGTGGTCCAGGGCTCGACTGGCGAAGCGATTTTGCTTTCCGACCAGGAACGCCGCGACGTGTTGAAAGCCGCGCTCGCCACCGCTGCGCCCAATAAAGTGATGATCGCAGGCACCGGCATCGAGTCTGCGCATGAAACCCTGCGGCTCACCGAATACGCCGCCGAGCTCGGCTACGATGCTGCCATGGTGCGCACTCCACACTATTACAAAAAGCAGATGTTGCCGGCGAACTTGCTCGCGTTCTATCGCACGGTCGCCGACCGGTCAGCGCTGCCGATCATCATCTACAACTTTCCGCAGGCTACTGGATACGACATCCCCGCCGAAGTTGTGATCGAACTCGCCGGCCATCCCAATATCGCGGCCATCAAGGAATCGAGCGGCAATCTCGACAAAGTGAAAACCATGGTCGAGCGCACGCGCAACATAAAGAGACAAACCACGGTGACCGAAACCTTCGAGGCCGTAACTCCGCGCATGTTGAAGGCCGCGGCTGCCGAGAGTGCGAAAGAGAGCAGGGAGCTGGTCAGCGTTTCCAGCTTGACAAGTACTGCGGCGGAAGCACCGCTGCGCCCGGCGACACCATCTTCGAGCGCGGTAACCGTCGTCGGAAAACTCAAGACGCGGCAGAAAGACGTTGGCTTCCAGGTCATGGTCGGCGCGGCGCACCAGCTGGAACCATCGCTCGGACTGGGAGCGGTTGGCGCTATTCTCGCCTTCGCCTGCCCAGCGCCCATGGCGTGCTATGAAATCTACGCCGCCCTCAAAGATGGAGACAATGCACTTGCCCGCGAAAAACAAGAGCGTGTGAGAGTAGCTGTCCAGCGCGTGGTCGGTGACCTTGGCGTTCCTGGAGTGAAGTACGCGATGGACCTCAACGGCTACTATGGAGGGCCGTCTCGCCTGCCGTTTTTGCCGCTTTCGGGCGAGCAGAAAGCGGAGATCGAGAAGTTAATGGCGGGGATCAAGAGCTGAGGGATTATCTGTGGGGCGAAGAAGCTAACGCAAAAGGAAGAAGGAGCAACGTATGGCGACAATAACGACGACGCAGCCGGCCACCGGCGAAACCATCAAGCAACTCATCAACTATCGCACCGACGCCGGCGTGGCCGTGATTGAGATGAACGATCCTCCGGCGAACACCTACACCTACGAGATGAACCGCCAGCTGGACGAGGCCATTCTGAAAGCGCGCATGGATAACGCTGTGCACGTGATCGTGCTCACGGGCGTAGGCGACAAATTTTTCTCCGCTGGAGCAAACATCAAGATGCTGGCGTCAGTCGATCCGACGTTCAAGTATTACTTTTGCCTGCACGCGAATGAAACGCTGCTGCGGCTGGAGCACACGCCGAAGCTGGTCATCGCCGCCATCAATGGCCATTGCGTCGGCGGTGGACTGGAAATCGCCATGGCTGCCGACCTTCGTATCGCCCGCAAAGATGCGGGCAAGATCGGTCTGCCCGAAGTCAATCTTGGCGTGCTCCCCGGCACCGGCGGAACGCAGCGACTGTCGCGCCTGGTGGGGAAGAGCAAAGCCATCGAACTGATGATCACCGGCAACACGTTTTCGTTTGAAGAGGCGCAGGAGTTTGGCATCGTGAACGACATTTTCGAGCGCGACGGCTTCATGGAGAACATCATGGAGTATGCGCGCCAGTTCACGCCGCCCAACAAGGCCGCCAAGGCTGTCGGACGCATCAAACGGGCCGTGCAGACGGGATGGGAGATTCCCATGGAATCGGCGTTGGCGGTCGAGCGCGAGAACCAGCAGATTCTGTTTCAGAGCGACGACGCTAAGGAAGGACTGGCCGCTTATGTGGAGAAACGTCCAGCTGTGTTTACCGCGAAATAAGATCAAAAGCTTGAACCACAGGGGGCACAGAGGTCGGAGAGAACACCGCTGTGGCTTTTTCCTGTGTTGCTCTGTGACCCCTGTGGTGAAGAATTGAGGTTTTATGCCGGGCAAAGTAGCAAAAATCGGAAGCTTCAGCGATTGGGTCGGTCTATTCAACGAGTGGCGCAAGGAAGTCGGAGTCAACAAAGACGACGTCGAGGCCTTCCACTTCGATACGCTCTACGGCGCAATCGAGACTGAGGAAATCCAGTTCGGTTCTTACAAAGGCCGCAACAAGTGGGAGAACCTGCGCCAGGTGCCCACGCAGCAGATGCGAGACGCGCTCATGAACATGATCGTCTACCAGGGTGACACTGAATTTGCCAGCGTCGAGCAGCAGCGCAACCTGTTTGAAACCTCGCCCACGGAATATGATCGCCGGGCGATTACCCGAGTCATGATCGAGGAGATGCGCCACGGCTGGCAGATGTGCGCGCTGCTCATCGACTTCTTCGGGTCTTCCGGCAAAGTGGAAGCGCAGAAAATGCTGGAGCGCCGGGCGTTTGAAAACAGGCGGCTGCTCGGCACTTTCAATGTCGATGTCGATAACTGGCTGGATTTTTTTACCTACACCGATTTTGTGGACCGCGACGGCAAATTCCAGCTGCAGATGCTGAAGTATTCATCGTTTGCGCCGCTTGGACGCTCGACTTCTTACATGCTGCGCGAGGAAGCTTTCCACATGGGAACCGGCCACGATGGGCTGCGTCGTGTGGTCGAAGCCGGCGTCATTCCGCGCTGGCTCCTGCAAAAATACCTGAATAAATGGATATCGAGCTCGTTCGACCTTTTCGGCACGGATCATTCTTCCTCGGCTCATTGGGCCTACGTGTGGGGAATCAAAGGCCGGTACGACGAACTGCAAAACGACAAGGCCGCCGACCTCGATGACCTGAACGACTACAGCCGCCACCTCTATCGCCAGGAAGTTGCGGGATTGGTCGAGCGGTTGAACACCTTCCTGAAGCCTGGCGAGAAGAAGTTATACACGCCCGACATCCACTTTAATCGCAACATCGGAAAATGGGCAGGGAAGAAGTATCACTGCGAGACCGGCGAACCGTTGGACGATTGCAGCTACGAGCAGCACTGTGAAGAGAATCTGCCGAGTGCGAAGGATAAATTGCTGCTGCTCGACATCATCCGCAACGAAAAGAAGTGGATCAAAGAAAAAGAGGGCGCGCGCGATCCGCTGTCAACGATCGGCGAGCCGCGCAAGTCGGCGATTAACATCTAGAACAACGGGAAGCGATTTCTACATTCCCCTGTGTCCTCTGTGGTAAATTTGCCGCCGAAGATGGCCACTGCCGCCACATCCCGAGTCGACCTGAGAATCGAAGCGTCCGTAGCCCGCGTCAAGCTGATCAATCCACCGCTAAACGTCATCGACCTGCGGATGGCGCGCGAGCTTCAGCAAGCAATTACGGAACTCGAATCGCGGAGCGACATCTCCGTGATCATTTTCGAAGGCGACGCCCACGCGTTCTCCGCCGGGGTGGATGTCAAAGCCCACCTCCCCGAACAGATTCATGAAATGCTCACCACTTTTCACGCAATGATCCGCGCGATCACGGCCTCTCGAAAAGTCACGATTGCCGCAGTCTGCGGCGCTTGTCTCGGCGGAGGCGCGGAGCTTGCGGCCGTCTGCGATATGGTTTATACGGCACGGGATGCCAGTTGGGGATTTCCTGAAATCAAGCTGGGCTGCTATCCGCCGGTAGCGGCCGTGGTGCTGGCCACCATTGTCGGTCAGAAACGCGCCGCTGAACTCGCCCTTACCGGACGCCAGTTCTCGGGGGACGAAGCGGCGGAGATGGGCCTGGCGAACCGATCGGTGGCGGCCGAAGAACTCGAATCGGTTGTCGACCGGACGATTGATGAACTCCGCCAACTGAGTCCGGCCGCGCTCGCTCATGCGAAAAAAGCCATTTACGCGTGGGACGCGATTCACTTTGACAAAGGGCTGGCGCGCGCGGAGAAGATTTACCTGGATGAACTGGCCTCGACCGCGGACGCGCGCGAGGGTATCATTGCCTTCCTCGACAAACGCACACCGAAATGGACAGGCAGATAGAAACCGGGACGACCAACCGCGGGACCGAGAACGGACAGAAGAACCGTGCAAAGCAGCCCAAGCGTTCCGCCCACCTGATGTGCCGCACGCCCCTGTGGGGCGTGGCCGGCTTCCTCGGCTGTACCTACTTCGCGTGGGTTTCGTTTAGCCACGTCACGCAGAACGATTATGACTGGCCGCACGACGTCTGGACCGCCGTGACCTATGTCGTTTGGATCCTTCTGTTGGCGGGGCTGGCGGTCGACACCCGCTGTGTGCGCGAGCGGGTATTTTTTGGCCTGCTCCTGATCAATTTTGTGGTCGGCTGCGCGTTGACGGTGTGGCACAACGTTCCATCCCCCGATGTGCGTACCGCTCGAATTGGAACCGGTGCGCTCTGGGCGCTGGCCGCGCTCGCGAGCCTTACGACGCTGGGAGGCGCAACGGAACTGCGGAGGAACCACTAGCAGGGTCAAAATGACAGCGCAATTCGCATACCTCAAACACTACTTCAAACACCATGGACTTCGAAATCTCTCCCGGACAGGTCAAGTCGCTGCAGAAAAGCGGGGAAACATTCACGCTGCTGGATGTTCGCGAGCCGTGGGAATATGAAGCTTCGCACATCGAAGGGTCAACGCACATTCCGATGGGCGACGTGCCGACGCGCGCTCACCAGGAACTCGATCCCGACGATCGCATCGTGGTGATGTGCCACCACGGTGTGCGCTCATTGACGGTGACCAACTGGCTCCGCCAGCAGGGGTACGAGAGAGTTCAATCCATGCGCGGCGGGATCGACGGCTGGGCGCGGACGGTGGATCCGAAAGTGCCGTTGTATTGAAGGACGCTCTTCGCTGTTAACTCTTGGCTGTTAGCAAACCTAAACCCTTGATCACTGACTGCCACATCCACATCGAGCCGCTCGAACTGTTCAAGCCGCACGCGCTGGAACTGATGAAGCGCAAGCGGGTCAATTTCGACGAGATCGCCGAATACTGCCGCTCGCCCAAGGCCTTCCTCAAATATCTCGACCGTTGCGGTGTCGACCGCGCCGCGCTGATCAACTACGTTGCGCCGGAAGTGATCGGCTTTACGCCCGAGGTCAATCAGTTCGTCGCCGACTACACGAAGTACGATCCCAAGCGGCTGATTTCCTGTGGCAGTCTGCATCCGCGGCACACCACCAACATCATGTCGGATGTCGAGCACATCCTGCGCCTCGGCCTGCGCATGATCAAGATCCACCCGCCGCACCAACTGCTGTTTCCCAACGATTACTTAAATGGAGTCAAGGAACTCGAAATCATCTACCGGGCGGCCGAGGCCAATGGAATCCCCGTCATGTTCCACACCGGGACGTCGATTTTCCCGGGCGCACGCAACAAATACGGCGACCCGATCTATGTTGACGATGTCGCGGTCGATTTCCCCAAACTCAAAATTCTGCTGGCGCACGGCGGCCGGCCGCTCTGGATGCACACGGCATTCTTTCTCATCCGGCGGCATGCGAACGTTCATCTCGACATCAGCGGCATTCCGCCGAAGACGCTGCTGAAGTATTTTCCGCGGCTCGATGAAATCGCGCACAAAACGCTGTTCGGCACCGACTGGCCGGGCCCGGGCGTTCCGGATGTCAAGCGGAATCTTGAGGAATTCAAGGCTCTGCCCATGAGTGAAGAGATGCGCGAGCAGATTCTTAGCAAGACGGCGGCCTCGCTCTGGCCGGAATAAGAATTTCCCGGCGGTCGATGACTGGCTGATCCGGCCACACGCTGAGTACATTGGGCCGGAGTATCTGCAGAAATACGCGGAGCTGGATCGGCGCTGACGTTTCGTGGCCACGTATGCAAGACGGGGCAAGCCTCGTCTCTCCCACCGATTCTTGGCCTCTGCATCGGTACAATAGAAGCAGCATGGTGCGACGGGTCTATCTCGATAACAACGCGACTACTCCGGTGCTCCCCGAGGTCATGGAGGCCATGCGGCCTTACTTCGGCGACCACTTTGGCAACGCGTCTTCCATCCATCATCATGGACAGGAAACGCGGGCCGCCATCGAGCGCGCGCGAGAATCGGTGGCCGCGCTGCTCGGTTGCCGCGCCTCCGAGGTCGTGTTCACTGGCGGCGGCACGGAAGCCGACAACCTTGCGGTATTTGGGCTGGTGCGGCCAGGCGACCATGTCATTACTTCTACCATCGAACATCACGCCGTCCTGAACGCCTGCAAGCATCTGGCGAGCCAGGGATGCGAAGTCACTTTTGTTCCTGTGGATGGCCGCGGGCTGGTCGATCCGGCGGATATAAAGCGCGCGATTCGACCGAATACGAAGTTGATCACCGTCATGCTCGCCAACAACGAGACTGGCGTCGTTCAACCAGTCGCGGAGATCGGAAAGATCGCTGCGGAGGCCGACATTTTCTTCCACACCGACGCCGTGCAAGCAGCGGGCAAAATTCCGATTGATGTGGACAAAATCGGGTGCGATTTGCTGACCATCTCTGGCCACAAGATTCACGGGCCACAGGGCGTGGGCGCGCTATATGTCCGGAAGGGAACTCAGCTTGAGCCCATGCTCTATGGTGGGAGTCATGAACGCTCGCGCCGCGCCGGGACGGAGAATGTTCCTGGTATCGTAGGCATAGGCAAGGCGGCCGAGTTGGCCATCGCCGGCTTCGAGCGCGGCGACGATCAAAGGATGGCCGCCGCGCGCGACCGTTTAGAAAGGGAACTGCTCGAAATCGAGGCTACCGGCCTAAACGGCGCAGACTCAAACGGCGGACGTGCGACCCGCGTCCCGAATACGACGGACATTTATTTTGACGGCATTGACGGCGAGGCACTGGTCATCGCGCTCGACTTGAAGGGACTGGCAGTCTCGACCGGCGCGGCGTGCTCTTCTGGAGCGATTGAGCCGTCGCATGTGCTGATCGCGATGGGACTGCGTCCCGACCGCGCGAAGGCCAGCATTCGCTTTAGTCTCGGGAAGCAAAATACGGCCGAGGATATAGACTTCGCTCTGCGGTTGATTCCGGAAACAGTGGGCCGGTTGCGAGAGTTGTCACCGGTGTACAACAAGGCTGCGAACTCCGAGCCGCTAGCTGCGAGCAACCGAAGGAGTGTCGGACCGTAGCGGTTTGCTCGAAGCCCGCGGCTCGCAGCCCGAAGAAAATTTGCGAATGCTAACTACCGAAACCATCGCCGTTGCCATGTCGGGAGGAGTGGACTCCTCGACCGTCGCGGCCATGCTCCGCGCGGAGGGCCACAACGTCATCGGCCTGACCATGCAACTCTGGAATCAGCGCCGTCTGGCCGGGCACGAAGGCATGCCCGAATCCGTCCAGGGGCGCTGCTGTTCGATTGACGACGTTTACGATGCTCGCCGCGTTGCCGAGACCCTTGGCATTCCTTACTACGTGGTCAATCACGAAGAGCGTTTTGAGCGCGATGTGGTTCGTCCGTTTGTCGAAGAGTATCTTGCCGGGCGCACGCCCATCCCTTGCAGTCTCTGCAACAATCACTTGAAGTTTGACCAGCTTCTTATTGTGGCGCAGCAGATTGGGGCTGGTCAGATTGCCACTGGCCATTACGCCCAGGTCGTCTTTGACGAGCAACTCAATCGCTGGCTGTTGAAGCGCCCGGCTGACAGATCCAAAGACCAGACTTATTTCCTCTTCGGCCTTACGCAGGAGCAATTGAGCCGCACGCTGTTCCCGCTCGGCGGCATGACGAAGCCGGAAGTTCGCGAACTCGCCCGCAAGCACAAGCTTGTGATCGCCGAGAAGCCCGATTCGCAGGAAATCTGTTTCGTCCCCGGCGGTGACTACAAGCGCTTTCTCGAAGCCTACCTCTCTGAGCAAGGAGACCGGCCGACATCGATTTCCGGAGAAGCGTTTGCCGGTGAGATGGTCACGACCGATGGCAAGGTGATCGGCGAGCACGCTGGCGTTCACAACTTTACCGTTGGCCAGCGCAAGGGACTTGGGGTGGCCACGGGCTCGCCGCTCTATGTTATTCAAATCAAAAATGACACGCGGCAAGTGGTGGTCGGCAAGGACGAGGAGCTTTACTCGCGCACCCTCAGCGCGCGCCGAGTAAACCTGATTTCGACGCCCGAACTGCGCGAGCCCATGCGGGTGGCAGTGAAGATTCGCCACAAGCATCAGCCCGCTCCGGCCGTGATTGAGTCCGCCGGGCCGGACGAAGTCCGCGTTACCTTTGACGAGCCCCAGCGCGCACTCACCCCCGGCCAGGCTGCCGTTTTCTACGATGGCGATATCGTCGTCGGCGGCGGTTGGATCGAGACTTCCACGCGGTAAAACCCTAGCGACGAAACAATTTTCTTTGTAAGAACGAAGCTCGTCGCGTCGCGGAATTATCGTGCTGCCGGAGAAGGGGCAGGCCCCGTCTCTACACGAGTGTTTTCCAGTTACTCAGCCTCGTTACCCGCGAGTACTTTTGAGCGAATTTATAGCACCTTCGTGGCCTAGACCTGCCGATAAAGCAGAGGTAGGGTAATGGCACGACGGGACCTTCATTAGTCTCTCCCCGTAAAGGTCCGGCGTGGGGAGCGATTCTATGAAAATCTGGCATCTGTGTTATGCGGCATTGGGGATTGCGGTGGCGCGCTGGGTTTTTAAGCGTCAACCAATGCAGGTAACCGATCCGATCGCCCGTTTTCGTACCTCTGGCCTGCTGTAAGTAGCGATTGGTAACGATTGTGATAGGACATGGGCGCGCCCCGTTGCGCGTCGCTTCGATCTGAGCGCGTCCATGCCCATTTCACCCATGGCCTTTTCCCGTCCCCGGAAGTGCTAGCACTACCGTGTCCCTTCGGTAACTTCTTTTCCCGTCCGTCTCGCCTAGACTTTCTATATGGACTCGCTGAGCGTGCACGCGCCTCTCAGCGGCCGAAATCATGCGATTCAAACTCCCCAGCTTGCGGTTGGTCGTGCTGATCGCTGTGCTTCTCGCGCCGTTGGCGGCATTGGCCCAGGACGACGCTCCTTCGCTCGGAGATCTCGCTCGCACCCTGCGCAAGAATAAAGCACAGCAGCAGCCAGACGCAGCCCACACCGTGTCCTCTCACACGGTGATCGATAACGACAATCTTGCCCAGGTCATGGAGGAAGCCAGGAAAGCAAGGCCGCTCAAAGAAGACAAGACCGTATTTTCCATCGACCCTTCCAGCAACACACTCAAAGTATCGTCACCCGACGTAACCTGCAGTCTGTCTTTCAACGCCCGGGCGAGTTCGCTGCTGATCAAGCCAGTCCTGATCGAAGACTTGCCGCTGGCCGAGCTGCTCAAGCTCGACGGCCCCGGTTCAATTCAGGATGAAAGTCTGCAACTTCGAGTTTTCAACGGAACGGACTGGGATCTTCGTGAAATCACCGTTGGCCTGACGCTCGAACGCAAGCCCGGAGAGGATGCCGAAGTGGCCGCAGGTGCACGCGTGATTCCCGCCGCCCAAGGCATGACGCCAGTCGCGGTCGAGCGGCATTCCGACGTAACCCTTCTCTACCACCTCAAGGCCGAAGCCAAGCCCTTCAGTACAACCGCGTTTCACGAAAATATCGGGATTACCCCGGGCCACGACGAAGATTGGCGATGGTCGATTGTAGAAGCCAAAGGCATTCGCCCTTCGCAAAAGTAGTCGCCGTTAATCTGTGCTTCCCGGTGTCCTCGGTGGTTAAAGATTTTCAGCAGCGTGTCAAGATGCTGCGATGTCGATCGTTGGCAAAAAGCGCGGCTTCTGACGCGCTTTCGTTAGCTGCTCGAAAGAATAGGCAATCTTGAGCAGAGTGGGTTCGCTCCAGGCCCGCCCGAAAAATGAGATGCCGACCGGCAGTCCCCACAAATATCCGGCTGTCACATTGATATTGGGATAACCGGCGACAGCGGCGGCACTCGAACTGCCTCCGGCGGCGTGATCGCCATCGATCAGGTCTGTGACCCAGGCGGGGCCTGCCGTAGGTGCAACGAGTGCGTGGAGTTTGAACTTGTCCATGATGAAGTCGATGCCTTCGGTGTGGCTGAGTTGGTGATTCAAGGCCAGCGCGTCGAGATATTCTTTTGTGCTGAGCGGCCCCTTCTGTTCCGATTTGAGAAAAATGTCCTGCCCGAAATAGGGCATTTCGCGGCCGCGATTGTGCTCGTTGAACTCGATCACATCCTTCAAACTCTTCACCGGCGAGCCGCTGCGGCGCGCCAGATAGGCCGCCAGGTCGGCCTTGAGTTCATAGTAGAAGACGGTAAGTTCGCTTTCGTCGAACTTGCCAATCGTTGGAATGTCAGCCGGATCGACAATCTCAGCGCCAGCCTGCTTCATCTCGCCGAGGAGCGTGTCCATAAGCTGGTCGACGGCATCGTTAAAGCCGAAATACTTACGCACCACCCCCAGGCGCGCGCCTTTCAGTCCCGTAGGATCGAGAAATCTTGTGTAGTCGGGGAACTGATTGCGTTGAGCGTCAGCCGTCACGGAGTCCTGCGAATCCGCACCAGCCATGGCGCCGAGCAGAATAGCGACATCGCGCACCGTCCGAGCCATCGGACCTGCCGTGTCCTGACTGTGCGAGATCGGAACGATGCCGCTGCGGCTGATAAGTCCTACTGTAGTCTTAAGTCCCGCCAGACCGTTCGCGGAAGACGGGCAGACGACCGACCCGTCCGTCTCCGTCCCCACGCCCGCCACGCACAGGTTCGCCGATACGCCGGCCCCAGTCCCGGAGCTCGATCCACACGGATTGCGGTCGAGGGCATAGGGATTTCGAGTCAGCCCGCCGCGCCCGCTCCATCCGCTGGTCGAATGACTGGAGCGGATGTTCGCCCATTCACTGAGATTAGTTTTGCCCAGGATCACCGCGCCGGCCCTGCGCAACTGCGCGGCGACGAACGCATCGCTCGGAGCGGGCGATCCGGCGAGCGCGAGAGAGCCCGCGGTTGTTTGCATGCGGTCGCCGGTATCGATGTTGTCCTTGATCAGAATCGGAATGCCATGCAGCGGCCCGCGCGGCCCTTTCGACTTGCGTTCCTGGTCGAGCGCACCGGCGATCTGGAGAGCCTCGGGGTTGAGCTCGATAACGGAGTTAATCGCCGGTCCGGCCTTGTCGATCTCGTGAATTCGGACCAGATACTTCTCCGTCACAGAGCGTGAGGAATGCTCGCCAGACTTAAAGGCCTGCTGGAGATCGTGAATCGTTATCTCGTCGAGCTCGAAGTCCTTTTCAAAACTCTTGGCGGCGGGCGCGGGAGCAGTCGCGGGATCGGCAACACGAGCTGAGCCGAGTGCCGGGCAGACCACCGCAGCCAGGCTGGCCGTCACTCCAGCGCGAAGGAAGTTGCGACGCGAGTTGCACTTCGAGGGAAGGGAATGGGCGGACATCAAGGCTCCTGCGATGTGGAATGGGATGAATACGGTTACAAGTCACGAGGGAATGTTACGAAGAGTGCGCGAGAAAGGCAAACATTCTCAGCAATGCGGGAGCGTTGTCTTGGACAAGGCGGAATGTTAATCTAACGAAGTTGAGCGGGAGTAGTTCAGCGGTAGAACGCCAGCTTCCCAAGCTGGATGTCACGGGTTCGATCCCCGTCTCCCGCTCCAATTCTCCAACACTTGAGGCTGCGGCCGTCGCTCGATCGGCGTACGAAACCTTAGCGAGCGCCGGCGCGCATCTTCTTTTTTTGTCCGCTGGGCTGCACGTCACCGCCGCCGGCTAAACCAGACTGTTCCTTGTCCTTGGCGTTGTTCAACCACGCGGCGGCTCTGCTTTCGGCCTCCGCCACTTGCCCGGGAGACATACTCTGGATGATGGTTTTCTTGCCTTGCTCGATTTGTTCGAGCATCGGTGCCGCCATTTTTTCCGCAAGCAAGTACCACGTGTAAGCGGAGACGGGGTCGGGCCGATGCAGAACACCTGCGATCTCACCATCTTCGATTTGACTATCGTTGATCTGACCATCTTTGATCTGACCATCGATCTGACCATCCGGGATCTGACCGTTTTCAACCTGGCGAAAATGTTCCGCCAAGCGAAGTTGGGCCGAAGGGTCGCCGGCCTCGGCGGCTTGGATAACCGCAGAGAAGGAGTGACTGTCTCCGTTGGTGGTTTGCAGTGGCTGCGCTTGCGAGTTGTTCATGGTGAGGTAGAGCAACTCGGTGCGGCTGGAGACGCCCAGCTTGTCAAAAATACGGAACAGGTAGTTCTTGACTGTGTGCGGGCTGAGCTCAAGCGTGTCGGCAATTTCGCGGTTGGTCATTCCCCCAGCCAGGTGCTGGATGACCTGGCGTTCGCGTGCGGAAAGCAGTTCGATTCCTTTGTGATTGGTGGCGCGAACGAGCGGGAAGTTGGCAAGAGCCTCGAGCGCTTGATCGAGATCGACGCTGCGCGCCCAGACTTGTCCTTCATGGACGCTGCGAATGCATTTGCAGAGGCTCTCGAGCCGCTCTTGCTTGGAAAAAATGCCCCTTGCGCCCGCCCGAAAGCACTCCAGCACTTCCTGCGGCTTCGAGGAGTCCAGCAAAATGACGCCCTTGATCCGGGGCCGGAGCGCACGCATCTCCCGCAACACCTCGGTGCCGTGACCAGGCTTGTCGTCCAAATTGTGACTGATGACCACGACATCGACGGGCACGCGAGTGATGGCGGCCAAAAGTTCCTTGGAATTCGAAGCCGCAGCCACCACCTGCAGGCCGCGATCATTGCGCAACGCGGCCGCTAAGAGCTGGGTATGGATGGGTGTGCCATCCGCAACTACGATGCTGACAAAGTCCGAGCCCAGTTCATCTTGGGATGGCATGGCATCGGGTCTCCTGACATTTGAATATACGAACCGGAGGGGGAAATCAGTCCGTTTTGCTCAGACAGACCACGACCTTGGGGAGAGGAGAAAGTGACGTACAAAAAACCGGCCAGGGTCTACTGCTTCAGTTGAAAATGTAGCACTAAGTGCACCAGCCTGCAAGCACAGGACTTGCAACCTGTGAAAAAAAGTGCGCTGGTAGTCGTAGGCCTACTGGTTGCACCGCAATGCAAAGGTTTAGTTCTAGTAATGGCCTCGTTGCAGCCCCTGGTCGCGCGCTAATTTGCCTAGCCTAACATAAATATTATCAATAAGATAAATACAATATGCTCGACGGATCGATGGCTACCCCATGGCGAACCGGCCGACGTGCGCAGGTACATGTACCACGGGTGTGCCAGAGAATAAAGTCTCTGAGTTGTATACCTTAGTCAGGAGAAAGTGAGCCCCTGCCCAACAGGGTTGAAACGTTCTAGGTAGTCCCACCACTTGCACGTTCTTGCAAGTGACCTTAAGGTTAGGCAACTAGTATTCCCCCTTAAGTTCTTCCCCCCAGCGTTGATGTGATGCGAGCCGATACAGGCAGTCCCAGCTCTACGGGACTCAGAGGGCGAAGCTATGAGCAGCAGCAATCAGAGCTACGAAGTGGGCGGCGGGTTGAGCCAATGGGTGTCGCAGGACGAGCCGCGCTGGTACGCGCTGCACACCAGAGCGCGCCACGAAAAAGCGGTCGAGCGGCGGTTGCATGATCAAGGCATGGAAACGTTCCTACCCACCACGATGGAAGTGCATCGCTGGAGCGATCGCAAGAAGAAAGTTGAAGTGCCCCTGTTCGCATGCTATGTATTTATCCGCTGCGTTTTGAGCGCAGAAGACCGGACTCGCGTGTACCAGGTCGATAGCGTGCACGGTTTTGTAGGCGCTCGCGGGTCGAGCCTGCCCATTCCGGATGAACAGATCGAAAGCATCCGGAAGGTTCTTACCCAGTCTGCGCCCTGGCGTTCGTACCCGTTTCTCAAGATGGGGCAGCGGGTACGGGTACGCGGCGGGGCGATGGACGGAGTGGAAGGCGTGTTTTTGTCGGAGAACGGCGATCACAGCCTGATCATTTCCGTCGATGCGATTCAGCGCTCGATGTCCGTGCGAATTGATGGATACGACGTAGAGCCAGTCTGAGATGACAAGAATAATCTGAAGAAGTTTCGGAAAGAGTTCCAAAAAAAGTTCTGAAAAAAGTGTTGCAGTTTACCAATTCCCTCGTAAGCGATCCGGCATTCTTGACCCTCCCCGTCGGCCACTCTTAAGACATGTATCAACCAGAAATCGAGCGCATCAGCGAAGAGTTGTATTTCATTGCGGCCAGCCCGGCCACACGCCGGCTGCGTACGCAGGCGGAGCTGCTCTCGCAGACCGACGTGCCGGTGCTGGTCACAGGAGAACCGGGGAGCGGAAAGACGACCGCTGCCCACCTTATCCATTCGCTTTCGATTCGTTCCAGTTTCCCGTTCATGCGGGTCAAGTGCGCGGTGCTCACCTCCGACCTATTGGAGAATGAACTGTTCGGCTACGAACACGCTTCGGCCAACGGGGAGCCGGAATCGACACTAGGGAAGTTCGAACAGTGTGCCAAGGGAACGATCTTGTTGGACGAATTCGATGCCATGCCGGGCGCGGTGCAACGGCGGTTGCTGAAGCTGCTGGAGACCAGAGAGTTTCTCCGGGGCGGCGGCCAGAGCCCGATCCGGGCCGATGTGCGCATCATCGCTGCCACCTGCGGCGATCTGGAGTCGGCAGCGGCGCAGAACGGAATTCAGGAAGAGCTGTTCTACCGCTTGAGCGTCTTCGAATTACGAGTGCCACCGCTGCGTGAGCGGCGTGAGGAAATCCCGTTGCTGCTGGGGCACCTGATGAACCGGCTCACCCAGCGCTATGGCGTGCCAGCCCCGCGCTTTTCAAGCGTGTTGCTGGATGCATGCCAGCGCTATGCGTGGCCCGGCAACCTGCGCGAGCTGGAGAACTTTGCCAAGCGCTTTCTGGCGCACGGCGATGAGAGCGCGGCGTTGCACGAATTACAGTCGCACGGCGATGGCGCGTCCGGGAGTAAGAGTGGGAACGGGAACGGGCACGCGAAAGGCAGCGCTTCCCCGGCAAACGTTGCCGCTTCGAGCCTGCCCACATCGGAAGAGAAGTCGTCCCTGAAGTTGCTGGTGAGAAACGCAAAAGGAGAAACCGAGCGCGGCGCGATTGCGCAGGCGCTCCAACAGACGCAGTGGAACCGGAAGGCGGCAGCTCGCTTACTGAATATCAGCTATCGAGCGCTGCTTTACAAGATCCAGGAGTACCACCTGGCTCCGCCGGATGAGTCTGCGCGATTATTTGGTACCGACGGCATGCGGCAAGCGGATTAAAGAATGCCAGAGAGGCACAGCTTATGACGAGACCCACCACGGTCCATCGGATCATCCCGGTCCTGACGATTTTCGCGCTGTTTTCTATCGCAGCGTTGGCGCAAACCGATTCCACATCGCCCCCGCCAACGCCGGGTGCCGCTGCCGCGGACAAGCAAACCGGCGAGAAGCCCGGGGAATCTTCACGGTCCGCACATTCGGATAGCGCGTACGTAATTGGCGCGGACGATGTGCTGTCGATCAATGTTTGGAAGGAACCCGATGTTTCGCGTTCGGTTCCGGTTCGGTCCGACGGAAAGATATCTTTGCCGCTGGTCGGAGAATTAACCGCGGGAGGCCAAACCCCCCTGCAACTTGAGCAAGAGATCACCAAGCGCTTGCAGAACTATATTTCCGAGCCCGGCGTCACCGTCATCGTGCAGGACAGCAAGAGTCAACGGATCAACATCCTGGGTATGGTGGTACACCCTGGTTCGTACATGCTGACGGGTTCGGCAACGATTCTGGACGCGATCGCGATGGCGGGCGGCTTTAGGGACTTCGCCAAACAGAAGTCGATTTTCGTTTTGCGAGCGAATGCCGATGGCAGCGAGAAGCGGCTTTCGTTTAACTATAAAGATGCGATCAAGGGCAAGAATCCGGAACAGAACATTCGGCTGCTGCCCCGCGATACGGTGGTGGTCCCATAGTGATGCTTATGAATATTCGACGCGGTTTGATAATTTGGTGGATGGTGGCCGGGTTGCAAGTTCTCTCGGCGGGGCAGAACCCGCCGGCGCCGAACCCGCCGGTTCAGAATTCGGGCGACGATGGCGCCAGTTCGAGCGCAGGTGGTCCGGTCAGAACGGCTCCGGCTGCGGCCCTCTCGGTCATAGCAGGGATGCAGGGCGAAGGCGGCACCGATGATGCCGCGAGCGATCTGCCGCAGATACCGGCGCTACTCGGGGGAAAAGGAAATTCCTTGGAATTCCTCTCCGAGTTGGAGAGGTCGAATTACTTGCGCGGCGGGGTAAATGTGGGCGCCGCCTACGATGACAACCCACACCTGGTCCCAACCGGATTGGCCGGCAACGCGAGCGTTTCGATCTTCCCCAACATCAGCATTGAGGAATCGACGTCTCGCATGCGCTGGACTCTTGGATATGCGGGCGGCCTGACCGTGAATCAGGGGCTCACGAACGAGAACCAACAATCGCATAACCTGAATTTTGATTCCGAGTATCGGCTGAGCCCGCACGTGAACCTGCGGGTCGCAGAAGTTTTTTCCATGACTACCGGATTTTTTGACGCGGGCAACAGTCCAGAAGGCGTGGCCGAGTCGGGGGGGCCGAATACGAGTCTGATTACACCTCTGGCCACGCAAAGATCAAGCCTGACGACGGTGGAGGCGAACTATCACTTTGCCCTGAACGATCTGGTGGGGGCGAGCGGGTCATTCTATGATTTACATTTCACCAACGTCCCCGCGGAAACGCAGGCGGCGGATCCGCTGACGAATTCCGAGAGCGCGTCCGGGTCGGCATTCTGGCTGCACCGGCTCTTTCGAGGAGACTGGGGCGGCGCCAGCTACGGTTTCGAGCGGCTGACCTTCAGTCTCGGTGACGGCGAAACCAGCGTCCACAGCTTCCTGGCGGTGAACACACTGAATCTTTCGAAGCGCATCACGCTGACTGGTTTCATCGGTCCGCAGTACTCGGTAAACCAGGGTCTTGCGCCGGCTGGGCTGCCCACGCAATCGAGCGGCTGGTCGGTGGCGGGCGGGGCGGAAGCGGGCTGGCAAAACCGGAATACCAACGTCTCCGCCGGCTACGCGCGAAGCATCAGCGACGGCGGAGGCATTTTGGGGGCGGTGCGTTTGCAGACGGTGCACGGCGATTTCCGCCGCGAACTGGTGCGGGCATGGACGGCAGATCTCACCGCGACTCACGGAACAAATCAGTCAATTATCGTACCCACGGCGGGCAGCGCGAGTGCAATCGACCTAACTTCCGCGGGTATCGCTTTGGAGCATACGGTGCGGAAAAGTGTCGGGTTCCGATGTGGTTACTCGCATGACTTTCAGCAGCAATTGTTTGGCTTCACGGTTCCGCCTCAGACCTACGATGCCCACCGGAACCGCTATTTTGTTACGCTTTCGTATGAGTGGGGCAAGCCTTTAGGAATGTGAGTTATGGAAGAAGAACTGCAAGAAGCAAACGAGCCCATCGATTTTACCGAGATCAAGGGAATCGTCCGCCGCCGGCGATGGCATTTTCTTTTGCCTTTTTTCTGCGGCTGGGCGCTGGTGTGGGGAGCGAGTTGGCTGATCCCATCCACCTACCGCTCGGGCACGCTCATTCTGGTCGAGGAGCCTTCCGTGCCGGAGAAATATGTTGTCTCCAACATCGACAGCGATATTCAGCAACAGCTGGACAGCATTACGGAGCAAATCCTGAGCCGCACCCGCCTGCTGCGCATCATTGACCATCTCGGCCTCTATTCCCAGGAGCGCAAGCACAAGAGCCCGGACGATCTGGTGGAAAAGATGCGTAAGGACATCGAGATCGAACTATCACACGGCGACGATAAAAAGCTCTCCGCCTTCAATATCTATTACGCGAGTCGCGATCCGAAGATGGCTCAGCTGGCGACCAGCGAACTGGCCAACCTCTTTATCACGGAAAATCTTGAGCAGCGGCAGCAACGTTCCGAGAACACGACCAACTTCCTGGCCGACCAGCTCGACCAGGCGCGCGCAAAACTTGCGGAACAAGAAGCAAAAATGCGGGTGTTCAAAGACCGGCACCAGGGCGAATTGCCAACTCAGACCCAAAGCAATCTGCAGATCCTGTCTGGCCTGCAGAATCAGGTGCAAGCGAACCAGGACTCGCTGAACCGGGCCAAGCAGCAAAACACCTACCTGGAATCGCTGATCAATCAGTATCGCACCATGGACAGCGGTTCGAAGCCGGGCGAGGCCGGGCTGGCCGACATTGACAAAGAACTGGAGCGACTGAAGGCGCAACTGGCGGATTTGACTTCTCACTACACTGACAAGCATCCCGACGTCCGCAAGACCAAGGAACAGATTGCCCAGGCAGAGAGCAGGCGCGAACGGATGATTGCTGACATGAATAACCGAGCGATTAGCTCGGTTACGGAAGCAACCGCTCCGACGCCGTTCGATCCGAAAAGCGCACCGCTGCTGGAACTGGAAAGTCAGCTGAAGGCCAATCGTCTCGAAATCGCCAACCGGCAGGCGGAAATCAAAGAAGAACAAAACAAGATCGACCAATACCAGGCACGGCTGAGTATGGCCCCGGTGATGGAGCAGCAGTTCGCGGACATCACGCGCGACTATGATCAATCGAAAGCCAACTACGAATCGCTGCTGGCCAAGAAGAACCAGTCGGAAATGTCGACCGACCTGGAGAAAACGCAACAGGCCGAGCATTTCCGCATGTTGGATCCGCCGAATCTTCCGGTGAAACCCTACAAGCCGAACCGTCTGCTGTTGTGCGGGGTGGGATTGGTGGTGGGCATTGTTTTCGGCGCGGGCTTCGCCGGCGCCCAGGAGAGACTGAGCGGCAAGATCTACAGCGAGCGCGAAATCAAGAAGCTGGTTCCCTTCGATGTGATCGCGGAAATTCCGCCGATCGAGAGCTTACGGGAACAGTCGGCAAACCTCCGCGCTGCCTGGATCGCTGGCGCGGCGGCAGCGATGGTTGCTGGTTTCATTTTGATAGGATCGGCAGTTACGTATCTGTACGGCTAGACATCCATCATGTACAAGAATTTCTACAAGCTGCAGCGCAACCCCTTCGAAATCACGCCGGACCCGTCGTTCCTGTTTCCCACGGCGCGGCACAACGAGGCGCTCGCTTCGTTGTATTACGGAGTGACCGCGCACCGGGGATTTGTAGTTCTGACGGGTGAGGTGGGCACGGGGAAGACGCTCATTCTGCGCTCATTATTGGAGTTGCTGCAGCGCCGCAATGTTGCCTTCGCTCTGATTTTCAATCCCTCCCTTTCGCCCCTGGAATTCATGCGCTATATCGCGGGCGATTTCGGATTGCCGGTTGCGGGCAAGGCCAAAGACGAGCTGATCCATGTGCTGAATGACTTCCTGCTGCAGCGGCATCAGAAGGGATTGACGTCACTGCTGGTGGTGGACGAGGCTCACCACCTCTCGCCGGAAGTGCTGGAAGAGATACGACTTTTGACCAACCTGGAAACGTCGTCACAGAAGTTGCTGCAGATCGTGCTGGCAGGCCAGCCGGAACTCGACCAGAAGCTCGATTCCCATGAACTCCGGCAGCTTAAGCAACGAATCGCGCTGCGCTGCCATCTCGATGCGCTCAGTCTTAAGGAAGCGAGGGAGTACATGGCCCGCCGTCTCCAGGTCTCGGGAGCGCCTGCAACCGGAGAGATATTTTCCGATTTTGCGATCGAGGCTGTCTTCCGTCACTCGCGGGGAATTCCGCGGCTCGTCAACACCATCTGCGAGAACGCGCTGCTTTCGGGCTATGCGAAACATGCGGCCACGATCACACCCGAAATCATTGACGGCGTCGCCCAGGATTTGAGGCTCGGGGTATCGGCCGCGGAAGCGAAGAACGTGGAACCGAAGAACAATGAACCGAAAAACCATGATCTGAAGAACACTGATCCGAAAAACACTGATCCGAAAAACAATGGCGGAGCCCAGCCCTCCAAAGAAATAGAACAGGCCGATCTGTTGAGGGCTGTGCGAAGGCTGCTGGAAGTGCACGATCGCAATCCCGATGCAGGAACCAAGGACCGTCTGCAATAGGCAACAGGTGCTTTCACATGAGCTATATATTTGAAGCGTTGCAACGAGTCGAAGCTGAGCGATCAGGTGAAAGCCTACCGAAGAACGCCGCCTCGGTCGCAGATCTTTTGGAAGTAACGGAACGGGGAAGCGAACGCCCGCCATCGGTAGTCACACCCTCAGATCGAAACCTGCCGAAGATCGAGGACTTGGTTGCGGATGTGCTGCAAGCGGAGGAACGAGAAAGCGAGCGCCAGCGATCGATCGCCGCGCCCTCAGAGCAAAACTTGCCCGAAAACGTTACCTCGGCTGCGGGCCTTCTGCAAGCAGAGCGAGGGGAAAGCGAACGCCAGCTATCGGTTTCCGAATTGCCGCCAGCGGCAGTTCCACGGTCGCAACCGGCGGCGGAGACGTTTGCGTCCGCGAAGGTGTTGTCGCCCACACTGCCGACAGATAGCCGGCTGGTGTGTCTGACGGATCAGGGCGGCTTGGCGGCGGAAAAGTTTCGCGTGCTGGGATTGAAACTGCGACACCTGCGCGAACGGCGCAAGCTCAAACGGATCGTGGTGACCGGTACGGCCCCCGAGGAAGGAAAGAGTCTGGTGGCGGCCAATCTCGCCCTCAATCAGGCTCGCAGCAAGGTTTTGAAGACGCTCCTGGTGGACGGCGATCTGCGCCGGCCAACCGCGGCTACCCGATTCGGGTTCGACCGTTCACTGCCGGGACTGAGCGAGTGTTTGCGAGGCGACCGGCAACTTTCTGAAGTAGTATACAAACTCAATGGCTCCGGTCTCTGGTTCCTTCCCGCTGGGCGCGCACCCGAGAACCCACTTGACTTGATGCAGAGCGGACGTCTTTCGGAACTGCTCGATCGGCTGGGCAAATTCTTCGACTGGATCATTATTGACACTCCTCCCGTGGTTCCCGTAGCGGATACCACGTTCTGGATGAAGCTGGCGGACGGAGTTCTCCTCGTGATCCGCGAAGGCGTAAGCGAGAAGAAAGTGGTAGAGCGGGCTTTGGATTCGTTTGATCGCGCAGCCTTGCTGGGCGTGGTCGTCAACAGTTGTAGCCGCAGTGACCACAAAGACTATTATTCGCGTTACAGTCAGGCCAAGGTTCAAAACGGCGCAGCTCTCCCCTCCGCCCAAAACGAGTAGGAGTAATCCGAGGCGGACAAGCCAAGTTGTAAGCCTAGTTTCCCCAGCTAGGATCGTCCTCTCTCCCCCTGATCGATCACCATGCAGGTCTGGCCACATTTGTTGGGTGGTTCAGGAAGGAGCTATACGTGGCATCCCGTACCTTAGATTCGATATTGCGCTCTCCAGAACGCGCTCGGCCGCAGCACCCTGTAGCGCCCGGCGAAGTGCTGAGCGAAGAGACCTTTCACCGAATGATCTCGCTGGAGCGCAAGCGCAGCGAGCGTTCGCAGCGGCCGTTCGTGCTTCTGCTGATCGACACCGGGCGGGGTTATCCGGGCGACAAGCAAGGCCGTGTTTTGCTGGACATGCTTTCCGCGCTGCAGGGAGCGACACGTGAGACCGACGTCACCGGCTGGTACAAGACGAGCTCGGTCGTCGGAATCATGTTCACGGAGAGCGTTCTGGACAACAATGCCGTGCTCAGTACGATCCTTTCCCGGATCGGTGCGGTGCTGCGCGACCGGCTCGACACCGATCAGTTCAGCCGGATCAAGTTTTCCTTTCACGTGTTTCCGGATGACTGGGATACACAGGATCTGGATCGCCCGAGCAACCCAACCCTTTACCCGGATCTCGAAAAGCGCCAAAAGTCGAACCGGCTGGGCCGCGCCACAAAACGGCTGATCGATGTTCTGGGGAGTCTGTTGTTGCTGGCGCTATTGTCGCCCGTGTTTCTTGTCGTAGCGGCGGCGATCAAGCTGACTTCGCGCGGGCCGGTTTTGTTTCAGCAGAAACGCATCGGCCAGCTTGGCACTCCATTCACATTCCTCAAGTTCCGGTCCATGTATACGAATAACGATTCCAGCGAGCACAAAGAATATGTTCGTCAGCTGATTGCCGGTCAGGCAGAAAAGAAGGCCGCCAACGGCAGTGGAGAGGGCGTTTTCAAGCTGACCAACGATCCGCGGATTACGCCGGTGGGCAGAATTCTACGGCGTTCCAGCCTGGATGAACTGCCGCAGTTGATCAACGTGTTGCGCGGCGAAATGTCGCTGGTCGGACCTCGTCCGCCAGTGCCATATGAAGTGGAAGCGTACGCCACGTGGCATCGCCGCCGTCTGCTGGAAGCGAAGCCGGGTATTACCGGACTCTGGCAGGTGGAGGGCCGCAGCCGCGTGGAATTTGACGACATGGTGCGGCTGGACTTGCGCTATGCCCGCGATTGTTCTCCCTTGCTCGATCTGAAGATTCTCTTGCAGACTCCAAAGGCAGTGATGAGCGGAGATGGCGCCTGTTAATTCCACTTTGTCGATGACCCTAATGGATGGCCCTAGTCGATGACCCTAGTTAATGACCCTTTCTGCAAACTCCCCCAGTGAACATCGGTGCGAGGACATGCAGTTTCATAAGGTGAATTCCTATGCTTAGGTTTGGTGTCATCGGTTACGGCTATTGGGGACCAAATATCGTGCGCAATCTGCGCGCACTGGAAGGCTGCGAGGTCGTCGGGATCTGCGATCAGACTCCCGCGGCCCGCAAGCGCATACAGGCGGCTCATCACGGGATCCCGGTGCATAGCGACGCGAACGAGCTAGTGAAGTCGTCCGCCGTGGATGCCATCGCGGTGATCACGCCGGTGTGGACGCACTACGAATTGGCCAAGGCCGCGCTCGAGAACGGTAAGCATGTGTTCGTGGAGAAACCGTTCACGAGCAACGCGGCGCAAGCGGAAGAACTGATCAACCTGGCGGAGCGGAAACACCTCCAGATCATGGTTGACCATACCTTCCTGTTTACGGGCGCGGTTCGCAAAATACAGAGACTACTTGCCGAAGGGGCGCTCGGCAAACTCTACTACTACGATTCCACACGAGTGAATCTGGGCCTGTTTCAGCACGATTGCAACGTGATTTGGGATCTCGCTCCACACGACCTCTCGATCATGAACCACCTGCTGCACAAGGACGCAGAGGCCATTTCGGCCACCGGGCAGGCGCACCTCAACGGGCACGAGGATATTGCGTTCATTACCGCGTATTTTCCCGACAAGATGATCGCGCACGTCAACGTGAACTGGATTTCACCGGTCAAGGTTCGAACCACGCTGATCGGCGGCGAAAAGAAAATGCTGGTCTGGAACGATCTGGAGGCCGACGAAAAGCTGAAGATCTACGACAAGGGCGTCGACGTCAAGAGCCAGGAAGGTGTGTATAACCTGCTGGTAAGTTACCGCTCCGGTGACATGTGGGCGCCGCAGGTCGAACAGGTGGAGGCGCTCAAGCTCGAACTCGGGTACTTCGTGGAATGCATCCAGAAGAACGAAGCGCCATTCAACGACGGCCACGCGGGACTGAAAGTGGTCCGCATGTTGGAAGCTGCGAGCCGATCGCTCGCCCGGCGCGGCGAGCTGGTCTATGTTTATCGGGCCGCGGAAAAAGCGCACACCTCGGGCGCTAAGCGCTAACACATCTTTCAACCGCATGTTGACGCCGGGCAATTCGACTTTCCGGCACTGGGAGAATGGCAACGATGAGAAATGAGCCGTCAAAAATGATGCTGGAATGGCAGGCCGATGCGCGCTGGAGCGACGTCGTTCGTCCCTACCTCGCCGCGGATGTGGCGCGTCTGCAGGGCTCCATTCGCATCGAACACACGCTGGCGCGCCTCGGAGCGGAGCGGCTGTGGAAGCTGCTGCATACCGAGTCCTATGTGCCGGCGCTGGGGGCGATGACTGGCAACCAGGCAGTACAACAGGTAAAGGCGGGATTGCAATCCATCTATGTGAGCGGTTGGCAGGCAGCGGCGGATGCGAACGAAGCGGGCCAAATGTATCCCGACCTGAATCTGTACCCGTCAGATTCGGTTCCGAAACTCGCGGCGCGGCTCAACCAGGCACTGGTTCGCGCCGACCAGATCGACCACGAGCAGGGAAAGAACGAGATCCACTGGTTTGCGCCGCTGGTCGCCGACGGCGATACCGGATTTGGCGGGACCCTGAATTCGTTCGAACTGATGAAGGCAATGATCGAGGCGGGTGTCGCCTGCGTCCATTTCGAGGATCAGTCGTCGTCGGCCAAGAAATGCGGCCACCTGGGCGGAAAAGTTCTGGTTCCGACCAAAGAGGCGGTGCAGCGATTGGTCGCGGCCCGGTTGGCGGCGGATGTTATGGGAGTTTCGACACTGATTATGGCGCGCACCGATGCCGAGAGCGCGGGTCTGCTGACGAGCGATGCCGATCCCTGCGACCACGAATTCATGACCGGAGAACGCAACGAAGAAGGGCTGTTTGTGATGCGCAAGGGCCTGGAGTCGGCCATCGCGCGGGCCCTCGCCTACGCTCCTTATGCCGATCTGTTGTGGTGCGAGACGTCGACCCCCGACATTGAAGACGCTCGCCAATTTGCCGAAGCCGTGCTGGCTCGCTATCCCAACAAAATGCTGGCCTACAACTGCTCACCCTCTTTTAACTGGAGAAAACATCTGGATGAGAACTCGGTGGCGAGATTCCAGAACGAGCTGGGCGCGATGGGATACAAGTTCCAGTTTGTCACGCTGGCGGGTTTTCACGCCCTGAATCTCTCCATGTTCGATCTGGCACGAGGCTACAAAGTGCACGGCATGGCTGCCTACTCCCGGCTGCAGGAAAAGGAATTCGGACGCGAGCGGGATTTTGGCTACGAAGCGGTCAAGCATCAGCGCTTCGCGGGCACAGGATACTTCGACGCAGTGCAGCAGACGATTGTCGGGGGCGTGGGTGCGACGCTCGCTTTACGGGGATCGACCGAAGCGGCGCAGTTCACCGAGGACAGCAAGCACCATCCAACCACTACTCAAAGAGTGAACCTCAGAGTGGACGGCAAGGGGAACGGCAGAGTTAACAGCAAAATTAATGGCAAAGCGAACGGCAAGCCAAACGGGAAGTCGAACGGAAACGGCCACTTAAAGCCTGAGCTGGCCTTGTTTGACGCCCGACGCTCCTGATTCGAAGGTGCTGCCTGGCCGGCCGACGGCCGCGTTTCGCATTCCGCGTAGCGAATTTCTCGCCCGGTTAAATCCACGCTCAACGCAAGTCCACAGCTGCCGAGAGGATGAAGAGGAGTCTACCGACCATGGATCAATTTCTAAGTATCGCCCCGGATGTGAAACTCGGGGAGGGAGTCAAGCTGTCGAAGTTCATCAATCTCTACGGTTGTGAGATTGGCGACGAAACAAAAATCGGCGCGTTCGTCGAAATTCAGAAGAACGCCTCGGTCGGCAAGCGCTGCAAGATTTCGAGCCACACCTTCATCTGCGAAGGGGTAACGATTGAAGACAACGTATTCATCGGCCATGGCGTGATGTTCATCAACGACTTGTATCCGCGCGCGACCACTGCCACGGGAGGTTTGCAGACCGAAGCCGACTGGCATGTGGACCGGACAGTGGTGAAAAAGGGAGCCTCGATCGGCTCCGGTGCAACCATCCTCGCGAATACCTGCATTGGAGAGAACGCCATTGTGGGAGCGGGCGCGGTGGTCACCAAGGATGTTCCGGCCAACACCATCGTGGCTGGCAATCCAGCAAAGTTTTTACGTCATATCGAAACGGGGGTAGCACAGTGAATCCTACGCAAAATATTCCTTTTCTTGATCTGGTCACGCCGCATGTCGAGCTCGAGCCGGAGCTGACCGCGGTTTTTCAGCAGGTAATCCGCAGCGCTGGCTTCATCGGCGGACCGATGGTGGAGACTTTTGAAAAAGAGTTTGCCGCGTTCTGCCACACCGAACACGCGGTTGCGGTCAACAGCGGTACGGACGCGCTCCGTTTCGCGCTGATGGCAGCCGGGGTGAAAAAGGGCGACGTGGTGATCACGGTTCCAAACACGTTCATCGCCACCACCGAAGCCATCTCGCAGGCGGGAGCGCTGCCGGAATTCGTCGACATCGACGAGCACACCTACAACATGGATCCGGCCAAGCTGCGCGCGTATCTGGAGTCGCAATGCACGGTATCGGATGAAGGCAAGCTCATCAGCAAGCGGAGCCAGCGGCCGGTAACGGCGATTGTTCCGGTTCACCTTTATGGGCAGATGGCGGATATGGATGCGATTCTGGAACTGGCAGAGCAATATCGGCTGCTGGTGGTGGAAGATGCGTGCCAGGCGCACGGGGCCGAATATTTTTCGCGCAAACAGAACCGCTGGTTGCTGGCGGGCTCGATGGGACGCGCGGGTGCCTTCAGCTTTTATCCCGGGAAGAATCTGGGAGCATGCGGCGAAGGCGGCGCGATCATTACGAATGACGCGCGACTGGCGGACAGCTGCAAAATGATCCGGGACCATGGCCAGGCGAAAAAGTATTACCACGATATGGAGGGCTACAACGGTCGTCTCGATGCCATCCAGACGGGAATCCTAAGCGTGAAATTAAGACACCTCAGCGAGTGGAATGCGAAACGGCGCGAAAGAGCGGCGGAGTACAACCGTCTTTTTGCGGCTTCCGAAGTGGGAGTCCAGACGCCTTATGAACCCTCCTGGTCCCGTGCGGTCTATCACCTGTATGTCGTGCGGGCCGAAGATCGCGAAGGCCTGATGGCGCATTTGGGGAAGGCCGGCATCGGCATCGGTATTCATTATCCGATTCCGCTGCACCGGCAGCGCGCTTATGAAGCCCTGGGATACAAAGCGGGAGATTTCCCGGTGACCGAGAAAGTCGCGAACCGGATTGTCTCTCTGCCCATGTTTCCGAATCTCACCGCCGAGCAACAGGGGCGGGTCGTGAATGAAGTCGAGCGCTTTCTGCAGACGTCCGTGGCCGCCAGCAAATACAGCGTTCAAATCAGCCTCGATCGCGAAAAACTACAAAGTCCTCCTCTGAGGAAAAGCTAAAGATGATGTCCAACAGCAGCGTGGCCAGTCCCGAAGCTCCGGTAATACTTTCGCCATCCGCCCATCGATCGGTCCATCGGAAGATTTGGATCGACCTGGACAATTCTCCGCATGTGCCTTTCTTTCGTCCCATCATCGATGAGCTCAGAAGGAGAGGTTATGAGGTGTTTCTCACCGCCCGCGATGCGTACCAGGTTCGCGAACTCCTGGAATATTACGGCGTTGACGGCAAGGTCATAGGAAGCCACTACGGCAAGCACAAAATCCTCAAGGCGCTCGGAACTTGCTGGCGAGCCGTGGTCCTAACGGCGATGGTTCGCAAGGAGAAGCCCGATATTTCGGTCTGCCACGGATCTCGTGGTTGCCTCATCACCTCGAAGCTGCTGAAGATTCCGAACCTGACGATCACCGATTACGAGTTCACCGCGGCGGTGCCCTCCATGCGGCCGACCTGGCTCATGGTGCCGAGCGTGGTTCCCGACGACCACATGGGCACTGGCGGCCCGACCCTCCTGAAGTATCCGGGGATTAAAGAAGACGTGTATCTGTCGCGATTTACGCCCGATCGGGATTTGAAAACGCGCCTGGGGATTCCGCCCGAAGCCTTGGTGATTACCGTTCGTCCACCGGCCACCGAAGCTCACTATCACAATCCGGAAGCCGAGATATTGTTGGAAGCGGCGCTTAACCGTTTTGTCGATCATGCCGGCGCGCAGATCGTTCTTCTGCCCAGAAATAAGAGGCAGGATGCCGAACTGCGCCGGGCGTGGCCGGAGGCGGTCGCCGCGGGCAAGATTCTGATTCCAGACCACGTCGAAGACGGCATGAATCTGATCTGGAATTCCGACCTGGTGATCAGCGGCGGCGGCACCATGAACCGTGAAGCGGCTGCGATGCGAGTGCCGGTCTACAGCATCTTCCGCGGGAAAATTGGCGCCGTCGATCGCTATCTGGCGGACGAAGGTCGCCTCGTGTTGCTCGAGAGCGTGGAGGATGTTCGAACCAAGATTGTCGCGGTGCGCCGGCAGAAAAGTCTGAAAGCGCTTACGGAGAACTATGTCCCGGCGCTGGAGACGATCGTTGACCATATCGAAACCCTTCTGGCCAGCATGCCTGCGAACATGTCTTCGCACGTCCAGAAGCGGAACTAGTGACCGCGGAGGCGAAGACGATCGCGAAGATGCAAGATTCCCTATCCAACATGAACCCGGAAGTTGAACGGGCAAGCCGGAAGCTGCTCGCGTACTGCCGGCAGAATGACTGGGCGGGACACGATCCCTACGACGCCTTGAACAGCGGGCTGTTCAAAGCGCTGCCTTTTCTGGACTCCAGATTTCCCCGCCTCGCACTCACCCAGCTGTTGAAGCGCAGTCCGATCGACGTTCGCGGCTTGGCGCTGGTTCCGAAGACCCAGAACCCGAAAGCGATGGCCCTTTTTCTCCGGGCGTTGCTGAAATTTCCGAACACGGTTGTGGAGGATGACAGCCGCCAGGATCTCATCCGCTACATGATCGACCGCCTGGCCATGCTGCGCTCCCCGGGAATTTCTTACTCGGCCTGGGGCTACAGCTTTCCGTGGCAGGGCCGCAGCATTCTGGTCCCGGCTAGAGCGCCGAATTTGGTCTGCACAACTTTCGCAGCCGGCGCACTGCTCGATGCATTCGAGCAAAATGCGTATGAACCTCAAAATTGTTTGGCGATGGCGATAGGCGCGGCGGAATACCTCCTGAAGGAACTGTATTGGACCGATGGCGACAGGGCCGGCTTCAGTTATCCGATGCCCGGGCTGCGCGGCGAAACCCACAATGCCAACCTGCTGGCAGCGGCCTTGTTCTGCCGCATTTACAAGCACACTGGCGAGAAGAAATTCGCGGAACCCGCGCTGCGAGTCGCGCGCCAGGCGGCAGGGAAGCAGCAGACGGATGGGTCGTGGTTTTACGGCGAGCATCCGTCGCAGCGCTGGATCGACAATTTTCACACCGGATTCAACCTGGAAGCGCTGCAGTCGATAGGACGCTCTCTGGAAACGTCGGAGTTCGACTTCAGTATGCGGCGAGGTTTCGAGTTCTATCGGGCCCATTTCTTTTGTGAGGACGCGGCTCCAAAGTACTTCCATGATCGTGCTTACCCGCTGGATATCCACTGTGTGGCACAGAGCATCCTTACGCTTCTTGCCTTCCGTGATCTCGATCCGTTGAATGTGCCGCTGGCGCGCTCCGTATTCGACTGGGCGATGAAGCACATGTGGGATGAACGCGGCTTTTTTTACTACCGTGTCCTGCGCTTGTGCACTATTCGCACCTCTTATATGCGCTGGTCGCAGGCCTGGATGCTGCTGGCCCTGTCGTCCTGGCTGAGCGAAACGGACGGGCAAACGAAAGACAGCAAAGCGGAAAATCATAAGGTCCTGGTGCACGCCTGATGACTCTGCCGGTCTACGTTGTCATTACGCCCGCGCGCAACGAGGCGCACTTTATTGAGCGGACGCTCGAATCCGTGGTGGCGCAAACGGTCCGGCCCGCGAAATGGGTGGTGGTCAGCGATGGCTCGACCGACGGTACCGACGAGATCGTCAAGAAATATGCGGCCAAACATTCCTGGATTGAGTTGCTCCGCATGCCCGAACGGCAGGAACGCCATTTTGCCGGCAAAGTCCTGGCATTCAATGCCGGCTATGCCCGGGTTCAAGATGTGCCTTACGAAGCGATCGTCAGCCTGGATGGCGATATTTCATTTGACCAGGGCTACTTCGAATTCCTGCTGGGTAAGCTGGCCGATGACCGGGCGCTGGGATTGGTGGGAACGCCGTTCCGCGACTCGCAGAATGAAACCTACGACTACCGCTTCGTGAGCATCGAGCATGTTTCCGGCGCGTGCCAGGTTTTTCGGCGCGAGTGCTTTGAGCAGATCGGAGGCTATGTGCCGGTGAAGGGCGGCGGCATCGATCATATTGCCGTGATCACCGCCCGGATGAAGGGCTGGAAAACGCGAGCGTTCCCTGAGAAAGCATGTACCCATCACCGCGATATGGGCACGGCCCAGCGCGGCAGCGTGATGGCAAGATTCAAATTTGGAATGCAGGATTACGCCCTCGGTGGGCATCCGCTGTGGGAAATCTTTAGAACGGTGTACCAGATGTCGAACCGCCCCTACGTTCTCGGTGGCCTGATGGTCGGATGCGGCTACCTCTGGGCGATGGTCCGGCGTGCGCCGCGGCCCGTGTCCGGCGAATTGATCGCGTTTCGCAGGCGGGAACAGATGCAGCGCTTGAAAAACTTCGTCACGGGTAATCGTGGACACGCAAAGTCGCAACTCAAAGTTCCCGAGGGACGGCGGGCATAAGTCAGCGATGACCTAGACTTCGTTCCAGGCAAATCTTCGTTCAAGACGAATCAACCGATGAAACTCGAAAGACCTTCCATGATGGCGCGGTCCAGTAGCAAAGCGGTTGCCGCCTGCGTGCAAACTCCCGCTTCATCCTCTGCATCCGTAGATATTCCATCCGCGGGCATCAGCCCTGACCACTTGGCTGCGACGGGCTGCCTGATCGTGAATGCCGACGACTGGGGAAGGGATCGAGCAACTACCGACCGCACTTTCGAGTGCACAACGTGCGGAACCGTTTCTTCCGTAAGCGCCATGGTTTTCATGCCAGACTCGGAGCGGGCTGCGGAAATCGCCCGGCGATCGGGAATCGATGCAGGTCTCCACCTCAACCTCACCGAGCCGTTTTCGGCTCCGAACTGTCCGGCGCCCTTGCTGGCGCATCAGCGTAAAGTCAGGCGCTGGCTGGGATGGCATCGACTGGCCCGGATTCTGTATTATCCCGGCCTCACCCGCTCGATTGAGTACGTGGTGGCCGCCCAGCTTGACGAATATCGGCGGCTCTATGGGGCAAATCCACAACGGATCGATGGTCATCGCCACCTCCATCTCTGTACGAACGTAGTACTGGATGGATTGCTGCCCGAAGGCACACTGGTCCGGCGGAATTTCTCGTTCTTGCCGGGAGAGAAGAGTCTCCTGAATCGCCTTTATCGCAAGGCGGTTGACCGGAGGCTCGCCGGCCGTTACCGCCTCGTCGATGGCCTGTATAATCTGGCGCCGCTGGAGCCGGCAGACCGGCTCCAGCGCATATTTTCGCAGGCCCGCAATGCGATCGTGGAACTGGAAACTCATCCCATCAATCCCGATGAACATCGGTTCCTGACCTCGGGTGAGATGCTGCGCCGGTTGGGCGATGTGGCGATCTCACCGAGTTTTACCGCGCCGGTATGGCCGCTTCCCGTCAGAAACATGGATGCCGAACTCAAACACATCAGCGTCTGTGTGTGCACCTACAAACGCCCGGATTTTCTGAAGCGCCTGCTGCAAGCGCTCGATGAGCAGGAGACGGGCGGGTTGTTCACATATTCGGTGGTGGTGGCCGACAACGATCATTTGCGATCGGGGGAGGCCGCAGTGGAGGAGTTCAAGAAATCGACTTCAGCTTCGCGCTCGATTTCCATCCGCTACTGTGTGGAGCCGCGGCAGAATATTGCGCTGGCGCGGAACAAAGCCGTCGAGAACGCCGAAGGAGAATTCGTGGCCTGCATCGACGACGATGAATTCCCGGCGAAAAACTGGCTTATCAATCTTTTTCTCACCTGCGAGCAATACCAGGTGGACGGCGTGCTCGGGCCGGTGCGGCGGCATTTCGACCAAACACCGCCGCAGTGGATCGTCAAGGGCGACTTCTATGAACGCCCGATTCATCCCACCGGATTGCCGGTCCGGTGGAGCTTGGGGCGGACCGGCAATGTGCTGCTTCGGAAAAGCGTCTTCACCCCCGGCGAACCGCCATTCCGCCCGGAATTTCGCCATGGAGAAGACCAGGACTTTTTTCGCAGAACGATCGAAAAGGGATGCCGCTACGTCTGGTGCAGCGACGCGATCGCCTATGAGGTAATTCCCCCCGTGCGATGGAAACGCAAGTTCATGGTGAGGAAAGCCTTGCTGCGCGGGTCGAGCGCCGCGTTGCACCCAACGCTTGGGGCGGACGATATTTGGAGGTCGATCCTTGCCGTCCCGGCTTACACTCTGGCGTTGCCCTTCGCGTTGATCCTCGGACATCATCGCTTCATGAGACTTTTGGTAAGCCTCTGCGATCATCTCGGCAAGCTGTTGGCGTTGGTCGGAATCAATCCGATTCGCGAACAGTACGTAACGGAATAGTGGGAAGAGGAATGATGAAGTGTGGTGGCAACGAGGTCATGGTCCAGGGGCGGCTGGTAAGGATCGCTCACCTTGACATCGATAAATACGACTCCGTCAGATCGCCGGAAGCATTCTTGGCAGATTTGCGCAACGCCAAAGGCCGAATCGACCTGTTCACGTTTATGCAGATCATGCCGGACAAGACGCCAAAATACGACTATCACATGGAAATGGACAACCTGGCGATCTTGCCGGTTTCGACATTTGACAACTGGTGGAACCACCAGATCCGCTCCTTCCCGCGCAACCGGGCGCGGCAAGCCGAGAAAAGGGGTGTGACGCTGCGGGAAGTACCGTTTGACGACTCCCTGGTTGAGGGCATCTGGGAGGTTTACAACGAGACCAAAGTGCGGCAGGGGAAACCGAACGTCCACTATGGAAAGGACGTCGAAACCGTGCGCCGAGAGGCGGCAACCTTTCCCGATCGAAGCGTGTTTATCGGCGCATTTTTCGAGGAGAAACTGATTGGCTTTGTGAAGATGGTGATCGATGAAACTCGAACCCAGGCCAGCTTGATGAACATTGTGGCCATGGTTCGCCACCGCGATAAAGCGCCCACCAATGCGCTGATTGCCCATGCCGTCCGCGCGTGCGCTAACCGCGGAATTCCTTATCTGATGTATCAGAGCTTTGCATACGGAAACAAAGAAGTCGACAGCCTCGCGAACTTTAAGGAAATCAATGGTTTTGAGCGCGTCGACCTGCCTCGGTATTACGTTCCGCTAACTCCGCTGGGTCGGGTCGCCCTGAGATTGGGCCTACACCACAAGCTCATGGATCAACTACCTAGGCCGGTCGCCGCAAAACTGCGGCAGTTCCGCAGCGCCTGGTACAACCGCAAGCTCCAGTCGGTGTCCGAAACTTCCTAAGGAAAGGGACAATGCCAGGAATTGTGGGACTCATCACGAAGTTGCCACGCTCACAGGCGGAGCCTCAGTTGCTGAAGATGGTCGCCAGCCTTCAGCACGAGCCGTTCTACGTCAGCGGAACCTTGGTGGATGAGCGCCTGGGCATTTACGTGGGCTGGGTGGAGCGTAAGAATTCGTTCGCTGACGGGATGCCATTGGTCAGCGAAAAGGGCGATGTTTCGCTGGTTTTTTCAGGCGAGGAGTTCCCCGAACCCCAGACCGCGCACCGCCTTAAGGAGCGCGGCCATACCTTCGAGGCGGACGGCCCGTCATACTTGGTCCATCTCTATGAGGACGACCCTCGCTTTCCAGCCGCTTTGAACGGAAGGTTTCACGGATTGCTGATCGACCGGAATCAGGCAACCGCTGCGCTGTTCAACGACCGCTACGGAATGCACCGGATCTATTATCACGAGGCGAAAGAAGCTTTCTATTTGGCGGCGGAAGCGAAGGCGATTCTGGCAGTCCGTCCTGAGCTGAGAACCGCCGATTCACGGGCCTTGGGTGAGTTCATCTCCTGCGGTTGCGTGCTCGAGAACAAGACGCTGTTCGGGGGGATCCAAGTGCTCCCACCCGCTTCGAACTGGGTGTTTCGCAACGGAGCGGTTGAACGGAAAGGGAATTACTTCGAGCCGCGGGAGTGGGAGGAGCAGACTCCGCTCGAGCCCGAAGCGTATTACCGGCACCTGCGGGAAGTTTTTTCCGAGAATCTGCCGCGCCATTTCAAATCACGAGAACCAATCGGGATGTCGCTGACCGGCGGGTTGGACACGCGCATGATCATGGCGTGGCACAAGCCCGCGCCCGGAGCGCTGCCTTGCTATTCCTTTGGCGGTATGTACCGCGATTGTCAGGACGTTACGCTGGCACGCAAAGTAGCGGGCGCCTGCGAGCAAACCCACCGCGTAATCCCGGTCGGCAAGGAGTTCCTGTCCCGGTTTTCGCATTATGCCGAACGTACAGTGTATCTGACCGACGGGTGCATGGACGTGAGCCATACGCCAGATCTCTACGTCAACGAGCGGGCGGCCGCGATCGCGCCGGTCCGTATGACGGGAAATTACGGTGGCGAAGTTCTCCGCCGGGTACGGGCCTTCAGGCCTGGGCAGCCCACTCCGGGCCTGTATCGGCCGGAGCTTCTTTCGTATGTCGACCAGGCCAGCCAGACCTATGACCGGCTGATCCAGGGACATCCACTTTCTTTTGCCGTATTTCGGCAGGCTCCCTGGCATCACTACGGCCTGCTCGCGCTCGAGCAGACTCAGCTCACGCTGCGATCTCCGTATCTTGATAACGACCTCGTACGCACCGTGTTCCGCGCGCCGCAATCGGTCCTGACGAACAACGATGTTTCCCTCCGCCTGATTGCGGATGGGGACGCCTCCCTCCGCCGTTTGCGCACGGATCGTGGCGTCGGCGGAAACGGCTCGCGGTTGCTCGCCTCCGCAGCGCGAGGATATCTGGAGTTCACCTTCAAAGCCGAATACGCCTACGATTACGGAATGCCGCAGTGGGTGGCTCGAATCGACCACGCTTTCTCGCCGCTTCATCTCGAGCGGCTGTTTCTTGGAAGGCACAAGTTTTACCATTTTCGAGTTTGGTACCGGGATGCGTTGGCCGATTACATTCGAGAAATGTTGCTCGACTCCCGGACATTGTCCCGGCCTTACCTGGAGCGCAAGGGTGTCGAACAAATCGTGGCAGGCCATCTCCAGGGAGATCGAAATTACACCGGCTCGATTCATAAACTGCTGACCCTGGAATTGATTCACCGGCTGTTTCTGGACTCGAAATGAAGCGCATTCTCCACCTAAAGCAAATCTCAAGGAGACGTTAAGTGCCCCCAGGAATAGCCCTGCTTATTTTTTCTGTGGGAATCCTGGGACTATTTGTGCTTGATCGGGATCCAAAGTCCCGCACGTCGATGGCTCTATGGATCGCGATTTTCTGGTTATCCATCGCCGGTTCGCGCAGCGTGGGCCAGTGGATTGGCACGATGCACGGGAATTCCATCACCGATACGGCGTCGGTGGAATCGGCATATACCGAGGGCAGCCCCTTGGACCGCACAGTGTACAGCGGATTACTGGCGCTCGGCATGATCGTGCTGGTAAAGAGAAGGCAGAAGGTTTTCGGAATTGTGCGTGCGAATTGGCCGCTGGCAGTGTTTTCTCTCTACTGCGCGGTGAGCATCGCCTGGTCCGACTACCCCGACGTCGCGTTCAAACGGTGGATCAAGTCGCTGGGCGACTTCGTTATGGTCCTGATCATCCTGACGGAAACCGATCGATACGCAGCGATCAAGCGTGTGTTGGCCGGCATAGGCTTTGTGCTGATCCCTCTTTCTGTATTGTTCATCAAGTTTTATCCCGATCTCGGCCGTGGTTATCATCCGTGGACGTGGACGCCCTACTATACCGGCGTCACAACCAACAAGAACGAACTCGGGCGCCTTTGTCTGATCCTGGGCTTGGGTTTCTTGTGGCGGATTCTCACCGCCTTGCGGAGCGAAAAGAGCGCAGCCAGAAAAAAGCACATCCTCGCTTTTGGAGTGTGCCTGGCGATGGCGCTTTGGCTGTTTTGGATGGCCGGTTCGATGACCTCGATGTCATGCTTTTTCATGGCCAGCGCTCTCATGGTGACATGCAGTCTTCGTATCGTTGCACTTAAGCCATGGATGGTGCACGTTATGGTGGCCGCGATTCTGGCCGTTTCCATGAGTACTCTCTTTCTCGATATGGGCTCTGGCGTCCTGCAAACCATGGGCAAGGATCCGACGCTCACCGGCCGTACCGACATTTGGAAACTGGTACTTGGTATGACGGGGAATCCGGCGGTCGGCACCGGGTTCGAAAGTTTCTGGTTGGGGAAACGCCTGGAGAGGATGTGGAGCATCTATTGGTGGCATCCCAGGGAAGCGCACAACGGATACATCGAAGTCTTTCTGAATCTAGGGTGGCTGGGAATCGTACTGTTTGGGATCGTGCTGGCTACCGGTTACCGGACGGTCGTGAGCGCATTCCGCCGGAATGCAGAAGAGGGCAAACTGCGGTTGGCGTATTTTGTCGTCGCGGTCGCATACAACTTTGCCGAGTCAGCATTCGGGTCGCTGAACCCAGTATGGATCTTCTTCTTGTTGGCCACGTTCACCGTTCCGGGAGGTTGGATAAGGACAAAGCCTCGGAAGACGGTGCCCGTGACCGCGACTGCTCCTCCGGTCACGGTTCCAAACGTCAGGGTTCCATACGACGAGCAAGTCTCGACCTGACGGGCGCAGGCTCGCGACTTCGACCAGTCGCCATAGCGGCAAGAAGTTGATGACATGATATTCCGAAGAGTGAACCGGTGATTCCCCCAAACAAAAGGTCCGGATCGCGGTTTGGCCGCCCGGTCATGGCCCCCGCCGCCGAGCAATGTCAATCGGGATGCACTTCCGTGTCTTGCATGTCATTGGCGAAGACATAGACTGAGAAAGGCGCCGAGCGGGCCATTCCATAAGCTCGAGGAGTTCGCGGTGCTGAAACGAGCTAATACCCGAAAATGCGAAAAAAAAGTCCCCCACTTTTTCTCTTCATCTTCCTGATCGTTTTAATGATCGTTGGCGTGTCGGTTCCTGGCTATGCCCAGCTGTGGTCCGGCATTCTTGATCCGACTCATGCCATCGATTGGAGCACCGTGGGAGTGGGCGGAATCCCTTCTCGCCCGACGGCTTGTTCTACCCTCACTCCAAACGGCACGAAAGACATGACGGCGGCGATCAATTCGGCGTTGTCTGCCTGTGCGTCGGGGCAGGCGGTGGTCCTGGCATCGGGCACGTTCAGGGTTAATGGCAACATCAACGTTCCGGCCAATGTGACCTTGCGCGGGGCGGGTGCCAACCTGACGGTTCTCGACGCTCACGGTTCGGGAAATGGCGTCGTCAATCTCGGGGCCGGAAGTCCAAACTACCC
>Ga0181532_10000475_pt1 | contig 41328 bp, 30 predicted proteins | sample PEATcosm2014_Bin_33_FD_119768 | JGI IMG/M metagenome (GOLD analysis project Ga0181532, IMG submission 119768) | Peatland microbial communities from MTU Mesocosm Facility, Houghton, MI, USA - PEATcosm2014_Bin11_30_metaG | ecosystem: Environmental > Terrestrial > Soil > Wetlands > Peat | place...
ATGTCCGGTTCCATTGGTCGCCCTGAGCAGCGGCCATCGCTGGTCAGCACCGTACACGGGCCACCATCGACCGCAAATCAACCGGACAAACAGGTACGATCGTCGACTTTGCCGGGACCCTGCCCGGCGACCTCCGGGACGGCAAAGGTTTGCCCATAGGCCGATCGAAGTGAGTCCTCATCGTCCCGGAAGGTTCTGCGCGTTCGGAGGGACTCGAACCCTCAGCCTTCTGCCACGGGCGAGGGTCCGGACCTCACTAACCCTGTGACCTCGGTGGGGCTAGATGGACTTGAACCATCGACCTCATCCTTATCAGGGATGCGCTCTAACCGGCTGAGCTATAGCCCCAGATGCGCGGCGAGAACCCGCGCCCGCCGGGAAAGGTTACCGCAATCTGCGCCGCCTCGGCGAACTGGCGGACAGGGCGCTACTCCGTTTCCCGCAGCGTCACCTCGACCCCGCCGACAAGGCGCGCGGTCAGGTTGTACACCACCGAGCCGACGGTGGCGAAAGCGGTGATCAGGAACACGTTGAGCACGCCCAAAAGCGCCGTGTAACTGAGGATCGTCGACGCGGAGAACCAGTGCGAGACATTCACGCCGTTGGTCCCCTGGCCGGAGGTGACGTTCGACAGCGCCTTCTCGATCGAGTCGAACACGCCCAGGCCGGCCAGCGTGCCGTAGAGCAGTGTCACCGCGACGAACAGGATGACGAAGCAGGCCAGTGAGATCATGAAGCTGAACTTCATGACGGACCAGGGTTCGAACCGGGAGACCATCAGGTGCGCCTGCCGGGTCGGCGCGCTGCTCTTGTCGGCCCGCTGCGCCTTCGCCCGCTTGGGCACGGACTGGGGTCTGGGCATCTGGGCCGCCGCGGCCTGCCATGGCGACGGCCGCTCCGGCCGGCTTTCCCCGTCCCTCGGCCGCGGTTCAGACTGCGGGCGCAAGTCAGCTTGGTTGCCTGACTCAGCTTGGTTGCCTGACTCAGCTTGGTTGCCTGACTCAGCTTGGTTGCCTGACTCAGCTTGCGGGCGTGACTCAGCTTGCGTGCGCGGCGAGGGGGTGACCTGAGCCGGATACGGCGGAGCGGAGAAGTCGTGCTGAGCCCCCGAGGAACCGTAGATGCTCTCCGAGGGCTGCGCAGCATAGTCGCGGCCCATGGGCGCGGACGGAAAGTCCTGGGTCCCGGCGATCGAACCGGACGGCGCCGGGTAATCCCTTTCCGTACCCGCAGGACCGTAGCCGTCGCCGGCCGACGGCCCGGCGTACGTGCTCTCCGCCGGGTATGTGCTGTCGGATTTTGCCGTCGTTTTCCAGACGGACTCTCCTTCGTGGGAGCGCCCGTTGGCTTCGCCGGCGTCCTCGCTGGCCGGCAAGGTCTCCGTCTGCCCGTCCTCGGCAGGAGGCACACCAGTATCGTCCGCGGCCACCCCCGGCCGTCGCGCCGTCTCGTCCGTGCGTTGCTCCACGCCGTCCTCCTCGGCTGCAGTCCCTCTTGGTGAGGCTACTTCGGCAGAATACGGCCTAACACGCCGTCAGGCCGCCCCACCGGAAACTCAGCCGTCCCAGGTAACTGCGGTCCCTTCGTCACCGGGTCACTCCCCGTCGGCTCCGTCGCCGCTTTCCACTGGCGGCTCGGCGGCACCATCGGGCTGGTCATCGTCGGCCGCATCGAGCGACTCGGCGTTGCGCGCGAGCCCGACCACGCTGTCCCCAGACGCGAGGTTCATCAGCCGGACACCCATGGTCTGCCGGCCAGATCGCTTGATCTCACCGGCCCTCGTCCTGATGACACCGCCGGCCGAGGTGATGGCAAAGATCTCGTCGTCCGGACGGACCATCAGGGCGCCCACGAGCCGCCCGCGCGTTTCGACAATTCTGGCCGTAACGACACCCATGCCGCCACGGTTCTTCACAGGATACTGATCAGCGGGTGTCCGTTTTGCGTAACCGCCTTCGGTTGCGACGAGGACATCCTCATCTTCCCGGACCACGTACATGTCCAGGAGTTCGTCACCGTCGGCAAAACGCATGCCGATGACCCCGGACGTGGCCCGGCCCATCGGCCGCAGCGACTCGTCGCTAGCACGGAACCGCAAGGCCTGCGCCTTGCTGCTGACCAGCAGGAGATCCTCTTCCGGGGCGACCAGCCGGGCGGCGATGACCTCGTCGTCGTCGCGGAGGTTGATGGCGATGATGCCGCCGGAGCGCGGCGAATCGAAGTCGGACAGGCGCGACTTCTTGACCAGGCCGCTCTTGGTCGCGAGCACCAGATAGGGCGCCACATGGTAGTCGCGCAGCGCGAGGACCTCGGCGATCGTCTCATCCGGCTGGAAGGCCAGCAGGTTGGCGACGTGCTGCCCGCGAGCATCACGGGCGGCCTCTGGCAGTTCGTACGCCTTGGCGCGGTACACCCGGCCCTTATTCGTAAAGAACAGGATCCAGTGGTGCGTCGTGGTGACGAAGAAGTGGTCAACGATGTCGTCGGTGCGGAGCTGCGCCCCGCGGACGCCCTTGCCACCGCGGCGCTGGGCCCGGTACAGGTCCGTCTTGGTCCGCTTGGCGTAGCCGCCGTTCGTGATCGTGACCACGACGTCCTCTTCGGCGATCAGGTCCTCGTCTGTGACGTCGCCGTCGTAGGCGATGATCTCGGTCCGGCGGTCGTCGCCGTAGCGCTCGACGATCTCCGCGAGCTCGTCACCAACGATCGTCCGCTGCCGGGTGGGTGAGGCCAGAATCGCCTCGTAGTCGGCGATCTTCGCCATCAGGTCTTCGTACTCGGTGGTCAGCGCCTGCCGCTCGAGGGCGGCCAGCCGGCGAAGTTGCATGTCCAGGATGGCTTGCGCCTGGACCTCGTCGATCTCCAGCAGGGTCATCAGGCCCTGCTGCGCGTCGTGAGCCGAGGCGCTGCCCCGGATAAGCGCGATGACCTCGTCGATCCGGTCAATGGCCTTCAGCAGGGCACGCAGGATGTGCGCCCGGTCCTGCGCCTTGCGCAGCAGGTAGCGGGTGCGGCGGACGATGACCTCGATCTGGTGCGAGACCCAGTACCGGATGAACTGATCCAGCCGCAGGGTCCGCGGCACGCTGTCGACCAGCGCCATCATGTTGGCGCCGAAGGTTTCCTGAAGCTGGGTGTGCTTGTACAGATTGTTCAGTACGACCTTCGGGATCGCGTCCCGCTTCAGCACGATCACCAGGCGCTGCCCGGTGCGCAGGCTCGTCTCGTCCCGGACGTCCGCGATGCCGGTGACCCGGCCGTCCTTGACCAGCTCGGCGATCTTCTGCGCTAGGTTGTCCGGGTTGACCTGGAACGGCAGCTCGGTCGCCACCAGGCACGCCCGGCCCCGCTGGTCCTCTTCCACCTCGACGACCGCGCGCATGGTGATAGAACCGCGGCCGGTGCGGTAAGCCTCCTGGATACCGCGGCGGCCGACGATCAGCCCGCGGGTCGGGAAGTCGGGGCCCTTGATTCGCGCGATGAGCGCCTCGAGCAGGTCCTCGTCGGCGGCCTCAAAGTTATCCAGGTACCACTTGACTCCCGCAGCGACCTCGCGGAGGTTGTGCGGGGGGATCTTGGTCGCCATGCCGACCGCGATACCCTCGGACCCGTTGACGAGCAGGTTGGGGAACCGGGCGGGCAGCACGACGGGCTCGGCGGAGCGGCCGTCGTAGTTGGGCCGGAAGTTGACGGTGTCCTTGTCGATGTCCCGCAGCATCTCCATGGCCAGCGGGGCCAGGCGGCACTCGGTGTATCGCATGGCCGCGGGCGGGTCGTTGCCCGGCGACCCGAAGTTGCCCTGGCTGTCGATGAGCGGGTAGCGCAGTGACCAGTCCTGGCCGAGCCGGACGAGCGCGTCGTAGATGGCACTGTCGCCGTGCGGGTGGTACTGGCCCATGACGTCGCCGACTACGCGGGAGCACTTGGAGTACCCGCGGTCGGGCCGGTAGCCGCCGTCGTACATCGCGTACAGCACGCGCGTGTGCACCGGCTTCAGGCCGTCCCGCACGTCCGGCAGGGCCCGGCCGACGATGACCGACATCGCGTAATCGATGTAGCTGCGCTGCATCTCAAACTGGATGTCGACCGGCTCGGTGCGGTCGTGTCCCGGCGACGGAACGCCGTCGGTTGTTACGTCAGTCACTGAATATCCTTGTTTCGGTTGGGAAAGCTCGCGTTGCACGCACGCCCCGCGGTGGTGCCGCCATGGTGGTCAGATGTCGAGGAACCTGACGTCTTTGGCGTTGCGCTGAATGAAGGAGCGGCGGGCCTCCACGTCCTCGCCCATCAGCACGCTGAACAGTTCGTCCGCCTGCGCCGCGTCGTCGACCGTCACCTGGAGCAGGACCCGGCGCGCCGGGTTCATGGTGGTCTCCCACAGCTCGGTGGCGTTCATCTCACCGAGGCCCTTGAACCGCTGAATGCCGTCCCGCGGGCGCGGATCCTTCCGGCCGTTCGCGATACCGGCTTCGACCAGCAGATCCCGCTCGGAGTCGCTGTACGCGTATTCGTCAGCGTTACCGCGGCCCTCCCACTTGATCTTGTACAGCGGGGGCTGGGCGAGGTACACGTGCCCGGCCTCGATCAGCGGCTTCATGAACCGGAACAGCAACGTCAGCAGCAGCGTCCTGATGTGCTGGCCGTCTACGTCGGCATCGGCCATCAGCACGATCTTGTGGTACCGCAGCTTGGCCATGTCGAACTCGTCGTGGATACCGGTGCCCAGCGCGGTGATCATCGCCTGGACCTCGGTGTTCTTCAGCACCCGGTCGATCCGGGCCTTCTCCACGTTGAGGATCTTGCCGCGGATCGGCAGGATCGCCTGGAACTCGGGGTTCCGGCCGCCCTTCGCGGAGCCGCCCGCCGAGTCGCCCTCGACGACGTAGACCTCACACCGGGAGGGGTCCGACGACTGGCAGTCCGCCAGCTTGCCCGGCAGCGAACTGCTCTCCAGCAGGCTCTTGCGCCGGGTGAGGTCGCGGGCCTGCCGCGCCGCCACCCGGGCCCGCTGGGCCTGCATGGCCTTGGTGATGATGTCCTTGGCCTCGCCGGGGTTGCGGTCGAACCAGTCACGCAGCTGGTCGTTACAGACCTTCTGCACGAACCCCTTGGCCTCGGTGTTGCCGAGCTTGGTCTTGGTCTGGCCCTCGAACTGCGGGTTGGCCAGCTTGGCCGACACGATCGCGGTCAGGCCCTCCCGCACGTCCTCGCCGGTCAGGTTGTCGTCCTTGTCCCGGAGCAGCTTCTGCTCGCGGGCGTACTTGTTGATGACCGTCGTCAGCGCGGCCCGGAACCCCTCCTCGTGCGTGCCGCCCTCCGCCGTGTTGATCGTGTTGGCGAAGGTGTGCACCGACTCGGAGTACGAGCCGGTCCACTGCATGGCGATCTCAACGGAGATCCCGTCGCCGTCCTCGCCGAAGTCGATCACCGAGGCGTGCACCGGCTCCTTGGAGGAGTTCAGGTACCGGACGAAATCGGAGATCCCGCCCTCGTACAGGTACGTGACGACGCGCGGGCCGTCGCCCTCGGTCTCCGGCCGCTCATCGGCGAGCGTGATCGTCAGGCCCCGGTTGAGGAATGCCATCTCCTGGAGCCGCCGGGACAGGGTCTCGAAGTTCCACGTAGTGGTCTCGAAGATCGTGGGGTCCGGCCAGAACGTCGTCGTGGTGCCCGTGTCGGCGGCGGGCTCGCCACGCTCCAGCGGCCGGGTCGGAGCGCCGCGCTCGTACGACTGCCGCCATACGTACCCGTCCCGGCGGATCTCCAGGTCGAGACGAATGGACAAGGCGTTCACCACCGAGACGCCAACGCCGTGCAGACCGCCGGAAACCGCGTAGGACTTACCGTCGAACTTGCCGCCGGCGTGCAGCGTGGTGAGCACGACCTCGACCGCGGGCCGCTTCTCCACCGGGTGCATGTCCACCGGAATCCCCCGGCCGTTGTCACGCACCCGGACCCCGCCGTCCGCCAGCAGGGTCACCTCGATGGCGTCGCAGTACCCCGCGAGTGCCTCGTCGACCGAGTTGTCGACGACTTCCTGGACCAGATGGTGGAGTCCACGCTCCCCGGTTGAGCCGATGTACATGCCCGGGCGTTTCCGGACGGCTTCAAGGCCCTCGAGTACCGTGATTGAACGAGCGTCATATGACAAGTGGGAACTCCATCCTGCAGGTCGCGCGCGAGACACCCCCCGTGCCGTAAGTGTGCGCGTACCCCCAATTCTAGCTGGGAATTCGGTATGGCACGGGCGTTCCTAGCCGTACGTGTCGCCGTGTCCCCGACTTCCCGGTACCCGCCATCCGCCACGCTGCCGGGGGCCGGCCGGCCCCCGGACTTTGACTCGGCGGACGGTGCCCTCACCGAGTTCGGAATTAAGCCTGCGGACCAGCATCGACGCAAGCAGCCTGACTTGCGTGGCCCACGCGGTCGAGTCGGCCGCGATGACGAGCTCGCCGCCGGCGAAGCCGTCTGGGCGGGTGTGGGCGGCGAGGTCGGGCCCGACGATCTGGGCCCAATTACTAAACACCGAACCCACCGCCACATGTTCCTTCCAGCCTTGATCCGACAGCAGGCCGCCGATCGCGGCCGCCAGCGGCTGGGGGTCGTCCCGGCGGGGCCGCCGCGGGCGCGACGACGGGTCTTCCGACATCCGTTCGGAATCCACACCGGCCCCCTGGCCCGCCGTGCCGGGCCACCCAGATGCCGGCCATTCGCCCCGTGCCCGCGCGTCGGCGATCACGTCGGCCAGCGCCGCAGCCGCGCGCCGCAGCCGCTCCGCACGCGGCACCAGGGCCGGATCGGCGTCAGCCCGCACGGGTGATGCTCCCGCCGCCGACGTCGCAGCTGACTCCCGTGAGCGTGGCGGGCACGTCCGCCGTCACCGCAGCGGTCACGATGACCTGCTCCGCCCCGGCGACCAGGATCGCCAGCCGGTCGCGGCGGCCCGCGTCGAGCTCGGCGAAGACGTCATCGAGGATCAGCACCGGGTCCTCCCCGTCGGCGCGCAACAGCTCGTAGGCAGCCAGCCGGAGGGCCAGCGCCAGCGACCACGACTCCCCCTGGCTGGCGTAGCCGCGGGCGGGCAGCTCGCCGACGCGCAGCTCCAGCTCGTCACGATGCGGGCCGACCAGGCAGACGCCACGCTCCAGCTCCCCGGGGCGGGCCTGCTGGAGCGCGTCCCGCATGGCCTTCTCAAGATCCGCGCCCTTCCCGCCCTTCCCGTCCTTCCCGTCCGTCCCGGCCCCGCCCTCCTCCTCCGCGTCCGCTCCGTCCCCCGGCGCGGGCAGGAACCCCGGCAGGGACGCGGGCAGGGACGCGGGCAGGGCGAACGACGGCCGGTAGGCGATCCCGGCCGGCCCGTGGTCCCCCGAGACGGCCGCATACGCCGCCTCGACGTGCGGGCGCAGGGCCCGGACGAGGGACAGTCGCCCGGCCAGCAGTTCCGCCCCCACGCGGGCGAGCTGGTCGTCCCAGGCATCCAGGGTCGCCGCCATCGACGACGGCACGGGACCGCCCCCGGGGCCGCTGGCTTGGGAGGTGGAGGACGCGGTGACCCGGCCGCGGGAGGTCCGGGCCCCCGCCGACTTCAGCAGTACGGTCCGCTGGCGCACGATCCGCTCATAGTCCGAACGGACCGCGGCGTACCGTGGCGCCGCGGCGACCAGCAGGTCGTCCAGGAAACGCCGCCGTTCGCCGGGATCGCCTCTGACCAGGGCCAGGTCCTCCGGTGCGAACAGCACCGTGCGCAGCACGCCGAGGATCTCCCGGGCCCGGGGCAGCGGGGCCCGGTTCAGCCGGACCCGGTTCGCCCGGCCGGGATTGACTTCGATCTCGATCAGCGCGTTGCCCCGGCCCGACGCGATCGCGGCCCGGACGATCGCGCGCTCCGCGCCCTGCCGGACCAGGGGGGCGTCGGTGGCGACCCGGTGACTGCCCAGGGTCGCGGCGTACCCGATGGCCTCGGCCAGATTGGTCTTTCCCGCACCGTTCGGCCCGCTCAGCGTCGTCACTCCCGGCTCAAGCCTCAGGTCGGCCGAGGCGTAGGACCTGAAGTCGGTGAGCGCGAGCCGTGTTAGGTGCACGGCTGTAGAGGTTACTGCCGCACTGCCACGGGCCTGGCTATCCCGCCGACCGGATGGGCATGAGGACGTACCGGTAGTCCGGCGGCCCGTCCTCGCCGCGCTTGCCGGTGATCACGGCCGGCCGGGTCGGCGTGGTGAAGGAGACCCGGGCCGTGTCGGAGTCGATGGCGCTCAGCCCGTCGAGCAGGTACTGCGGGTTGAAGGCGATCTGCAGGTCGTCACCGTCGAAGCTGGCCTCAAGCGTCTCCACCGCCTGCGCCTCGTCCCCGGCCCCGGCCTCCAGCACGAGTTCGCCCGCGGAGAACGCCAAACGGACGGGGGTGTTGCGCTCCGCGACCAGCGCGACCCGCTTGACCGCCTCGGCGAACGGTGCCGCGGGAAGTTCGGCGACCGCGTTGAACTCGCTCGGGAGCAGGGTCTGGTACCGGGGATACTCCCCACCGAGCAGCCGGGTGGTCGTCTGGCGGCCGCCCCCCTCGAATCCGATGATTCCCTCGCCATGGGTGCCGTCGTCGCCGGGCACGCTCAGCGCGATGGACACTTCGGCGGCCGTTGTCAGGGAACGGGCGGCGTCCACCAGAACCCGCGCCGGGACCAGGACTGCCGCCGACATGTCCGGCTTGACCGGCTCCCAGTGCAACTCGCGAACGGCGAGGCGGTAGCGGTCCGTGGCCACCAGCGTCACCGTATCCTCGGCGATCTCCATCCGGATCCCGGTGAGCGCGGGCAGGGTGTCGTCACGGCCCGCCGCGATCGCGACCTGGCTGATCGCCGAGGCCAGGATGTCCGCGCCCATGGCCCCCGCCTGCGGTGGCATCCCGGGCAGCGTCGGGTACTCGTCGTCGGGGAGCGTCAACAGGGTGAAGACCGCGCTGCCGCACCTCAGTGTGGTCCGCGTGCCCTCCGTGCTCATCTCCACGGGACGGGCCGGCAGGCTCCGAACGATCTCGGCGAGGAGCCGGCCGGAGACCAGGACCGTTCCCTCCTCGTCCGTGATCACCGGCACGCTGGCCTGTGCCGACACCTCGTAGTCGAAGGTCGACAGCGTGAGCTGCTGTGCGGCCGCCAGGTGCATGCCAGCCAGAACCGGAACTGCCGGCCGGGCCGGCAGGGCGCGGGCCGTCCAGGCGACGGCGTCGGCGAGTACGTCTCGCTCAACCTGGAACTTCACGGGAACTGCCTCCTGCACCTGTTCGTGGCATGGAATGCCCCTCGCGGCTGGGCGCGTTTAGGGCCGGGTCGGCGCTGAGTATAGGCGCGGCGGGACCTTCGTGCACATGTGCCCGGGCACCCACTTGGTTTGTTTCTTTCTATTTAGAGAACCGTCGTAGTCATAGGTGCGGTGGACGCTGGGGATAAGCGCCATCGTCCCAGGTCAACAGGCAGATTAACGTCCACAGGAACTGTGCCCGCGCAGGGGACGGGAGCGAGCCGATTGTGCCTCGCGATTGGCGGGCTGTTTTCTCCCCACCGGTTCTCCCCCACTCTCCATCTGCCGTCCACAATGTTTTCCACAAGCTGTGCGCACAGCGCTTCTTGATAGCGCGGGGCCTGCCCGCCCGGGCCCGGCCCGGCCCGGCAGGTGATTCACCGCAGGCGGGGCAGTGACCGCGGGCATCGGTCAGCCCGTCCGTGCCTGCTGCTTGATCCGGTTGGTGAGCTCCGTGACCTGGTTGTAGATCGACCGGCGCTCGGCCATCAGAGAACGGATCTTGCGGTCGGCATTCATCACGGTCGTGTGGTCCCGGCCACCGAATTGCTGGCCGATCTTGGGCAGGGACAGATCGGTCAGCTCCCGGCACAGGTACATGGCGATATGGCGTGCGGTCACCAGGACACGTGATCGCGAGGTGCCACTCAGATCTTCCATGGACAGCCCAAAATACGAGGCGGTCTGTCCCATGATCGTGGCGATAGTGATCTGCGGTCCCTGGGCCTCGGGGATCAGGTCCTTCAGCACGATCTCCGCGAGCTGGAGGTCAACCGACTGCCGGTTCAGGCTGGCGAACGCGGTCACCCGGATGAGGGCCCCTTCCAGCTCCCGGATGTTAGTGGAGATCCGGCTGGCGATGTATTCGAGGACCTCCGGCGGCGCGTTGAGGCCTTCCTGGATGGCCTTGCGGCGCAGGATCGCGATCCGCGTTTCCAGCTCCGGCGGCTGCACGTCGGTCAGTAGTCCCCACTCGAACCGGCTGCGCAGCCGGTCTTCCAGGGTGACCAGCCGCTTCGGTGCCCGGTCACTGGAGATGACGATCTGCTTGCTGGCGTTGTGCAGTGTGTTGAAGGTGTGGAAGAACTCCTCCTGCGTGCCTTCCTTGTTCTCCAGGAACTGGATGTCGTCGACGAGCAGAACGTCAACATCGCGGTAGCGGCGGCGGAAACCGTCCTGCTTACCGTCGCGGATCATGTTGATGAAGTCGTTGGTGAACTCCTCGGAGCTCACGTACCTGACCTTGACCCCGGTATAGAGGGTCTGGGCGTAGTGGCCGATGGCGTGCAGCAGGTGCGTCTTGCCCAGCCCGGAGTCGCCGTAGACGAACAGCGGGTTGTAAGCCTTCGCGGGGGCCTCGGCGACGGCGACGGCCGCCGCATGCGCGAACCGGTTGCTCGAGCCGATGACGAAGGTCTCGAAGGTGTACTTCGGGTTCAGCCGGGCGCCGCCCGGCCGGGGGACGGCGTGCGGAACGGGCGCCGGGTGCGGTTCGGGGCGCAGCGGCGGGGACGGCTGCCGGGCGTCGCCGGGGCCCTGGCCGCCCGAGACGCCGGGCCCACTCGGCCCGTCGAGCGAGTCGCGCGGCCCGTGGAGGGGGACACCCGCGGGCGGGAACGAGGAGGCCAGCACCGGCTGCTCACCCGAGTCGTGGGGCAGGCCGCCCGGGGCGGGGCCGCCGTACGCCGCGCCGCTGTAGGCCATGCCGCCCGGGGGCCGGTCGATATCATGACGGCCCGTTTCGCCGGGGGCGAAGTCCGGCGGGACCGGACCAGCGGCCGAAACCGGGTCGACGGTCACCGCCAGCTGGATGGAGCGCCCGAGCTCAGCGGACAGCGCGTGCGTGACCAGCGCACGAAGCCGCGTCTCGAGCTGCTCCTTGACAAATTCGTTCGGGGTGGCGATCAGCGCGGTATTTTCCACCAGTCCCAGCGGCCTGGTCAGCTTGAGCCACGCACGCTGGTGCGGCTTGATCTGAAGATCCGCGAGGCCATCCAGGGACCGGGCCCATACGTCCGCGAGGTCTGTTTCACTCACCGCTCGCTCCCCTCGCGTGCTCCGTACATATATTCCACAGGTCCATCAACAGGTTGTGCACGTAGCACTTCCGCTGCACCCCGTTACCGTCACGTCCCGCGAGCGTAAGCGGCTTACCGGCGTACGTCGCAGGCGTTGCGCGGTTGTCCACAGCCTAAGCCGTTGACGCGGGCTGTGGCGGGTTAACGGCGGTGTTCTTGGCTGGCGCTCCGGCGAACACCAGGCGGTGTCTTACGCACATCGGCGAAGGATGCGGGCGGCGCCCCGGCTTCGCCGCGCGTGCCGCCCAGATGCCCAGTTTGACGCCGGCGCCGAGGGGGATTAGCGTACGAAGGCCGAACCCTGCGGCAGCGGTCTTGCCTGCCCACGTGGCCGGCCGGGCCAGCGTCGCTGGATTATCACACGATCAATCTTCTGGAGCTCCGGTGAGTAAGCGCACGTTCCAGCCGAACAACCGCCGCAGGGCGAAGACCCACGGCTTCCGGCTGCGCATGCGCACTCGCGCTGGCCGCGCCGTTCTCGCGGCGCGCCGCCACAAGGGCCGCGCCCGGCTCAGCGCCTGACGTCGCCGCGCCCCGGCGCGGCCACGGGATACTCGTACGTGCTTCCCAGCGAATCCAGGATGCGGCACCGCGCAGAGTTCACCCTCGCGGTGCGCCGTGGTGCCCGCGCCGGTCGTCCGATTCTCACCGGTCACCTTCTTACGCAGATTCAGAGCCATGACGCGGCCAGGGTAGGATTCATAGTCAGTCGCGCGGTTGGCACCGCGGTGGTGCGCAATCGGGTGAAACGTCGCCTTCGTGCGCTCGTGCGCGGGTATCTTGGCGTGCTTCCTGCGGGTAGCCTGCTTGTGGTCCGCGCCAATCCTCCGGCCGCGGCCGCACGCCAGGCGGATCTGGCCGCCGATCTGGATCTGGTGATGAGCAGGTTGCTGCGGCGGCAGGTTGGGGCGCTGCTTCACTCATGAGCGCGGAACAGGACGGCCGGACCGAGTTGGCCGCCCACGCGATCCCGGACCCACAGGGGCCGGCGGTTGTGACGCGTGTGCTGATGGCCGCTGTCACCGGGTACCGGCGGTTCATCAGCCCACTGCTGCCCCCGCGCTGCCGGTTCGAGCCTTCGTGCAGCGCTTATGCACTGGAGGCTTTGCAGGTACATGGCGCGGCCCGCGGTCTGTGGCTGGCCATGGCCCGCATTGCACGGTGCCATCCGTTTAATCCGGGGGGCTACGATCCCGTGCCACCCTGTGACGGAAGCGGGAAGCCGTCCCGGACCGGGGCCGGCACGCTGTCCACAGAAACGCAAGGGAGCTAGCACGTGGGGATTCTCAACCCCTTCTACGACGCGGTCGCCTGGGTGCTGATGCGCATTCACGCGCTGCTGAGCGTTCCCTTCGGGCCGGCCAGCGGATGGGCATGGGGACTGTCGATCGTCTTCCTTGTCATGTTGATGCGGCTGATCATGGTGCCGCTGTTCGTGAAGCAGATGCACTCCCAGCGCAAGATGGCGGCGCTTGCGCCCCAGGTCGCGGCGCTGCGGAAGAAATACAAAGACGACAAGCAGACCATGAACCAGGAGGTCATGAAGCTCTACCAGGAGAACGGCGCGAACCCGCTGGCCGGGTGCCTTCCCCTGGTGATCCAGCTTCCGGTCTTCTTCGCGCTGTTCAACGTGCTGCGGGCCATCGCCGAGGACAAGCCGGAATTCGGGCTCACCCCGGCCGTCGTGTTCAGCGCGCAGCACGCGCACATCTTCACGGCGACGATCGCTGACCGGATCTTCACCAGCCCGCTGCCGCCCTATCACTTCGCGCCCGGAGTGCCCGCCAGCGCCAAGGCCGTCATCTTCATCTTCGTCTTGATCAGCTCGACGACCACGTTCCTCACGGTGCGGCAGAGCGTCAAGCGCGGCATCGGCCAGGTGGGCCAGGACCCGAACAACCCGATGGCGAACTCGCAGAAATACATGATGTACATCGCGCCGCTGTTCGCCCTGAGCGGTCTGTACTGGCAGTTCGGCCTGGTCCTGTACTGGTGCACGACGAACGTGTGGACCCTGGGGCAGCAGTACATCCTGTTCCGGAACTTCGCACCGGTGACCGCCGGTGCGGATGCCGCGAGTGCCACCGCGCCGGCGGCCAAGGGCACGGCTGGCCCCGCCGGTACCACGGTGTCCAAGGGTGCGGTGTCCAAGGGCGCGGCCCGGGGAGCAGTGGCCAAGGGCACACCCGGGAAGGCCACCCCGGCGAAGGCGACCCCGGCCCGGAGTGGCCCTGCGAAGAGTCCCGCCGCATCGAAGGGTGCCGCGGCGGCCGCCGCGGCCGGGGCCACGGCCGCCGCATCGGCCAAGAGCGCCAGCGCCGGAAAGAACGCGGGCAGCAACGCGGGCAGCGCGAAGAGCGCTACCGAAGCCGCCGCGGTTCCGGCCGGGAGCGTTAAGGCTGCCCGCAAGGGCACCGACGGCCAGCACCCGCGCGGCAGCCAGTCGCCCCCAGCGGCTTCCGCGCCAGCACCCCCGCGCCCGCAGGCGGCCAAGAGCGCCGATGGAACGCAGAACGGCGCCGAGCGCCGCGGTCTGAGCAGGCTGGTGCGGGGCAAATCTGAGCCCGAGCCTGAGCCGGAGGTCCCGCCCGCTAGGCTCGTCAGGCAGCAGCCGGTCCGGCAGTCACGCAGTAAGCGTTCCGGCAAGCGATGACGTTGGTTGATAAGAAGCGGCCCCTCACCAGCGAGGGACCGGTCGTGAGCCAGGCGGAGGACATGCTGAGTGACGTACCAGGTGATAACCGGGGCGCAATGGTGAGCACGGGTTCGGCAGAGACCGCTGTAGGCCCGGAGGCTGACGGGCCGGAAGAGGTCGGCGCCTCTCTCGGGACGGAGAACCTGAACGGGTCGGACGAGGCTGACGAGCCCGCTGAGGCGGGCGAACGCAGCGACGACGACACTCTGGTTGACCTCGCCGACCTCGAGCAGGAGGGCGAGATCGCCGCCGACTACGTCGAGGGGCTCCTTGACATCGCCGACCTGGACGGCGACATCGACATGGATGTCGAGGGTAACCGCGCGGTCGTATCGGTCGTTGGCGCGACGCTGGACGAACTGGTCGGCAGGCGCGGTGAGGTGCTCGAGGCGCTGCAGGAGCTGACCCGGCTGGCCGTGCACCGGCAGACAGGCGAGCGGGCCAGACTGATGCTGGACGTGGGCGGATATCGCGCCCGCCGCCGGGCTGAGCTGACCGAGGTGGGACGGGACGCGGCCGATGAGGTCAAGCGGACCGGGACCCCCAAGCCGCTCGCGGTGATGACACCATTCGAGCGGAAGGTCGTGCACGGCGCCGTGGCGGACGTCGGCCTGCGCAGCGAATCCGAGGGTGAGGAACCAAACCGGCGGGTCGTCGTCTACCCCGCTGAATGAGATCTGCTGTCCCGGCTCCTCCCGGCGCCATGAGACCTACCGTCCCGGCTCCTCCCGGCGCCGCGGTCGCCCTCTTCGGGGCAGCCACTGAAACGGCGGTCCGCTTCGCGTCGCTACTGGCGACCCACGGCGTAGAGCGGGGGCTAATCGGTCCCCGGGAGGTTCCGCGCCTTTGGGAACGGCACCTGCTGAACTGCGGCGTGCTCGCGGAACTGGTGCCCGGCGAGGCCGAGGTGGTGGACATCGGCTCCGGGGCCGGCCTGCCGGGCCTGGTCATCGCGATGCTGCGGCCCGAAGTGCAAATGACCTTGCTCGAGCCGATGCTCCGGCGCACGACGTTTCTCGGCGAATGCGTCACGGAACTGGGCCTCGGCCATGTTATGGTGTGCCGCGGGCGGGCGGAGGACATGGCCGGGGTGATCCGCGCGGACGTTGCTATCTCGCGGGCGGTCGCCCCGCTCGGGCGGCTCGCGGAACTCTCGGTGGGGGTCGTCCGCCCGGGCGGCACGATCCTTGCGCTCAAGGGGGACCACGCGCAGACGGAATTGGACGAGGCCGGCCCGGTCCTGCGGCACCTCAGTGTGCAGAGCGCCGAAGTTCTGAGGGTGGGCCACGGTATCGTCGAACCACCGGCCACGGTCGTCCGTATTCGGGTGGCCGGCAAGGCGCGAAGACGCTCACGGCGGCCAGATACGGCGGCCGGCTGACGGCTGCGGTTGACCGCGCAGAGCGCCGAGGGAGCCGTGGCCGGCAGGCCCTTCTCGCCAGCGTGGCGCTGACTGGCGGGCGTGCCGGCGTGGAGAGGAGCAACGTGATGGTGCCTGCGGACGGCCTTGGATGGCCCGACCGGCCACCCGCCGCGATGCGGCATCCCGTCGTACCGCCGGGCCTTCATCGCGGGCACGCGGAGCCGGAAGGGCCGGAGTTGTCGCAGGGACCACGTGCCTCCAGCGGTCAGGCTGCCGATGCTGCGGGGCTGGGCTGGCCCGGTGACGAGTGCCGCGAGATGCGAACCGACATCGGGGTCGCCGCCGATTCCGCTGCGACGGAACGGCAGCCGGCCCCGGCGGCGGCCCCTAGCGCTCCCCCTCCAGGAGGTGGCGCGGTGAACGGCGCACATATCCCGACTGGAATTGGCTCACCCGGGGTAAAGCAACCCGGGGCAAAGCAACCCGGGGTAAAGCAACCCGGGGTAAAGCAAGCGGTACAGCGAGCATTGTCGGCCGCAGTTTCACGTGAAACGGTGACTGCGCCGCGGGCCGGACCCGCCGGGCCCGTAGCACATGAGCCGACCAGGAACGCGGGCGAGAACGGCCGCAAGAACGCAGGCAAGAACGCAGGCAGGACCGTAGTGGAGGACGCGATGCACGGGGGAACGGCGGCCCGGGGCCGGGGCGACGTGGGCTCGGTCGTGATACCGGAGGTGCCGCAGAATCCGCGGGACACTCCGATCGGCCGGGCCGCCGAGGCCGCGGTGGGGGTGCGCGGCGCCGGGGACGACCGGTCGTGGCCCCGCCCCGCCAGTTGCCGGATCATGACGATCGCCAACCAGAAGGGCGGGGTCGGCAAGACGACAACGGCGGTTAACCTGGCCGCCGGCCTGGCCCAGCACGGATCACGCGTCCTTGTCATCGATCTGGATCCACAGGGAAACGCCTCCACCGCGCTGGACGTCGATCACCGCGTGGGGGCGCTGTCGGTCTACAACATGCTGGTGGAGGACCGGCCGCTCGCTGATATCGTGAGGCCCGTGGAGGGCTTGCCCGGGCTGTACTGTGCCCCGGCGACCATCGACCTGGCGGGTGCCGAGATCGAGCTGGTGCCGCTGGTCGCACGCGAGTCCAGGCTTTCCCGGGCCGTGGCGGCTTACGATTCCTCAGGCCTCGATTACATCCTCATCGACTGCCCTCCGTCGCTCGGCCTGCTGACCCTGAACGCCCTGGTCGCGGCGCGGGAGGTGCTGATCCCGATTCAGTGTGAGTACTACGCTCTCGAAGGGCTCGAGCAACTGCTCCGGACTGTCGACCTGGTCAGGGGCCACCTGAACCCGGTCCTGCAGGTCACGACCATCCTGCTGACCATGTACGACGGCCGTACCCGGCTTGCCTCCCAGGTCGCGGACGACGTACGGTCGCACTTCGGGGAGGTCGTCCTGCAGTCGATCATCCCCCGCAGTGTGCGTGTTTCCGAGGCACCGAGCTACGGGCAGTCCGTCATCACCTACGACCCCGGGTCGAGCGGTTCGGTGGCCTATGTGGAGGCAGCTCGGGAGCTGTCCATCCGCAGCCCGAAGGTAGCGGGCTGATCCGGGTCACCTGCCCGCCGCGGGGCGCAGGATGCTCACCGTCCTCACTTCACCCGGAGCAGCGGCCCGCGACCTTCCTCAGGACGGCGGGTGAGCTCGGTGGCCGGGCGAAGCGGAGTGGACCCGCTCACGGCCCCGCTGACCTATCCGGGCCGGCCGCCGCGGCGGAAAGCCGTGCTGGTCGCCGATTCAGACGTTTTCGAGGTCCAGCCCGTCCGGGAGGCTGCCCTCGGCCAATGGCGCGTCAGGCTGGCCGGGCGAGCCGCTCCTGATGGTCCCGTCGGCCCCGGCGGCCCCGGTGGGCCCGGTGACCCGGCGGGAGCGGACCAGCCGCTCGACCATTTCCTCCGTGGGCGGGGAGCAGCGCCGTTCGTTCAGCGGACGCCCGTTCTGTCGGTCGGCTCGAACGCGTCGCCGGCGCAGATCCGCCGCAAGATGGCGAACGCCGGCCTGCGGCCGGTCGTACCGATCACGGGCGTGAAGGTCCATGGGATGACCGTGGGGGTGTCCGCTCACGTCAGCAGGCCCGGGTACGTGCCGGCGACCCCCGTGTCGGATCCGGCGGCGGTGTCGGACATGTGGGTGCTGTGGCTCGACCCGGAGGCCCTCAGCGCTCTGGACGCCACCGAGCCGAACTACCATCGCGTCCGCTTGTCATCTTGCTACGCCGTACATCTGCGGCCGGGAGAGCCGGTACCCGGATGCAGCGTCTACGTGTCGCGGCACGGCCACCTGGTCAACCAGGCGGGCGAGCCGCGTACCCTGACCGACCAGGCCACGCTGATCACCGGGCTGCTGGCCGACGTGCCGGCCCTGGTGAGGCTGGCCGGGACCACACCCGCGGAGTGGATCAGGCGGACACGGGACGACCGGGTACGGGACGGCATCCGTGCCCTCTTCCTGGCTGCAGGTATCGTGCGGCCGGCCGGAATCAAGGCTGGAATCGAGGCCGAAACCAAGGCCGGCCGGGAGCCTGGCCCGCGGTAGGCCCGGATGGGCGGATGGGGAAGCCCCGCGAAGACCGGCCCAGCGTGCCGGGAGCGGCGATCCCGGCGGGCGGTTCCGCCGCCATCAAGCGTCCACCGGTGGCGTCTGTGCGTGGCGGCTGTGGCGGGTGCCGGTGCCGGTGCCGGTGGCGCTCCCCGTGCCGCCGCCGGGACCGATGTGCTGGCCGCGCCGGACGATCCGCGTGCCGGCTTCGATGCTGCCGGGCCCGCCGGACCTGGCAGGATAGCGAGTGGGTTTGGATGGGTGCGGATCAAGGAGATGCGGTGACTCAGCAGAGGCGCGGGCTCGGCAAGGGACTCGGTGCGCTTATCCCGGCGGCGGTGGGGACCGGGGCGGAGACGGGCGAGGCCGAGTCGGCCGCAGAGACGCGAAGCGCATTCACACCGGATCAGCGGGCCGCCGCGGCCGCCGACGATGGCGCGACGGGAGCCCAGCCGATCGCCGGTGCCTACTTCGAAGAAGTAGCCACCGGCTCGATCACCCCCAACCCGCGTCAGCCACGGCGAACGTTCGACGAGGAAGCGCTGGACGAGCTCGCGTCGTCCATTCGCGAGGTGGGCCTCCTCCAGCCGGTCGTGGTCCGCCAGGTGATGCCGGGCCGCTACGAGCTGATCATGGGCGAGCGTCGATGGCGGGCCAGTCAGCGCGCCGAGCTCAAGCTGATCCCCGCGATCGTCCGGGAAACTGCCGACACCGACCTCCTGCGCGACGCCCTGATCGAGAACCTGCACCGCCAGCAGCTCGACCCGCTGGAGGAAGCCGCCGCATACCAGCAGCTTCTCGATGATTTCGGCGCGACGCACGAGCGGCTGGCGCAGCAGATCGGCCGTTCGCGCCCGCACATCTCCAACACGCTCCGCCTGCTTAACCTGCCGCCCGCGGTGCAGAAGCGCGTTGCGGCCGGGGTGCTGAGCGCCGGGCACGCCCGGGCCCTGCTATCGCTGGACAGCCCCGAGGCGCAGGAGCGCCTCGCGCACCGGATCGTGGCGGAGGGGCTGTCCGTTCGTGCGGTCGAGGAGATCGTCGCCGTTGGCGACGAAGACCAGGCCCGGCCGCGCCGGCGCCAGGGGGCCAAACCGGTCGCCCCGGGCCTGCGGGATCTGGCCGACCGTCTCTCCGACGCGCTCGAGACGCGCGTCAAGGTGGAGCTGGGGCAGCGCAAGGGAAAGATCACGGTCGAGTTCGCCTCGCTCGATGACCTCGATCGCATCGTCAAGGCGATGTCGCCGGATCCGGGTCCGGAGCCGCCGGATTCGTCTGCCATCCCGGGCTGAGCGAACGCCCCCGCGCCTGGGCATCGCCCCCGCCCGCCAGCACCGGCCGTCCTGCCAGCACCGGCCGTCCTGCCAGCACCGGCCGTCCGGTCCGCTCCGGGTCGTTGTTCCACGTGAAACATCGGCCCGGCTACCCGTCGGCGGATTGCCCCGCGACGTTCCGGATGCTGGCCACGAACTGGTCGACGTCCGCCTCGGTCGTGTCGAAAGCGGTCATCCAGCGGACGACCGCCGCCTGTTCATCCCAGACGTAGAAGTACCACTCCCGCCGGAGATCCGTCAGGTAGCGCGGGTCCACCCGGGCGAAGACCGCATCGGACTGAACCGGGAAACGGACATCCACCCCGGGCACGTCACGCACGCCGTCAGCGAGCCGCCGGGCCATCTCGTTCGCGTGGAACGCGTTGCGCCGCCACAGCTCGTCCTCCGTCAGGGCCAGGAACTGCGCCGCCAGGTAACGCATCTTCGACGCGAGCTGGAGCTGCTGCTTGCGCAGGTAACGGGCATCGGCTGCGAGCCCTTCGCGCATCACGATGACGGCCTCGGCCCCGATCGCACCGTTCTTGGTGCCGCCGAAACTCAGCACGTCGGCACACGCGGCTAGATCAGCCAGGGAGCAGTCCAGAAAAGCGGCCGCATTGGCCAGCCGGGCGCCGTCGATATACAAGCCCAGATCATTGGCCCGGCAGAAGTCCCCGATCCTGCGCAGTTCTTGCAGCGTGTAACAGGTGCCGAGCTCGGTGGCCTGGGCGATCGCCACCGCGCCGGGCTGAGCCCGGTGGTCGTCGCCGCGCGCGCTGAGCTGCTCCGCGATCATCTCGGGCGTTAGCTTGCCGTCCGGTGCCGGGACCGTCAGGAGCTTGGTCCCGAGAATACGCTCCGCTGCGCCGCATTCGTCGGTGTTGATATGCGCCGACGCCGCGCAGATGATCGCCTCGTGCCGCCGCAGCAGCAGGCTCAGCCCGAGGATGTTGGCGGCGCTCCCGTTGAAGACCAGAAAGACATCACCGGCCACGCGGAAGGCGCGGCGCAGTTCGGCGGTCGCGCGGCTGGTCCACTCGTCGTCTCCGTATGCCACCGCATCACCGGAGTTCGCCGCGACGACGGCCCGCAGGACCGCCTCGTGCGCACCCGCGTGGTTGTCGCTCCCAAAGCTCTTGCGCTCGGCCATGGTCACCAAACTATGCGGGCCGGACGTAGGCGCAGCGCCCGGGCGGCAGCGACCAGGCCGGCCCCCGGGGAGCCGGCCCGCAGAGACCCGTCCGGCGGCGGCTCAGCTGCCGCGCGCAGCGGCCAGGTGCAGCAAGGTCAGGCACGCCGGCCCGAACTCATGCCCCGCGGCGTCCAGGGCCATTGGCAGCGTGCTGGTCTCGGTCATCCCCGGTGACACGTTGACCTCCAGGAAGTGCACCTCGCCGGACTCACTGACGATGAGGTCGGTCCGGGAGATATCGCGAAGACCCAGGGCGGAATGCGCGCAGGTCGCCGCCTTCGCGGCCGCGTCCAGCGCGGCATCGGGCAGCCGGGCGGGCGTGTAGAACGCGGTCTGGCCTGCCGTGTACCGGGCCGTGTAGTCGTACTGCCCGGCGGCCGGGACGATTTCCACGGCGGGCAGGGCGCACGGTCCGTGGCCCAGATCCACGACGCTGACGGCGATCTCCGTACCCTCGATGAACCGCTCGATGAACGCCGTGTCCCCGTAGGCGAAGCAGCTCACGATCGCGGTGGGAAGCTCAGCCGCGGTGCGCACCGGGCTGGCGCCGAGCGACGAGCCGCCCCGCGCGGGCTTGACGAAGAGTGGCAGGCCGAGCCGTGCGATGATGCGGTCGATGACAGCGGTGGCCCCCAGATCGTGGAAGATCTCCCGGGGCAGCGTGACGGACTCCGGCGTCGTGATGCCCGCCGCGGCCACCAGCGCCTTTGCGGTGGGCTTGTCAAACGCACTACGGCAAGCGCTGGCCACCGACCCGACGTAGGGGACCCCGACCAGGGCGAGGATCTCCCTGATGGCGCCGTCCTCGCCGTAGCTTCCGTGGATAGCGGGGAAAACCGCGGTCGGTGGGTCGGCCAGCAGGGCCGGGATCAGCGCCGCGTCCGCGTCCGCGATCCTCGCGTCGACGCCCGCCTCCTCCAGCGCATCACGCACCCGGCGCCCGGAGCGCAGGGAAACATCACGCTCGGGAGACAGACCGCCCGCGAGCACTACGACATGATCAAGTTCCGTCACCATAAAGTCACCGTTTACAAATCGCCGGGACCAGGAGTTTCGGGCCCCGTCCGGCCGGGTGGGGGCATCGCGCCGAACGTAGCGCACAGGTCGATCTCCGCCTCCACCACAGACGCGAGCCGCCGGACGCCCTCCCTGATCCGGTCGGTCGGGGGGAAGCAATAGGAAAGCCGGAGGTGGCCGGTGCCGCCCCCGTCCGCGTAAAAGCCCGTACCGGGCACATACGCCACTCGCGAGGACACCGCCCGCGGCAGCATCGCCTTGGAGTTGATGCCCTCGGGAAGCTGCAGCCAGACGTAAAAACCGCCGGCCGGGATGGTCCACCGGCAACCGTCCGGCATCTGTGCGGACAGGGCGTCCAGCATGGCGTCCCGCCGCCGCCGGTACAGCTCACAGAAGTCCTTGACCTGCTCCTTCCAGGGCTGGGTGTCCAGGTACTCGCGCACCACGAGCTGGGAAAAGCTTGAGTGGCAGAGAACGGCGGATTCGGCGGCCAGCACGAGCTTGTCGCGTATCGCGGGCGGGGCCGCGGCCCAGCCGACGCGCACGCCCGGCGCGAAGGTCTTCGAGAACGTTCCGAGGTACACCACACCCTCAGGATCGTCCGCCCGCAGCGAGCGTATCGGGTCGCCGTCGAAGCCGAGCAGCCCGTACGGATTGTCCTCGATGATGAGAAGCCCGGCGGCCTGGCAAATCTCGAGAATCCGGGGACGTCGTTCCGCGGCGAGCGTGACTCCGGCCGGGTTCTGGTGGTTCGGCACCGTGTAGAGGAACTTGATCCGGCGCCCGGCCGCCGTGAGGCGCCGGATCGCCTCCTCAAGCGCTTCCGGGAGGAGGCCGACGTCGTCCATCGCCACGTGCACGACGTCGGCCTGATAGGCCGCGAACGAGCCGAGCGCGCCCACGTAGGAGGGCGCCTCGGCCAGAACCACGTCGCCCGGGTCCACGAAGATCCGGGTGATCAGGTCGAGGGCCTGCTGCGAGCCCACCGTCACCACGACGTCGTCCGGGTGGGCGCGGATCCCCTCGAGCGACATGACTTCACAGATCTTTTCCCGCAGCCCGGTGTCCCCTTGTGCGGTGCAGTACTGGAGTGCGATGCTGCCGCGGTCGGTCACGAGCTGGCCGACCATGTTCCCGACAACATCGAGCGGGAGGGCCGTTACGTACGGTGACCCGCCGGCCAGGGAGACGATCTCCGGGCGGGCGGTGACGGCGAATAGGGCCCGGATCTCTGAGGCGACCATTCCGCGGGCACGCTCCGCATACTGGTCGAAGTAGGGATCAATCCGGGATCCCTGCGGGCGGGAATTCGCGTGCCGTGCGCCCTCGCTCATGGCCTCGTCTCCCAACGATCGGTATCATGCCAGCATAGGGCCGGGAGCACAGTGCCGTTGTGTGAAGCTCGCGTACAAAACGCACATGTCCCCTAAAGGACGGGGCCGTGCGGAACTCTGGGGGCTAAGTGTCGCGCCGACTCGTGAATATCACCCTGGATAACCTCGACGATCTGCCGCCCAGATGCCGCGGCTGCGTGTTCTGGGAATTGGATCCGATTGGCGGGGAGAGGGCTGCCGAGGCCGGGGAGCCGGCCCTGGAAAAGGAGTCCTGGGTGTCGTCCGTGCTGCTCGAATGGGGCAGTTGCGGGAAGATCGCCTACGTGGACGGGGCGCCGGCTGGGTACGCGCTGTACGCGCCACCGCCGTACGTGCCGAGGTCGGTCGCCTTCCCCACCAGCCCGGTGAGCGCGGATGCCGTGCTGCTCATGACGGCCCACGTGCTGACCGAATTCGCCAGTGGCGGCCTGGGCCGCATGCTCGTGCAGAGCATGGCCAAGGACCTGACCCGGCGCGGTGTCAAGGCCATCGAGGCCTTCGGGGTTCATGACTGGGAGCCGAATGCATGCATGCTCCCCGCCGATTACCTCCTCGCCGTCGGCTTCAAGACGGTCCGGCCGCATCATCGCTATCCGCGGCTACGACTGGAGCTCAAGACCGCCCTGTCGTGGCGGGAGGACGTCGAAGTAGCGCTGGAACGCCTACTGGGCTCGATGGTGCCGCCCACCCGGGCCCCGGAGCGTGCCCTTCGGCCCGCCTGACGGCACATGCGAAAGCACCCGGGCAGACATGACATTTCCTGTCCACCCGGGCGCACGCCTACCGCCGATGTGAGCAGCCGGTTCAGAGGAACTCGGCGAGTTCCTTGAGCATCGCGGACTTCGGCTTCGCGCCGACAATCTGCTTGACGACCTGGCCGCCGGAGAACACGTTCATCGTGGGAATCGCCATGATCCCGTACCTCTGCGACACGGTCGGGTTCTCGTCGATGTTGAGCTTGACGACTTCGATCTTGTCGGCGTGCTCGTTAGCGATCTCCTCAAGCACCGGCGCGACCATCCGGCACGGCCCGCACCATTCGGCCCAGTAGTCCACGATTACCGGCTTTTCGCTCTTCAGGACCTCGTTATCGAAAGTCTCGTCGGTCACAACCTTGGTCGCGCCCAAGCCGTTCACTTCCCTTGTTGTTGACGGATTGCCTGTGTGTTCACGATTCCTGGCTAGCCAGCCAGCGTTCCGCGTCGATGGCGGCGGAACAGCCGGTGCCGGCGGCCGTGACCGCCTGGCGGTAGATGTGGTCGACCACATCGCCGCAGGCGAAGACGCCTTCGATATTGGTCCGCGTAGTGGGGTGCTGGACCAGCAGGTAACCCTCGGGGTTGATGTCGAGCTGGCCCGTGAACAGCTCGCTGCGCGGATCGTGGCCGATCGCGACGAAGACGCCGCTCACCTCGAGCACCTGCTCCTGCCCGGTCTTGACGTTGCGCACCCGCAGACCGGTCAGCTTGGTGTCGCCGACCGCCTCGAGGACCTCGGTGTCCCAGAGGAACTTGATCTTCGGATTGTCGTACGCACGGTCCTGCATGATCTTGGAGGCACGGAGGCTGTCGCGGCGGTGAATGACCGTGACCGACCGCGCGAACCGGGTCAGGAAGGTGGCTTCCTCCATCGCGGAGTCGCCGCCGCCTACCACCGCGATGTCCTGCTCGCGGAAGAAGAAGCCATCACACGTGGCGCACCAGGAGAGCCCGTGGCCGGCCAGCGTCTTCTCGCCGGGTATGCCGAGCTCGCGGTACTTCGAGCCAGTGGCCACGATGACCGCGTCGGCGAGGTAGGTCTCGTCCGCGGTCCGCACGACCTTGGGCGTCGCGGTCAGGTCAACCGAGATCACATCGTCGGCGATGAGCTCCGCGCCGAAACGCTCCGCCTGCTTCCGCAGCGAGTCCATGAGCTCCGGGCCGAGTACGCCGTCCGGGAAACCGGGGAAGTTCTCCACGTCCGTGGTCTGCATCAGCGCGCCGCCGGCGGTGACCGAGCCCTCGACCATGAGCGGCTCGAGCCGCGCGCGGGCCGCGTAGATGGCAGCCGTGTACCCGGCGGGACCGGATCCGATGATGATGACGTTGCGCACGGCGGTCATTTCTTGCTGCCCTTCCTTGACTGGCACGCGATTCAACCGATCCTAGGGGTCTTTGATTCCCGCAGGCAGCACCGCCATTCGCCAGCCGGTGAACGCGCCGGGTCCGGTGCGGAGCCTGGCTGACTAGCCCCCGGCGCGGGCCAGCCGCACGTGCGTGAGGATGTCGCCCTTGTTGGCCGAGCACGTGGGACCCACCACCCAGGCCTGGCCCAGCTGGCCGCCCTCCGAAGCGAGGGCGATGACCATGGCCGGACGTCCCTGGTAACGGGCTGAGTCCACCAGCGTCGGCTTTACGCGGGAGGTGATGAGCAGCGCGCATCCATCCTGCTGAGCGGTCGGCTGGTGCCGGATCCGGGCCCCGGACTGCGTGTCCGCACCGATCTTGCCCATCTGGCCGAGCTCGGTCTCGACCTGCGCGCCCAGGGTCGCGGGCTGATAGTTGGTACCGCTCGTGATTACTTCGAAGGCCGGCTGGGGCGAGCCGGGGATGGCATAGCCCGGGGACGGCGCCGCCTGGTACGGGCCTGGGCCGCTCTGGATGCCGTAATGGATACCCCCGTTCATGCCGGGCGACAGTGTGGGGCCCGATCGGCCAGGCGAGGTCAGCTGCACGACCATGTATCCGCCCGCCGCGACCAGGCCGACGGCTGCGGCGGCCGCGAAGCCGCGCACCGTCACCGGACTCGTCAGCCGGTTTCTTGGACGCCCGCCCCCGGCTCGTTCGGCACGCCGGAACGGTTCCTGGCCGGCCAGCTGCACCGGGGAGCCGGCCGTTCCGGAGCGGGCCGCCGCCTCTTCCGCGATCGTCGCGTTCAGCCGCATGGTCACCGCGGCGGGCATGGCAGCGGACGGAACGGACGCCAGCAGGACACCTACCTCGGACAGCCCGGCACTGACCTGGGCGCACCGCTGGCACCCGGCCAGATGCGCGTGCAGCCGCGCCGCGCGCCGGCCGCCGATGATCCCGGCGCTCAGCTCCGCCAGGACGCTGACATCCACATGCGCCGAATGACGCCTCATCCTTCTCCTCTCTGCCCAGGTGAGACGCTGCCAGTCGCGGCACGGTTCCGTGAAATTCCCTCTTCAATCCGGGGATCGGTTTCCGCTGCGCTACCGCGCAGGTGCTCCAGGTGCGGAAGCAGCCGGGCGCGGCCACGGGCGCAGCGGCTCTTCACGGTCCCCACCGAGATGTCCAGCACGGCCGCGGCGTCGGCCACGGGATAGCCGAGCATATCGACGAGAACCAGGGCGGCGCGCTGCTCGGGCGGGATGAGGCGCAGCGCGGCTTCCACGTCGAGGGTGGTGTCACGGATGCTGGCCGGGTCGGTGATCGCCGGCACCCGGCCCTGAGTGGCGAGAAGATCGAGAGCGCCCTCGTCCCCCACAGAACTGGCCGGGTGCGAGGTCTTGCGCCGGAGCCGGTCAAGGGAAGCGTTCACGACGATCCGGTGCAGCCAGGTGGTCACGGCTGAGTCGCCACGGAAGTCGCCGGCCCGGCGGAACGCGGAGATCATGGCTTCCTGCAGGGCGTCCGCGGCCTCGTCGGGGTCACAGAGAGTGCGCAGGGCAACGGCCCACAAGCGGTCGCGATGGCGCAGGAACAACAGGCCGAAGGCGTCTGCGTCGCCCTGCAGATGGCGCTCCAGAAGCTGAGCGTCCGAGAGGTCAGGGGAGAGTCGGTCCGTCACGGCTGCCCGGGGATCTCAGCTGGATCCGCGCACAACCACGTTGTAAACCTGGGCCTCATACTGGTTCGGGCTTCCGGCCATGGGCGGCAGGCTGGTGAACCAGATCATCACGTACTGTCCCCTTGCCGAGCTGGTCACATTGAATTTCGTGATGTCCACTGCGTGGCTGGCGCTCGCCACCGTCGTGAACCCGTTTTCCGATGACGGGTCGCTGGAATTGCCGATATCGATGTGCACCGCTGCGCAGCAGATCGAGCCGAACTGGACCTGCACCCCGCTGAGCCGGACCTGCTTGCCCATGTTCAGGATCAGGCCACTGCCCTTGCGCAGGCCGCCGAAGACCGGGCTGCCGATGTAGAACTGGGAACTCCAGTTGGTGGTGGTGCTGCCGTCGATCGCCGCACCGGCCTGCGTGGGGTTGTCGGCCGCGTTCGCGCTGACCGGCTGCAGGATCGCCGTGGCCCCTGTCGGGCTGGCTGACGGGCTGTGGCCGCCCGAAGCCCCCCGCGTGGTCGTGCCGTGCTGGGTGTGGAACACCGACCACGCGACGGCGGCGACGGCCGCGAGCACGAGCACCAGCACCAGGCTGATCAGGGTCTTGGCCGTGCCACTCCGCGGCGGACGGCCAGCGCCCCCCCGGGGCGCCCGCCACTCTGGCGGCCCTGGGCGGCCCCGTCCGGGGGCCTCCGGGCGGGGCGGCTGCTGGCTGCCGTATCGCGCGGTGCGGGCTGCCTCGGATCCCCGGCTCATCCGCGCCGTGTCGTAATACGGCGACGGGGTGGGCAGCGCGCGCGGAGCGACCCGGGTCAGCGCATCGGCGAACTCGATCGGTGTCGTGATCACCGACCCGTGGCGGCCGTGCCGCTGGAACAGCGCCTGGCAGATGATCGAGTCGATGCTGGCGGGGACGCCTGCGGACACCTGGCGGGGACCGCACGGGGCGCCGTCCACCGTCGGCGCGGGTGGCAGCGGCGTCGGCTCGGGGCCAGGCCAGTAACCCGTCACCGCCGCGTACATGAGCCAGGCCAGCTGGCGGGTGTCGGTGAGTGCCCGGTCCTCGGCGGAGTCTTCCTGGGTACCGACCCCGGCGATGGCCGCGTCCATCCCGAGGCCCGTGATCTTCACGCCGCCCCCCGAGGTCCAGCGCAGCGATCCGGGAACAAGCCTCAGGTGCGCGAGGCCGGCGGCGTGCGCGGCGGATATCGCCTGCGCGGCCTCGGAAACCAGGGTGGCCGCCCACGAGGGGTCCAGCGGCCCGTCGCTGAGCATGTCGGTGAGTGACTCGCCCACGACCCATTCCATGACGATGAAGGCACGGTCACCGGAGTCATCGACATCGAATACCTGAGACAGCCGCGAGTCGTTCAGACGGCTCGCGGCCCGCGCCGCCGTGACCGCCTCCCGGACGCGGGGAAAGGTCTCAGTGAACACCAGGACGGTGACGGCCCGCGCCAGGATTTCGTCGATGGCCTTCCACAGCGCCCAGCCACCGCCCGCGTCGACCTGGTCTTCGAGGCGGTAGCGACCTGCTAGCCGGATTCCCGGTTCAGAGGTGTACGTGCTCATGCATCACCCGTCGAGAGCGGGACGGCTCTCGACCCCCTCCTTCCGGGCCCCGGTTCGATCGACGGCGTTACCACCGGCGCTGCCGTAGGTATTCACAATGGTAAGACGCTTTGCCCTCCCACCGGGGCTACGAGCGAGCGGCCCCGTGTAAACCGTTATACGCCATTGGCGTCAATCTCTCATCTATGATCCCACGTCCCTGAGCTCGTTCCCAGACAGGTCTCCGGCTCGACATGCACCGGACACCTGCCGGCCGCCCGGCCTCAGGTTCGGCGGCCGAACCGGCCGCCGACCATCCGCATGAACTGGTTCAGCTCGTCCAGCCGGAGCGCCTTGGCCACCACGATGTACAGCAGCACAGCGCCGCCGCCGCCGATCAGGACGGTGATGAATCCGTAAACAGGACCAGGATGGACGACCGCGCCCACCGCGGCTCCGACCGCGAAAGCGAGGACGAGCGGCGGGATCGTGGCCACGTGCATGCGGACCAGGCTGCGCGTGACCACGCGGCCGTCCAGGCCGCCGACGCGCCTGCTCAGCAGCCGCCACGCGATCACCGCGCTGAAGACGTAGCTGACGCCGTAGACGAAAGCCATGCCGACGACGACCCGGCCCGGTGGCAGGATCGCCGCCACGGTGAGGTTCCCGATCACGGCGGTGATCATCGTCAGGAAGCCGATAATGGCCGGGGTGCGGCTGTCGTGCAGGGCGTAGAACACGCGCAGCAGGAGCTGGAAGATGACGAACGGCACGAGCCCGAGGGAGAAGGCCGAGAATGCCTCCCCGATGTACCGTGCGGCCGCGACCGACGAGCTGCCGTAGCTGAACAGGAACTCGCACAAGGCCGGCCCGAGGACGGCCAGCAGCAGGGCGGCGGGCACGAGGATGACCGACGACAGCCGGATGCTGGCGGAGAAGTCGTCACGCACCAGCCAGAACTTGCCCTCGGCGGCGTGCCTGCTCATCCTGGGCAGCAGCGCCGTGGTCACGGACACGCCGATGATGGCGTACGGCAGCAGGAACAGGGCGTACGAGTAGTTATAGGCGGAGACGCCGGCGTCGGGCACGTGCACGCTCGCCGCGTTGGCCAGCCTCGTCGTGACGACGAACGTGATCTGCGTGGACACGACGTAGGCCAGCATCCAGATCGCCATCCGGCCGATTTCGGCTAGCTCCTCGCGGCGGAAGTCGAACCGTGGCCGCCACTGGAAGCCAACCTTGCGCAGCGCCGGGATCAGGGCGACGGTCTGGACGATGATGCCCAGGGTTGTCCCGATCCCGAGCAGCAGAACACCACCGGTGGACACGTTGCTGGCGGTCTTGTCCAGTCCGATGGTGACCACGAATAGCAGCCCCACCACGATGACGACGACGTTGTTGATGATCGGCGTCCACATCGGCGCGGCGAAGCTGTTTCTGGTGTTCAGGATCGCGCCGATCAGTGAACTCAGCCCGTAGAAGAAGATCTGCGGGATGAAGAAGTACGCGAACACAACCATGAGGCGGTGCTCGGCGCCGTGCACAGAGGCCGCGTAGAGGTCCACGAGCAGCCCCGCCGAGATTGTTGCCACCACCGTGACAATGCCCAGGGCCACCACGGTGAGGGTAAAGATCCGCTGGTTGTAAGCTTCACCGCTGTCCCGGTGCTTGTTGGCCGCCTTCACCAGCAGTGGCACCACCACGCTGGTGAGCACGCCGCCGATCATCACGTCGTACACCGCGTTAGGGAGGGTGTTGGCGTTGTTGTACGCGTTCGCGAGGGTGGCGGTGCCGAGCGCGAACACAAAGACGAAGGTGCGTAGGAAGCCGGTGACCCGGGAGATCAGCGTGCCTATCGCCATCGAACTGGTGGACCGGGCCAGGCCGGTTCCCGCGGGCGCTGCACCCTGGCGGCGGAAATCCGGAAGCGGGATGCGGACCGTCTCCGCCAGTGCAGCGTCGTCGTCGGGACCCGCCACCTGGTACGCGTCGGCGACGTAGGTGCCCTGCGGCTGGTAGATCGGGATCGGCTGGGTCAGCTCACCGGGCGGAACGCCGTAACCCTGGGCCGAGGGCCGCCGGGCCGGCGCGGGCGGCGGCTGGCCCTGGCCGGGCTGGCCCTGACCGGGCTGGCTCGGGGGTGGCTGGGGCCGGCCCGCCTGCGACCGTCCCGGCCGGTCCGTCCCTGCGGATCCGGCCCGGCCCGGATCGGCCGGCAAGGACGCCGGCAAGGATGGCCGGAAGGCGTCGTCCCACCAGGCTCGCTCGCCCTGGCCGGATTCGGCGGACCCCGGCGGCGGGGTCGCTGGGCCTGCCGGGCGCCGTGGAGGTCCGGCCGGCGGCGGAGCCTGACGCCAGGCGTCCTGGCCGCCGGACGGCCGCGGCTGGTTTCCGGTCCGAGGGCTCAGCTCCTGCTCACGGGGCTGTTCCGCAGGGTCGTGCCACGCACGGTGGTTGCGCTGCCGCTCGGTGGGCGCGTCCGGCTCACGTCTGGCGGGGCGCGATCCTCCGTCCCGGCCACTCCAGGTGACCGGGCTCTGGTAGGTCTCCTCCGGCCGTGCCCGGTCGCCGTGCCCGGGCTCGTCCCTGTAGCGGGTCTCATTCGGATACCTGGGCTCGTCACTGTCCTGCCAGGCCTCGAGCCCGCGCCGGGCGTCGGCCGCCCACGGGTCGGGTTCACGCCACAGGTCACTGAGATCCCCGGAACCGTTCCGGACGTTGCCGTCCTCGCCCGGGTTGTTCCGTTCACCGGGGCCGGGAGGCTGGTAGCGCGGGTCCCGGCCGTAGCCGCCCCTGACCCCGGCGCGGCGCGGATCGTCGCCGGAGGACCCGCCGGTCACGTTCCACCCGCCCGGTTGTCAGGACGCGGTCCGCCTGTCATGGCCGTCATCCCGGTCTGCCCCACGGTCAGGCCGGCGAACGCGCCTGCGCAAGGCCTGCGGTCAGGTGTACCCGGCCGAGCCTCGTGCATCGGCGAAATCATCCGGGCCCTCCGGTGGGTGACGGGGATCGGTACCTTCGTTGCCTCTCTCGACGGTAGCCGCTCCATCGACCGCGGTGGGCATGCCTGGCGAGCGTTCTGCCTCGTTACCGTGCCCGGGGGCGCCCGGCCGACCGCCCTGCGGCCGCCCGGGGGGATCGTCGCGCAGCGCGCGGCGGATCGCCCGGGCGATGGCGGTCAGCACCAAGATCCCCAGTGCGACGTAGATGATGATGAGCAGCGTCGACCCGAACTGGGTCGACTGAACGCTGAGCGATACGGGCGCACTCGGCAGTGGCTTGCCGTCCTTACCGAGCAGGCGCATTTCAATCGTCGTGTCACCGACGGCCCCGGAACGGACGGAGAGGCGGGCGGTCACCGTCTGTCCGGCGCCGACCGTGATCAGGCCCGGCGGGGTCTGGCCCGTCACCGTCAGCCGGCTGTTGGGTGGCACGGTCGCATGCAGCCGCACCTGAATGCTCTCCGGCAGTAGGTTCCCGATGGACACGGGAAGCGTGCCGGACGACCCGACCAGGGTCGCCCGTGCGGAGTTGACGACCTGGACCTTGCGGAAGACACCGGTCAGGTAATCCGTGACGTGGTCCAGCATGGCCATGCCCGCTGCACCGGCCGCCGGGCTGCCCCGCCACGCGGATGATTCGGTCGCCGCCACGCCCGCGCTCAGCTGGCTCAGGTACTGCGCCTTCGGCTGGAGGAGGATGCTCTTGTACACCCGCACCAGGGAGTCGAGGGCGCCGGCCTGCTTGAGATACAGGCCGTTCAGCTCACCCTGGGTGACCTGATTGTCCGGCGGTGGCATGCGGGCCGCTTGGGTGGCGCTCACCGGCGAGCTCGCCAGTGCGGCGAGCGTGTCGGGTGCCAGCCAGGGTGCGCTGGCCGTCTCGCTCAGCAACTGGCTGGCGAGGGCGGCGGACGGAGCCCACTCGCGTGGTGGCGCCACGACCACCGAACGCGCCGAGGCCGGGTCTTCGGCCGCGATCATCGCGGTCTCGGCGAGAAACCGCTGGCTTACCGCGAAGGAACTGCCGGGCGCGGACGCGGCCGAGCCGAGCACGCTGGTGATCGTCGAGTCAGCGAGCAGCACTTTCATGGTCGTCCCGGTGGCCGTCGGCGTTGAGGCCACCGCGTCGTCCGGGATGAAGGTGCCGCTGAGTGCGGGCATCTCGGCGCTGCTGAGCACCACGGTCCTGATCCCGTTGACCGCGAGGTTGGCGAGCACGCTCGAATCGGCCAGCCCGTCGGCCGGCCACGCGACGGAGCCGGACGCCGATACCGGGACGGCCCGGCCCGGGCTGCCACCCGCCGAGGGCCCGGACGACACGCCCAGCAGCGCGCTCGCCGCCAATCTGCTCTGGTCGTAGGCGCTGCCCAGGTCGCTGTCCAGGCCATTGTGAGTGAGTGCCGCGACGTCCACGTCGTCGTACGGCGTCGTGAACATTTGCTGGCGGGAGGCGACCGCCCGCACCCCGGACAGCCACTGGGCCGCGGCGGGGCTCGCGCGGTACGGGATGCCGCCGGTGCAGGTGGCCGTTCCGCCCACCCGGTACGCGTGCGTCATCGTGGACACGCTCTGCAGCAGGCCCGGGTCCACCGCCCAGGTCAGGTCCGCGCTCGCGGCGTAGGCGGAACCGGCGGCCAGCAGCGTGCCCAGGCGGCCGCCGGGGGCGATGCTGGTGGCCAGGCTGTTGCTGGTTAGTGCCGGGCAGATGCCCTGCTGGGGCGCGTTGAGCAGCGGCCAGACCCACGCGACCTTCAGGCGCTGCGTCAGGCCGGCCGCGGCGGCACCCGGCCAGAAGGGCAGGAAGGTGCGCGCCGTGCCGACGGGAAGGCCGATGGCGTCGACGGCCTGCGCGGCCAGAGGGTAGACACCGAACTGGCTGATCCCGATCGCGGCCACCGACAGAGAGACCCGCCATCGGGCGGTGGCACCGCTGGGCAGGCCCTCGGTGACCAGGACGGGAGTGCCGACCGGAGTGTCGGCGGCCAGGGTACCGCTGGCGTAGCTCGCCAGGTCGTCCCGGGTGCCCAGCCGCGCCGCCGCCGAGCGCAGCTGGATGGACAGGCCGGACAGCGTGCTGTGCGATTCGTTCGTGACCGTGCCTGAAACGGTCACCGTCCCGCCGGGCCGCGCGACCTGCGGGCTGACCGAGTCGATGACGACAGACGCGCTGCTCGGGGCCGGTGCCAGCCGCCCCTGCTCCCCGGCGTGCGCGGCGGGAGGGGCCGCCATCAGGCACCCGCTCGCCACCGCGATCGCGGCGACGAGAAGGGCGAGGGTGACCGCGGCCCGGATGAAGGAAACCGGCGCGGCACGCTGACGGGGCACGCCTGAGATGTTATTGCGGTTTCCTGAGAATGTGGCCGGCGTCGCGGGCGATCGGGCGTGCTCAGGCGGGCGCATACCCGGCCGGCCCGTTTCCTTTAGCTGGTGGGCCGCGGCTACCTGGTGGCCCGCGGCGGCATTTGCGCCGCTCCAGGTATCCTCGCTTTCCCACACCCCCTACCCTGGATAGCCGTGTCAAATTCCATTTCCCTGCGTCCTGTGAGCCCCGTGAACCCGCTGAACGACGAGCAGCGAAAGGCCGCTGCGGCCCTGCTGCGGCGCGTGGCGCCCGCCGCCGACGACCTCGGCCTGCTGTTCGCGCGGCACGGCTACGAGCTCGCGCTGGTCGGCGGTTCGGTCCGTGATGTGTTCCTGGGACGGCAGCCCGGAGATCTCGACCTGACCACCGACGCGCCGCCCGCGGACATCCTGGCCATCGTCGGGGGCTGGGCGGACCACGTGTGGACGGTGGGGATTGATTTCGGCACGGTCGGGCTGCGCAGGGGCAGCACCATCTTCGAGATCACCACCTACCGGAGTGAGGAATACGGGTCACGGTCGCGCAAACCCGGGGTGCGCTACGGGACATCCCTGGAGGAGGATCTGCGCCGCCGGGACTTCACCGTTAACGCGATGGCGGCGCGCCTGCCCGCCCACGAGCTCGTCGACCCGTTCGGCGGCCTGTTGGCGCTGAAGGAGAAGGTCCTGCGCACGCCCGCGACGGCGGACGAGTCTTTTTCCGATGATCCGCTGCGCATCCTGCGCGCCGCCCGGTTCTGCGCCAAGCTGGACTTCGCCGTGGCCGATGACGTGCGCGCGGCCATGGGACGCCAGGCCGAGCGGCTGGAGATCGTTTCCGCCGAACGGATCACCGATGAGCTCAGCAAGCTGATGCTGACGCACGACCCCGCGCGCGGGATCGAACTGCTGGTCGATACGGGCGTCGCCGACTACGTGCTGCCCGAGGTGCCACGGCTCCGGCTCGAGGCCGACGAGCACTACCGCCACAAGGACGTCTACCAGCACAGTCTCACCGTCTTGCGCCAGGCCATCGGACTGGAGGAGCGGTACGGGCTCACCCGCGACCTGGTGCTGCGGCTCGCTGCCCTGCTGCACGACATCGGCAAGCCGAGGACGCGTGACCGGCTGCCCGACGGCCGGGTCACCTTCCACCATCACGAGGTGGTCGGGGCCAAGATGGCCAGGAAGCGGCTCACCGCGCTCCGGTTTCCCAAGGACGTGGTGAACGATGTCTCCAGGCTGGTGGAGCTGCATCTGCGCTTTCACGGTTACGGTGAGGCCGGGTGGACCGATTCGGCAGTCCGCCGGTACGTCCGGGACGCGGGGCCCCTGCTGACCCGGCTGAACGCACTCACCAGGGCCGACTGCACCACGAGGAACGCGGCGAAGGCGAACCGGCTCGCCCGCGCCTACGACGACCTGGAACAGCGGATCGAGCGGCTGTCCGAGCAGGAGGAGCTGGCCAAGCTCCGGCCCGAGCTGGACGGCAACGAGATCATGCGGATCCTGGGCGTACCGCGCGGGCCGCTGGTCGGCCGGGCCTACGCGTTCCTGCTGGAGCTCCGCATCGAGGAGGGGCTGATCGGCAGGGAGCGCGCCACTCAGGAGTTGCTCCGCTGGGCCGAGGCGGACGGGCTATCCGTGCCGTCCCCGGCCGCTGGCGGTGCGGCCGGTGAGGCCGGTGACGGTGAGCCGGGTGAGGCCGCTGACGGTGAGCCGGGTGAGGCCCCCGACGGCGACGGATCCGCCGGCCCCACCGCGACGTTACGCGCACGGCCCCGGCTCAGCAGCGCGTAGATCGCCGCGACGAGCAGATACCCGACGGCCAGCACCACGATAAGCGGGTAGGACTTGCCGTCGACCGGGATGACGGCCGCCGCGGCGATGGCCCCGACCACGAAAACCCCATTGAACATCATGTCGTACAGGGCGAACGCCCGGCCACGGTAGGCGTCGCCCGTCTGCTCCTGGATGATCGTCGTGGCCGAAATCGCGATCCCCTGACCGGTCAGGCCGAGAACGAAGCCCATGACCAGGAACGGGATCTGGCTGAACGTCACGCCCAGCACCGCCGCCACGCCGGAGCAGGCGAGCAGCAGGGCGATCCACGGCTCCTTGGCGAGCCGTCTGGTGACCGGCGGGGAGATGACGGCCGCGAGCCCGTAACCCACCGCGGACACGATGATCACGAGGGTGAAGTGGCCGAGGGCCGCGTTCCCGTTGCCGGCCGGGTAGAAGTAGTTGCGGTACAGCAGGATAGACATAAGGAAAGCGATCCCGTACAGCAGGCGATACCCGCCGATCGCCCCGATGGCCGCCGCCGGGCCCCGGCGGCGGGTGAGGTAGGCCACCCCCGCGACGAGGCCTCCTGCCACCTCCCGCAGGGCCCGTGACAGGGGTTCCGGCGCGTGGTCCGCCTCCTGGACCGGCCCCAGCAAGTCGCGCCGCATGGTCGCCGCCGTCAGTCCGGCCAGCAGGTAGCAGACCCCGGCTACGAGCACGATCACCGCCGCGCCGCCGTGGCCCCCGCCGAGCAGCAGGCGGACGCCGACCGCGGCGATGCCCGCCACCGACGTGACGATCCCGCCCACCGTCGGGGCCAGGGAGTTCGCCATCACGAGCTTGTCGTCGCGGACGACGTGCGGCAGGGCCGCAGACAGCGAGGCCAGGAAGAACCGGTTGACCCCGAGCGCGGCCAGCGCGCTCACGTACAGGGGGACGCCGAGCCGGCCGAAGGCCACGAGCAGCGCGGTCACCGCGACCAGGCCGGCCCGGACGAGCGCCGACACCAGCAGGATCTGGCGCCGGGACCAGCGGTCGATGAAGACGCCGGCGAACGGCCCGATGAGCGAGTACGGCAGGTAGAGAACCGCGAAAGCCGAGGCTGCGGCGGCCGGGTTCGGGTATGTGGTCGCCGAGAAAAACACGTAGGTGCCGAAGCCGGCCGTGTAGATGCCGTCACCCGCTTGCGAGATCAGCCGGGTGGCGAGCAGGCGCCGGAAACCGGGCTCGGCGAGAACCCACCGCAGGTCATGGGCGGCCGGGGACCGCGAGAGACGTGAGACGGCGCGGGGGGCCACCTCATCAGCCTACGGTGCCGGGCTGACGCGGAAAGGCGGCTACCTGGGGCTGGCCCTCAGGTAGCCGCCTTGCTGCTGGACCGTATCTGGTCAGGGACTGGACCGTATCTGGTCAAGGAGAGGTCAGCCGGCCCGCGCTGGATCCTTACCGCTCGACTTCTCCGCGGATGAACTTCTCCACCAGGTCACGGCAGACGTCATCACCGAACTGCTCAGGCGGAGATTTCATGAAGTACGAGGACGCCGAGGTGACCGGGCCGCCGATGCCGCGGTCCTTGGCGATCTTCGCGGCGCGGATGGCGTCGATGATCACGCCAGCCGAGTTGGGCGAGTCCCACACTTCCAGCTTGTATTCCAGGCTGAGCGGCACGTCGCCGAAGGCGCGCCCCTCCAGTCGGACGAAAGCCAGCTTCCTGTCGTCCAGCCACGGCACGTGATCCGACGGCCCGATGTGGACGGCCGCGCCCTCCATCTCGTGCGGGATCTGGGAGGTGACCGACTGGGTCTTGGAAATCTTCTTGGACTGGAGCCTGCTGCGCTCCAGCATGTTCTTGAAGTCCATGTTGCCGCCGACGTTGAGCTGGTAGGTGCGTAGCAGCTCGACGCCGCGGTCCTCGAAGAGCTTGGCCAGGACGCGGTGCGTGATCGTCGCGCCGACCTGTGACTTGATGTCGTCACCCACGATCGGCACGCCAGCCTCGGTGAACTTGGCGGCCCACTCCGGGCTGGAGGCGATAAACACCGGCAGCGCGTTGACGAAGGCGACGCCGGCGTGGATGGCGCACTGCGCGTAGTAGCGGTCCGCTTCTTCCGACCCGACCGGCAGATAGCTGACCAGCACGTCGGCGCGGGCCTCCCGGAGCGCGGCGACCACGTCCACCGTGGGCTCGTCCGATTCGGTGATCATGTCCCGGTAGTACTCGCCCAGCCCGTCGAACGTCGGGCCGCGCAGGACCGTGACCCCGGTCGGCGGCACGTCGGTGATCTTGATGGTGTTGTTCTCGCTGGCGTTGATCGCGTCCGCCACGTCGCAGCCGACCTTCTTGGCGTCCACGTCGAACGCGGCGACCACTTCCAGGTCGCTCACGTGGTAGGGGCCGAACCGGACATGCATGAGCCCGGGCACCCGGCTGCTTTCGTCGGCACCCTTGTAGTACTCCAGCCCCTGGACGAGGGAACTCGCGCAGTTGCCCACGCCCACGATCGCCACACGTACCGAACCCATCAGGATGACTCCTTCTTGTCCTAGCTCATGCGTTGTAGGTGCCCCGGTGACCCGGATCGGTTTCGTCCGGCCCCGGCTGGTTTGTGGCGCCGGCGTCCCGCTGTCGTTCCGAGGCGATCAGCTCATTTAGCCAGCGGACTTCCCGCTCGACCGACTCGAGGCCATGCTTCTGCAACTCGAGGGTGTAACTGTCCACGCGTTCCCGGGTGCGGGCGAACGCCGCCCGGACAGCCTCCATCCGCTCCTCCAGCCGGCTGCGGCGCCCCTCCAGGATCCGCAGCCGGATATCGGCGCGGGTCTGCCCGAAGAAGGCAAAGTGCACACCGAAACCGTCGTCGTCCCACGCCGTGGGCCCGGCCTCACTCAGCAGCTCGTGCAGCCGGTCCTTGCCTTCCGCGGTCAGCCGGTAGACGATCCTGGACCGGCGTCCGGCCCGGGGCCGTGGCGAGGGATCGGCGTCTTCCTCGGCGATCAGGCCCCGGCCGAGCAGTTCCTTCAGGCACGGGTAGAGCGATCCGTACGAGAAGGCATGAAACGCGCCCAGTACGGAGCTGAGCCGCTTGCGCAGCTCGTAGCCGTGCATAGGTGATCCATCCAGCAACCCGAGCACGGCGAGCTCCAGCACGCCGGATCGCTTACCGGTCACCGTCCCACCCCCGACCATCGGCCGGCCCGCGGGCCAGCCGTCTGCACATGTGCGCCGATGTATCTGGTCGATGTCTCACACTGATGTATCGAGCCGATACATCACGAGAATATAGAGCGCTAGATGGTTAAGCAAGCGGCAGGCTCGGCGAGGCGGGCAGACTCCTCAGCTGGCCATCCCGCGCAGCGGGCGAGATTCACCACCCATCCGGGCTCGGACTGGCGCGAGTTCCGACGTACCCTGTCCGTCATGGGGACGAGGCGTTCCGTCGTCGACTACGGGCTTGCCCGGCGGGCAACGCTCGCGTCCGTGCACGCCGGCCAGACCACGGTCGCCGACGTGTGCGACGCGCACCCGTATCTGCTCAGGGCCGCTAAATTTCACGGGGAGCCGACCGGGACCAACTGCCCGATCTGCCGGAAAGCCAAGCTCACCCACGTCACGTACGTGTACGGCGCTGAGCTAGGGCAATATGAGGGACGCGTGAAACGCGGTCCTGAGCTCGACGAGATGGCCGCCGAATACGGCGAATTCCGGGTCTATGTGGTCGAAGTCTGCCAAAGTTGTGGCTGGAACCACCTTGCCACATCTTACGTTCTTGGCACGGGTGAGCCGCGCGCGCGTCGCGGCCGGCGAGCCAGGACGAGCCAGTAAGGGTGCGCTGGAAGGCACGTTACGTCGCGACTGTGCGATCGGGCGTGCCAGCGGCCGCTGACGGACCTGGGTACCGGTTAGCTTCAGCGGTACCGCCTGGCCGCCATCCGTTCAGCCAACAGCGAGGATGCGTGAGCAGAGACCTCAGGGGGCATAATCGGCCCGTACCGCAGGCGGCCGGTAATTACGGCCGTTCCCGCCCGGACCACCTGGTGAGCCGGGACCCGCAAGGCGGGTCCGGCCCGCACGGCCGCGGACCGGGGGGCGGCGGCCGGGGCAGCGGGCCGGGGCGGACCAAGGTCAAGGGCAGCTGGTGGCGCCACTGGACCTGGCAAAAGGTGGCCGGCCTCATGGCCGCGGGCTTCGGCGGCCTGGTCCTGCTGTGCGTCGCGGGCATCGGCTACGCGTACGCGAAAACGACCGTCCCCACCGACGCCTCGCAGGCGGCGATGCAGCAGCAGTCCACCGTCTATTTCAGCGACGGCAAGACGGTCGTGGGCACGTTCGGGAACACCAACCGGCAGCTGCTCCAGTACAGCCAGATCTCACCCTTCATGCGCGACGCCGTGGTGGCCGCCGAGGACCGCAGTTTCTATACCGAGGGCGGTGTCTCGCCGAAAGGGATCATGCGGGCCGCCTACGAGGACGTGTTCAACAGCGGGGGCAGCAGCAGCGGTGGCTCGCTCCAGGGCGGCTCGACCATCACCCAGCAGTTCGTCCGCAACTACTACGCCAGCATCGGCACCCAGCAGATCGCCAGCCGCAAGGTCAAGGAGATCTTCGTCGCGCTGAAGGTGGCCAAGGAGAAGTCCAAGGCCTGGATCCTGACGCAGTACCTGAACACCATCTATCTGGGCGAGGGCGCCTACGGGGTCGGCGCGGCGGCTGAGACGTACTTCGGGATACCGGCCTCGCAGCTCCACGTCGCGCAGGCGGCGATGATCGCCGCCACCATCCAGAGCCCGAGCTACTACCCAACCCCGGCTGGTCACCAGGCTCTCGTCGCACGCTGGCATTACGTTCTCAACGGCATGGTCACCATGGGTGACCTGACCGCGCAGCAGGCCGCGACCGAGAAATTCCCCACGGTTCTCAGCGCGCAAGACCAGCACGTGGGCTCGGCTCCGTACGACAGCTACATCCTGGACCTCGTGCGGAACGAGCTGGGGACGGATGGGGTGTACAACTTGTCGTCGGCCCAGATCGACAACGGCGGGCTCCGTATCGTCACCACGATCAGCAAACCGATGATGGACCGGTTGTACAGCGCGGTGAATCAGAACGAGAAGCTGATGGCCGCGGACGGCGGGGCGCTTCCCTGGTACGCGCTGGTGGGCGCGGAGCTGCAAAATCCGCAGACCGGGGCCATCGTGGCCTTTTACGGCGGACCCGGCGCGAACGTGCCGGCCAAGTACTGCCATGACTGCAGCGACAACACTGTACTGACCCGCGAGCAGGTGGGGTCGTCGTTCAAGCCGTACGTGCTGGCCACCGCGGTCCAGCAGGGCATGAACGTGTCCACGACCACGCTCGACGGGTACAGCCCGCTCTGGATCCCGCCCGACAGCGAGCCGATGACGCCCGCGAGCCGGTCCCAGGCGGCTGCCTCCTCAAACTGGTTCGAGGAGCAGAACGACGACAATGCTGGGTACGGCCCCATGAGCGTCGCGCAGGCTGAAGCTCAGTCCTCGAACACCGCCTTCACCGACCTGATCCACCGGGTGGGCACCGGGAACGTCGTCAACATGGCCAAGCAGTTCGGCGTGAACACCGTGACCTCCGGGCTGCAGGGCGACGAGGGCCACGTCGGCATGGCGCTGGGCCAGGACTCGCTGTCGGTCACTGAGCAAGACACCATGCTGGCCACGCTGGACAACGACGGCACCTATCACGCGGCGCACGTCGTTCAGCAGATCGGCCAGGGCACGGTCACCAACCCGTCGAGGATCGCTTCCACGCAGGTTCTGACCCCGGCGCTGGACTCGCAGGTCCAGTACGCGATGTCCTTCGACACGATCAACGGCACGGGTACCGCTGCGGCGATGAGCGACGGCCGTCCGATCATCGCCAAGACCGGCACCACCGACAGCGCGCAGTCGGCCTTCTTCATCGGCGC
>Ga0181532_10000477_pt1 | contig 41318 bp, 34 predicted proteins | sample PEATcosm2014_Bin_33_FD_119768 | JGI IMG/M metagenome (GOLD analysis project Ga0181532, IMG submission 119768) | Peatland microbial communities from MTU Mesocosm Facility, Houghton, MI, USA - PEATcosm2014_Bin11_30_metaG | ecosystem: Environmental > Terrestrial > Soil > Wetlands > Peat | place...
ACTCCGATGCCGGCCAGTGGGTATATGACGGTTAGTTCCACTTATGGAGCCCTCACCGCAACAGTCACCGATACGGACGGCAACCCGGTGGATGGTGTTCAGGTGACATTCACCGCCAACACGGGCTCGACTGGCGCCACCGGAATCTTCACGAGCACTGGCAACAACATAGAAAAGCAAACTACCGGTGCGAACGGTCAGGCTGTTACCACCGACCTTGTCGCGAACACGACGGCCGGCGGCTTCACCGTGACCGCTTCGTCAGGCACGCTGAAGCCGGCCACCTTCTATCTAACGAACACTGCGGTCGGGACTACCGTGACAACCTACGTCTTCTACGCGAGCGGCCAAGAGGCCACCAATACTTATTACTACGCCGTAGCCGGGGCCGTGAGCATCGAGGCGAACGGCACTGTCGTCACCGGCGAACAAGACTATAACGATGCCATGGGCCTTACATCAGGAGCCGGGAAAGGCACGCCCGACTCAATCACAGGCGGAACGCTGACGGTTGATCACACCACCGGCCAGGGAACACTCAGTCTGACCATGGCCGCGGGCTCGGCAGTCACCGCCGAGACTTTCGGCGTTCAGTTTGTGAATGTCAAGCACGCGCTCATCATGCAGTACGACGGGAATGCAACTTCCAGCGGAAGCCTGGACTTACAGACCTCTGGGAGTAGCGGCAGCGGCGCCAGCTTCGCCTTCACTCTGTCCGGTGTGGATCTCAGTCATGATTCGGTCGCGTTTGGCGGTGTTTACACTACTGCGGACGGCGGTGGAGCTAAGGGCACGTTCGATGTCAACGACTCCGGAACCGTGTTAACGGGGACGGCCTTCAGCGTATCCACATCAACGCCTGACACCTTCGGGCGCTCCGTTGTCACGGGGTTCACCAATCCGGTTACTGCCACGGCGGTCACCTTTGCCTCTTATGGGGTAGGTCCGGAAGTTCTCCGGATCATCGACGTGGACGCTCGAGATTCGATGGTCGGCTCTGCCTTTGGCCAGGGTGCAGCTACCTTCAACAATGCCTCGCTCGGCGCTTCTGTATTCGGCGTCGCGGGCGACTTACTCAGCACGCAATACGCTGCGGCGGGCCTGTTCACCACCAGCAACACGACCGCCGATCCTGCAAAGTTCTCGGGCACGGCCGACGACAACGAACTGGGTAACGCCGTCCAATCGCTCAATGCCTCGATCTCGGGCACGTATTCCCTCCAGATGAGCGGCATCAACGGGTATGGCAACTTCACCATCGGATCCAATAACTTGGGCGACGTTCAGATGTTGCAGATTTACATGGTCGACCCAAATCTCAACATCAACGACCCCAATAACACCACCAGCGGTCTGGGAGGCGCTCTGTTCCTTGACACGGACCCGACCCTCGCCAGCGGCATCGGCGTGGTGACACCGCAAACCGACGCTACCACCGCAGTTGCCGACTTCAACGGCAACTATGCCGTTGGATGGCAGAATTTCAACGCCTTTAGCTCGAACACGAACCTGGATTTCTTCGAGTTCGATATGCTCGCGCAGGGGACCATGACATCGGGCGGCGCTTTGAACCTGACCAACGGTCTGGTCAGCGATCCGTTCGAAACGTTGGGCTTGGGCGTGACTACGACGACCGGTTCGTTCACAGGTATACCGCTAGCGGACTCGGCGAATCCTGGGCGCTATACGTTGTCAAAATCGAATACGACGCCAAATCCACTTTCGGCCACAATCAACGGCGCAACCCGCGCTTTCGATCTGTCCATCTATCAGGCCAGTGGCACGCAGTTGTACTGGATTGAGGTCGACAGCAAGGGCGTGTTCCTGGGACCCCTCGAACGGCAGGGATCGCTAACCGGTCTGCCATAGGCCCGAGGGGCCTTGGCCTCCAATCCGGCAGTTCGGTAAGCGGCGCAGTGCACGTCGACGGTTCGAATTGCTTTGATCCGCTGATCACTGTGGGTCTGACCGGCACCTTGACGGACAGCAATATCTCCCTGACCTCCGCGTCTGTTAATAGGCAGGTCATTACACTCGCCGGGACGGTCGCCAAGAAAGACGGCTATCCGTAATAAAGCATCGTTTCGGGGGTCATGACTTCTCACGGTTCAACGAAGCACCAATTCTCCCTTTTCGTAAATTCTGAATTAAGGTTATTTCCTTATTTCCCTGCTGTCTGAGGCCATGCGCTTGATTCAGGTGATAAACAAGAAATACGCCCTCAGGCGTTGAACTACTTGCGGAGGCATTGGCACTTATTCGTTGACAAGGTCTCGGTTAACTCGGTACTCGTCAATGTGAATTCGGCGAAACGAGCCAGAAGTCGCGTTGTGGGAAGTTTCGTTGTGCCAACGGGTGATCGGACTTGCTGCTGGAACTGAACCCGACTGTCCACTCCTGAACCTGCCTTCCCAGAAACCAGCGAAAATCACGTAATCGATGCGGAATGAGACGGTTCTAGCCAGTGAAACTAATGGCCGCAAATCATATGAGTCTGTTGAAAAATCAGACCAACGTCAAAAGTTAGTCTGGAGGCAGGTATGGCTCCAGGGCTTCTTAATCCTTCCGCGAGTCTTAAACTGCCGCAAAACCATTCCTTACCGAAGCTCTCACAGCATGCAGAGCTCTAACGAGTGTTTTTGAGCAAGATGCCGCGTCAGCCTCTTCAGGTTTTGCGCTGTGGCTGCCAGGTAGAACTGTTCAGCGACATTCCCTAGTCGTCGCCATCGTACCTTGCGCAGCTTAATCTATTGCTTGAGTTCGGCGCACAGAGCTTCCACCTTGTAACGCGCTCGTTGAGAACGCTTGTAATCCGGCGTACCCACCAACGCGCGAACTGTTTGTCGCGCTGGCTCCTCCCAATGAACAAATAGTCTCCGAGTGAGACCTGGGGTGCAGAGCTTCTTCTGTGGACACCCGAAGCATTGCACTTCCGTCGAACAATAGAGATTGCCCCGACTGCCCAGTGACCGACCGCGATAGTGCAGTGCTTTTCCTTCGGGGCAGTAGTAGACATTCTCTTTTGGCTCGTAGCGAAAACGCTCTCGTGTAAAGCGTCCTTGGGTCTGGTGACGGTGATCGATAACCGGGATGTGCGGTTGTATGTTTCGCGCCAGAAGCCAAGCCAGAAACTCTCCACTTCCATAGGCCTTATCTGCTGCCAGATGCTGTGGCTGAATTCCGAACTGACCAACATGCTCAAGCATTCGCCGCGCGGCCAATGTTTCTTGGCTGAACAAGGCCGGCGTTGCATCGACCGACAAAATGACTCGGCTCGTCGTGTCGACCAGATAGTTGTCGTAGTAACCCAGCACCGCTGGTCCACTTTTGATAGCCCAGGTAGCATCTGGATCGGTCGTCGACACTTTTTCTTGAAGCTTCGTGCACCTTTCTGAATCTGCGACAGGGTTCGATCGCTCCAGTTCGGCCAGATACTCCTGAACCGTTCGGGAGAGTTTCGCCGCCTCCACTAATCTCTCCCTGGGAACTCGGCTTTGTTGGCTGGCATTGGCGCCCACAAGTGTCCCATCTACGGCCACATTACGTCCCTCGACGAAACCCGCCTCTAAACATCGGCGCACGATCTCCTCAAATACTTTCCGAAATACACCGGACTGCCGAAATCGACCGTGGCGATTTTTGGAAAACGTCGAGTGGTCGGGAATTTCTTGGTCAAAACCGAGGCGACTGAACCAACGGTAGGCCAGATGCATGCGCACCTCATCCATTAAGCGTCGTTCGCTGGTGATCCCATAGAGATAGCCAATCAACAACAGTCGCAATAGAACTTCGGGGTCGATCGAGGGTCGGCCTGTGGGACTGTAGAAATCCTTCAGCTGCTCTCGCACGAAACTGAAATCGACGTGGCCGTCAATTATTCGCAGCAAGTGATCGGTAGGGATTTGCTCTTCCAAACGGAAATAATAAAACAACGACTCCGTCCGGTTCTGGTGACCCATCATCGGCGTTGTTCCTCCCTGCTGGACCCAGTAGCACAACAGGGGGTAGTCTCGGCAAATAAAATCTGCTCCGAAATCTATTTCGAGTCGACTTTTTCAACAGACTCATGTGAATCCTGAACGCTGAAAACCGGCTAAATCGACCGGCAATATCAATCACTTACGAGCTCGTCTGCTCATGGGTTTTCTGAACGAGCCTTTGTCTGTGCCTTCCGCCGTGATCTCGAAACGCAGCCGGACCTCTCGAAGGTGTCGCGCCATTAGCCAATATTGGTTAGGCGACGCTGAAGAGAGATGTTAGCCTACCCGCGGGAAGCGATGGCAGACGTAAGCAAGTACGCATTTCTGCTCGACTGTGACGTTGAAAAGGCGGCGAGTCTTTTTCCACGCAAACGGACACGCACGACTACAGAAATGGGATTAGCCAAGGACGCTCCTGACGAAGCGATAGTGAAGCTGGCATGGAAACGCGAGCGGACCATCGTCACAGGGAACGGTGACCATTTCATCGAAGAGATTCTAAGATTTCAGCGAAGGGTAGAGAAGAAAATCTGTCATGACCTTTCGGGCTTGATAATCTTGCCCAATGGGTTTGAAGTGCAGAAGAGAGTGATGACCGGAGTCGAAAATAAGCTCCGGTTCGGTGGCAAGCGGATTACATGGGCAGACGTTTGGAGCAAAAACTATTGCGTGCGACTCAAGAAGGATAGCGAACCAGTAATCAGTACGTTCCCTCAATGCTTGTACTGCCGAAAACTCCAAGAGAAATAGCGCAACACGAAGAGGGTTTACAAGGCCTCGAGTGCCTCTACCCAGCCGCGGAAATGTGCGCACTCTTGGCGCATAATCTGTACGCCCACAGCTTGCGCGGCTAATGTACCGTCCACGACCTTTCGGTAAGCTGCGTAAATGCCATAAACCCTTTTCGATGGAGCGGTATTGGGATCATCGTTGATATCTTCGCCAGCAACGGGAAAAGGACGTGAACACTCTTAAGCCTGATCTCAAAACTGAGGCGGGATTGCGAGATATAGACCTCCATCCTGAGGCCGCGCGAATCTTGTGTAACTTCATCGGGAGCCCGAAGAGTGGCTTTCTATTCCAGACCGCTAACGGAACGATGCTCGATCCGGGCAACATCGACAGGGACAGCCTGAGTCCTATTCTGGAAGGCATGGGCCGGGGTGAAGCTGGAACGCGGTTCAATGTGTTTCGGCGATTCCGAGAGGCTGTGCTGCAACGGAGTGAGGCGCGGCAAATCCTAATCGATTACTGGATGGGGCACTCGAATCCCAGCATGGGAGACCGCTACGGCAGGCAGCTTGTGGAAGATGTCGAGTACCGTCAAGACCAGGTCAAGAAAGTCGGCCTGGGCTTTGACCTACCCGCGTCCTTAATTGGGCTACGTGGGCTACAAACGGTCATCAACCTCCGCAACACAGAAGCGGCCTAAGTGGTACAATGAACAGAGGGTTAAGTCAATTTGGGCGTGTAGCTCAGCTGGGAGAGCACCTGCTTTGCAAGCAGGGGGTCGCAGGTTCGAACCCTGTCACGTCCACCATATTTTCAACAACTTGCATATCCTCCTCTTTGTCGAGAGGTTCTTTTGTGACGTCAATTGTGACGTAACCCGCTTTCTCTTTGTCGTAAGAGAGACCTGCAAGCGCCTCCCGCTTGGGGCCGACACAGGACGCCGTAAGCATTCGGCGTGGCTATTGCGGTCAAGAGGGTAGCTTCGCAGAGCTAAGATGATGTCGGCAGGAGACTGCACTAATTCCCATCAAGTTTCCGGTAAGCGCGTTTCCCAGGACTCAGCCATTCATTTCCGATAGTATTTTAAAGTAGCGTTTCGCATTGCCGGACTGAACGCGAGGGAAATGGAAAGTTTTCACCGATGTCCAAACATTTGCGGGTTCGGAATTAGACTAGCTTGCATAGTCCTGATCCTTTGCGTGTCGGCAGAGGCGGAGACATCAAGGAAGATTGTTGGCTATTATTTCGGAAAAGGGCGACCGGGCTATCAGCTTTCAGATGTGCCCGCCCAAAAATTAACCCACTTGATCTACTCGCTGGCAAAGCCAACAGTTCAAGGTGACTGCGAACTCTCGCACCCGGACATCGATATTCCAAACATGATGACGCTGAAAACCCTAAAAACTCAAAATCCGCAGCTGTCTGTATTGCTTTCTCTTGGAGGTTGGAGCGGGTCTCGGTACTTCTCTGATGTTGCTGCAACACCTTCTGCCAGAAAGCGATTTTCGCTGTCCTGCTTAAAAATCGTGACGAAATATCAGCTGGACGGATTAGACGTCGATTGGGAATACCCGGTCACTGGCGGGAAGCCGGACGATCACAAGCGAAAAAGCGACAAAGAAAACTACGTGCTGCTTCTACAGCAGTTACGCCGTGACATGGATGAATATAGTCATGGACGGCACTTACTACTGACTGTCGCCTCTACTTGCTATCACAGTCATTTGATCGATCTCTCCCTTAAGCAGATGGCTGATGTTTTGGATTGGTTCAACCTGATGGGTTACGACTTCAATGAGATGCAACCGGGTGTTACCTCGCACCATAGCGGTTTGTTCGCATGGCAAACGAACACAAAGTTGAAAGCTGATGCCGTTAAATACGCAAACACTGACGCTGCTGTTCAATGGTATTTGGGTCAGGGTGTTCCGACCGAGAAAATCGTCTTGGGTTTACCGTTTTACGGACAAGTATGGTCTGAAGTTCCGGACCGATGCAACGGCCTCTATGAGCCGTTTAAAGGCAGGCCAGGAGAAGAAGGAACATTGAGTTATCGTGAAATTAGGGAAACGTTTCTTCCATCTTACGACCGTTATTGGGACGACCAGGCCAAAGTACCTTGGCTTTACAATAGGACTTCAAAAATCATGATCAGTTACGAAGACCCGGAATCGATTTCGGTCAAGGTTAGATACGCGATGGAAAAAGGCCTCGGTGGCATTATGTTCTGGGATTTGGGTCAAGATGACCGCAAATCAACGCTTCTTAACACAATTAACCAGCAGCTTGATGGACATTAAGCTTCACTTCTGAGCTCATTCTAATTTGCGGTAGGCCGAATATCTTAATGCTAAGAGTCAAACTGGCAAGGTCCCGGTAAGTCGCCTTACCGGACATCTTGCTCCTAGTACCCGTTAAGAAAACCAACGAAACTGGGGTGGTCTGATGGCCGCCCTAACGGCGTCCAGAATGCATGGTAAGTAAGAACCAAATGAGAATTGCGGCAGAGATAACCGGAACTAGAATTTTCAGTACCATCGTCATTTTGCGTGAGGCAACTGTTTCGGCTCCCCAGGGGCTGAGTTCAATTCCGTCAGCCGCCGAGGGCTTCGCGACTTGCAACCAACGTACTAATTCTGGCTCCTCTTCAGCGTTCAAGAAGATTGACCTTGACGACGATGAGTTCGCATTCAGTTCACGACGCAAAAAGTTCCCCTCTCTCAAGTGAAACGAGAGAATGTTTTCGCCGAACCAAGACACGCGCCCTATTTTTGCCCACGGGACAAACTGCATGGAGATATACCGTCTAAAATGCACGCCATTTTCGTCGGCAAATCCATAAACGGAGGAGTCAAGATAGACGGCGAACAGGAACCAGACAACTAAAATGAGCGTGAGCTGCCACGGAAATGGTTGCCCGGCTCCGAAAGGGAAAACGAGACCAATGCTAACGATGAGAAATTGCGCAATTCGCATCGCAGCCCAATATCCGACTGACCCGACTGAAATCTTGGACTCGCTCATAACCTGAATTTATCACTCTTTTCCAGAAGCGCCTGATAAGTCGCCAAACCGGACAAGTTGCTCCCAGTCCCTCAGATGGGCGACGCGTGAGCTACAGCAAAAGGGTTCGCGTCCGAATTTGAAATTTTTGCCGGGGGCATAGGGGACCCATTCAGGTGGAATGCCACCCCCCTGGCTGAAGCCTCAACTCGGGAGAAATTTGTGACGTAGTTTGTGACGTAACTGGGCGATGCTAGCCGACCCAACTCGCTATCACCGAATGCACGTCCCTCCAAGTTCGCTTGGCTCTTCACCAATGCCCTGATTTGCTGGAGTTTCTTACTCTCCCTACCCCTTCTCACGCGGCCTCACTACACCAGACTTTGCTTTCTGTATTTGCAAGCAGGGGGTCGGGAGTTCGAATCTCCTCACGTCCACCAGTCCCGCTCACTCTCCTCAATTTAGGATGTGAAGATCTCGATCCACAGCTTCAACGTGGTGTCGTGCCGCGCAACATCGCCGATGACGTAAGGACGAAATTCCTTCTGATATCGCTCGCGAAGCACTCGTTCATCTAGCTTTTGCGAACGGAATAAATACTCCGCGTCGTTCACGTCTATGTCCCCGTTCCGTTCCAGTTTCGACAAAATGCAATCATACGGATCTGGAACTAGTAATCTCAGATGTTTGAACTGTCCTTTGGCCATTTCGGTCAATCGGGTGTCGTAGTCCTCCGGCAAGGTCATCACGGCAGCCTTGTGCAAACATACACCGTATTTCTTGTGGAGCGCGGACCCTTCACCAGTTACCACAAGCAAATTGAAATTTGCCGGTACTGCTGTGTAGTAATCAAGGTCACCGGTCGTGCGCGCCAAGCCATAGAAACAGGCAACCACGAATCCACCAACACAGTGAAGCTCTAGTGGCTCGTTCAACTTTCCATCGATTTCGACTAGAAACTCTTTCCAAGGCGATGACAGTACATTCTCAGCCGGCATGTTGAAGGTGCTCTGGCCTCATGCGAGTCAGCAGGTTCCAGTGTGCAGCGTCCTCTGTTCGATTATTTCTCAACCACTCTTTTTCAGTTTCGGTGCGAGGAGGGCGCGGAAGAAAATCCTCTTTTACAAGGCGGCTTTCATCGAGAGCTTGTTCAAGTTCGCTCAGATCAGACAGTCGCGGGTGGTTTTGGCTCTCCGCCACTCGCTTTGCCAGCGTGACAACAAAGCCTAGCCTATTTTGAAGATTGAATTTTCGCGCGTTCTCCACGAGCCATGTATCCAGTTTCACGAACCTAAGAACAACCCAAGGCAGAGCCGCCGCAACACGTGCATCTAGGCTCCGTTGCGACAAGGCTGTGAGCAGGAATTCCGAGGGGTTCTTTTTGTGTGTCCGCGTGGCTAGATACACGAAGCCTGGATACTCCAATCGCGCAAGCATTTCCGTCAGCCGCTGGTCGTCCATCGGCTCAGGAGTGAAAGCCTCAGGAGTCGGTAGTACTTCCGGTGACAAGCCGTATACCGTGGTGGCTCGGCGAACCAAGTCAGGCGTAAGCCGACGCTTTCCGTGCTCTAAGCAGTTAAGGTGAGCCTGAGATACACCTAACCTGGCTGCAGCCTGGGTTTGGTTCCAGCCTTTGTCTAGTCGTGCGGATTTGAATTCTTGTGGCGTCATAACCCCTTCTTTATAGCACGCTTGCTATACTTTGTCAAACACAACCTAAAGTCGGAACCTTGCGAAGAAGTCCGCACAGTCTGTAACTATTTATTTTTCAGTGAATTACGAAATCATCGGTAGAGAGTGCGATAGCCCTTGCGCCTAAACATCGTGCGTAAGTGGCAATCCAAAAGATTTGGGGATGCCTACCAGGGAAGGCCTTTGTCTTTAATAGAGCACTACAGCATGCGACGCCGAATCCGCCTTGCCGGACTCGGATCTTGGCGTGTGCCAGCTGAGCTCGAGCGCCATGCCTGTTTTGGCGTCGGTCAGAGGCGCCGCAGGGAATGAAGTGGGTAGCGTAGACTCTGCCCCGCGAATCAGACTCGTCTTCGAACCAAAATCTTGGAGCATTCTTGGAACAACTAAGAGGGTTGGTTAAGGTGGAACCGTGAGCTAAGCGCAGCCCAAACAACGACTTGGATTCGTTTTCTCCGACTCTCCCCCCGGTTTGCAAGCAGGGTTCGAGTCCCCCACTTCTATTTATATTGAAATGCATGCGCCGGGTTGAGTCGAGCGGCAACCTCGTAGTTCAACCTCTCCCGCACAGCGGCGGAATGAGTGCCCAGATAGTTTCCATAACCAACGATCATTGTTGAGCCGACCAGGACCAACAAGCTGAATGCCACAAGCAATTTAGTTCTTGCGCCAGTGCCGTTCCACTCCTTCAGGGCGATCCCCCACAACGTACTAAAAATGATGATGCTGGCCATGTGCAGAGTCCAACTGGAGAACTTGAATCGTCCCATCTGGGTTTCGCCCATGGTGTAGAAGAAGAATTGCAAGTACCAGGTGGTCCCCGCGAGAGCAGAGAAAAAATAGTTCGAGAGCATGGGAGCGCGCGTCGCCGCTAACTCTCCCCCGCCTGAGGAAGTTGCCATTTCCTCCGCGGGGGCGTCTGTCACATTCTCTATGATCGGTTCGGCACTGCGGACGGGAACTTCGCCACGAATCTTAGAGCTAAAATACTGATAGAAAGTGTGATTTCGGAAATTCAGAATGGCACACCAAATGAAGTTGGTGGTAAATCCGCCAAGCAAGAGGACCACTAAGACCGGAAGCCCCTGCCAAAGAGTCGGCGTCCCGTGACGCAGGGTTAGAGCCTTGATGGGATCACCGGCAGCCAATCCGTAGGCGAAACACGCGCTCATGACGCCGGAGAAGGTCGCAAGGAGGAGACCTTTTTTTAGATTAAATTCTTTGATCGCCGCGTGTTTTTGGGCTTCTGACAATTCTCTTTCTTTGGATACACCGGCCGCACCGGCGAGAACGATGCCCAACAAACAGACGCCTACGCCAACAAGAATGGTGAGCCCCGAGCGCGTCCCCAGAACTTCTGTCGCGAACTGGCCACGAAAAACCGGCGGGATTAACGTTCCGAAGGCTGCCGTGTAACCCAGCGCGACCGCCATGCCGAGGGACATACCCAAATAGCGCATCGTTAATCCGAACGTAAGTCCTCCCAAGCCCCAAAGGACACCGAATAGATACGTCCAGAAAATGCTTTCGACGGGGGCCTCTTGCAGCACACGGTTGAAGTCGCTGGTCATCAGGAAGGCCAGGGTCCACGGCACGATGATCCAACTGAAGAATCCTCCGACGAGCCAGTAGGTCTCCCAAGCCCAACTCCGAACACGCCGGAAGGGAACATAAAAACTGCCAGACGCCAGTCCGCCGAGCCAATGGAAGAACACTCCGAGCAGAGGATTTGGTCCCAACGAAAACGTCCTTTCGGTCGCCGACCCAGGTGAATGCGCAGAGGAAGTCGCCAAATCCTAGTCTTTGCAGCGAGCTCCCGTCAATAGGAAAGAGGTTTTCCTATTGAAATACTGTTCACCACCGAAACATGAGGTATACTCGGATTCCCATGCAAGGCGGCTCAACCAAAACCGGACCCTCGCGGCTCTACCTGATTCCGGTGCTCTCCAAGGCCCTGGATATCCTGGAACTAATGCAGGTGGAAAAGCGTCCGCAATCTCTCGAAGAAATCTATAAGCGTACGAATATTTCGAAGACGACAGTCTACAGGATTCTTAAGACCCTCTCGCATCGCGGGTACTTGGCACAGTCTGAAAACGGTTTGTACCGGCTTGTATCGCAGCCTCGTAAGGTTCGCTTCGGATTTGGCGGGGAATCCTCGGACATGCCGTTTTCAGAAGCCGTGCGGGAGAGCCTGGCAGCGGCAGCTGCGTCCGCGGGCGTCGACTTGGTTGTGCTGGACAACAAGTACGACGGAGAGACGGCCCTGCGAAACGCCGAAGAATTCGTCAGTCAACACGTGGACCTGGTCATCGAATTTCAAATTGACCAGCGCATCGCTCCGATCCTGGCGGACAAAATTCATGGGGTGGGAATTCCGCTGATCGCGATCGATATTCCGCACCCTCACGCAACTTTCTTCGGTGTTGATAATTACCGGGTAGGATTTGAAGCTGGGGCGTTCCTGGCACAGCACGCAAAGAAATACTGGCGCGAGGCGGCAAGCTGGGCCGTGGGGCTCGATCTTGAGGAGGCTGGCCCGCTGGTTCAAAGTCGCATCACCGGGGCATTTGCCGGCATTCGATCGAAGTTATCGAGATTGCGCGATGAGAACTACGTGCTGATGAATGGAGAGGGACTTCGCGGTAAAAGCCACCGGCTCATGCTCGACTTTCTTCGGCAACATCCGAGGCAGAAAGGCATCCTGGTCGCAGCCGCTACAGACACCAGCGCCCTCGGCGCATTACAGGCTGTCCGCGAAGCGCGGCGGGAAAAGGACGTGGTCATCGTCGGCCAGGACTGCATACCGGAGGCGCTGGACGAGATGAGCATCCCGGGAAGTCCGCTCATTGGATCCGTCTCGCACGAAGCCGGGAGCTACGGACCGTTGCTGATCCAACTCGGTTTGGCAATCCTGAACGGGCAAACGGTGCCGCCCTACAACTTCGTGAAACATAAGCTGGTGGCGGCGAGACACCACGGAAAGAAGTTCAACAAAAGGTAGGCGGTTGCGCGGGTCGCGTATTGCTGAAGTTTCTCTATTGAAATAATTAGTCTATTGCACTCGGCAGGCATCGGCAGTATCGTTTTTTTAATTTCGACATGATCTGCGGCATCGCGGAACGCCTGTAGACAGCGGAGAAGTCATCTCATGAAGATTCAGGAAAAGCTGCGTTACCTTAAGGATCTCTGGGACCATCAGATTGCGGAGAAGCTGGATCCCCCGGAACTGCTACGCTATCGCTCCAACCTGCTCGGGTCGGACCTTCGGATCACCAATTTTGGCGGAGGAAACACGAGCTCCAAAATTACGGAGAGCGATCCACTGGATGGCTCGCGGAAAAATGTGCTGTGGATCAAAGGGAGTGGCGGTGACATTGGCAGCATTCAAAAAAAGGGCTTCGCAACCCTGTACCTCGACAAGTTGCTCTCCCTCACGGAGCGCTACCGTGGCGTGAACGCTGAAGACGAGATGGTCGACCTGTATCCCCTCTGCGCATTCGGCAATTGTAGCGTCGCCGCTTCCATCGACACACCGTTGCATGGATTCCTTCCTTTTGAGCATATCGATCACCTGCACCCGGACTGGGCAATTGCGTTAGCTGCTGCGGCTAATGGCAAAGACAAAATGGAGGAATTCAACCGAACGTTCGGCCACAAACTGATCTGGCTTCCCTGGCAAAGGCCCGGATTCGAACTGGCCATGATGCTCCGTGAAGCGGTTACAAAGACACCGGGTTGCGATGGGGTGGTGCTTGGCGGACACGGGCTGTTCACCTGGGGACATACGCAGCGCGAGTGCTATGGGAATACCCTCACGATCATCGACCAGCTTGGGCAATTCGTGCTCGGCCACACGGAGCAGCGCGGCGCGCAACTATGGGGGGGCACTCACCATTCCACGCTGCCCAACCACCGTGAACTGGCGCTGGATTTATTTCCGTTTATTCGCGGACGTGTGTCGACGCACCAGAGAATGATCGGACATTTCAACGACCTCCCCGAGGTTTTGCGATTTGTAAATTCCGTGGATGCCGAGGAATTGGCTCATCTGGGCACGAGCTGTCCCGATCATTTCATTCGCACAAAGATCCGACCACTCTTCGTGCCGTGGCAGCCGTCCACCGCGTTGAGCGGATTAAAGCAGAATGTAGAGCGAGCCTTGGAACGCTATCGCGACGAGTACCGTGGCTACTACCAAAAGTTTGCGCAGCCTGATTCGCCCAAGATGCGCGATGCGAACCCGACCGTCGTCTTGATCCCAGGGATTGGCATGTTCAGCTTCGGAAAGAACAAAGCGGAGGCCCGCGTCACCGGAGAGTTTTACACCAATGCGATTCACGTGATGGAAGGTGCGAGCGCCCTGGGTACTTCTGCGAAACCCGCAATCCTGCCCCAAGCGGGACCAGCGGCGGGTACGGAAGCATTCAGCGTTCACTCTAACTATGTGGCCCTCCCCTTGTCGGAAGCGTTTCGCATCGAATATTGGCAGTTAGAGGAAGCCAAAATCAGGCGCCAGCCGCCGGAGAGAGACTTGAGCCGGCGCGTGTGCCTGATTGTCGGCGGTGGAAACGGCATTGGCCGAGAGACTGCGCTTCTGGCCACCCGACGAGGCGCGCATGTGGTCGTTGCGGACATGGACGCAGGTGCCGCGAAGGCTACCGCGTCTGAAGCGCAGAAGGCCGGGAGCAAGGAAGCGGCAACCTTCGTTCCGGTTGATATTCGGGAACGGAACTCGATTGCGCGGATGTTGCGGGAAGCAGTGGCAGCTTACGGCGGCGTGGATATGCTTATCAATACAGCGGCAATTTTCCCTTCCTCTGCGGATGGCCAGATCAGCGATGAACAATGGGGGCAGACCTTCGATATAAACGTCACGGCCAATCACCGCTTGGTCGAGGAAGCTGCAAAAATTCTGCAGGAACAGGATCTGGAAGCGAGCGTGGTGTTGGTCAGTTCGGCAAACGCAGTGGTGCCGAAACGCGGCAGCGAAGCGTACGACGCCAGCAAGGCTGCCGTGAACCATCTCGTGCGTGAATTCGCCGTTTCGCTGGCTCCCAAAGTTCGCGTCAACGGGATTAGTCCTGCGACAGTGGTCAAAGGCTCGACGATGTTTCCGCGCGATCGCCTCATCGCGTCGCTCAAGAAGTACGGAATCGCACAGGATGCATCCACGACGGACGATCAATTGCGAACGCAACTTGCCGAGTTCTACGCGAAGCGCACACTCACTCACCAGCCGATCGAACCGGGGGACTGCGCGGCCGCAATTCTCTTCCTTGCCGGGCCACAATCTCGTTGCACAACCGGTCATCTGATTCCCGTGGACGGCGGCTTGACCGAAGCTTTTCTAAGATAGGCAGAGTGAAAAACACGGTGGAGCCGGTGGCAAATCAGGCAGCGAAGGTTGCGATTGACCTGGGGGCACAGAGCTGTCGCGTGTCACTTTTGCGGTGGAAGCGCGGGATTCCGCGAATTGAGGTGATCCACAGATTCTCGAACGGTCCCATCTCCACTTCCCAGGGGCTTTGCTGGGACATCGAAAAGATCTGCGAAGAAGTGAACACCGGTTTGCGCTTGTGCGCCAATGCGGCCGACGAGGGGATTGAAAGCATTGGCGTAGATGGATGGGCGGTGGATTATGTTCGGCTCGGTGCGCATGGGGGTTGCATCGCGAATCCATTTTGCTATCGTGACGAGAGAACGGAGAAATCCGAGAAACAAGTGCATCAGATCGTTCCTCCCGCCCGCCTTTACTCGCTGACTGGAATCCAAATCCTTCGATTGAACAGCGTCTACCAGTTGTACGCGGACAAGCAAGCCGGGCTGAATCCAGCCGCGCCGTGGGTGAATTTGCCGGAATATGTCACCTACCGGCTGGGCGGAAAACGCGCTGCCGAATTCACCAACGCGACACACACGGGACTCGTGGAGTTGGGCACCCATCGGTGGTGCAAAGAACTTTTTCGGGAGCTGGGTCTGGATGTTCATTCCGCTCCGGAGCTTGTGCCGACGGGCTCTGTAGCCGGGATGCTCAGCGAAGAGCTCAGCACCATTCCTTCCTTTCGCAAAACACGTCTTCTTTTTCCGGCTTGCCACGACACCGCTTCTGCGATTGCCGCCATTCCCGCCTTCGGCGCAGACTGGGCATTCATCAGTTCCGGCACCTGGTCCCTCGTCGGCACGACCTTGAGCTCTCCTTGCATAAACGAAGATTCGCGAAGCTTGAACTTCACGAACCTCGGCGGCGTCGGCAATCAGATCTGCTTCTTAAAAAACGTGAATGGCATGTGGCTGCTGCGTCAATGCATGGAGGAGTGGGAACAGCGCGGGCGAACTTGGTCCATGAAGCAACTTCTGGAACACTGCAGTTCCCTGCCTGCACCTGAGGCCCTGATCGATGTCGACGAACCCGAATTGATGCTTCCCGGAGATATGGTCAACAAGATCAACGGGCAGTTGGAGCGTGCGGGGCAACGGGCGCTCAGTAGGGATGATTCGGAGATTCCCTTGATTGCCAACATAATTTTTCACAGTCTCGCGGCTCGCTACGCCGAAGTTCTGGCCTCGATTGCTACGCTCACAAAAAAGAGACTGAAGCGCCTGTTCATTGTCGGTGGCGGAAGCCAAAACACTTTTCTGAACCGATTGACTGCCGAACGCACGGGCCTTGAAGTGATTCCAGGTTCGACAGAAAGCACGACGGTTGGCAATCTCGCGATACAACTAGCCGCGATTCAGGGCGACTGGAATCCTGTCACCGGTGTTTCCGCTTCCGCGGTGGCGAAGTGGGCAGAAGAATTGTCAGCGCATTTTATGGCTTCTTCCGGAGATCGCGAGGGGCACTGAGATTTTGCGGGCAACGGAGCTCGTTGCTGGAATGGAGTTCAAGATGAACGACAAGACAAGGGAAGTGGCGTGGACAGCACTAGACAAACTCAAGGTCGAGGTCCCGTCCTGGGGGTTTGCCAATACCGGTACGCGCTTCGGCAAATTCATCCAGCCCGCTGCAGCTGTTACCATCGAAGAAAAATTCAGCGATGCGGCCCAGGTGCATGCGATGACCGGCGCAGCCCCGACACTGGCCCTTCACGTCCAATGGGATTTGCCCAACGGTTTGCAGGATGTCAGTACGGTGGAACATCTTGTGAAGAAGTTCGGTGTCCGCGCGGGGTCGATTAATCCTAATATCTTCCAGAACCAAGAATACAAATACGGCTCGCTCGGCAATCCTGACGCCGCCATTCGCCGGATGGCCATTGACCACATTCTTGAATCCGTCGCCATAGCGGAGGCGCTAGGTTCCCGTGATGTGTCGCCGTGGTTCGCGGATGGTTCAAATTATCCGGGCACGCAAAATATCCGGCATAGAATCAATCTTTTCGAGGAAGGCCTGAAGGAAATCCATCGGTCGTTGAGGCCCAGCCAAAGATTGCTGCTGGAGTACAAACCGTTTGAGCCCGCCTTCTACCATACGGACATTGCAGATTGGGGAATGGCCTTCGTGCTGGCGAAGCAAGCGGGGCCACAAGCCTTGGTGTTGGTCGACACGGGCCATCATTATCAGGCGCAGAACATCGAGCAGATCGTAGCATGGCTGCTTCACCACAAGATGATTGGAGGCTTTCATTTCAATGACCGCCGCTATGCAGACGATGACCTCACGCTCGGTTCGATCGATCCGTACCAAGTGTTCCGGATATTCCACGAAATTCGCTCGTACGAATGGGAAAACGGCGCACCTGCAGACATCGCCTACATGGTGGATCAGAGCCATAACCTCAAAGGAAAGATCGAGGCAATGATCCAGACCGTGTGTACGGCGCAAGAACTCTACGTGAGAGCGGCACTGGTAGACCACGAGAGTTTGTCAAAACTCCAACAGCAATGCTCCCTCGTGGATGCGGAAGAGACTCTGCGCAACGCCTTCTGGCAGGATACGCGCGCAATGGTCAGGGAATGGCGGAAAGCCAAGAACTTGCCGCAAAACCCGCTGCAGGCCTTTCGCGAGAGTGGCTACCTCGAACGCATTACGCGCGAGCGAGGCGAGAGGAATCTCGGCGCCACGGTCAGCTACGCATAATTTGCCTTGAACTCTCAAGGCATCACAGTCCCGCTGCCGTTGCGCAGCGACGGGCTACTTCTTCGCCGAAGATGCTCCGGACTTGGCCTCCAGGCGGGCTTGTTCCGCTCAGAATCTCGCAGCCAGGGCCGATGCCAGCGGGAAGGCAATTCTTGCTGGCGTTCCACGGGGAATCCAGGACCTGATGATTTCCACTGGTTACAATACTCAGGCGATCTTCTGGGATATGAAGTTGGAGCTCAAAGCGAGCGTGAACTCCATTACTCGGGACGCGCGCAATCTAGCAACGGTGAAGTAGCTCTTTGCTGCGGTTTTCCTACGTCCCATCAGAACAGGCGGGTGGCAGGCTGCGCGGGAGGCTCTTTTTTCGCGGATTCCTCCACGCGTTGAAGAATTTTCTGCAGGTCGGCCTTCGAAAGATAACGGCCATTCAGAATCACGGCGGTCACTTTTTGAGTATTGCGGATGTCTTCGAGCGGATTGGCGTCGAGAAATACAAGGTCCGCCAGTTTTCCCTTTTCGATCGTTCCCAATTGATCTTCCATCTGGAAAAATCGCGCGGGGTTCAGCGTGGCAGTTTGCAACGCCTCAAGCGGCGTAAAACCTGCGGCAACAAACCGCTGCAACTCCTCGTGGAGACTGAAACCAGGGAAAATGTAGACTCCCGGAGGGGTGTCTGTGCCCGCGAGAAATGGCACGCCCGCTTTATGGAGTAATTCGACGACTTCCAGCTCTTTATCAATGAACTTTTTGCGAGTTTCCAGGTCGTCCGTGCCAAATTCCCCTTTCACCTGCTCGGTAAATTTCTTCCAAGTCTGGTCCTTCCAGTAGGCCGGAACGTATTTTGCCCGGGTGTCCTTGCTGAAGTCGGTCACATCGATAAGATTGCCGCCGCGCTCCCAAACGAGCGTTGGACATTGCCAGGTCTGATTCTTTGCCAGCAGAGAGGCGAGAGTGGAGGCGCGATCTGGGTCGTAGCTGGAAAGAAATTTGGCCTCGGTTTTGTCGCCCTTCAGGAATTCGTCCTCCAGAGGCGAACTCCCTTCAAAAATACCGATGAGATGTTCAAAACTGTGCATTCCTGCGCTGGACATTTCACTGGCACGAACGGAATCCGGAACGTGTCCTTCAAACGGAATTTCTTGCTTGCGGGCTTCGTCCGCTATGGCCAGGACGGCGTCGCGCGGGATGAGGGATTGCAGTTTGATGAAGTCCGCGCCGCTGTGTTTCAACTGGACTACCGCACGGCGCCCGTCTTCGGGAGTCGCGATGGCGATGGAACTCGGAAAACGCGGCTTGGGACCATCGAGCATCGGGCCAGAGGTCATGATGCGTGGCCCAAGCATCCGTCCGCCTTCGATTTCATTTCTCCAGGCCTGGATGGTCTCTAGTTCGCTGCCCATATCGCGGACACCCGTAACCCCGTTGGCCACGAAGAGCGGAAGAGAGATTTCTTGCGCGCGGGGAAACCAGTCGCCAAAAACAAGATGGACATGCATGTCCCAAAGGCCGGGAATAAGATATGCGCCTCTGCCGTTCAGGATCGTGGGAGCGTTGCGGGGATAGCGCATTTCCTTACGCGGGCCGACGGCACTGATGCGGTTCCTTTCAATGATCACGACCTGGTCCGGACGAACCTCGCCGGTTCGCACGTCGACGATGTTGACGTCGGTAATGACGGTAGTGTCCTGAAGGGACCAGTATTGGGCTTTGGCCGGTTGCAGTAGAAAAAGAACGAGGGTGGGCGCAAACACCAGGAGAAGTCGGGAAGGGGATCTCATGGAGTGGATTGTATCGAGGAAGCCCATCAGAAACGAGAGTGGCGTAAGTCAAGTTTCCGATTCCGTCAGCCATTCAACTTCCTTTTCTAAATCGATTCAAAAGTGGTAGGCTGCCAACATTCACTCTCGGTTGTCAGGACAGTCCCCCGCATGTTCCCCGCTGCCGGCTCCGGACCCTGAGAGGAAGGAAAGCTTCGAAGACCATTTAGGGGGCGATATGAAGTGTTTCAGAGTGTTGTTATCATTCTGCGCGGTTGCAACTCTATTTATCTTGGTATCGGGAATGGGTTCAAGAGCCGTCGCGCAAACTGCGTCGACCGGACCTGCCTTGACCAAGCGATTGATCGGGGACTACGGTTATTGGAGCCGCACGCAGACCCCACCCTACAGCTCAGAGCAGATTCCTTTCAAAGAGCTTACACACATCAACCATGCCGGTGTGAGCTTCGATGCCAGCGGCAACCTGATTGTGCCTTCGGGTTTTCTCGAGAAGGCACTCCTCACCAAGGCCCACAATAACGGCGTCAAGGTAATGTTGCTGATTGGAGGCGACTTCACCGGATTGGAGGGCACCGCTGGCGGGCTGAATGCCCTCGTAGCTAACCTGTTTGTCTTCATTCATGAAAATGGATACGACGGGGTGGACATAGACTGGGAGTATCCGGCAAGCACTCAAGATGCGGCATTTTTCCACAGCCTGTTGCTCGCCCTGCGTGCAGTTCTGCCCAGCGGGACGTACATCATCTCCGCAGACGTGGCCCCCTGGGGCGGCGCGGGCTACGACTTCCTCGACACCATGTACCTCGCGGACTATTTCAATATCATGACGTACGACTGCGCCGGGCCATGGACCGACTCCGCCCAACTCAACTCCGCGATTTTCCCCGATCCCAACAATCCTGAACCCTGGGATTGCGAGCCGGGAGGAAGCGTGAAGGAAGCGATCGACATCTACACGCAGCAATTGCTGATACCGCCGGCCCAGCTGAACATCGGAACGCCGTTTTACGGTTACGTCTATCACAAGGCGAACGCGCTTTGGGGCTACTGCCCGGATCAAAACACGGCCCAGGACTGCGGGAACTCGGTGGATTACGAGAACTACGGCACGTTTTTTAAGCCGCGAATCAATGCAATGGGCTGGCGGACCTACTATGATCCGTTCTCGTTAGTGCCCTACATGCTCAAGGCCGATGGCAGCGAGGGATACATCACTTACGACGATGCCTCCTCGACCTTCTATCGTGTATCGTATACGGACTGGACCCGCGGACTGGGGGGATCCTTCATCTGGGAGCTGGATGCGGATTACGACGGCACAACCCAAGATTTGCTGGACGCCGCCTACAATGCGAGCGTGCCACAAACAAACTGAAGCAATCGCGAAACGAAGGGAAGAAGAGAGAGCTTCCGAGCGCCGAATGGGCCCTCGGGAGCTCTCTCCTTCTCTGCGGAACGGAATTCGGGAGGCATCACTTCTGACGTGTCTGTTTGCCTTCCATGAGGAGCGTGAGCGCATCCGAACCGGCCCCGATCTCGAATTTGTAGGAGGCCGTATCGTCGGTGAGACGCTTCAGGGTGAAGCGCGAATGGATGGTCTTCCCACCCATCTGGTTTTCGCTCGTCCACGTCCAGGTGTCGCCGTCGACTGTCCCGCGTGAATAGGTATTTTCTCCCATGTTGTTGGACTCGAAGTAGATGTAACGTTTCTCTTCTGCATCGTAGCTCATCACACTGAGCCCTTTAACCGTCATTCCGAGCATTTGTCCTTCGGAATGGCAGACCACGGCAAAGTTCCCAGAAAGCCATTCACAATTTTCGGTATAGGTAAATTTGCCGCCAGGGCCGTAAGCGCTTGACTTCATATCGCCCTCCGCCACCCAATTGCCGACGAAGTAGGCCAGCTTCGCATGCTCCGGACCCGGTTTTGGCGGACCGCCAGCGTCCTGCGCAAAAACGGCTGCTACTCCGAGGAAAACCAAGGCAACAGCAAGGGGAAGTGCCGCAATTCTTCTCATGTGATCCTCCAAGGGAAATTCGACCAGGAAATCGGGAGGGATACGGGAGCAGAATGCTAGCACGGAATGTTATCGCGAACCATGGCAAACGGCCGAGAAACGGGAAAGAGGGGCCCCCGCAGATTCTGCAAATTGTTTATCGGAGTGTCACCCGTCTGTAACCATTCCCCAATAATGTAAATGTTTCGTAATAGATCGAGACCGCGCTTCTGGCGTCCTCACAAGAATTTGGACATGCGAAATATTGGGTTCCCTTCGAAGAACAAACAGCGGCGCGCGGAGGTGAGCCGGATGGACACCCCTCCTCTTCGAAGCTCGACCTGTTCGAAGGGTTCTCGAAGAAAATCGTGGATGCTGTGAAAGCCAATCCTTCTCTCTGGAAGGACACGGCGATCTTCATCACTTTCGACGAAGGTGGCGGATACTATGACTCGGGCTACGTTCAACCGCTGGACTTTTTCGGCGACGGAACGCGTATCCCTCTCATCGTGGTGTCTCCTTACACGAAACCTGGACACATCTCGCATGAATACTCGGATCACGTCTCGATCCTCAAGTTCATCGAGAAGAGCTGGGGTCTGAACCCGGTGACCTACCGGAGCCGGGATAACTATCCCAATCCGATCGTGCGCGAAGACAACCCGTATGTGCCATTGAACACGCCGTCCCTCGGTGATTTGTTTGATCTGTTCGACTTCACCTGCGATGGTGGCCGGTAGTTTAGGTCCAACAGTCCCAGAGAATCAGCTGCGCAAACCCAAGCCTCTGGTGCCGAGCAATGGGCGCCGGAGGCTTGGCGTTTTCGAACCGTCAGGGGGGAAAGCAGTACCGTGAGTTGGTTTTCAGTGGACGGAGAGGTGAGTCGCGAAGTTTAGGTTGCGGTGCCCAATTCACGCTGGAGCGCTTTGCCTTTGCGAAACCACGGGCGCTCGATCCGCTGCATGTAGGCCGGCAGAGTGCGTTTCTTCGCCAGCAGCTTTTGCGTCCATTCACGCGCTTCCTGGGTCTGGCCCTGCAACTTGAGGAAATTTGCGTAGTTATAGAGGGTCTCGCAGGTGGTGGAGAACTGTGTGGCTTCTGCAAACAGAGGAGCAGCTCTTTCCAAGTCACCGGTGCGCGCATAGGCGTCGGCAAGCAAGCCGGTTGCGCGGTAGTAGTCGAACTTGTGATCGGCGGCCACAACCCGCTCGAGATCCGGAATCGCCGCAGGAATGTCGTTCAGACCGAGGGCAGCCTGCGCGCGGAGGTAAAAGGTATGCAGCGAGTCGCTTCTGGCACGAATGGCTTTTGTGAACGCGTCGCGCGCCTGAGCGTATTTTTTCTCGTCCAAGCATAGTTCGCCGAGTTCTTCGTAGTTTCCCGGGGAAGGGTTGTCAAGAATCTGGATTTCCAGGGTCTGAATGCGCGATCGCCTCCCGAATCCCTGGAAGACGCCGCGCAAAAGCTTTGCATCGGGAATGATTTCAACGAGGACGTATGCCGTCGCGCCTATAATTCCCCCGAAGAGAATTATGAAAAACCAATAATTCTCCGGGCGCCGCCGCACGAAGTGCACCAGGGCAATGATCTGGACGATGATTCCCCACGGATAGAAAAGATGGCTCAGTGCAAACATCAATGGATTTCCTAGACCAAGAATGCGGTGCACAAGACCAAGAATCAAATAAAACGTTTGGGAACGAATCGCGCCCGTCAGGGGCCGCTCTCGGTCTTCTCGGGAGAGGCGCAGCCAGGCGGGCGGCGTAGCGAGAGTTGTTCCGCGAGACATTCCTGAAGAGCGCGATTCCTAGGATGCAGCTTGACCGATCCATTCGCATGCTTCCCGGCGGAACCGTTCGGTTGCCGCGTCCAGAATTGCCCAGAGCCGGAATACCCGAGATCGTCGCTGCGGATTTAGGACCCGTCAGCGTTCCTCTCTCTGGGCGCGGTGACGGAGGAGATTCGCATGGCCCCGAATCAAGGAAGCAAGCCGGGAGCGAAATGGGTGAGCAGCGTGGAAGAGGTGATCGAAAGGCTGCCGATGCCGAGAAGGGCGGTTTTGGCGCAAGCAGAGGGGATTAGGCCGGGCAGCGGAATGTACCCGAGGGAATGTCCTAAACCCAATAGAGAAAGGGATTTACGAGCTGCTGAGCGCTGCCAAAGCGCGGCTGATTGACAACCTGGTCGAAACGACTGGGTTGAATTCCAGCGAAGTTCTGGCTACCCTCATTGCATTAGTGATGAAAGGCATCCTACGGCAGTTGCCGGAGAAGCAGTTCACTAGGGTCTATTGGTACGTGGGGAAGACACGCCGCCGCAACCGCCCAATGCAGCGGAATGAAGCCGAAGCGCATCAGAACTTGGACGCTCGGTGCAAGAAGGTACAGTTATAAAGGTAGCGAGAAGGACACACTCCGCCCTGCCGGCCCTTCCAGCGGAAGAAACTAAGGTTACAAAGGAACACATGGCACGATCACTGGTCATCGTCGAGTCGCCGGCAAAGGCGAAGACGATAAACAAATATCTGGGAAAGAACTATACGGTCAAAGCATCCATTGGCCACGTCATGGATTTGCCGACGAAAACGATCGGCATTCGTCTGCCCATCGATGAAGACGAAATCAACAAGAAGAAAAAGAAGAAAAAGAGCAAGAAGGGAGGCAAGGCGGCAGCTCCGAAACCGCCCTTGAAGCCCATTTCGCTCGATGACCCCAAAATTTTTGAACCCACCCTGCAAATCATTCCCGGTAAGGGAAAAGTCATCAATGATCTTCGAAAGGCGGCCAATTCGGCAGACGCCGTGTACCTAGCAGGCGACCCGGATCGCGAAGGAGAAGCTATCTCCGCACACCTCGCGATGGTGCTGTCTAAACCGGCGAAGTATCTGATTCCCGAAGAAGATGAGGCAGCCATCAACGGAAATAAGAAGGACGAGGCTAACGGAGACAAAACAGCCGAAGCCGCGGGCAAGAAGGGCGCCAAGGGTAAATCCGCGAAAAAGGCCGCGGAAAAGGATCGCATCGAAATCGAGCCGATCGATCCGAAGAAAATATTTCGGGTCACTTTTAATGAAATTACGCCCAAGGCCATTCGCGCGGCATTTGAAAAGCCGCGCCAGGTGGATGCACAGCTCGTGGATGCGCAACAGGCGCGCCGCGTGCTGGATCGAATCGTAGGCTACAAGATTTCTCCGCTCCTGTGGGACAAGGTACGGCGGGGATTGAGTGCCGGACGCGTGCAGACCGTCGCGCTGCGCCTGATTGTGGAACGGGAGCTGGAAATCCGCGCTTTCCTGCCGCAGGAATACTGGACGATTCACGCCATGCTGGATGCCGGCGAGCCACCCATCTTCGAAGCCAAGCTGAGCAAGAAAAAGGGCGCAGACATCGAGGTAAAGGACCAGGCCACGGCGGATGAGATCGTGGCGGCGGTGAGCAAAGCAAAGTGGCAAGTGGAAAGCGTCACTCTGAAAGAAAAGCGCCGCAATCCGCCTCCCCCCTTCACCACCTCCAAATTGCAGCAAGCGGCGTATAACCGTTTGCGTTATACCGCGAAGCGCACCATGGCCTTGGCGCAGCGACTCTATGAAGGCGTTGAGCTCGGCGAAGAAGGATCCGTCGCGCTGATCACCTACATGCGCACGGATTCCGTTCAAGTTTCTAACGATGCGTTGGCCCAAGTTCGCGAACTCATCCCGGCACGGTTTGGGAGCGATTACCTGCCGGAAAAACCGAACTTCTACAAATCGAAGAAAGACGCTCAGGGCGCACACGAAGCCATCCGGCCGACCGACGTGGCGCGCACGCCGGACGACGTGCGGAAATATTTGGCGGATGACGTTTTCAAGCTGTACCAGCTGATCTGGCAGCGATTCGTGGCCTCGCAGATGCTTCCGGCAGTGTACGACCAGACCAGCATCGATATTTCGGCCGGAGATTATACCTTCCGGTCCACCGGATCGATCATGAAGTTTGACGGATATCTGAAGGTCTACCAGATTCCGGCGGTGAATGCGGACCGCGAAGACGACGAGAAGGATGACGAGGGCGAAGGCAAAACGCTTCCGCGTGTTACCGAAGGCCAAGTCCTGAAATTGGATTCCATCCGGCCAGACCAGCACTTCACAGAACCACCCCCGCGCTACACCGAAGCGACGTTGGTAAAGGAACTGGAAGAGGATGGCATTGGCCGGCCCTCCACGTACGCTTCGATCATCTCCACGATTGTGGAGCGAGAGTACGTGAAAAAAGATCAGGGACGTTTTACGCCAACGATGCTGGGCGAACGCGTCTGCGTGCTGCTGATCAAGAGCTTCGAAGACGTGTTTGACGTGAAATTTACGGCCCGCCTAGAAGAGGAGCTGGACGAAATCGAAGAAGGCAAGTTGCCTTGGCGGGAATCGGTGAAGGAGTTCTGGGAAAAATTCATCGTGGACCTGGAAAAAGCCGGCGATGAAATGATTTCCTACAAGGCTGGAATCCCCACGGGGAAAAAATGTGAAAAATGCGGGCAGGGCGAACTGCTGGAACGCATCAGCCGCCACGGCTTCTTTCTGGGTTGCTCACGCTATCCGGAATGCGATTTTATCCAGGATCTCTCCGAAGAGATTCCAGAAGACGCGGAAAACAAGGTTGAGTATTGTGAAAATTGCGGCAAGGAAATGGCCTTGAAGCGCGGCCGTTTTGGGGCATTCCTGGCGTGCACCGGCTACCCCGATTGCAAAACCACACGGCGACTGGTGGCGGGAACGCGCATCGCGCATCAGCCGGACGAACCGTTGGACGAAAAGTGCCCGCTCGATGGCAACGGCCTGGTGAAGAAGCATGGTCGCTTCGGCGAATTTATCGGCTGTTCCGGATACCCGAAGTGCAAGTACACGCGGCCGATCACCATGGGAATCAAGTGCCCGAAGTGCCATGAAGGCGAGTTTGTGAAGCGCGCCAGCATGGGCAAGGGCGGACGAGGGAGATTCCGCGTGTTCTACGGCTGCTCGCGATATCCCGATTGCGATTTCACGACGCCGAATATGCCTATCGCCCAGCCGTGCCCGAAATGCGCTGCGCCGTTCGTCGTGGAAAAGAAATCGAAGATCGGGACGGTCTATGCCTGCATCAAAGAAGGATGTGATTGGGAAAAGCTTGCGCCCGAAGAGAAACCGGCAACCGCACCACAGCCCGAAGAGGCTCCTGTAACCGTGAAACTATAATTGTGCGGGATTTACTGTCCCTAAGACTTTTCCGTGTGAGTTTACTCGCCACGATGCGGGCCTCAGCCGCAACTGCACCTATACTTGGAGTGTGAGGGGGGATGAAGGCGTCCATCAGCAAATTCCTTGAGTATCTTCGGTCGGTGCGGAACGCATCCCCGCATACGATTTCGAATTACGGCCGGGATCTCGAGCAGTTCCAGACGTTTCTGACACCTCCGGGAACAACCACGCCAGGATTATCCAAAATCAACCACCTGATCATTCGCGAATTCATCGGTTACCTTCATGAATCCGGACTGGAAAAGAGTTCGATTGCCAGGAAACTCGCAGCCTTGCGCTCCTACTTCAAATACTGCGTGAGGGAAGGGCTGTTGAAAGAAAATCCGGCGCGCCTGGTGCCGACTCCCAAATTGCCCAAACGCATCCCTACCGTGCTTTCCGCGGAGGAAATGAGCGGATTCCTTGACCAATTGGCCAGCATGCAGAATCCCGGGGCAGGGCAAAGGGGCAACAAGAAAGGCCGAGAGCTGGCGGCGTTGATGCCCACGAAGGCGCTGATGAAGATCGAGGACAGCCTGCTGCTGCGCCGCGACCGGGCCATCCTCGAACTGCTTTACGCTGCGGGACTCCGCGTGAGCGAGCTGACCGGCTTGAACGTTGTGGATATGGACCAAAAGGATCAAGTCGTGCGTGTGATCGGTAAAGGAAGGAGAGAACGGATCGTGCCCTACGGCGCCAAGGCCGCCGAAGCGCTGAATTCTTACTGGCCGGAGCGCCAAAGACTATTGCGGGAAAATTCCGGCCACCAACGGGGAACCAATCCCGAAGCAATATTCCTGAATTATATGGGAAGGCGCCTGACGCAACGCAGCGTGGGCCGGATCGTGAAAAAATACACGCGTCTGGTGAATATCAACTGGGATCTGCACCCACACTCGCTGCGGCATGCCTTCGCTACGCACTTGCTGGCCGACGGAGCCGATTTGCGCGCCATCCAAGAGTTGTTGGGCCATCAGTCGCTCTCCACCACGCAAAAATATACGCACGCATCCATTCGGCAATTGATGGATATTTACGACAAGTCCCATCCGCACGCATGAGGTCTTCGTTGATCCGCAAGAAGGCGCGCCCCGGGCGGACAAATCCGGTAAGCTCAGAACTTTCTGGGAATCACCCCCTTTCGGGGAGAAGTATTCTGCGGAACGCCTGGGGTTTGCTGAAGCGAATGAGGCCGTTAGGGATTGTGATCGCATTGGTTTTCGCAGGCACTTGGTTTACTTGCCCCGGGATTGTTCTAGGGCAGGGTAATTACGAAATCCAAGTCTATGGATCCGACCTGGTGGATCCAGGCAAAACGATGGTGGAGTTGCACAGCAACTTCACCATTGAGGGATCCACTTCCACCACGGATGGTACCTATCCCACCAATCATCAGTTGCACGAGACCATCGAGATCACCCATGGGTTCAACGACTGGTTCGAGACCGGATTCTACATTTTCACCTCGGAGAAAAATGGATTGGGCATCGACTGGGTCGGTGACCATATCCGGCCGCGCTTCAGCATTCCGAAAAAATGGCATTGGCCCGTTGGGCTAAGCCTCTCGCAGGAGATTGGCTACCAACGCCGGCAATATTCCGTGGATACGTGGACTTACGAGCTACGGCCGATTGTCGACAAACAATGGGGACGCTGGTATTTCTCCTTCAACCCGGCGTTCGACAAATCCCTTCACGGGCAATCCGCCAGTGAGGGCTTTGTATTTTCGCCGAACGTCAAAATAAGTTACGATTTTACGGCGAAAGTGACGGGGGGAATCGAATATTATGGATCGTTGGGGCCGGTGACCGGGTTTTACCCGGTGGCCCAACAGCAGCAGCAGATTTTTCCGGCGATCGACTTAAATGTGTCTCCGAAATGGGAGATCAATTTTGGGGTAGGAGTCGGGGTAACGCGATCAACGGATCATCTGATCGCGAAAATGATTCTGGGCTACAGATTCGATTTTTAACAGCGAGTGGCTGAGGAGAGCGGATGAAAACTGCCAAGAGGAAATGTGTGTGCCTAGGGATCGCTCTTCTTGCCCTGATGGTTGGGCGCACACGGGCAGCGGATTCGACCGCGGAGTGGAATGCGCTGGTCGATGAGTATCTTGAAAAAGTGTACTTTCCTCAGAATCCGACGTCGGCAACGGTGGCTGGCAACCATAATTACGATTCAGCGATGGAGGCGTATTCGACCAAGGAAATCGAGGCGGAGATCCGCACCTTGCACGATTATGAGGGGCGCGTGGCGCAGTTCCCGGCCACAGGACTGAAGCCCGTCGAAGCTGCCGACCGCGAGATATTGTTGGGACAGATCCGCAGCACCTTGCTCACTCTGGAGACCCTTCGCCCGCGCGAGAAAGATCCGGACATCTACTCGGGCGGGGCGGCCAACGGGGTATATGTGCTGATGATCCGCAAATTTGCCCCACCAGACGTGAGATTGCGCAGTGTGATAGCGCGTGAAAGAAAGATCCCCGGAATTCTGACCGCTGCACAGGAAAACCTGAACAATCCACCGCACATTTTCACCGAAATTGCTATCGAACAAATGCCCGGGATCATCAGCTTTTTCCAGCTGGATGTCCCGGCGGCGTTTGCGGAGGTGAAAGATGGAGCTCTCAAAGCAGAATTTGCAAGAACCAATGGGGAGGTGATTGCCACGCTAAAGCAATACCAGGGCTGGCTGAAAAACGAACTACTGGCACGCTCGAAGGGAGATTTCCGGATTGGCGCGGAGAATTTTTCGAAAAAACTCCACGACGAAGATATGGTGGACACACCACTGGACCGCCTGCTGCAAGTAGGGTTCCAGGACTTGTATAAGAATCAGGCAGAACTCCAGCGAGTCGCCAAAGATGTGGATCCCACAAAATCAACGCAGGAAGTCATGGCGCAATTGGCGGAAATGCACCCCGCGCCCGACAAGTTGATGGGAACGTTTCGCGGGACGTTTGACGGCATTATCGCTTTCATTCAGGAAAGGAAAATCATCACCATTCCACCCGGACCGCGGCCGATTCTTCAGGAGACGCCTCCCTTCGAGCGCGCCACCACAACCGCCTCAATGGATACTCCGGGCCCCTTTGAAAGGGTCGCGACCGAATCGTATTTCCATGTAACTCTTCCCGCTCCCGGAGATTCCGCCGAGGACGTCGCCAGCCTGATGGAGGGATTCAATATCGGCACGATTGTGAGCACTTCGGTCCACGAGACTTATCCCGGCCACTACCTGCAGTATTTGTGGACCGACCGCGCACCGACGAAATTGCGGAAGGTCTTTTATTCCAACACGAACAGCGAGGGCTGGGCGCATTATTGCGAGCAGATGATGCTGGACGAGGGCTACGCCCAGCCGGGCCGAGGAGCAAAGGACGAACGCGAAGCCAAACTGATTCGCTTGGGACAGTTGCAGGATGCGTTGTTGCGCGATGCGCGTTTCGTGGTAGGCATCCAGATGCACACGGGTAAAATGACTTTTGAGGAGGCCAAGGGTTTTTTCGTGAAAGAAGGGTATCAGTCCGCGAAGATTGCAGAAATTGAGGCAAAACGCGGCACCTCGGATCCCACGTACCTTTATTACACCTTGGGAAAGCTGCAGATCATGAAATTGCGCGAGGATTATAAGAAGAAGGTGGGGCCAAACTACACGATCGGGGAGTTTCATGACAAGTTCATGGGCGAAGGGGAACCACCGATCGCGGTGGTGCGGCGCGCGCTACTGGGTGACAATTCTCCCGTCCTCTAAGGCCGCCCGGACACTCCCCTGTACAGGGTGAACCGCCCTACTGTTTGGCGCGAACTGATGAATGGTGATTGTGAGTGCGTTAGCCGATGCAGCCGAACCCCCCAAATGGGAACGCTCCTCCTCGAATGGAGAGCCCTCCTCTACAACCCTCGCTGACCGACGCCAGCAAGGGGCTGTTGCCCTGGCTGATTGCGGTGGCCTTTTTCATGGAATCGCTGGACACCACGATCTTAAATACCGGAGTCCCGAAAATCGCGGCAGCACTCCATGTCGCACCTCTGAGCATGAAGTCCGTGCTGGCAAGCTACACGCTGAGCCTGGCGGTTTTTATTCCCATCAGCGGGTGGATGGCGGATCGTTTTGGAACGCGCCGCGTGTTCGCCTCTGCCATCGGTATTTTTGCGCTGGGATCCTTTCTCTGCGGCATCTCGAGCAACATCCACGTACTGGTAGCGTGCCGCATCCTGCAGGGTTGCGGCGGAGCCATGATGGTGCCCGTTGGGCGGCTCACGATGGTGCGGACGTTCGCCAAGTCCGAACTTGTGCGCGCGATGAGCTTCGTGGCCATTCCCGGATTAATTGGTCCCATGCTTGGACCGATTGCCGGCGGATTGATCGTCGGTTACCTTCACTGGCGGTTTATTTTCTTTGTGAATATTCCGATTGGCCTCATCGGTTTGTACCTTGTCTACCGGCATTTGCCGGATTATCGCGAGGAGCACACGGATCCTCTCGATGTTCTCGGATTGATCCTTTTCGGATCCGGTGTAGCCCTGCTCTCTTATGTCTTGGAGGTTTTCGGCGAGCACACGCTGGGGACAAGGGAAATTCTGGGACTCCTAACGCTTTCCCTGGTTCTTTTGGGCGGCTATGGCTTACACGCGACGCAAACCGCACATCCCTTGCTGCGACTGATGTTATTTCGCATACGCACATTCCGCGCTTCTGTGAGCGGAAGTTTCATCACGCGCCTGGGCATCGGAGGCATTCCTTTTCTCTTCCCGCTTTTGTATCAGGTAGGTTTGGGGTTTACGCCGATCCAGTCGGGTCTGCTGATGATGCCGCAAGCGATTGCGGCCATGAGCCTAAAAATGGCCATGCCAAAAATTCTGGCGCGTTTCGGTTATCGCTTCGTGCTGGTCTCCAATACCATCATCATCGGCCTGCTCATTTTGCTGTTTTCAACCATCGGATTGGGCACCCCCGTGTGGCTGATCGTCTTGATGGTTTTCTGCTACGGATTCTTCACCTCGCTGCAATACACGAGCATGAACACGCTGGTTTACGCCGACATATCGGAGGAGCAAGCAAGCAGCGCCAGCTCCATTGCGAGCACGATGCAGCAAATGGCCATCAGTTTCGGCGTGGCTTCGGCATCGCTGGTCACGGCCTTCTTTCTCCCGGACCGCTTTCGTTCCGATGCGCCGGAATTCATTGACGGCATTCACCGCGCGTTTTATGTACTTGGCGGGATGACCGTACTCTCCACCATCGTTTTCCGGGAATTGAAGCGCGGAGACGGTGAGGCCGTGAGTCAGGCGAGAGAGTTGCACGGAGGTTAGGATGGAGTGGGTCCGGACGCCGGGCATCCCCCGGATGTTCACTTCTTGTCTACTGCGCAATTGCCCCTGGGCGACTACGGCGTAGAAGTCCACGCCTCCGGCTCCGTCGGCCGCCTTACCCCTGTGCGTAAAGCCACTTCCCCCATCGATTGTGCCAGTGGCCGGAGGCCTGAACTGCATCCATCGTGGGACTCCCCGGTACACGCGCTGGCCGGATCCGTGGCCCATACATCGAACTTGTCTTGCCACCGGTGCTTGGTTCGGATAGATAGTTGAGGATGACCGCGCACATTCCAATGCGGCGAATGGCGGATTTGCTCTTAGGCTGGCTTTTGGTTACCGCTGTGATCGACGCGCAGGATGTCCCCCACAAGATCAGCTTTACTTTCGACTACGACTTTCGGGTGACTCCCGCTTGTTCCCGAAAAGTGAAACGGGCCTGCGTGCAGCAATTCAATATTTATGACATATCCATTGGAACAGCGAAACGGACGAAGTTGGGGTCGATTCCCGTTCCCGCTGGCGCAAAGGGGTTGGTCAAAGCTATTTCTGGCACCACCGAGCCACAGCTGTTCAACTCTGGAAAGCACAAGATTGCTGTTGCCGCGCAAATGCAGGACGGTTCGGAGTCGGATCTGAGGGAATGCACCACCATAATTACAATCCCGTAAGTCTTCGCGGCTGGCCGCTTTTGTGGACGGGAGGACGGCAGATTCCATTTGAAGGGTGTGGAGACAGGGCTTTAGAAGCCATTCTCGCGAGTTGCCTCGCCAAGCAAGGCGGAGCGAGGGACGGGAAGCTCGGGCACTAGCGGGCCAAAAGGGTGCGTTGACGGTAGTGCAGGGCGACCCGTATAATTAGAGTTTGTCTTAAGCCTTTGGAGGACCGATGTACGCCGTTATCAAGACCGGGGGTAAGCAGTATCGTGTCGCACCCGGCGACACCATCCGCATCGAGCGCGTAAAGGGCGATGTGGGCGAACAGGTGAAATTCGGGACCGTGCTCGCGGTGCAAACCGAGGACAAGAAGATGCTGGCGGGGTCGGACGCTTCCCAGGCCACCGTCACCGGGAAGATCGTGGAACAGGGCCGAGCCAAGAAGCTAACCGTTCTGAAATTCAAGAAGACCAATCAATACAAGATTCAGCGGGGCCACCGGCAGAATTACACAGCCGTGCAGGTCAGCGAGATCAAGCTTTAATACGAGAGGAATTCAGTCATGGCACATAAGAAAGGCGGCGGTTCGTCTACAAACGGCCGCGATTCACACGGACAGAGGCTGGGCGTGAAGCGGTTTGGTGGGCAGCTTGTGAATGCGGGCACGATTATCGTGCGCCAGCGCGGCACCAAACACCGCGCCGGCGAAAACGTGGCGCAGGGCAAGGACGACACGCTGTTCGCGCTGGTGACCGGCTACGTAGAGTTCAAAGATCGGGGCCGCAGCGGACGTTTCGTGAATGTGAAACCCGCAGAGACGGCCAAGGCCGCGAACTAAGCGGAACAGGCAGGCGTCGGAGCAACTCAGGTATTATAAGGGCGGAGAACTTCCGCCCTTTTTCTTTCCGGATATGCCGAAGTCCATTGCCCTCCTGTTCCTGGCGAGCGTTTCCTCTGCCAGTGCCTTTGTGTCTCCTGCTCCGGCTCGCGCCGAGACCCCGCAAGAGGCGGAACCGGATGCGTTCGTCTATGAGCAGGCGGGTGGCAAGGACTGGAAGGTCTACGTCTTCGAGCCGGCGAAAAGTGACTATCGCAAGCCGCGGGCGGCAGTCCTGGTCTTTCATGCCGGAGGATGGAGTGTTGGCTCGGCGGAGTGGACCTTTGGGCAGGCACGGTATTTCGCTTCGCTGGGCATGGTGGGCATTTCGGTGGAGTACCGGCTTTCGGACGGAAAGACGGTTACGCCGTTCGACGCGGTGGAAGATGCCAAGGCCGCCGTACGTTGGGTGCGAGGGCGCGCGGATGTGTTGAATGTCGATCCGAAGAAGGTGGCGGCCTATGGAGAATCCGCTGGGGCCTTTCTGGCAGCAGCAACGGCGATTACCAGCGATAGCCCGACGAAAGAAGAGCTGAATTCGGTGCCCAATGCGCTGGTTTTGTTTTCGCCGGCGCTGAATATTGAGCAGAACGAAAGATTCAAGCAACTGGCCGGGACCGAGCACGAGGCGGCGAGCATCTCACCAATGCGACATGTTCGCAGAGAAATGCCACCGACCCTTATTTTGACCGGCGAATTGGACACGCAGATCCCGGCGACGTTTCTGATCGAGTATTGCGAGAAAATGAAGCAGGTTCACAACCGTTGCGAATTACAGGTTTCCTTGGGAGTGGGACATATGCTGCAGCCCCCGGATGCTCCCGGGGCAGAAGGCGGCCCCGATTCAAAAGCGAGATACCAGGCGTTTTTGAAGCTGGACCAGTTTTTGTTGTCGCTAGGATTTCTGCCAAAAGTGCCACAGAAGAATTAGAGCAGTGCTTTGTTGAAGTACGAAGGGAATGAGAAGGAGTTGGTTGGGGCTAATCGCCCCGCTGATTCTCAAATAGCAGGGACGGAAGCATGTTCGTTGATGAAGCGAAAATTGCAGTGAAGGCTGGGGACGGCGGGAACGGCTGTGTCGCGTTTCGCAGGGAAAAGTACGTGCCGCGGGGCGGACCTTCGGGTGGAGATGGCGGCCGTGGCGGAAGCATTTATCTGGAAGCGAATCCAAACGACAATACGCTGCTGCGCTACCGCTACAATCGCGAATTCAAGGCAGATCGTGGCCGTCACGGCGAAGGCTCGAATTGTACCGGTGTGTCTGGCGACGACATGATCCTTAAAGTTCCCGTGGGCACATTGGTATTCGACGGCCAGACTTCGGAGATCATTGCGGACCTAAAGAAGCCCGGCCAACGCGTTCTGGTGGCACAAGGTGGAAAGGGTGGCCGCGGAAATCAGCATTTCGCCAAGCCCTGGCATCAAGCGCCGCGCGAAAAAGAAGAAGGGGAATCCGGCGAGGAACGGCAACTTCGGCTGGAACTGAAGCTCCTGGCGGACGTAGGGCTGGTAGGATTTCCGAACGCGGGCAAATCCACGTTGATCTCCGTGATCAGCGCGGCGCGGCCGAAGATTGCCAACTACCCGTTCACAACGCTGGAGCCGAACCTAGGCGTCGTTAACGCCGACGGCGGAACCGGCGGACACGGTACGGAACTGGGACGCACGTTTGTTGTGGCGGACCTGCCGGGCTTGATTGAAGGTGCAAGCCAGGGAGCTGGGCTGGGCATTCGTTTCCTCCGCCATGTGGAACGCACCCGACTGCTCGTGCATTTGATCGATACGAGCGACACGGCCGAAATGGACCCGGTCAAGGCATTTGCGATTATCGAAGGCGAGCTGGCGGCGTTCAGTCGATCGCTGACGCAGAAGCCGAGGATCGTCGTGGCCACGAAACTCGACGCCACCACGGACGGTGCAAAACTGGAAGAGTTGCGCGCCTTCTGCCAAAAACGCGGTTTGGAGTTCCACGCTATTTCTGCGCCTACCGGGGAAGGGGTGAAGGAGTTAGTACGCGGGATGGCCGACGCACTGGACAAGATTCCCAAGGAAGAATTCGACGACCAGGAGAGCGCTCCGCAAGCAGGCGTTGAATACCTGGAGCTTGGAGCGAATGAAGATTCCGAAGTTCCTGAGGACCCGGAAGACGAACCACCCGCCACGGAGATTTCGTGAGAGAATTTAAGTCCATACCCTCGGGGGAGGCGGATTGACCACAGCGCAAGCGCAACGCACAGCGGCAAAACATCATCCCAGGCGAATTGGAATTTTCGGTGGTTCCTTTGACCCCATCCATTCCGGGCATGTTGCCGTGGCGCGGGTCGCGGACCGGCGATTTAATTTCGACGAGATTCATTTCATCCCTGCCAGCCGGCCGCCGCACAAGCTGAAGCAGCATTTGGCGCCGTTTCCGCACCGTTTTGCGATGGTGGCGCTGGCCTGTTCGGAGCATCCGCATTTTGTGCCGTCATTGGCGGAAGCGGGCGAAGACTTCAGCGGAACGCAATTGCACTACTCCATCGATACGGTGCGTTATTTCCGCCATGCCTACAATGGGACGGGTGACCGCGTGTTTTTCATTGTCGGCGCGGACGCGTTTCTGGATATTCCCATGTGGAAGGAATATGAATCCCTGCTCGGGCTTTGCGATTTCGTAATTGCCAACCGGCCGGGGATCCGGCTGGAAGCACTGCGACTGGTGATTCCCCCGGATTTGCACGCCGGGCCCGATGCCGCGCGCGATAAGAAGGATGAAGACGCCGTGGCGCACGGATCGCCGGTAGTGGCGCGATTGCAACGCACCACGGTCTACCTGTTGGAGAACGTGGCCCACGAAGCAAGCGCGACGGATATACGGCGGAGGGCGAATCGCGGGCAGTCGATACACGGGCTTGTCTCGGCCCGCGTGGAGGAATACATCTTGAAGCAAGGCTTGTACCGGTGAAACTGGAATCGCTCCCGCAAGGCGTGCGCCTGGCTGTCCAGGCCGCACAAAGCAAGAAAGCCGGTGGGATCACCGTGCTCAATCTGAACGGCCATGCCGCCTTCACGGAATATTTCGTGATCTGCACAGGGTTCAGCACGCCGCAACTGCAGGCCATCTGCAATGAAATCGAAGAGGTGCTCTACCGGGAAATGAAGCGTTCCCCGGAACATCGCGAAGGCCATCGCTCGGCGGACTGGGCGCTACTGGATTTCGGCGGTTTTATTGTGCATGTTTTCGGAGAGCAGGCGCGCCGCTATTACGATTTGGAGCGACTGTGGCGCGCGGCCCCGTCGTTGGTTCTTCCCGATGAGCCGGATTCTCCTGAACGGCGACCGTCAAGCCGCGAGAATTATCTCCAGCCGTAAACTTGCCCCGCGTCTGCCCGTCCAAAGCAAAACCTTCCTTGTTTCGGGACAGAGCGAGGTAGACTCGCGTCATGAAGATTCGTCTGCTGATGCTCGGAAAAACACGGCGGCCGGAGATGAGCGCCGTGCTTGAGGATTACGTGAAACGCATCCGCCGCTCCTGCCCCATCGAGATCACCGAAGTGCGCGACGCAGAGGCCGCGCTGAAGAAATTGCATGCGGACCGAGCGGCGACCATGCTGCTGCTGGATGCCGGCGGAAAAACCGACGATTCCACGGTTTTTGCCAAGTGGCTGGGGGAACTGCGGGACTGCGGCACGCGCGAACTTATTTTCGTGTGTGGAGATGCGGATGGATTTCCACAGGCGCTGCGCGAGCGGGTGAAACAGAGGATCTCGCTGAGCGCGATGACTTATTCCCACGAACTGGCGCGTGTCATGCTGGCAGAACAGATTTACAGAGCTTTTGCGATCCTTTCTGGCAGTCCTTACCCGAAATAGACTAGTGCCCGCACATAGCCTTTTCTCCTGTCGCAAACGAACCCATTTTTAGATGTTGCGCGATTGCGTCTGGGGCGGGACACTCTATGTCCATGCGCATTGCCCCAGACAAAAACAAGCCGTCGGTAGCTATCGAAATTCCACTGACGAGACCCTTGCCCGATTACGACCTGGAACAAGTGGAACAGCCGACGCCGCGCGACATCGACGGGATTCTGGTATCGCAGGGATTTCGCGATTTAGTCGACGACGCGCGCGGGATTTTGACGGATTTGCTGGCCCATCCGCCTTCACTCGTAGGCGGATCACATTTTGTAGATCTGGACCTGACCGGCGTTCCGCATCTGGAAATCGCTCAGTTGACGGGAGCGATCTGTCCGGGTGAGGAAGAAGTGTATCGGCCCGGTTTGTGGATAGTATTGAAAGACGGGAAAGCCGCGCCAAATCAAGCTTTGAACGAAGTTGCACTGGAACATGTGCGTCTGATTGTAGACGCTCTGGTGAAGAAGCTGGGTCTGTAGCTCACCGTAAATTCCCGAAAGAATTGCGAGCAACTTGACGTTTCCTGGGCAACTCCGCACACTGGAAATTCTTCCACCTCGCTGGCGCTCACATGACTAAGGATAGATTACGATGCCGGAAGGAAAAGGGCTGTTGATTGTTTATACCGGACCCGGCAAGGGTAAGACGACTTGCGCGCTGGGAACGGCATTTCGCGCCGTGGGGCAGGGCTTGCGCGTCCTCATGGTGCAGTTCATCAAAGGCTCGTGGCACTACGGCGAGCTGGATGCTGCGAAAATGCTGGGCGACGACAAGTTCGAGATTCGTCCCATGGGACGCGGCTTCGTAAAAATCGGCGGCGCGGAAACCGATCCCGAAGACATCCGATTGGCGGAGGAGTGCTGGGAGACCGGACGCGAGGCCATCTACAGCGGGAAATACGATCTGGTGATTCTCGACGAAATTAATTACACCATTGGCTACAAGATGCTGGACGCCCAGAAAGTGGCCGAAGCACTGAAAAACAGGCCGGAGCAGGTACATGTCATCTGCACCGGGCGAAACGCGCATCCACTGCTGGTGGAGCAGGCCGACCTTGTGACGGAAATGAAAGAAGTGAAACACCCCTACACCAAGGGTATACTGGCGCAGCGGGGGATTGACTATTGAGGGGTTCGCTCGTCTGCAATCAGTTAGAAGTCTTCCGTAAAACCGTTGGCTGCTGATCCTGGTGTTCACTCACGGCCCGGGATTCGGCTGAGGAATATCGGAAATGGCGCGCGGGACCAGTTTTGAACAATGCTCGATCACAGTGACCCTGGCCACGTGAAATTGGCGTGGTTACCTGGGAACTGATAACTTAAGATTGAACACATTGCCCATGGCCTGGTTTAAAAGAGACAAAAAATCGATTGATCAGCCTACGCCGCCCGAAGAGCGCCGCGTTCGCACAGAAGGCTTGTGGATGAAGTGCGAGTCCTGCCGTGCCATCGTCTTCCGCAAGGACCTCGAGGAAAACCTGCTCGTTTGCCCCAAGTGCCAGTTTCACTTCCGGATGGGCTCGAAGCAGCGGCTGGAAACGCTGCTGGACGGCAAGTGGACGGAGCATGACGCCGGGATGGTCTCGACCGATCCGCTAAAATTCGTGGATACCAAGCCGTATTCAAAGCGCATCAAGGATGCGCAGAAGAAACTGGGGATGAACGACGCGATCATCACCGCGGAGGGCCAGTTGAATGGTCGGCCGGTGATCTGTTGCGCCATGGAATTTGGGTTTATCGGCGGCTCCATGGGCGCGGTGGTCGGGGAAAAAGTGACGCGCGCTATTGAAATGGCCATTCAAACACACCAGCCATTGATCATTGTGTCCTGCTCCGGCGGCGCGCGCATGATGGAAGGAACCATCAGCTTGATGCAACTGGCGAAAGTTGCTGCGGCTCTGGCGCGACTGGATGACGAAAAGCTGCCGTACATTTCTGTGCTGACCGATCCCACGACCGGGGGCGTGACCGCCAGCTTTGCCATGCTGGGCGACCTGAACATCGCCGAGCCGGGCGCGCTGATCGGCTTTGCCGGGCCGCGCGTGATCGAGCAAACTATCCGCCAAAAGCTCCCAGAAGGTTTTCAGCGTTCCGAATTCCTTCTGGAGCATGGCTTCCTGGATGCCGTGGTGCATCGCAAGGACGTGAAGGGCTTCATCGCGAACACTCTCGATCTGCTGATGTCCTGAGATGGATTACGCGAGCGCGGTTCGGTATCTCCTGTCTCTTGGCCGCGAATTGGCCGCACCCACACAGGCGACCGCTGCGAAATTTAATCTCGAAAACATGACTGTCCTGCTCGAGCGTCTTGGCCGGCCCGATCGCGCCTACCCTACGATACACATTGCGGGAACGAACGGAAAAGGTTCGACCGCGGCTCTTATGGAAGCCATTTTGCGCGACGCGGGGTTCCGCACCGGCCTGAACACCTCGCCGCACCTCGAACGCATCAACGAGCGCTTCCGCATCGACGGCGAAGAGATCAGCGACGAACTATTTGCCGCGACCTTCACGCGCGTTCGTTCCGTAATTGAGGAGCTTCTCGCCGAAGGAAGGCTGCGCGCGCATCCTACTTACTTCGAATGTGTCACCGCGCTGGCGTTTGAAGTGTTCGCGCGCGAGCGGGTGGATTTTGGCGTGATCGAAGTGGGGCTGGGGGGCCGGCTGGATGCGACCAACATCATTACCCCGGTGGTGAGCCTAATCACGCGCATTGATTTTGACCACGAGAATTTTCTGGGTCACTCCCTGCGCGAAATTGCCGGCGAGAAGGCAGGTATCCTGAAGCACGGCGTATCGGTGGTAAGCGCTCCGCAAATGCCGGAAGCTCGGGAGGTTCTGCGCGCCCGGGCTGGTGAATTACACTGCCCGCTTGTGGAAACAGCGGAAGCGTTTCGTGTCGGGCAAGAGAGGGTAGAAAACGGTTGCGTTCGCGCTCAGGTGAAAGAGATCGCGACCGGAGCAGAATCATCGCTAAGCCCACAGTTGCCTGGGCGCTTCCAACTCCAAAACGCACTGAATGCGGTGGCCGCCGCGCGCGTGCTGCAGGGCAAGAATTTTCGCATCTCCAACGAGAATATAGAGCGCGGCATAGCCGATGCGCGGTGGCCCGGGCGGCTCGAAAGACTACAATCGCGCCCGGACATCTATCTCGATGGAGCGCATAATCCCGGGGCCGCACGGGAAGTCGCCCACTTTCTCGAAGACGATTTCGCCGGACGCCGTGTCGTTTTGATTTATGGCGCGATGCGAGACAAGGCCGTGGATGAAGTCACCGGCTTGCTCTTTCCTCTCGCCGGCGAAGTGATCTTCACGCAACCAAATAACCCCCGCGCCGTCAGCGCCACGCAACTAGCGGACATGGCTGGGCACCACGCGGCGCACTTCTCCGTGATCGCCAACGCCGAAGTTGCCCTGGACAGAGCGCTCGCCAAAGCAAGCCCCGATGACGTCATTTTCATTACCGGGTCACTCTACCTTGTAGGCCAGTTGCGCTACGCATGGAAGCAGCGGAGAAAAGTCGCATCGGGTGGGAAAACGCCGTAGAATGGGGACTCGTTGCGAGCCTATGCCGGCCACTTGGCCGGCGTTCTGCTTTCTGAGAGATTTGGCTAAGGACGAAATTCGCACATCATGACCAATAGCGCGCAAAACTCTGCCATCGCCGGAAAACCGCTCGTTGGCATCATCATGGGCTCCACTTCGGATTGGGAAACGATGGAGCACGCGGCAAAGACGCTGGAGCAACTTGGCGTGCCCCATGAGACGCGCGTCGTTTCTGCGCACCGCACGCCGGATTTGCTCTTCGAATATGCCTCCACGGCGGAACAGCGCGGTATTGAGGTGATCATCGCGGGCGCTGGTGGTGCGGCACATTTGCCGGGAATGGCGGCTTCGAAGGCGCTTTTACCCGTACTCGGCGTCCCGGTGGAATCCAAAGCTTTGAAAGGACTCGATTCACTTCTCTCGATTGCGCAAATGCCGGGTGGAATTCCCGTTGGCACGTTGGCCATCGGGAAAGCCGGAGCCGTCAACGCCGCGCTGCTCGCTGCAGCAATCCTC
>Ga0181532_10000481_pt1 | contig 41179 bp, 35 predicted proteins | sample PEATcosm2014_Bin_33_FD_119768 | JGI IMG/M metagenome (GOLD analysis project Ga0181532, IMG submission 119768) | Peatland microbial communities from MTU Mesocosm Facility, Houghton, MI, USA - PEATcosm2014_Bin11_30_metaG | ecosystem: Environmental > Terrestrial > Soil > Wetlands > Peat | place...
AATAAGAAGTTGTACGAGCGCTATCATAAGTACGGCTTCGAGATCGTAGGGGTGCATGATTACGAGTTTGATATCACCTCCCACTTCGAAAATATTCGAGCTGCGGTGAAGCGGTTTGAGTTGCCGTACCCGATTTTTGTGGACACGACCTTCCAGCTCTGGCAGGCTTATCACAACCATTCCTGGCCCAGCCTTTTTCTGGTCGACGCCAAAGGGGTGGTGCGCTTTCACAAGGACGGCGAAGGCAGCGACGACGCGCTTGAACACACCGTCCAGAGCCTTCTCCTGGAAGCCAATCCCGGAGTAAAGTTTCCTCCCGACTACTCGATCGCGCCGGAGCCCAACGCTTTCGCCCCATCCTGCGGCCAGCCGACGCCTGAGATGTATGTGGGTGACTCGTCAGGCAGGGGAGTTCTCAGCAATCCCGAGGGCTACCGCGACGGCAAGACGATCCACTACGTGCTGCCGGCCAACATCAATGACGGGCAGGCGGCTGTTTCAGGCCCGTGGGAAGCCGACAAGAACGGCATGACTTATCGCGGCAAAAAGAATAACGGCGAGGAGGGGCCTGATAAGCTCGAGATGCGGTATCACGCGCGTGAACTGTACGCCGTCATGAACGTGTCCCGCGGCCATCCTTCTTCCGTGTATGTTCAACAGGACGGCAAGGATTTGACCGCTGACGATAAAGGCGTGGACGTGAAGCTCGATGCGCAAGGCCATTCCTATGTCGAAGTGCGCGAACCGCGCATGTATTACCTGGTGCAGAACCCCACCTTTGGCGCTCACAGCGTCACCTTGATACCGACCAAATCCGGAGTGACGGTTAACTCATTCACCTTCGGAAACGATTGCCAGACAAAGTTTCCGCATCTGTGATTCACCACTGAGACACAGAGGCGCTGAGAATTCCAGAGCTTCTTCTCTGTGCCTCAGTGCCTCGGTGGTTTAAAACACCATTCGCTTGATTCCTTGACGCAATGCTGGAACATTGAAATTCAGGATCAAACCGGTATGAATTCCGGCCAAACGGAGATAAGTCAGTAACTGGGCTTCGTGAATCGGGAGAATCCGGTCGACGGTTTTCAGTTCCACGACTACTCGGCCTTCCACCACCATGTCCAGGCGGTAGCCGCAATCCAGGTGCATCCCTTTGTAAATCACCGGCAAGGGCTGCTGCCGCGAGAAGGCAATTCCCCCCAGATGCAGTTCGTGGCACAAGCACTCTTCGTAGGCGGATTCAAGCAGCCCCGGCCCCAGGGCACGATGTACCTCAATCGCAGCGCCAATGATCTTCTCTGTTAGCAGGTCGTTTTCAATCATATTCACCACTGAGGCACAGAGGCACTGAGAGCTTCAGAGTTTTTCTCTGTGCCTCAGTGCCTCTGTGGTTCAATCCCCCCAAAAGAAAAGGGGCCAAGACGGCTTGGCCCCTGAGTCTTGCGTAGCAATTTGTTGATAGTCCTAGAACGACACACGCGCGCCGAGTTGGATGATCCGGCGATACCCGTTGCCGATAGATCCGTACTCGCCGCCGATCACGCCGAAGCCGCCAGGGTTCTGGAGATTCAGGCCCGGATCGCCCCACTGCATGTGATTCAGGGCGTTGAACGCCTGCGCGAAGATCTGGACGCCTACACGCTCGGTGATTCGAGTGTCCTTGGTGAGACCGAGGTCCAGGTTCCAGCGCTTCTGGCCGCGCAACGGGCCGTAGTCGTAGCTGCGGCCGTCGATGCCGACGTAGTCATATCGGAAGCTATTGAACACCTGATTGGGGTCCTTGTACAGATTCATGCCAATGCCACCGTTACTTGGGGCTCCGGCGGTTCCCACTCCGGTGGAGCTGTTGCCGAAAACTTGAGGGTGCGGGCTGTTCCCATACTGCGTCACGTTGGTAAGAGGCACCATGCCGGCGCACCACGGGTCGTAGCCGTTCCCCCACTCCTCGCAAGAACCGCTATAGGCCTCGATCGGCAAGCCGCTGGCCCAAGTGAAGATCGGATCAAGCGACCAGCCGCCGATGATCCGGCTCACCAGTCCGTTGGTGCTGGTCCAGCGATGGCCTTTGCCGAAGGGCAGTTCATACGTACTCAGGACGTTGACCACGAGCTTGCGGTCCCACGGGTTCGGACCGTAATCCGTACGAAGGTTCCAGGGATTCTCGACATTGGCCAGGGTGTATTCCTGGTTCAGCGAGAACTGGCCCAAGTCGTGGCCATAGGTTGCGTTACCGTTGAGCGTCAGACCGTGACCGGTGCGCTTGGTCACTGTGGCAACCAGAGCCTGGTAGTTGCCGAAGCCCAGGCTGGTATCGTTGTAGGTCCAACTATCCTGATTCATGAAGGGGATGGTGTTCTGGCCGAAGGTGAACGCACCGGCCGCGTCCAGGTCAGCCCACAGATCCGTAAGGTCATCGACCGAGGTGCGGTTGCTTTCTTTAGAGGCTACGGCTGCGGTGCAGCTCGAGTAGCCGCCGCAGTAGCTGCTGCCCTTCAGCGCTGTTTCGAACCAGGGTTGCACAGGGGGATTTGTGTTGCCCTTCGCGGCCGGCACGGCGATGGCATCCCAAGCTTTGGCGAGTGTCTGCCCGCCTTGCACCATCATCCAGGGAACGTCGTTGATGTCCACGCCCTGGAAGATATGCTTGGCCCAGCGGCCGGTGTAGCCGACCTCAACGATCATATTGCCCTTCAACTGGCGCTGGATGCTGAAGTCGATCTCATCGCTGCTGCCCGGTCGAAATGCGGTATCCATGGTGGCGCCCAGCGATACCGACGGGGCGGTGATTCCCGGCTCGACGGGGGACGGGAGGGTTGGCGCGACGGCTCCCAAGGGGGGGGTGTTACCATCGACGCCGATGCGAAAGATGTTGGCGGGAGTGGTGCCGCCCGCGCCCGTGCACTGGCCGTTAGACATGGCGCCGATGCAGGCAATCGGCTGGAGGAAGCCATCACCCAGCACTGGCGTCGACACCAAGTTGATTCCCAAGCTGCGGTCGTAGAAGCGAGAGTAGCCGCCACGGAACACGGTGGCCTTATTCCCGAATACCTTTTGCAGGATACCGCTGTCAAACGACGGGCTGTAAGCGATCCCAACGCGAGGGCTCAAACCTCCGTAAAAAGGCAGGTAAGGGTACTTATTCTGCCCGGCGATGCTCACGTCCCGTATGGGCGTATAGCCGAATGCCGGATCATAAATCTGGCCGTTGTTCGCAGCATTCAGTTTGTTGGCCAAGTACGATTCTGCGTTCATGGGAGTGTTCTGATTATCGACCATGATGTCTTGCGAGCCGTGGATCTCGTACGGCGGCATCTGGACGCCATAGTTAAGCCCGTAAGTGAGCGTGAGGTTGGGCTTGATGTGCCAGGAATCGTTGAAATATAGACTGTAGGTTGGAACCTGATCGTAAGAGGCGGCAGGTGTCCCAGGAGCATTGGGAGCCAGATTTGCCCCAGTTCGGCTAATCACTGTCGCGGTCTCACCGATCGTGCCCAGCATGTTGGCATAAAGGCCATTCCACGAACCGATATACTGGGAGGGTAGGCAGTTCGTGGCGCTTGTCGAGCCCGAAGGGCAAGGCATCGGCTGAACATCAGCCGTCATGTGGGGATTATCGTCGGCGTTGGTCATCTGAGAAACCAATCCGGTCAGCCCGCTCACGACGTCGTCGTACCGGTCGAAATGCCACCACTGGTGCATGTAGTCGCCGCCGAACTGGAAGTAATGGTTGCCTTTGATCCAGCTCAGGGTGTCGCGGTAATCGAAATTGTGCTCCGCCCAGATGCGGGAGCGCGCATCCTGGGTATCCATGTTGATGGGGGCGAATAGGGTGCCCGTGGATGCTTGCTCGCCGAACTCCATTCCATCCGGAATGCCGGAAATATAGGGTACGGCGCCTGCCCGGTTCCAACGCCAATAGTTCCGGGTGTAGCTGAAGTGCAACTCATTCGTCACGTTGGGGGAGAGGTTTCCCGTCACGCCCGCCACGAAGTAGCGCGGCTTCAGCGGGGTGCTGGCAGCCGGCGAGGGTACGCCCAGTTTGTCGCCCGGTAGCACGCCGCCCCAATCGATTTGGCTGGTCCCCTCATTGTCTTCGTTGAACCAGCGGTAACTGACGAACCCCCGCCACTTCGATCCAAAGTCGTGGTCGAGGCGGCCCACAAAGAAGTTGTCCTTCAGGGGGTACGCGATGTTGGCGACGTAACCGTAATCGTTTCCATTCACGAGGTCGCCGCTATGAAAGTCGTTGGGAAGCGGCATCATCGTGTTCCAGATGTTGGAGACAACCGGGTTGATGCCGATGCCGCGGGGGTCGCACGGCTCCCCGCCGTTGACGCCGCACGCCGCAGAAGTCTTCATGTCGTACTGAACCCGATTGCCCGTCGCGTCCACGAATTGAAGGATTCCGGCGCGCATCTGGGCCGAAGGAACATCGATTTCGACTGGCGACGAACGCGGATAGCGGTTGCCTTCATAGTTGAAGTACAAATAGGTCTTGCCGCCCCACACGTTCGGGGAAATGGGCCCGCCGATCGAGCCGCCGAAACGGTTCGAATGCTGGCTGGACTTCGGAAGGCCGTGGAAGTTGTTGTACCAATCGTTCGAGTTCAGCGCCCCGTCCTGATAGAACTCGTAACCCGAACCGTGCCAGGTACCGGTGCCTCGCTTGGTGGTGACGAGGATTTCAGCGCCGGAGGAGGCGTTGAAGTCGGCGGTCATATTATTGGTATTGACCTTGAATTCCTCGACGCTTTCCATCGGCATGGGAACCACGCCGTGGCCGCCGTTCACGTAGTTGTTGTCGCCCTCGAGGCCGCTCGAGTTGTTTCCACCGTCCAGGTAGATGAGGTTCTGGTCGCTGGTGGCGCCGGCAACCTGGCCTGCCGTAGTATTACCCTCAGCGCCGTGAAAGTTTGGCGCGGTGGTGGGCGTGTAGTAAAGCACACCCGATACGTCGCGGTCGATCGACGGCAACTCAACCAGGCTGGCGCCGGTCACGCTGGTGCTCATCGTGGAGTTCATGGTTTGCAGTTCGGCGCCGGGCGTAGAAGTAACCTCAACAGTCTGCGTTGACGTGCCCACCTCGAGCGTCAAGTTCAGCGTGAGCTGGCCGCCGATGACAAGTTCCTGATTCGCTACCTCCAGCTTTCGGAAGCCCTTCATCGTCACTGTGACGTCGTAGAACCCCGGCTTGACGCTGCTGAAGGTGAACCGGCCTGTTTGGTTACTCGGCTCGACTTGGTAAGATCCGGTGGAGCGGTCGGTAAGTTTTACCTCCGCACCCACAATGACGGCTCCTGACTGGTCAGCCACCGTACCGATAATCGTTCCACTCCCGGTGACTTGTCCGAAAGCCAGAACTGGCGCCAGCGCTGCGACTGCCAGCGCAAACGAAACCACTAGAACGATCCTCACTCTACGCATTAGCCATACCCTCCTTAGCTATACCTCCTGCGATTTGGCCAAGACGAATCCTGGCATGAGGCCGACGTGCCCCCACACGGCCGATACTATGAAAGTTATTTCGATGGGATCTGCAACTGTGCGTGGCATTCCTCCGTCGCACGTAATCTTGCCCTCGTGCGCAACGTAGGCCGCCAGACCGTTGCGTTCGCGACTTACCTAATTTTGGAAAAAAACTCTAAGACTACCCGGGATCGACCGCTCTCTAATGTCCTGGAATCAACTCTGTTCCGTTTGCGACTTCAGGAACCGTTCCCCCCTGGAAGAGGAGGGATCAAGGGATGGACCTTTCGCAACTTCCCGAACCTTGAAAACTGAGCAATCTGCCTTCCAAATCAGAGAAGTTGTCCAACCCTATGATTTAACTAGCTAAAGCTCGTCCGCGCCCGCTTCCGAACTTACCGAATCATACCAAAAAAAGTAGGCATCTACGGAAAACTGGAGCCCGAAAGAAATTCCTATTATCGTTATACGTTTCAGTGCTAGTCGAACATTCAGGACGGATGACTTTGATACCGCCGCTTAACATTATTGTCAAGAAAAAAATCGTGCGGCTGCCCCGGGGTCCCAGGTCTTTAACTCATTGGGTAATAGCCAGTTAAACTACCAGGCCTTACACCGCGCGCCCGGTCAGGAGACACTGTAAGGTTCGCGAAATTCCGCCCGCCTTTTTTCGCATTTTTGCATTTTCCGCTTGACGAGTTCCGGCGTGCGTGATAGCCTATAATAGTGGTCTTGTTGGGGACAGTTTGTCATTGCAGGCGCCGGGGCGCAAGGGAACGCGGCATGGTCCCGGCTATGGGGGAATGTAGAGAACTACAAAAAATGAAAAACAGTGGGAACGAAGCTAAGAAGTACATGAAAACAAAGCACATCACTTTTTAAAATGCTGCAAATTGCGTGCGTTTGGCACGCAAATTGACAGTAACTGACCCAAAAGGAGCGCAAAACACCGCGTTTTGCGAATCCGAAGTCAGCATTCGCCAGCCCTGGCGTGAGGCCCGCAGGTGACAAATAGTCGGCTAGACGGGCCTCCGGCTTCCATCCATACTGCCTACGGCAACAATTGCTCTTCCGCCTCGAGGTGAGCGCGCATTTCACGAATCATGCGGCCGCCGAGGGTCAAGAGCACAGTCGGGTCGTTGGAAAGGCCGTAGGAGACCATCTGCCGCTCGAGTTTATCCAGGTCCACGGCGAAACGCTCGTGGTCGGCGCGAAGGACCGCCAGTTTTGAAGCGCCGTCGGCATCCTGGAGGAGCGTGGGGAACGATTCCGATTCCTCAAGCCGGCAATGTGTGGTCAGGACTGCCTTGAAGTATTCCAGCGACTCGCGCAAGCAGGCGTCCGTCGCTTGGCGCTCGACGGCTGGGGCGGCATTGGCCGAGAGCCGCTGGAGCGCGGCTTCCCAGTCTTGTAGCCTCGCGCGGATCTGAGCGTGCTCGTCGATCCAGCCTTTCGTATCAATCGCGGTTCCCGGGGCAGGCGCCGCAAGCGCGGCAGGACAGGGCGTCTCTTCGGCGAGGTACTGAGCGGCCAGGCCCCGTCGCTCGAGCGTAGCGGCCACTTCCCGGCGCGGCGGATAATCGTGAGTGGAAAATTGGCCAGGAAGATGCCGGCGCAAGTAGGCGCCCGGCAGCGTCTCGCAGTCCACGGTGAAGAGATCGCCGGCTGACACAAGCGAAATGTTCAGGTCGTAACTCTCCCGTGTGTTGAAGAACAGGCGAGAGGTGGGAAAGGCCATATGGTAAGCGCTGACCACGAGGCGGAAGTCATCGTCGGACACGGTGAAGCGATTGGGCTTCTGCGAGGCTAGGACGCCCCGCGCAGGCTTGAGACGCGGGATGCCCAGGGCGTGCGGTTCAATTCCGTAAGTGCGCCGCAAGTAGTTCCCATGCTCGATAACCGCCAAGACGTCGTGGCGGAAATCGTAAAGCCCGAGCAAGACGCCCATGCCAATCCTGGTAATACCTGCGGCGATCACATGGTCCCAAAGGTCCAGTCGCGACTCGAAGGCGCGTTTCGGCGAGCTGCCAGAGTGCCAGCGGTCGAAGTGGGGGCGATGATAGGTTTCTTGCCACTCGACCACCCAATCCAGTCCGGCCCCTCGCAAGCGGACGTAATCCTGATGCTTGTACACAGGGGAGCACAAAGCGACCATGCCGCCGCCAAGGGCATCGAGCTTGCGGCGCGTGGCGGCGACATAGCGGGCCACCCGATCCGGGCCGAATTCCGGGTCGTCGGAGAGCACCAACTCGATTTGGCGGTGCCCCCAGGAAAGAATAAGGTCCAGTTGCTTCTCGAAATCCTCCGGGCTCAGGCGCACCCGCTCGGCGATGGCGTTGCTGTGGCGATAGCCGCAATAGAGGCACTCGTTCTGGCAGAAGCTGGTCAGGTAGACGGGGATGATGAATTCAACTGTCTTCCTCGCCCATTGCATTCGAATCCGGTTTGCTGCCTCCTGAAGTTCGCTTCGACAGGCCTGATCGCGTGCTTCGGCGAAGAGCGAGGCTACATCTTCGGCCTCGAGACCCCTCCCCTGCTCCGCAATGCGAATGATCTCCTGCGGCTGCCGCAGCGGCTCCAAGATTGCCGCCAGGCGTTCGAGGCGGGCTTGCTGACTCACAAAAATCTCGCTGAATCCAGTCACTTTCCCTCGTCCTCCCATCGCTTCTCAGTGAATCATTGTACTCCCGTCGCGGGTGCTGTTGGGAATTGTATTGGTGGCTTCATGTGCGAACTGAGCGCCAAATTGGTGGTGTCTTGCGCCCATCGCGACTCGCCCGTTCCCGCACAAGTCACTTCACTGGACTTTGGATGGTATAATGACTCTCTCCTTTGGAGGTCCTAATGTTATCTGATCCTCTTCCCCATTTATCCCCTGAACAAATCTCCGCCCGCCAACTTGCTGCGCGGGAACTGGCCAAGTACTGCCAGGATTTCGCCCGCTGGCGCAAGACCAAACGCGGCAGGGCAGCCATGGACAATCCCCTTGTGACCCGGCGCGTGGCGGAAGTGGCTCCCGTGAAGAAGCCCGAGCTGCCCTCGCTGGCTACTGCCGCATAGAGTCATTTGAAGAATCAGTCATTGAAAACCAGGGAGACCGACTGAGGTTCAGTCTGGTGGCCTCGCGCGCCCTGCAAACTCCTATTCATGCAGGGCTATTGCGTCAGAACTGCGGAGGTCTGTTCCGGCTCTGCCTGCCGCTTCCTGTGGTACCATGATTCGACTTTCAAAGTAGTCGCTCATGGTCTGTGCATCACTAAGAAACAATGTCAATAGTGACGCGGCACTGACGTCTTGCCGGCCAGGGCAGGCGCGTGCTGCCGGCGCTATGGATTCTCACAGCGGGAGGTGGTTATGCAGCGTCGAGGGTTTGTTGCCCAAGTTCTGGGAAGCGGAGTCGTCTGGCGCGCGAGGGCGGGGGGCATGGCCCGACCGCTCGCCGCGATGGGTATCCCCGCGGAATGGGCGCGCGTGCCGGAGGTAGTGATTGAGCCCCCGCTTACAGGCAAGCCCCACTCCGGCAAGGTCCTGGCCGCCATCCAGCCCCATGCCGATGACATCCCGTTTTTTGCCGCGGGGACTGTGGCCAAACTCGTCGGGGAAGGGTACACAGGGCATCTGATCAGAACCTCCAATGACGAGAAGGCCGGGAGCGGCACGGTGGGGGAGACCATCCTGAATAACGAACGAGACAACGACGCGGTGGCGAAGGCGCTCGGACTCGAGAAGGTGTTTAGTCTCGAATACCGCAATCACGAAATGGATGGCATCGCGCGCGAGGAAATGCGCGAACGCCTGATCTTTCTGATCCGGCTGCTGAAAATCGATACTGTAATTTGTTATGACCCTTGGGGTACCTATGAAGAAAATCCTGACCATTACGTCACCGCCCAGGTGGTGGAGTCGGCGTGCTGGATGGCTGGAATGGAGAAGGATTATCCGGAGCATCTGGCGGCAGGGCTGCAGCCCCACAGTGTGCGAGAAAAGTACTACTTCGCGCGCGGGCCACAATTGGTCAATAGAATCGTGGATATATCGCCCTGGATTGATAAGAAGGTGGAAGCTAACCTCGCCAATAAGACTCAAGGCGCTGCGGGAGACAACGGCGCCAGGCTGCGATCCCGCTTGGCCGCTCAAAAACTGCGCCTTCCCATTCTCGGTGATAACGACGGGGCTGCGAATCGCGAGTATATCAAGCACTTCGTTCTCGATCAGGATTCCGGGTTTCTCCGTGGTGTGCCCTCGGACCGGGAAGTCGGCCGCTCCTTTGGTCTTGAGTGGGCGGAGGCGTTCCACTACATTGGACCCGTCGAGTCGATGCTCGACCACTATATCGCAGAGCACGCCGTGCCTCTCTAATGCTGTTTGGCAAATCTCCGAGATTGGAAGTATTATGCAAAGCGCTCGTAGGACAGCCACTCTTGGCTGCCCGGCAAAGGCACACGCAAGAGTGCCTGTGCTACTTGAGTTAAGGAAGCACGACGAGTGAAAGGGGCAGTCTATGGATAAACCAAGAGTCTCTCGGAGAGATTTTAACAAGACCGCGGCAATGACCGCGGCGAGCTTGGCGTTGTCGGCGGGGCCGGTGGTGCGCAATGTGCTGGGAGCCAACGAGCGTGTCGGCATCGGACTGATCGGAGCCGGGGGAATGGGCCAGGCGGACTTGCGTGATTTCCTGCATACGGGACAGGTCGATTGTGTGGCGATCGCCGATCCCTATCAGCCCCATCTGGATGAGGCGGCGACGATGGCCTCTAGCCAGGTGAAAACTTACAAGGATTTCCGGCGCGTGCTCGAGCACAGAGATATCGACGCGGTGATCGTGGCTACGCCCGACCATTGGCATGCTATTACCATGATCGCGGCTTGCGAGGCCGGGAAGGATGTGTACGAGGAAAAGCCTCTGTCTCACACAATATTCGAAGGGCGCAAGATGGTGGAAGCGGCAAGGAAGCACAATCGCATTGTGCAAGTGGGGACTCAGCAGCGTTCGGGCGAGCACTTTCAGAAGGCTGTGGAACTGGTTCGCAGCGGCAAGATCGGAAAGGTGACGCTGGCGGAGACTTGGATTCACGGCAACCAGTACCCGGAAGGAATCGGCAACCCGCCGGACAGCGATCCTCCCCCCTGGTTCGACTGGGACTGGTGGCTGGGCCCGGCGCCCAAGCGTGCCTACAATCGCAATCGCGGGATTTACAACTTCCGGTGGTTCTGGGATTACTCGGGCGGGATTCTGACGGACTGGGGCACGCACCTCATCGACATCGTGCACTGGGCGATGGGAGTTGAGGCGCCGAAGACGATTGTAGCAACGGGCGGGAAATACGTTCTCGATGATAATCGCGAAACGCCGGATACGCTTGAAGTCGTGTATCAGTATCCCGCGTCGGCCATAAGCGGAAAGGAATTTGTGGTCCGGTTTTCCAACCGTGTCGCCAACGACCGCGGTCCGGACGGCCACTCCTACGGGATTCAGTTTTACGGGACCGATGGGACATTGTTTATTGACCGTGGAGGCTATACCCTGTGGCCTGAAGCGTCGCGACTCGGCCCGGAGCGCTTCAACGCGGAAGGCACGATCAGCGCCGGGGGTTCTCCTCAGCACTATCCACACGTGCTTAATTTCCTGGACTGCCTTAAGTCCCGGCAGAAGCCGAATTCGGATGTGGAAACCACACACCGCTCAACGAGCGCTGGCCTGCTGGGGGGAATTGCCTACAAGCTGGGCCGCAAGCTCAGCTGGGATAAAGAGCAAGAACAATTTCCGGGTGATGCGGAAGCTAACAAATTGTTGACGAAGGAATATCGGAAGCCTTGGGTGGTCGCATGACGACAAGATCGGATGCCTTCGCAAGGCTTGGTTTTACTGGAGTGAGGCAGTCTTCACTAACCTCTGCCCAATCTCCTTTGGAAAGGGTGGGCGAAGGGGACAACAGTTTCAAAAATGCCAAAAAAGGTCTTGACAAGATTTCGCTGGTCATAGTACCCTGAATGCGAAATCGAAAAGATTGGAAAAACCACGATGGGTTAGGGAGGCGACGAGCAACCCGGCCCACAAAAAAGGAGAACCAATAATGTTGAGCAGGAATTGCATCGCGCGTTTTTCGCTGTACCTGATCCTGGGATTGGTCGCTGTGGCACCGGTGTTTGCGGGATCGGCGGTCGTTGGGTCGGTGGCAGGCACCATCAACGCAACAGTGGGCGGCCAGACTCTTCTTCCTAACACAACTCTCTTCAGCGGTGACAGCCTCCAGGTGAAAGATGGCGTGGCCGTGGTCGCCCTGGGAAATGCGAGCCGCATGGTATTCGGCCGTGACACCGTGGCCTCGTTCCTGCGGGATTCCGATGTGGTAACAGTACTGCTGGGGCAGGGCAACGTTTCTGTCTTCCACGATGTGTCCGGGGCTCCGGTTCGAATGAAGATCGGGGACGTCTCCGTGGTTCCAGTTTCCGGTTTCAAAACTCTGGGTGAAGTAGCCATGCTGAATGGCACGGTCCTCGTCACCGCGAAGGATGGTGCGTTGAGCGTCACCGAAGGCAACGGCAAAGTGGTCAACGTTGCGAAGGGCAAAACGCTGACGGTGACTCCGCAGATGAAGGCGCCGCAAGGCGGTGGATCAGCGGGGCGTTGCTGCGGTGGTGGCAGCGGAGGCGTTTGGCCCATCGTGGCTACAGCCGCCGCAGGCGCTGCAGCGGTGTTGGCAGGCGTTGCGGTTTCCCGCTCAGGGGACGCAAAAACCGATGCGAGTTCTGCGGCTTCGGCAGCGGCAGCGGCAGCAGCCGCAGCAGCGGCAGCGGCATCAGCGGCATCAGCGGCTGACTCAGACGCAGCGGCAGCGGCAGCAACGGCGAACGCGACAGGTTGCGCCTTGAACACACTTGCGAACGAGTTGGGCGAGCCGAGTCCCTATACGCCGCCCGCAGGCGAGAGCTGCTCGTAGTAGCTGCGCAGAAGTCCAGGAAGATTACAGACCGATATCGTTGGCAAGCAGGGCGGATCTGGCACAGCGGCCACTTCCGCCCTTGCCTGTCTTCAGGGTGGCCCCTCCTCAATTCAATACGAACCTGACCTAGTTTTTCCGCGAGGCTTCCAGTTGCGCTGCGGGAACGGAAACACGCTGGATGTGTAGCTTGCCGTCGACCCAAAGATCGATGTGGGTGACGTCGGTGGTAACGAGCAGGTGCCGCAAACCGCTCTCCCCTGAGCTATCCGGTGTTGCACCGACTCCCAGGTCTTCCACGGTCATAAGGCTGGGCAGTGCTTCCTGCGGAACAAAAACACGAAGAGTTTGCTTCCCGCCGCCCATCGCCTGCAGGCGAGCCGCCATCAACTGGAAATGATGAATTACGTTGTCGTCCAGTACTACCACGTCAGGCGTGAGGTCGAAGTCCCGATCATCTTCTTTGCCGTTGATGGTGTGGTAGCGAACTTTGGCAGGTGTGGCGCGAAAGTCAACCTCCAGCCGCGAGGACTGCGGGCCGTGTAGTCTCCAGGTATAAGTGAGCGGGTGGAGTTGGGAGTCCGCGACCAGGTCAGGGAAGCTTTGTACGCTCACTGTTTTGCCGTTCTTCTCCAAGTTGAGGCGAATTTCGCCGCGCGCCTCGATCCTGCCGGGCGAGGAATGAATCCTGAAGGCCTCGCTGCCGATGGGGCGTCCCGCGACGGAGATTACAAAGACACCTTCATCCTCCACGTTGACTGGAGCCGGGTTGACCGCCGTCTCTTGCGGCCAGCCTCCCAGGTTGCCGGCAAACATCGCGGCCAGAAGTTGCGACAGCAGAATCATTGAAATACGGTAGGCTAGTAAGGCGGCACCGCGGGTTCTTTTCAATCGACTACCCTCTGCTCCTCCCCATCAAGGCGAAGAAGCGGCTTAATCCGTTCCGCTTAGAAGCTCCCCAGGCGTAGAATTTGCTCGGTGACTTCCTGTGCGCTCCGTCCTTCCGTGTAGACTCTGAAGTCCGCCAGACGATAGTACGGAAGCCGGAGATCGAGCAGACGCTGCAAAGACTCGGGATCGCGGAACAGCGGGCGGGTCACCATGCCGGAGCACCTCTCGAGCAGGATCTCCATTGGGCAATCTAGCCAGATGGTGGTTCCGCCCGTATCGCGAAGCAGTTCGACGTTGGCCTCGTTCGCGAACGTCCCGCCCCCCAGCGCGATCACGGCGGGCTCGCTTTTCAACACCTCGGTCAAGGCAGCGCGTTCCAGTTGGCGAAAGAAGGCCTCGCCTGATCTTTCAAATATCTGCCGAATGCTCACGCCTTGTCCGGCTTCGATGACCGTGTCGAGGTCGATGAAAGGCCAGTCCAGTTTCTTGGAAAGGAGTTCTCCGACAGTTGATTTGCCACTGCCCATGAATCCGAGCAGATAAACCTGTTTGCGCCGGCGGCGGATCATTGTTCGAGGGAATTATAACAGAGTCGAAAGTCGAGAGTCGAAAGTCGAGTGCCAGGGTCGAGAAATGAACGAAGGGAAGTTAAGCATTTGAGAGGTCAGTGAGTCGAAGGGACAAAGCGTCAAGGTATAAGGAATCGAAAAGTTGAATAATCGAGAAACAAGTGATTCCTGGCTTTTGACTTTCGACTCTTGACTTTCGACTCCCTTCCGCTATCGTTGCCGAATCCGGATCGTTCCGCTGAAGGACTTCAAACTTACCGTCGCTTTGCCGGTCAGGTGCGTGCCAAAGAGGCTGTTGGCGGAGGACAGCGGGGTAGCGGGTTGGTGCCGGATGGTGATGGGCATTTGGTTCTCCAGCTTGCCCCGATCTGTTTTGGCATTGAGTTCGAAAGACGCCGAGGGCGGGCAAATGATATCCATATCGCCGCTGTACTCGGAAAGTGAGTAGTCGCCGCCATCCGGGAAATCTCCCTCAAAGAGAATTCTCCCGGAGGTTGTGGTGGCGCGGAGCTTGGAAGTTGCCGGAGAAACGAAATGCAGGTCTCCTGTGATTGAGTACGCCTCCACGCGTCCCGCGGCGCGGATCACGTCGATATTGCCCCCGATCGAGCGCACGAAGAGGTGGCCGGTGAAATCGGAGACAACAATGACTCCCCCCACGGTCTCCACGGTTGCATCGTCGCCTTGGAGCTTTTCAATCTTCACGCTTCCTTGTGTATCGCGGATTTCAAGATCGGTTCCCATGGGGACGTCCAAGCTGTAGTCGGCCGTCTGGTCTTTTCCGGATACCAAGGGATCCAAGATGTGCGTGGAGAAGTGAACTTTGTCGGCGGGTCCGCTGGGTGGGATGACCTCGCTATCCACTTCCACACGGGGTGACATGACCGAGCACACAATGTGCACCTGCTGCTTGTCCCACCCTCTGACAAGTATCAGCCCACGCGCATTCGAGATCGTAACGCGAGGAGTGGGCGCCGCTTCGAAGGTCTTCTCCACCCGGTTGCCTTCGGCAGCAACTAACAGGCCAGGAAGTGCCAGCGAGCAGAGAAATATTCCCACGCCGTAAGGGAAAGCCGTTGTTTTTGTTGTTTTTTGTTGATGACGTTCAGCCACTGTCAAGTCCTCCCTGGCTGGCCTAGCGGCCTTCATCAATATCCAATGCTGAAGATAATACCTCAGCTTTTTGGGAATACGCTGCAAACAAATATTCATGAGCCAGCGAATTGCCCGGCTCACGTTGCAACGAATCGTTGCATTCCCGGATTGAAACATCAAGCGAACTCAAGCTATTCTCGTAGGTCGCCTTGACGTCGGGAGCGAGAGATCCCTCCCGCGCTTTGAAGGCTTCCTCCAACTCGCGGACCACCTGTTCCAGGCTGGTCCCGCCGCTTACAAAAGCCATGGATCGGACGGCGACTGGCTGGCCCCCCGAAGCGGCTAGGGAAGCGGAGGCTTCCGATTGCGGATAGTTGCGGGGCGCCGTCATCCAGCAACCGAGAACCAGCATGCAGGCAAAAGCCGCGACGGGAACCGGGCGGCGAAGTAAATCCAGCTGCCAAATCCAACTCCACACGCCTTCCTTTTCGGCGAACGTTCCCTCCGCAGACAGTTGAGCCCGCACATTTGCCCATACCGCGGGAGACGGTTCCTCCAGCGGAAGTTCGCCGGCTGCTGTCCGCAACGCCTGCAAATCCTCTGACACAACCTTGCAGAATACGCACTCGCGAACGTGAGCCAGCACAAAGGGCCTGGCTTCGCCTTCCATGTAGGCTTCCAGTTCCAGTTCACAGCGATCGCACTCTGCGGTCCTATGGCGTCGAGTATCATCCATCTCGGTATTACCTTTCGGTCGGGGCCTGGTCGGAGGTTACAGGCTCGTCCGGAGTCATCAGCCCCTCGTTCTGGCGCAACCAGTCGCGCAGCTTCATTCGCGCTTTGTGAAGCTGAGACTTGGAATTACCGACAGAACACTTCATGATTTCGGCAATTTCGTTGTGCTCGTAACCCTCGACATCGTGTAAGACAAACACCGTCCGATATCCTGGTGGAAGTTCGGCGATGGCTCGCGTCAGGCTGATGCGGTCCACAGACCCCATCAACCTCCGGTCATAGTCGCCGTAATCGCGCTTGACGGGCTCGTCCTGACTGGAGTCAACCTCGTCCAGCGAAACTTGTTGCAGTCCCTTCTTTCTCAAGTGCATCAGCACGACGTTGACAGCCAGCCGATGCAGCCAGGTGGAAAAAGCGGACTCACCGCGAAAGGTTGAAATTTTGCGAAAAAGCTGAAGGAAAGCTTCTTGTGCTAAGTCTTCCGCTTCCGCAGTATTTCCAGTCATTCTCAAGCACAGCGAGTAAACTCGCCGCTTGTGCATCTCGAAGAGCGCGGCGAACGCTTCCTCTTCTCCGCGCTGCGCGCGCGCAACCAGCTGAGTCTCGGAAGCGGCTTTGGGAGCCGCCGTCTTCTGTTGGCTCAAGGAATATCACTTCCATCCGCATCCAGACTCGAATGGTGAGATGCGGTGGCCCATACGAGAGTTGTCTTCATGCCTGCCCGAATAACGTTGGCCCGGTTCGGTATCATCGGCGCCTCTGCCGATGCCCGAGGCCCACGGGCGGACGCGCCGGTGCTCGCTCAGCGCGGGGCAATCCGCAGAACGGCCTTGCCGACGCCAAGATTGCCAGCCGTGTCAAAGGCTCGAAGCGATACAACGTGTTCGCCGGCGTCCAGCTTGGAGAGCTTCACTGTAAAGGTCTCCTTGCGAGAATCGACGATGCCATCGTCAGACAGAATGTTCTGCCACTCCTTCCCGTCCAGCGAGGTCTCGGCGCTGCGAAGGGGCGAAGTGCTATCCTCGACCTCGAACGCGACTTCTGCCTCGCCATCATTGACATTCTGTCGGAGGACTCGGACTTCCGGCGGCGTATTGTCGACCCAAAATGGGGCGCTCAGCAGCTCCGACTTTCGTGCCAATTCGGGCGGGTTGGACTCTTCATCTGATGCAACCAGCTTGGCGATGTATTTCCCATCCGGCAGGGAACCGGGCTCTATGGTGTAATTCGTCGGGTGCAGTTTGTCTTTCAGGAGGTGCCATTCCTGTTCATCCGTCGCCTTGACGTAAAGCGAGTACAAGAGTTGGTCGTTGTTTGGGTCGTCGGCCTGCCAAGTCAGCGTCACCGGCACCTTACCTGAAGAACCTGTCCCGGGCGCCCCCCCGAAGCCGCCAGACGGAGCGCCGACGGACATAGCCGCTGCGGCGGATAATCCCGACGAGCCACTCCCGGCCGGACTGGTGCGTTCCCCCGCCGTGCTCACATTCAGAGACCGGATTTGAGGGGGTAGATTCTGGTTCAAGTAGGACACTGTGACGTCATTCACCGTGGGGCTGCCGGCGCCGGAGGCATGGAAGACCGCCTTCCACTGAATGTAACGGGCAGGAGGGCTACTGACCGGGCTGCCATTGGATCCGTGGTATAGGCCTGCCCAGTCACTCCAGGTCTGGTCGGGCCGCTCGGAGTTGCCGGATCGCGTGAAAAACTCGAGGGTCGTCCCAGCAGGCGTTTCACCTCGCCAAGCGAGTACACCCCAGTGAGAGATGAGCTTCGTGTCCTTGACGGGAGACTCGTAGCTGCCTTCTGCGGACACTCCCTGTTCAATCCTCAGCAGTTGGGCGATATTGCTGGTGGCCGCGTAAAGGTCAGATCCCTCAGTCATCAGGCGCGTCGCAAGGGACTCATGTGTTTCGGTGACAAGGTTCAGCCTTTCTGCGTTACGGCCGGGAACCATGTCGAAGATGCGTCCATTGGAGTCCGTGGAAAAGAGGACGTGGTTTCCTCGCACTGCCAGGCCGAAAACGCTCTCGCTATTCGAACTCCAGATCGTCTCGGTGGTTGAGTCAGGAAGTATCTCGATCAAAGAGCCGCGACCCTGCGGGAGCTGAAAATTGGGCAGGGCAGTTACTACAGGAGCTTGCCGGTTGAAGCTAGGCGGGGTTGCTCCCTCATTGGGTGGAGTTTGCGCCGCAGATCCACCGCTAAGATGAACTTGGTCGGAGGCCATCACCGTGACCGTGGTGACGCCGCCGGGAATCGGGCCGGTAGGAGGTGGTACAAAGAGTTCGGGAGAACCTTTACCTCCCGCGCCGCCCAAGGCTGCGGCATAGATACGCCCACTCGAGTCGGTCGCCAAGTCATGAATTTCAGGCAGGTTGGCCTCATACAAAACGAAGCCCTTCCCTTTCGGAGTTATGCGGTAGATCAGTCCGTTCGGGACGCTTCCGGCAAGCAGGTCTCCGTCCCGTTCGAAGGCGAGGCACATGACGTGGGTCTGTTTGCTGTCGAAGAAAAGGGTGCCCTTTCCCGTCGAGTCAACCTGGAAGATCTGGCCCTTGTCGCCGGTGGCGACGTACAGCCTGCCTGCCTGGTCCAGGGCCAGGGCCCAGATGTACTTGGTGTGCGGATCGTAGAATACTTTGGACTGACCGTCAGGCGTGATCCGATACACCTTGCCCTCCGGCGAGCTTCCCACATACAGCGATCCATCGGGGCCGGCAGCCAAAGCGAAAATGTCGGGCTCGCGGGCTGAAAACAGAAGGTTGGAGTGCAGCGCGCTATCGACGCGAAAGACCTTTCCTTGATGGCCCGTGCCGATGTAGACGTTGCCTTTCTGGTCGTGAGCCAGGGAGAGGGCGAGCGCCTCCTCGGGATTGAAGACTACTCGTGCCCCGGGAGCGAGGTGTAGCTCCCCCTCCGTATCCAGTGAGACATTGGACAGCGTCCCCTGAAGGAATTCCTCGAAGGAGCCAACCTGCCAAAACACAGTTTCCGTACCCGCGCCGGGCAGGGAAAAAAGCAACGGAATGAACAGGAACAGGAGCTTCTTATTTGGTTTCATGCCTTGCCTTTCGTGATTTCCCTCAGGGTCCTGGGCAGGCCGGCGAGCGCGCCGCCACTGCTCTATTTCTCTGATCAGGCCTGCTAGAGGCCTGGTCCCACGACCTTCAGAAGGAGCGTCTTTTGGCCATGGATCATGAACGAGGACGCCGCTCCCTCATAGTCTCCGACCACCGAAGTGCCGTTGAGGTTGACGCTGGAGGCCGCCGCTGGGTCTGACATGAAGGTTTGTATCAAGGAAGGGGGAGGAGAGGGGTATTCATCCCCTTCCAGGACAAACGAACGTTGCGGGGCCATGAGCAGCGCGTAGAGCCGGTTGTTGCGTCTCATGCGATTCAGAGCCTTGACCAATTGGGCGATGTCGCGCGCCGAGCTTCCGGGTTGAGTGAGCCGGAATTGCAACATGTTGATAGACGCGCCGCCCCCCACCGCAAGCAGCAACCCTCGGTCACTGACGCTCTCCGGTATATCGACAGGAATCTTCTGGGTTACCGCTTGCCCACCGGGCATCCGCAGGAGACCAAAGACCTCGATGTGATCACCCGGTTTAACCTCTGACCGCGAGCTCCAAACCTGCTCGAGCGTGGCAACACTCCGCTCGTTTCGCGACCTCACCGAGAGGTCGACGCCCTCGACGCGCATGTCAGGAAAGCCGCTGCCCAGCAGGAAGTTCAGGGGCGTGGCCACCAGGTTGCCCGCTAGCGCACTAATCCCCATCTCGCCCGACAGGACGTCCTGTATCTTCACCGGATCTGCCCCCGCAAGGCGGATCTTTCCTTCAATATCCAGCGTGGCGGCGCCTACGGTTCTTTCCGTGTTGCCGAGGGTTGAAACAAAACCCAGGTTTACCAGCAAGGGCGATAGGAACGGTTCCTGAATAACCTCGAATTTATAATTCTCCTGGGTATTCAAGGTGCTTTGGATTCTTACACTGACCGGGATCATGGGAGGGGTTTTCTCCCCCACCACGCCGTAGACGGCGTCAAAACGATCCTGCCGAATCGTTCCCATTACGGCGTCGCCAGTCGCATCCAGTTTGAAGGACGACGCGAGGCTCGGTACGGTGACTAGAACGTGAGCTGGCGCAAAAGGAATTTGAATTGGACCTACCGCAAGCAAACGATGCCCGCACGCGTAAAGGTTGTTTCCCTGCCGGTAGGTGACCGTGCAGTCCGCACTCAAGTTGAGATCGCCCCGCACGAGCAGCATGCTGATCATCGAACCGGGGTTCAGCTCCGAATCGACCGGGGTCGAACTCTGTCCGCCCGCGAGCGCGCCGCCCATCATCGGCTCAAAGCCCATCTGCCGGAACAGCGCCATGTACGGTTCCACGGCCGCGGCGGCAAAGCCGCCAAACCGCAGTGGTATCTGCGCGTTAGGGTATGAGATCCCCACTTCGGTCACCGGGAAGTAGGGTCGAAGAGTTTCAGGCCCGAAATCCTGTTCAGGAATCAAGCGCGCGCTCTCGCGAAGGTCGTTGGTGGCCCCCGCCAGGCGAAAGTTGAGGGGAAGCGTCGCGTGGGTTGATGTTTGTTCCTTCTCCTCCGGGACGACTTGCACCATTTGCTGGATGGGCGTGATACCCGCCAGGGGCTCTTTCGAAAATGGAAATGAAATAGCCACTGCGCCGACCAGCTTGCCATCAATGTAAACCGGGCTGCCGCTCATTCCGGCAATGACCCCGGTTGTCGCCAGCGGGCCGCCCGAAAGACGTGCCAGGATGAGGTCGCGCTTCGGCGCCAGGACGTTTTTCAATACGCCCAGAATCTCTACTTGGAATTCTACAATCTGCTCACCCTGAAAAATCGTGCGGCCGACCCCCTTCAGCCCAGGCTTGATATCCTTCAGGGGGAAGAGTTCCATGTTGCTCTGGCACCAAGCGAGCGGAACCAGTGCTAAAACGAGTGAGAATGCAACGAAAGTCTTTCGTAATGACATAGTCTTTGATACCAGTTCCCAATTACGCGGGCATGTTTTCAGTCTATGGGTAAAGCGCAGGCTCGTCAAGCAAAGTGGCCCGGGCATTCCTTCGTTCTGCGGCCGTAGGGGCGGTTTGCGAACCGCCCTTACTAGCCGACACATTGTCCTAGTCAGGCCTCGGCTTTCCGCTCGAACCTTAGATTCGTTTTGCACAAAATACGCTGTCTGTACTCCATTTTGTGTCCAATTCGTGCTAATATGCGCGCAAAACACGCAGAATTTGATACACTAAAAACAGTGACTTCCTTTGTTTTCAAGTAGTTCTTAGCTTCGTTCCCACGATTTTCCATTTCCTGTGGCTGACTGCTTCTCGCGCTTGCGAGGGGCATGTCGACTTGTTTCAGGATTCGGCAATTCCCAGCGCTCGGCTAGACATTATGTCGCAAGAATGACCACAATTATAGGCTATCATGGCGCCAGGAAACTGTCAAGTGGAAAATGTGTCTTTGGGATGATGATTGTAAACCTTCCCACTTCAATTCCGTCTTGATGGAATGAGGAGCAAAGATGGGGCAGAATGGCCAGGCGGCTATGATGATTCCGGTTCAAGAAAGGGTTGGCCTCGGCGTGTTCGCACTGGACGACTTCACGCCCCTTGTCCAGGCACACCAGCAACGCATCTATCGAGTACTTCTGGGCATGGTTCGCGACCCCGACGCGGCACAGACTCTGACGCAGGAGTGCTTTCTGAAGGCGTACCAGAAGCGCGCTAGTTTCAGGGGCGAAGCGAATGTGGGGGTATGGCTGCTGAAGATCGCGGTGAACCTGGCCCGCGACCACCGGCGCAGCCGTCTGAGGCAATTTTGGGACCGGTTGAGGTCATCATCCGCGGAAGTCTCGGAGCTCGGGCAGGGCTTGGCGGACCCTCAGGCTTCCCCGGAGCGCGTCATTCTGGGGCGCGAAGAGGTGGCCGGCGTCTGGGCGGCCGTTCGGACGCTTTCCGCGCAACAGCGGGCGGTCTTTGTGCTGCGCTTTGTGGAAGAGATGAGCCTGGAAGAAATCGCGGAGGCAACTTCCTTGAAGCTGGGGACTGTGAAGACACATCTGTTCCGAGCCGTCCATGCGGTTCGGCAGCAGTGCAAGAGTAGGGAACGTGTGGTGAAGAGAGGTAAATCCGGTGAACAACCATCTCAATGAGGATCAGATTGCCGAGTGGGTGCTTGGCGCGAGTGATGAACACGTCCTTCGCCATCTGGAAACCTGTGCTGCGTGCGCTCGCGAGGCGGAAGAGTTGCGGAGCGGATTGGCCGGTTTTCGGGACGCCGTGCATGCGACCGCCCGGCGCGATCCGAGTTTCTGGAAGAACCAGCAACTCGCTGTGCGCGAACGCCTCTCGACCCAAGATTGGTATCCGCTGCACTGGGGGTGGGTCGTGGCCATGGTGGCGGTTCTGATTACCGCCATACTTCTGACTCGCACTCCCAACGTCCCGAAGAGCTACCCCAGCGAGGACGCGGACAACGCTTTGCTCCAGGCGGTTCAAGGAGACCTCAACCGCGACGTGCCACAGGCGCTAGCCCCCGCCGTGCTGATCGCCGAGGAACGAAGTGAAATTCTGAGCAAAAGGAGATTAACGAGATGAAAACAACTGTCGCAAGCGTGGCATTGGCAACCCTGTTTTGCGGATTCGCCGTTGCGCAGGAAATGCCTCCCCCGGCTGAGGGGATGCCGGCAGGCCCCCCCAAGGCGGTCCAGCTTGGCCCCGGGCCAAACCGCCCTGTTATTCGGATGGACCATCTCGCTCGTATTCGGATGGACCATCTCGGAAAGTGGTGGAAAGACTCCGACCTGATGAAGAGAATCGGCGTTAGCGACGATCAGGTTACGAAGATCGAGAAGATCTTCCAGGATCATCGCCTGCAGCTCATCGATCTGCACGCCGACTTGGAGAAACAGGAAGCGATCCTGGAGCCTCTGGTGGAGGCCGACCAGCCGGTGGAGTCGCAAGTGGCTGCCCAGATCGATAAGGTCGCCCAGGCCCGCGCCAACCTGGAAAAGTCGGATGCGATGATGTTGCTGTCGATCCGCCGCGTCCTCACCGTGGATCAGTGGAAGAAGCTCCGAGACATGCCAGGGGTCAATACGTTCCATTACGAACCCGAGATAAGGGCGAATACTCTAGGGCCCTCCGCTGCTCCCATGCCTCCTGCCATGCCCCCGCCGCGTGAGTAGGCCCTTCGGGGCTGAAAGCGTAGCGCCGACCTTCAGGTCGGCAGATGTTGGCCGGAACGACCTCACTTTCGGACGTGGGGTCTTTTGGCTTGAATCGCTATTGAAATTCAGACTCTCTGCGTACTCTTCCCTAACCTCTGCCCTTCTCTTGGGTGGCGCGTACGGCGCGACGCGTTTTGGCGCGATGTAGGCGCCCATTATCGAGGAAGATTGCTCCGGAAGAGCGGAAGAAGCTGTCTTCCCGCGTGAGTTGCGCTAGAATAGGGCTTAGGGAGAGCGAAGCCATGACTGGAATCCAGTTCGTCACAGACGACAAGGGGCGCAAGACGGCAGTGCTTATTGACCTCAAGAAACACGCGCGTCTCTGGGAGGATCTCTGGGATGGGCTCGTGTCCGAGTCACGCCGCAAGGAAAAGAGCATCCCTTACCAGGAATACCGGGCTAACCGTGTGAAACATGGCCATTCCCGAGGCTAAGTATTCGCTGCAAATCACGGCCTCCGCGCAGAAAGAACTCGATTTGATCGATGATCCTCTATTTGAGCGAATCGACCGGAAGATTCTGGCGCTCGCCGATGATCCCAGGCCGGCGGGATCGAAAAAGCTGAAAGGGTTCAGGGACTCCTGGCGCATTCGCGTTGGCGACTGGCGTGTCGTATACGTTCTGGATGACGCTGCCAAACTCGTCACCGTAACCCGCGTTGCGCATCGCAGAGAAGTCTACGACCGTTGACGCCCTCACCGGGTTAAAGTGAATGTACTCGACCTTTCCGTTGTAGCAAGTAGCGCGGCCCCCCGCGCTTGCGGTCCGCGCCGCCTGCTACCTGGAGTGGCCCGTGCACCGTTCCAGATTGAGGATCCATGGGAGGACGAACATGACTGACGATCTACTCAAGGCTGTCGAAAAAAGGAGCCCCGAAGAAAACGAAACGCGGTATAAGTACTTTAAACAGAAGCGCGGGCTTCCGACGCCCGAAAGCTTGAGTGGCGAAAACCCTCCGGTATTGAGTTTGGAGGAGATGGAAGAATGGGAAATCTTGAAGGAAAAACTGGGGCCACATTGACCCTCGCAGACCTTTCCGAGCGGCTGGCTCAGCAGCTTGATGCCTTGCCGGAAAACGATGCGGTGAGAGATGTGTTCGACTATCTCGCAGGCGCAGTTTTTTCCCTACAGAATTGTGCGGCTTTGCCGTTTCTGAATCGAAAATCTAAACAGTTCGCAATTTCAAAGAAGACGCTCTCTCAGTACCTGTCTGAAATGCCGGAAGGCAAGTCGCCAAATCGGTACTGGGTATGCGGGTACTACGTCAACTCGGCCATGGTGAGAATCGCAGCCTGCTACGACCGTATCCCCAAAATGATCTCGAAGAAGAAAAACGGAAAGGCGCATGAACTGATGCAATCCATTTGGGCCGATCCGTCCCGCTATGCGAACTGGAAGGCCGTTTACGAAGAGGTCAACAAGCTCAAGCACGAGGCCGCGGGTCTTGCCTCTGGGCGAGGAGTATCAAGGGACGAGGTAATGAGTGCGCTAAACGAAATCGTGCTACTACTGGCCGAGAAGAAGGAAGATATCGTAAGGACCTATAACACCTGACAGGCCCGTCGTCTGCCCGTCCTGCCACGGCCCCGTTCCACTCGCGCCCCTGCCCCGCACGCATTCGTCACGTCAAAACTGCACCACAACTGGGCGATGGGAGGGTGCAATCTCGAACCGTCCTGTCTCCTGTCCCGACCTTGTGTTGACTTCTTACAAAGCAAGCAACCCTCTTCCCCTGGTACGCCGAGGGAGCGAGCCCACGGTGATGATGAAATATCGATCCGAACGAAATAAACGCCGCCACTTCAACACGGCGCTATACTACAGCGCTCTGGACTCGATTGCGACCGAAAGGACGCGGAATGCAAAACCGGCGGTCCAAGCTGCCTGCTTATGACAACATCAATAACCTGTGCGTTGTGGGGGAAAGGCGTTGTGGACCTATCTGTTAGATTTTGCCCACAATGTGGTCACCCGCTTTTTGTTGACTTATCCAGAAACGATTTGACTCCGGACATGTTCCTTGACGTACTAACCTCTGTCTACAGCCTAATTACCACTCAGCACCGGCAACGTGACATTTACTTTCATCCGGTTAGCTGTCGATTAATAGAAAAAAGGCATGAATTAGAGCACGGTGAGGAGTTTCAGTCGTTAATGGTGGGTGGTTTCGGTACCACAGGCTTTCCCGGTTTCCTGGAAGCCATAGGCATGCGCATTTCAGCACGCTATTCAAACTGGGTGACTGGATATGCAGTAAGAACATCCGAGGAATTGATCGCCAAAACAAAATCACTACCTCTTGCTTGGAAAGCGATTCAAGAAGGGATCGCGTTAGTGAGGACTCAGCACAAGGATGAATACATCATTAGGCATATCGCTTTGAACATGTCCGACGCCGCAGAGCAGGAAAGAATCTTGTTTATCTTATATCTTCAAGACGACAACAAGCATATGAGTTACTTCCTAGATGAGACGATGCTCGCGAAGAATTTCGACATTGTCCTGCGGACAAATATGGAAGCAACTTTCCAAAGGTATCGAGATTCCTTTTCAATTACGCAAGGTCGAATAACTGTAGGAAAAGATGAAATCGCTGAAGAGGCGTTGAACGACATGGTGTTCGGGTATTGCGTAAGACTGAGTGAGTCATTGTTCCCGATTGGTAGTGAAGCGCCGTCCGAGACACCTTTACAAGAACACCTCGTCGGCGTCGAGCCGAGAACCCAATCTTCAGATGAGAGCTTGAGCAGAGAGGAGTTGCTGAGGCGAATTGAAGAACTGGAGAAGGCTATCGCCCAAGAGACCGCTGATGCACTTCCGCCGGACGGGAAAACGTAGGGGAAAGCGCTCAGGAAGGTGTGAAACAATCGGCGACTGAGAGGTAGCGGCGGGTTTACCCCGCCATATCTCCAGCGTTGCCAGAACCACGATGGGGGGATAAACCCGCCGCTGCGATTTTTTCACAGCTCCAACGGCCTGGGTCCATGAACTAGCCCTCCTCTCGCGGCAAGCCCTGAAGGGGCGTAACAGCCATGCGCATGTCTGCCGACTGGATGGATCCTGGCCTTGTTTCGCCCCTTCAGGGCTTACGGACGCCAGCGACGCGGTATCTCCACCCAGGCCGTTGGCCTGGGCTGTGATAGGCCGCCCCTTCGGGGCTGAAAGCGTGGCACAGACCTTCCGGTCGACAGGTGCTGGCCGGAACAAGCTTCGGAAAAAGCCTCGCGTCCTCATTCTCGTTTCCCCCCGCGTTTTGGTTGCTCCTCGGTTATAATGGGCGGCTCTGATTCGTATCCACGCATCTGTGAAAGATCTGCATCGAGGCGCTCCATGAAGCTTCGAACGACCTGCTTGCTGATTTTCGGCCTCTTGCTTTCCTCATCTCTGCTCGGCCAGGCCGCCGGGCAACCACAGAGTCCGCAACTCGAGCCCGTCACACCCCATGTGAGTATCTATCACGAAGCGACCAATGTGGCAGTGATCCAGCGCAACGGCAAAAGCCTGCTGATTGGGTCAGGTGATGGCACAGTTCTGGAGGCGGCAAAGAAGTTGGGAATCGGTTCCATTGAATATGTGCTCTACACCGACCATCATCGCGACCAGTCGGCCGGCGCGGCCCTGCTGAAGAAGGCAGGCGTGAAGGTTGCCGTGCCTGCCGCCGAGGCAGAATTCTTCCAGCACGCCACGGCAATCTGGGACGGCGCGGACACCATTCTTTACGACCGGATGGATTTCCGCCCCGACCTGTTTATCCTCCGCACCTCGGTTGTGCCCGACCGCGAATTGCAAGGGGGGGAGGCGTTTCATTGGGAGGGCCTCGACTTTCAGGTCGTTCCAACCCCCGGCCCAACCGACGGGAGCGTTTCCTACCTTGTGGATGTTGATGGCAAGAAGCTCGCATTCACCGGCGACTTGATTTTCGGCCCGGGACAGCTTTGGAACTTCTACATGTTGCAGAAGCGTTTCCCAGGGATGCGAGGTGATTACTGGGGATTCGGTGGGGCCGCGCCGGATTTACTCAATAGCCTGGATACGGTCCTTTCCCATGCACCTGACATGCTGGTTCCGGCGCATGGCGTGGTCATCCGCGACCCTGCCGGCGCAGTTTCGAAGTTGAGGCAGAACCTGCACGCGGCGATGGCCAATTACATGACGCTGGCTGCCTGGCGTCTCTATTTCTCCGGAGATTTCCACGACGTTCCCGAGAACATCACTTTACCGGACAACTCGCATCCCCCCGCAGACCTGGCCGTGCCGATGCTGCCTCCTCTGCCTTTGCCCAAGGCGCCTGCGTGGTTCCACTACGCGGCCTCCACATCGTGGTACATCCAGGCCGACGATGGAACAATCTTCCTGCTCGATTGCGGGTTCAAGTCACCGGTGCTCGAATCCCTCGCCCGGCTGAAGAGAGAAGGGACCATCAAGGGGATCGACGGCATCTGGATCACCCACTATCACGATGACCACGATCAATCGATCAATGAAGTGCGGCGTAAATACGGTGCGAAATTCTACGTGCAGAAGGAACTCCAGGATGTCCTCGAGAATCCCTATGCCTACTCCATGCCCGCGTTGACGCCCGAGTGTATTCGCGTGGATCATGCCCTGGCGGAAGGCGAAGTCATCAACTGGAAAGGCTACAAGATGACAGGTTACTATTTCCCTGGGCAGACGATCTACCATGACGGGCTGCTCATTGAGCGCGACGGCACTCGCCTTTTCATGACCGGCGACTCATTTGCCGACTTCGGCATCGACGACTATTGCAGCTACAACCGCAATTTCCTTGGGAAAGACGAGCCGGGCTATGAGCAATGCTTCCGGCTGCTTCTGAAGTTGAAGCCCGACTTGCTGGTGGCGTCGCACTGGGGCCCCCAACCTTATTCGGACGAGTACATACAGCGCGGGCTTAAATTGCTCGAGGAACGCCGGGAGCTCTTTTCCAAGTTGTTTCCCTGGGACGACCCGAATTTCGGCCTGGATCCTTCCTGGGTTCGCGCTTACCCGTACCGGCAGTTCGTCCTACCGGGCCAAATGGTGACCATCGAGGCAAGGATCTATAACCATGGCGCCGTTCCGCGCCAAGCGACCGCGGAACTGCGCGCCCCTTCAGGATGGAGAATCCGGGAAGCCGGTCACCTTACGATACCGCCGCACGCCGAGGGGAAGATTCGACTCACGGCGGTTGCACCCACGAACCCGCTGAGCCGCCGCGAGGTTCTGGGACTCGCGGTTCATTTTGGGGACCGTAACCTTGGGGAAATTGCGGAAGCTTTAGTGGATTACCTGGAGTAACCGGAAAACTGTCATGCTGAGCGAAGCGAAGCATCCCCGCAGTTATTCGTAGGCAAATGCAACTGCAGTGATCCTTCGCTGCGCTCAGGATGACAACCCGATGACTTTTGGACGTTAGAGACCTCTGATTCAGCCATTGGAAAGGACGGGACAGGCCATGGGATATGCACTCGTGATGCTCGCGGGGATTCTGCAAGGCGCTTTCATGCTGCCCATGAAGCCCCTGAGGAAATGGGTGTGGGAGAACACCTGGTTTGTCTATTGCACGGCAGGTTACCTGGTCTTTCCCTGGCTCTTTGTGCTCTTGACCATCCCCCATCCTCTAACCGTACTGGCCACTACCTCCCTGCGCTCTCTGCTCTTGGTTGAAGTGTTTGGGCTCGGATGGGGCGTCGGATCTCTCACCTTTGGCCTGGGTGTGTCGCGGTTAGGTATGGCGCTGGGATTTACGATCATCATCGGCCTGGCGGCAACTGCCGGAGCGCTGATTCCCATGGTCGTGCTCTCTCCTGAGAAGTTGACCCAGCCGCAAGGCTTGATGACGCTCTGCTCCCTGGCGTTGGTTCTGATCGGTCTGGCTCTCGGCGCCTGGGGAGGAAAGCTCCGGGCGCCGTCGAAAAAGGCGACCGAAGGCTTGGGTGCATCGGGTCTTGAGGTCCACGGCTCATTTGGCGTCGGCCTGGCAATCTGCATCGCCTCAGGTCTGCTCTCTGCCTCCGCGAACCTTGGCTTCACCTTTGGCGCGGAATACCAGCGCAGAGCCATCGAGCAGGGCGCGGCGCCCACAATGGCCGGCAACGCTCTCTGGGCCCCGCTGACTTTGCCGCTCTTTTTTTGCAGCGCCGGCTACTGCGTTTGGTTGATGAAGAAGAACCGGACCGGCAAGTTGCTCGTCCTGGAGGGAACGCGCCACTATTGGCCTCTGGCGACTCTAATGGGATTCATGTGGATCGCCGGCTTCGTCGTTTACGCGCCCGGCGCGCGGCTCCTGGGGTCTCTGGGGACCTCGGTGGGCTGGGCGGTGATGATGTCGACCATGGTTATTACCGCGAACGTCCTGGGATTCATAACCGGAGAATGGAAGGGCGCGAGCCGCAAGGCGTTCGGCTTTGCGGTCGCAGGTGTGTCAATGCTGATCCTGGCCATCTGTGTGGTGGGCTACGCGAACCATTTGTGAAGGGCGGCTAAGGTTGCGGCGTGCCAGCCTCCAAACTCTGCTGCAAGAACCCGAGCACCTTGGGGATTGCGTCCAGCGAGGATTGCGCGTCGCCCTCGACGTTCCCGCCCAAGTTCTGCTCTCGTCCCGAGGTCGGGTTCACGACCCTGCCGTGCCATGTCGGCACAATCTCCGGCCGGCCCGCCCGATGTCCTGCATGGGCGTATTTCAGATGTTCGACGGGATACGCGAAATGGGACTGTTTCAGCCGGGCCGCCACCTCGCCAGCCATCATCGATGACGGCCATACCCCGTCGTCTTCTCCTGAGATCAACAATACCGGCCCATGCGTGTGCTCGACGGCAATCGCAGCGCTCGTCATGGCCATGAGGTTATTCAGAAAGCGCGGAAACACAAACGAAAGCGGTTGTCCCCTCCAAGTCCAGGCATACGGGACATGGGTATTGCCGCAGCAGGCCGCGATGCGCGCACTGGCCGGCACATAAGCGACCACCGCACGGAGCTGCGGGTACATTGACCCCAGTTGCAACGCCAGTTCGCCGCCGCGCGAAGTTCCCATCACCGCGATGCGGTTCGGGGCAATCTCGGGCCGTTGCATCATCCAGGCGAGCGCGTTGCCGAAATACTCCAGCGGGATTCCCTCCAGGAGAGGCGGCAGGTCCTCGTACCGAAAGTACGCCAGCGCCAGCGCCGCATATCCGCGCGAGGCCAACCAGGCGGCTTTGCCCAGAGGGGCTCCTCCTTCGGACCCTCCCAATTCCAGTACACCCGGATGCGGCCCACTCGTGCCGGGCAGAAAAAGGACGCCGTGAAGTTGCCCGTCGAGCTTTATGCGCTGCACTCCGTCAGCGATCCTCTTCTGCTCGAGCTGTGCCTCCGCCACTTCCTGGCCGTTGCTGGCCAATCGGAATTCAATGACCTGGACCTCCCAGTTGCGCGGAGGCCGATAGGCGGCCACATGCTTCTCCGCCGGCTTCATGGACCATACGAGACCCATCGCGGACACGTTACGATACGAGCCGCTCACCGGGGCCTGGAGCGAGGTATCGACCACACCTTGCCCGTCCGCGACAAACTCCGCCTTGGAAGCCCAAGCATGGGATTCGCCATCCACGAGTTCCGCCTTAATCGAAACGCGCTGGTTGGGCTGCAACCCCGTGGCGCGGACGGCCGGCGATTCGTCCACCAATGCCTTATTGGGATTGACCTCCAGGGTTTGAGCGAAGGCCGCAACGACACCGCTTGTCCCGAGGAATGCGACCAGAACAAGTTCTTGAAGCATGGACCTCCAATCCAGAGACACGGAGCGGTCGAGCCGTCGCTGGATCTCAGCCTTCACTTTTGTCCTCCTGCTCCAACACCAGCAGCCGTGCTTCGTGGTCAAGCACAATGGCGCGGATGTAGCGACCCAGGGTGCGAATCTCATTTTCTGTCTTGGCTTGCATTTGAGCAATCAATTCGACCGAACGGGTCAGGTTTGCAAGCTGTTCCTCAATGGTCATGGTCGTTTCCTCATTTAGAATAGCCGTATTTGTGTTCTGCGTTGTCCGATCGTCAATCGACAAGCGTGACCGTGCCGGCATCGCCATCTACGCTGATGCGCTGCCCGCTGTGGAGACGTTCGGTTGCCACGCCCGTCCCCAGGACGGCGGGGATGTGGTACTCGCGCGCCACAATCGAGCTGTGGCTGAGCGGGCCGCCCACATCGGTGACCACGCCGGAGGCAAGCGCGAAGAGCGCCGTCCAGGCAGGGGTGGTGATCTTAGCGACCAGGATATCCCCCGGCTGCATCTCGTGGAACTCGTCGGGTCCGTGAATCACTCGGGCGATGCCGCTCACGCGGCCGGGGCTCGCACCAATCCCAGTGATAGTTTTTCCGGCCTTCTGGCCGGTGCGGGCCGGCATCCAGCGAGTGAAGTCGACGCCCAGAAACCGGGTGCGATCCTTGATGGGGAGAGCCACGGGCGGGGTCACGCTGAGCTCGATCTCGCGCGTGGCCCGCCGCTCGGCCACCGCGCCCGAGTAGTTCCCGACTTCCCGGCGCGCGTCGAGAGCGGCTGCTGCCGCTTGCGCTTCATCCAACTGCAAGCAGAACACATCATCGGGCTGCGCGATTGCGCCCGCCGCCACCATGCGCCGTCCGAGTTCACGCACCATGCGGCGCAGCATGGGCCAGCCCAGCCCGACATCCGCGAGAGCGTCCTCACGCAGCGGTGCGTAGCGCTGCGCGGTGCTCACCAGCGACCGGAGTATTCGCAATCGCAGGCCCTTCAGGCGAGCGAGTGTATCTTCTGTGGCTTGCTGCCGCGCCCGCGCCGCCGCTTCCTGCCTCTCGTAAGGACTGCGCGCCTGCCCCGAGAGAAAGTACTTGAGGGTCTCGAGCAGGGGCCCGGGGTCATCCGCGGGGACGGTCGAGGCAAAATCCAGATCGTAAATGGTGTGGCCGAAGCGCTCGAGGTGCTGCGCGAGCCGGGCGGCCAACTCCCGCCAATCTCTTGCATCCGTAATGGGCGCGGAAGTGGAAGCGACCGCCTGCGCAATCTCTTTAGTCGAGGCACGCTCGAGATAGGCGGCAAGCTCCGGCTGCGTACGCGCCCAGGAAGCCAGATCGTAGAGCGATTTCTCCGCCTGGATGGGTGCGCTGTCGAAACCGAGCAGGAAGGTCAACGCTGCCGGGTCGTCCTTCCGCTTAAAGAGTCGGTTGTAAACGGTCGTGAAGGCAAGCTCACTCATCATCGCGACCGGCAGAATTCCGGTCTGGATGGTGACGTAATGGCTTGCTGCCGCCTTCACAATCTCGCTCGCGCCGGCCAGAAGATCGGTTGATGGAGTTGCGGCCAGGTCTCGCCCCGCCCACTCGCCGATGACGTTGGCGTAATGCGGCCGCGCGTCATCTGCCCAACGCGTTCGCCCCGAGCGCAACATCCGTACCAACTTGGGGGGTATCCGCAGCAGGGTGACGAGCATCCGCGCCGATTGCCAGGCGCTTAACCCGAACTCAATGTAGGCGTAATCGTTGATGGTGATCAGGCGGAATATACTTGCCAGCCGGCGCTCGAACCCCAACCACCGCATCAGACCCGCCAGCGTTTCGTTCCACGGGGGCAGAGCGAGCGTGGCGAAGAGAGGTGAAAGCGGATTGGGCAGCAGTTCGATGACGCTGCTGCGCGCGTACTGGGCCCCGGCGCGCGGCAGCTTCCATTCGAGCATGGCGCGCGGCTGCGGCAGGGCGGTGATGGGGCGGGCTTGAAGAATGAAGATGCTGTGGCCGCAAATCGCCCATTCGATGTCCATCGGCTGTCCGTAAAGCTGCTCGATCTGGCGGCCGAGGCGCACCAATTCAGAGGCTTGTTCCGGTTGTAAGGCAGCCTGCCGGCGCCGTTCTGCGGGCACGGGCTCTTCGCGGGTGCCTCCCGGCACGCGCACCGTCATCACTTCTTTCACGGCGATCTCTTGCGATGCAACCTCGCCCGTCTGCTTCGCGATGATGATTGTGTCGGGCGTAACTTGACCGCCCACGATCGCCTCACCCAGCCCCCATGCCGCGTTGATCATCATCTGGTCGCGCGCCCCGGTGAGCGGATTGGCTGTGAAAAGGATGCCGGCCATTTCCGCCGGAACCAATTGCTGCACCACGACCGCGATGCTGACGTTTTCCGGAGGAATGCCGTGCTGCGCGCGGTAGCTGAGGGCGCGCGCCGTCCACAGCGAACCCCAGCAACGCTTGACGGCAGCCAGCACTTCCGCGCCGCCGCGTTCATTAAGATAGGTTTCCATTTGACCGGCGAAGGACATCTCCGGCAAGTCTTCTGCGGTGGCTGAGGAGCGCACCGCAACCGGCGGATCGTCTCCTCCCAGTTCGTTGTAGGATTGCTCGATCTGCGCGGCGAGGTCCTCGGGTATGGTGCTTTTCTCAAAGAGGGCCAGGATTTGTGCCGAAGCGCGCTCGAATGCTGTTGGTTCGTCGGAGCCGGTTTGTGCTGCGACGGACAGAATCTCCTCGTTGAGACCATTAGCGTCCACAAAGCGGCTATAGGCGTTGGTCGTGATATGAAAGCCCGGCGGCACGGGCAGGCCGGCCGCCGCCATGCGCGCCAGTGACGCGCCCTTACCGCCCACCAGTTCCAGTGTCGCCTCGGAGTTGTACAGTTTGAGAATGAGCGGAATGGTTTGAATTGAACTCATTTCGTTATACCTCCGCCTGCACGGCTGAGCGCAGTCTAGCACAGTTTTCACGCCTCGCGTCGTGTGCGTTGTCGTCAGCGATGTTATACTTTTCGCGTGAACTTCTGGCGCAATCTGCGATACGCGCTGAGGGTGCTGGGTAAGAATCCCGGCTTCCTGTGTGTGGCGGTGTTGTCGCTGGCGCTGGGAATCGGCGCCAACACCGCCATCTTCTCACTCCTCGATGCGCTGCTCTTACGCGACCTCCCAGTCCGGCACCCAGAGAGCCTTGTTGAGCTTTCGGTGGTCCGCCGAGGCAGCAAAATCATGTTCTCGTTTCCGATGTTTCGCGAGATTGAGCGCGGGCAAAAGGTTTTTTCGGGTTTGATTGGCTGGAGTTTCGGCGCGGCGACTAATGTCGAGATCAATGGCGTGCTCTCGCAGGCGGAGGTGCGCTCGGTCACCGGGAACTATTACTCCGAGTTAGGCGCGACACCCCTCCCGGGACGACTGCTGGCGCCGGAAGATGTGAGCCTTGCAGGGACCGGGACCTCGCCGGTGGCGGTGGTTAGCTATGACTATTGGCAACGTCGCCTCGGTGGGGCTTCGGACGTTGTGGGAAAACAGATAGCGATCGACGGGCAGCCGTTCACCGTCATCGGCGTGTCGAAAAGGTGGTTTACCGGAATGACCACCGGTGAGGCGCCGGACATTACGACTCCGATGAAGCCTAACGACAATCGGGCGATGCTGTGGGTGTTTATTACCGGCCGGCTCAAGGACGGCGTCACCGTCGCGCCGGCGCGAGCCCAACTGCAATCGTTCTGGCCGGAGGTGCTGCGTAGGACAGCTTCGACCGACACACCCGGCCTGCGCCGCCAACTCTTCTTTTCAATGGGCTTGGATGTCTCCCCCGCCGCGACGGGCATTAACGCTTCATTACGGAGCCATTTCACTCGGCCGCTCTACGTGCTGATGGGTATTGTGGGGTTAATCCTGCTAGTCGCCTGCGTGAATCTGGCGAGCCTGATGTTGGCGCGCGCCGCCGCACGCAGCCATGAAATGAGCGTGCGCGTGGCGCTGGGTGCGAATCGCTGGACGCTCGCCCGCCAAGCATTGACGGAGAGCCTGGCGCTTTCCGCTTTCGGTGCGATGCTGGGGATTGCCTTTGCCTACTGGGGGAGTCGCCTACTCGTCACGTTTCTGACAGAGGGGTACCTCACACCGGTCGTCCTCGATCTCCGGCCTGACTGGCGCGTGCTCTCAGTGACTGCGGTCCTGGCCCTTGTGACTGGAATCCTTTTCGGCCTGGCGCCAGCATGGCGGGCGTCGCGCGAAGATCCCGCATCGGTGATTCAGCAGACTACGCGCAGCCTGGCAGGTGGCACAGGGAAGCTGGGCAAGGCGCTCATCGTTGCGCAGGTGGCCCTCTCGCTTGTCGTCCTGCTAGGGGCGGGGTTATTGGTGCGAAGCTTCCGGAAGTTGTGCGCCATCGATCCGGGCCTGGAGCAAGGCGTGCTCGAGTTGAACCTCGTTCCCAGGCCGGACGGTTACCAAAACCTGGATATGATAGGCTACCGCCGGCAGCTTCTGAGTCGAGTCTCGATCCGGCCCGGCATCCTTTCAGCGGCGTTCGCAGATGTTTCGCTTCCTGCGCAGGAAGGGTGGGGCGACACGGTTTCCACCACGGCTGGAGCAACCAGCCCGGACGCCGGAGTGAAGGCCACTGAGGCGACAGTTTCCCCAGGTTTCTTCTCGACCCTCGGAATAAGCCTGATTCGCGGCCGTAATTTTGAAGATATCGACGACGAGCATCATCCGCACGTTGCCATCATCAGCAGCACTCTCGCGGCGCGGCTTTTCCCCGCGGGCAATGTCCTCGGCCAGCGCATTCGCTTCGGCTTCATGCCTCAATACCAGAATCTTGAAGTCATCGGTATCGCCGGTGATTCACGGCTCTTCGATCTCCACGACGCGGCGCCGCCGGTGGTTTACGTTCCCGCATTTCAATATTCCGACTCACTACAGTTCGGGCATCTGTTCTTGCGAACGCGCGGCACTCCCGAGGCGTTGGCTAAATCGGTCGCGTCGGAAATTCAGTCCCTCGGGTATGAATATCCATTGGGCACGAAATCCATTCCGCAGGAGGTCAGCCAGGCCCTTGTCGAGGAGCGGGTTATTGCCATGCTGTCGAGTTTCTTCGGAGCGTTGGCGCTCCTGCTGGCTTCGATCGGTTTGTACGGGCTGATGACCTACGCCGTTACCCGGCGTACGCGCGAAATCGGGATTCGCATGACGCTGGGCGCAAGGCCGGCCACGGTTCTTGGCGGCGTCCTGCGAGAAGTGCTGGCGCTGGTTCTGACGGGATTAGCGCTGGGCGTTCCGTGCGCGCTGGCCGCCAGCCGCCTCCTGGCCAGCATGCTTTTCGGGCTCTCGCCGCACGACTTGCCCACTCTCGCCGGCGCCGCGCTGCTGCTCGTCGTGGTGGCCCTGGTCGCCGGCTACCTGCCGGCGCGCCGGGCTTCGCACATCGATCCGATGGTCGCGGTTCGAATGCAGTGATTGTGTACTGGCGCCCCCGCCAAGCTGGAGAGAGAGGCTGAAAATCGGTGATCGCCGTGGTATTCTGAGGGGAGGGGAGATCCCGATGGCGACCAAGCCGCTGATGAAGTGCGAGGAGTATATCGCGCTCGAAGAAACCCAGGGCGTGAGGTACGAATTAAGCGAGGGGGAGCTGATCGTGACACCTTCCGCGAGCTTTTTTCAAAACAAGATCGGGTATTACCTGGCGGCCACGATGGGTGCTTTTGCTGAAAGCCAAGGGCTCGGCGACGTGATAGGCGAAACGGACATCAAGCTCATCGGCGATACTGTTCGCAGGCCCGACGTGGCCTTTATTCGTGCCGGCCGACTGCGTGGCATCGATCTGGACCGAGTGCCGCTGCCGGTTGTCCCGGACCTCGTGATCGAAATTGTTTCGAGGAGCGATCGCGCCGACGACCTGATTTTCAAAGTGTCGCAATGCCTCTCCGCGGGTGCAAAGGCCGTCTGGCTTTTCTATCCCAACACTAAGCAGGCATACCGCTACGTTGCCGATAGGCTCGAACCCGAAGTCCGCAGCGCCGCTGCCGGGCACAAATTCGAAGAACCTGATCTGTTGCCCGGATTGACACTTCCCCTTGCGCAGATTTTCCCCGCCTCCGAAACGCCGCGTTAAGCGTAATACGCTTGTAACAATGGGCGTGTACGATGTTGGTGTTGTCATTGCCCACGAGCACTAAATCAAAACGACAGATTCGCGACGCGAAGGAGATCTGGACATGTACAAACGACGGCAAGCTTGCGCTGCGGCCATAGCCACGGCTGCGCTTTTCAGTTTGTTGCTCCTCCCTGGATGCGGCTCAAAGACCAGTAGCGGCGCCACTTCGGGAGCGGAGCCCACGGCCGTGCTGGGTGCCGCCGGCAGCACCTTCATTGCCCCGCTGATGGCGAAGTGGGTTGGCGCATACCAGCAGAGCCACCCCGCGGTGCAGATCAACTATCGGGCTATTGGCAGCGGCGGCGGCATTGAGGAGTTGAAGCACGGGTACCTTAGTTTCGGGGCGAGCGACGCGCCGTTAAATGACGATCAACTCAAGGGAATGTCCAGCGTGGTGCAGATTCCCGTTAGTGCAGGGCCTGTCTGTGTGGTTTACAATCTGCCCCATCTGAGCGCCCCACTCCGGCTCAGCGCCAAGACCCTGAGCGGCATTTATCTCGGGAACATCTACACCTGGCAGGATGCCGCGATTGCAAAGGACAACCCGGGGGTCAGCTTGCCGAAGGGAGCGATTATTGTCGTGCATCGTTCCGACGGCAGCGGCACGACCAATATCTTCACTTCGTATCTCTCCAAGGTCAGCCAGGATTGGTCATTGAAATCGGGCCACGGCCTGTCCGTAACGTGGCCGACTGGCTTGGGCGCCGATGGCAGCAAGGGTGTGCTGGCGATTGTCAAACAGACGCCGGGAACAATCGGATATCTGGAGCTGAACTACGCCAAGGAGAACGGTGTTCCGTTCGCGTCGATCGAGAACGAGGCTGGCCACCTCGTCCAACCCAGCCCGGAAAGCGCTGCTGCCGCGATCTCCAGCTTCAACGATGCACTGGCAAAAGACGTACGCACGCCGATTGTCGACCCTCCCGCGTCCGCTGCCGATGCTTATCCGATCACAGGATTGAGCTTTATTCTGATTCCGAAAGACCGCTCGGATTCGGGCCAGCAGGAGGCTGTGAAGGAGTTTGTTGCCTTCGCCATCACGACCGGCCAGGATTTGGCGGAAGAACTCGCCTACGCCAAGTTGCCGGATCCCGTTCAGAAACAAGGGCAAGCGCTACTGGGCCAGTTGACGGCCAACGGCCAGCCGCTGAAATAGAGGCAAGTCCAGAGCAAGGGCTGCGCAGCCTCGGACGGCCACGCTCCGCGGTGCGGCCCTCTCGTCGTGCGTGACAAATTCAAAACGCTGCCGGACGGGGCCGGCGAGTGTAAATTGGGTCCTTACGAGGACAACAACTGGTCGATACGGGTCAAGCGAAGCAGTTCAAGAACGCGGGATGTCATATTAACAAATTCCAATATGCAGAGGCCCTGTTTGACTGCCGTGACCTTCAGTGCAACAAAGGCTCCCAGGCCGGAGCTGTCTACAAAGTGGACATCGCTAAGGTCGATCACGATGCGGCCACCCTGCGCGATGAGAGACTTAACAGCCGTTTTCAGTTCACCTGCATTCTCCGCCGTCACTCGGCCATGGCACTTGACCGTCGTGACTCTATTCCCTGCCTGATCATCGGGTGACTTTTCAACTTCAAAGTGGAAAGACGGCGTCTCTGCCATAGTGTCGTAATCTCCTTTGAGGGCGCTAAACTCACCGCCCTATCGAGATATGCTGCGGAACGCCCAGAAGAGCGAAGCGGACAAGATAATGGAAGCAGGCAGAGTCAGAACCCACGCCATGGCGAGATTCCGAACCGTGCTCCATTGAAGTCCGGTATGGTTGGCGGCCATGGTCCCCGCGACGCCGGATGAAAGGACGTGGGTGGTGCTGACCGGCAGGCCGAACCAGTCTGCGGCGCCGATGGTGAACATGGCGGTTACTTCCGCCGCGGCGCCCTGCCCGTAGGTCAAGTGGTCCTTACCGATTTTCTCGCCCACGGTCACTACGATGCGCTTCCAGCCGATCATGGTGCCCAGTCCGAGCGCCAGGGCGACGGCCACCTTTACCCAGAGAGGGATGAACTTCGTTGCGGAATCGATATAGGATTTGTAGTTCTTAACAATAGCTGCATCCGCCGGCGTAAACTTCGGCACGCCGGTCTTCTGCATGTAGCGCAGCGCTTCGCTGACCACGTACATGTCGTTTCGGAAGTTCCGCACGCGATCCTGGGGCACGGCCTTAAGCTCTTTGTACATCACCATCTCGGTCCCCATCGAGCTGATCATATCGCGCATGGCCAGCATGGTGTTCGGGGTGAAGTTGCGGGTGCGAATGTACTCCGTCACATCCTCGCGCGGGTCACCCACGACAGCGTCGGAGGTCACGTAGCGGTTGAGTGCTCCCGCCGTTTGTTCTGACGCCGCCGCGAAGTTTTGGGTCTGTTTTGCCGTCACTGCATGATTCAGCGCGTAGGCCGTCGGGACGGTCCCGATGAGGATCAGCATGATCAGTCCCATGCCCTTCTGACCGTCGTTCGAGCCGTGGGCGAAGCTGACACCCGTGCAAGTCAGCACCAGCAAGGCTCGAATCCAGAACGGAGGCGGCTCGGAGCCCTTCGGTGCTTCATAAAGACGCTTGTCGGGAATCACCGCCTTGCACAACACCAGCAGCAAGTATGCGAAGACAAACCCCACAATTGGGGATATCAGCAGAGATTTTCCCACGCCCGCCGCTTGTGCCCAGTCGACTCCGCTGGTTCCCGTCTTCAGTGACATCAATTGGTTGGCAATGCCCACACCGATGACGGAGCCGATCATGGTGTGAGAGCTCGAGGCGGGCAACCCGAACAACCAGGTTCCAATATTCCAAATGATGGCGGCGATGAGCAACGCAAAGACCATTGCAAACCCGGCGCTGCTCCCCACTTTCAGGATGAGTTCGACCGGCAGCAGTGACACAATTGTGAAAGCCACGGCGCCACTCGAGACGAGCACGCCAAGGAAGTTCCATGCGCCCGACCAGACCACAGCGATGTGCGGTTCCATCGAATGCGTATAAATGACGGTGGCGACGGCGTTGGCGGTGTCGTGGAAGCCATTGACGAACTCAAAGCCCAGTGCAACCAGCAGCGCGATGCCCAGCAGCACGAAAGGCATCACACTGGTGGCATGAATCTTTGCGAGGTCGGAAACCAGGGTTATGCCCGCGTAGGCGAACCCGATTACCAGAGCCACTCCAAAAACCGCCATTCCGATCTTGGCGGATTTTCCCGCTCCGCCAGCCAGTTTTGCATCTAATACCGACGCATTCGTCGCCATAAACTGTTTTCCCTCGGTTGGTAAGTATTGTCCGGATGAGGTTATTCTAGAGAAGGTGTGTTACACCAATGTGAACGGCAGATTAAGGTTGAAGCCAGACGGCGCTCTTCGCTGGGGTTAATGAAAAGTCGGGTGCTTGATCGAGAGCGAGAGTCCGAACTTAATGAAATCAGCCTACGCACTTCATTCCCGCGCACGCGGGAAATGGCCGGCGGACCCCCGCTTGCGCGGGGGGCACGGCCGGTGGACTGCCTTGAATTGGGTGGGCCGGAGTCCCGTGGATACCGTCCAGGAACTCCGATCTCTATCTTTGGTTCAGTGCCTCGTGCACTTTATTTGTCTCCGTGATGCTCGACGTGCAGTTTGGCCGCCTCGGCTGCGTGATGGGCGGCGTGATGCGAATGTCCGTGTGCCAAGTGTGCGTGATGAGCGGCCGCTTCGTGGTCGCCACCTGCATAGTGTTCTGCGGCCTTGCGATGATGCTCTGCCGCGTGGTCGTGGTGCTCGGCTGCTTTGGTGTGATGCTCGGCTGCTTCAGTTGACATGTTCCCCCCAATTGTTAAGGAATTGACGTACGGGCTGGATTCTAAGACCGGCGTGTTACAGCGGCGCAAACCCGAGGTGAATTTTCGAGCAGAATGGGCTCTCGACACCACCACTTGGAGGAAACTTGCGGTGACAGCGCCTGTTCCAGAATGAACATGTTTAGTGTACACTCCTAGCGTCCGGACATTCCCGAACGCGCATTCCCACGGAGGGAGGGACAAGCTATGGAACGTCTCCCAGAGCTACTTCGACCTGCTCATTTGATGATCTTCTTCTACTTTTTCTTGTTCGGCTTTGCCGTGAACATTGTTGTGATTTTCCTGCTGTACTCGGATTTCGAGAGGGTTCCTCGCAACTTCCGGAAGCTCGAACCCGGCCTGGTTTGGCTGCTGCTGGTCCCTTGCTTCAATCTGGTTTGGAACTTCTTTGTCATCCCCAGGCTCGCCGACTCATTCAAGGCGTATTTCGATTCGATCGGAGACACCTCGGTGGGGAACTGCGGGCGGGACTTGGGGTTTGGGTATGCCATCGTTAC
>Ga0181532_10000483_pt1 | contig 41128 bp, 35 predicted proteins | sample PEATcosm2014_Bin_33_FD_119768 | JGI IMG/M metagenome (GOLD analysis project Ga0181532, IMG submission 119768) | Peatland microbial communities from MTU Mesocosm Facility, Houghton, MI, USA - PEATcosm2014_Bin11_30_metaG | ecosystem: Environmental > Terrestrial > Soil > Wetlands > Peat | place...
ATGAGCAACGAGAGGTTCACGACCGGTGCCGCAGGAAACCTCACATTGAACAGCTTCACCCGTGCCGGATACAGCTTTGCCTATTGGAGCACCGCCGCCAACGGCTCCGGTACCGGCTACACAAACGGCCAGTCGATCACGATCGATGCGAGTACCACCCTTTATGCCCAGTGGAAGCCGAACATCGAGACCGTCACCTTCGATGCCAACGGTGGCAGTGGATCGATGAGCAACGAGAGGTTCACGACCGGTGCCGCAGGAAACCTCACATTGAACAGCTTCACCCGTGCCGGATACAGCTTTGCCTATTGGAGCACCGCCGCCAACGGCTCCGGCACCAACTACACAAACGGCCAGTCGATCACGATCGATGCGAGTACCACCCTTTATGCCCAGTGGAAGCCGAACAGGAAGTAATTTGCGTCGACCAATTCCTCGATCCGAGGTTCGTAGACCTCACAGGCTAAGGGTCCGGACCTTCCGGGGGAATTGACGACCGAACACGGAGCTGCCATGTCATCGAGATCGTCCGAAATGGACGGCCCACAAAGAACTCGGTGCACGATGCGTCGGTCCGCCTTTATGACACCGGAAGGTGGACTTCTGCTTGCCACCTCCCGGTGAGACGTGCACAACAAAGCGCCGCTCCGGCCCGAAGGATCCATTCGAGGACCGATGCGTTGGGCGCATCGAAAGGCACGCACAGGACGAGACCCCGACGCGGGTGGTCCTGTTCGATGCGCCAAGCCACGGGGATTGGAACGCCGAGTGACTGCAGATCCGGAGCTGCTCGCTGGCCACGCGGATGCATAATCCCGAGCTTCGGCGCGTCAAGCCTGCGACGATCCTGGGCTGCCGGGATCCACGTGCACATCACGTTGCCCGGGGCCCCGAAGCCGAATAGCGCCGCGAGCCCCGTGGGGCTCTGCGGTCTCTCCTCATCCTCGACGATCCCCGGAAGGAAGTTGATCCAACCACTTTGGGCTTCGACGAGCTGGCCCATGTACTCGAGGGCCTTCGCTGGCTCGCCTGAGACGAACTCGAACCGCTCGATGCGTCGGACCTTCCTAGCCACGCGAGCAGCATCGCAGGTCCGAAGGAGCAAGGGGCGCAGGTGCGGCGCCGAACCCGCACACCCCCAACACCGCACACGCCTCAGTCACAATGAGCCAACTCGTCCGAGGAGCTCACTCGAGCTCTTCCTCCGGCAGTAGCGCCCTTGCCGGGTTTGGTTGGTCACGCTAGAGTAACCGTTACTCATGAGTAACCAATCTGTCATGGAGGAGGTCTTCGACGCCCTTGGCGAGCCGGCGCGGCGCCGCATCCTTGAGGTGCTCCATCGCGGCCCGACTGCCGTCGGGGCCATTGCTAATCAGTTGCCGATCAAACGTCCTGCCGTGAGCAGACACCTGCGGGTGTTGAGCGACGCAGGCCTCATCCGGCACGAAAGAGTCGGCACGCGCAACCTCTACGCCCTCGCACCTGAAGGGATTGTCGCCGCCGAGCGTTGGCTCGTAACGACCTGGGACGTTGCTCTCTCGTCCTTCGCTTATTTCGTCCGCGACACCACCGCTCAGAACGACCGTCCCTATCCCTGAGGAGGAGCACATGGCCGTCCCACCTATCTCGCGCCAAGTCGTTGTGAGAGCTTCACGCGACATCGCGTTCGAGCTCTTTACTGAACGGATCGGCTCTTGGTGGCCTCTTGGTGATTTTGGTGTGTTCGGATCTGGTGCGACCGTAGCGTTCAACGACGGAAGAATTGTTGAGCGATCCGAATCTGGAGAGACTGCGATCTGGGGTGAGGTCACGCGATGGGACGAACCCTCGGCGCTCGCGTGCACGTGGCACCCTGGCAAGAGCGAGGAGGATGCGAGCCTGGTTGACGTGGGATTTGAAGAAGAAGGGGATCTCACGCTCGTAACGCTCGTGCATAGCAACTGGGAGGTTTTCTCCGACCCAGCGCGTGCACAAGAAGAGTACGGAGAAGGCTGGCCGGTGGTGCTTGGCTGCTTCGTCAACCTCGTCGCTGCACGGCCCACCGGCGAGCCCGGCGGACACGAGCCCACCTGAGTCGCTCTCGCGCAGCGACCCGCACTGCTCGCGAGATCTCGGACGCTCATCAGGACTCTTTGTCATCAATGATGCGTTGGAACACGCGCGAGTTCAGCTGTCCGCCGAAGCTTCGCTGACGCTGGCGAACCTTCGCCGAAAGACGTTTCCAGCGAAGCGTCCTTGCATGGCCTCAGACGTTCTTGTTCGTACCAACTTCTTCGTGCTCTTGGATCGGCGCGCTCCGCACGCAGCGTCGCACTTCCACTTCGACGAGGTCGGGCCAGACGAAGGTCCTCGTCAGGTGGCCGTGGAGCAGTCAATCGACGTCCACAGTGCATCCGCTGTCGAGGCATTGCGCACGAGCACCAGAATGCGACACACTCTTGGGCAAATTTTTTCCGTTTCCTCACGTCGCTCGACAGCGGGGGTCATCCATGGGTTCATCGACACGGGGTCAGGGCCTGTCCTGGCGTGTCCTTTCAGCAATCGTCGTCGTTCTCCTCGGGATACCAGCTGCTGCCGAGCTCATCCCCGCGACACCGGCATCGGCAAGTACCGCCCTCTATTACACGAGTTCATTCGAGGAACCGTGCTTTGCGGGTGGCGTCGCCGTAGGAAACACAGGTGATGTCTACGTCACCACTGAATGCGGCACGATCCTCCAGTACAGCCCCGCTGGCGTACTCCTCAAAAGCTTCGGCGCGAGCAACGGCGTCTATTTCGGTAACGGACCGCAGGGGATCGCTGTCGATGCCGCCGGCGATATCTACTTTGCAGGGGCCGCTGGACCTGGTCAGGTCGATAGCGAGATCGTCGAGCTTGATCCAAGTGGAAACGTCATTGCGACCTTTGGCTCCTATGGATCGGGGCCTGGTCAACTGCAGAATCCGACGGGGGTGGCGGTCGACTCCGCCGGAAACGTCTATGTCGCCGATTTGAGCAATTTCCGCATAGAAGCTTTTGCTCCAGATGGCAGCTACCTCTGGGCCACTCCCGGAGCTGGATACGTGTACTCCGACATGTACGGAGCGACGTTCCTGAGCGGTTTCTTCAGCGGTCCGAGCAGCATTGCCGTCAACTCAACGACCGGGATCGTCTATGCACTCGATCCTGGTAACTACCGAGTCGAGTCATTCAGCTCAAGCACCGGCGGATTCCTCGACACCTTTGGAAGTGAGGGCTCTGGTCCCGGTGAGTTCACCCAACCGGAAAGCGTCGCGGTCGATCCCAACACCGGGGACGTCTACGTATCCGACAACGCCACGTCGCAGATCGAGCAGTTCGCGCCGGACGGATCTCTCCTTTCCGAATGGGGAAGTTCCGGCTCTGGCCCGGATGAGTTCGAGACGCTCGTTCCGAGCAACGGCATCGCGGTCGATCAGGCAACAGGCGACCTTGCCGTCGTCGACAACGTCGAGGGCGCACCTCCGCATGGTCGCGTCCAGACCTTCTCGAGTACAGCGCCGTTCGCGAACGTGTCCGTCACGGGATCTGAACCCGCGACAGCGGGGAGCGAGGTCGTCTACTCGGTCGTCGTCAGCGGCGCGAGCCTGCCAACAACCGCTACGGCAGACGTCTCCGACGGTGCGGGCGGAACGTGCACGGCCACGCTTACCAGCGGAGTGGGTTCATGTGCGATCGAAGAGGAGACGGCCGGTAGCTATTCGGTCACCGCCACCTACGACGGGACTGCAACGTTGGGTCGCGGGTCGGGCAGCTGGACCGAGATCGTCGGCCTTGCTGCCGCACAAGTGCAACTGACCGGCTCCGAACCTGCGACAGCTGGTACGGAGGTCACCTACGCGGTCGATCTCGCGGGAGCTGGGTCTGCGCCCGCGCCAACGGGTTCGGTGACGATTTCCGACGGCACCGGCGGGTCTTGCGTCGCCATGTTGACGAACGCACAAGGCTCGTGCCCGATCGAGGAGAGCGCCTCGGGCAACTACGACGTCACCGCGACCTATGGAGGCGACGCAAATTACGCAAACGGTGCGACGGGAAGCTGGACCGAGGATGTGTCGCCCGCTCCGGCACCCCCGGGCGCACCGACGGGTGTCATCGTCGACTCGGTCGGCAATGCGACAGCGATGCTGAGCTGGACGGCGTCGGTCTCGAACAGCGGGCCGGTCCTCTACTACTCCGTCGACGCGATCGATGTCACAAACCTCAACAACAGCCTTTCAAATCTCATCGATGCCAACCCTGCAACCACCACCTTCGCCATTAGCGGGCTTACGAACGGCGACTTCTACTCCTTTGAGGTCAATGCGTTCAACACGGTCGGCGAAAGCCCGACCTCGACTCCAACGCCCAATACCGTCATTGGAATACCACCGGGCGCACCGACGGGCGTCGTCGTCGACGCGGCCGGCAACACGACGGCAACGCTCAGCTGGACAGCGCCCGTCTCTGACGGCGGGCCAATCTACAGCTACGTCGTCCAGGCCTACGACGTGACGAACCCGAACAACAGTCTTTACAACGTTCCCGAAGAGGACACCTCGACGACGAACGTGAAAGTCGAAGGGCTCACGAACGGCGACACCTACTACTTCGAGGTCAACGCCTTAAATGACCTCGGTGAAGGCCCGCCGTCGAGTCCCTCCGCGCACGCAGTCGTCGGGACCGTTCCTAGCGCGCCGATCGGCGTCGTCGTCGACGCGGTCGGCAATGCGACGGCGACGCTCAGCTGGACGGCGCCGGCCTCGAACGGCGGCCCGGTCCTCCACTACGACATCGAAGCCTTCAAGGGAGGCCTGCCCACCGTCGGCAGTCAGACCCTCAGCGTCGAGACCGGGCCGTTAACCTCGGCTTCGATCGACGGGCTCACGAACGGAGACGCCTACTCCTTCGAGGTCATCGCGCTCAATGCCGCCGGTGAGGGTCCCGCTTCGAGCCCCACCGCGCCGACAGTCGTCGGGAATGTCCCGAGTCCCCCGACAGGAGTTGTCGTCGACGCGGTCGGCAATGCGACGGCAAGGGTGAGCTGGACGGCATCGGTCTCGAACAGCGGGCCCATACTCTCCTACTCGGTCGAGGCCTTCGATGTGACGAACCCGAACAATCGCGTTCAGATCGTCGGTGAGAACAACCCCACAACGACCACCCTTGCGATCACCGGACTCACGAACGGCGACTCCTACGACTTCGAACTCCTCGCGTCCAACGCAGTCGGTGAAAGCGCGGCCTCGAGTCCCTCCGCACAGGTCGTCGTCGGTCTCGTTCCGAGCGCGCCAAGTGACGTGGTCATCCACGCGGTCGGCAACACGACGGCAACGGTGAGCTGGGCGCCTCCCGTCTCTGACGGGGGGCCGATCGTCGCCTACTGGATTCTCGGGCAGGATCTCAGCCACCCAACCACCGGCACAGTGTTCGAGGAGTATCTCGACCCGACGTCCACCACCTACACCGCTTCGGGTCTCGTCGACGACGACCTCTACAGCTTCACCGTCCAGGCGATGAACCTCGTTGGCGCGAGCGCGTTCGCGCCCTTCTCCTCAGATGTTGTCATCCGTGCGAACTCTGGGACCTCCATCACGACGAGCCTCGACCCTGTAGACCCGAACGTATCGGTGACATACACCGCGACCGTCAGTCCAGCACCGACTGGCGGCACGGTTGCGTTCTTTGACGGCGGCGAGGCGATTGCAGGATGCACGGCCAAAGTGCTGACGGCGCGTGGAACGGCGACGTGTTCACAGAAGTACACGGCGTCGGGGAACCATTCGATCTTTGCCGTCTATACCCCGAGCTCTGGTTCCGCTGGCTCGAGTTCGCCGACGATCGGTGAGACCGTGGCGGTTTGTGGCTCCCTGCAGGGATGCGACCTACAGAACGCCAACCTGACCGGAGCAGACCTCGCTGGCGACGGCTTGCAGGGCGACGACCTCCAAGGGGCAAACCTCACCGCCGCCGACCTCGCGGGGGACAACCTCCAAGGAGACAACCTCCAAGGAGACCTCCTCACCGGGACGAATTTGTCCGGCGCCAATCTCAACGGCGCGAACCTCGACGGAGCGAACGCGGCTGGTGCGAACCTCGCGGGCGACAGCTTGCAAGGTGACAACTTAAGCGCATCGAACTTCACGGCAGCTGATCTCGCGGGCGCAAACCTCGCGGGCGCAAACCTCGAAGGTACGACATTCGAACTGGCGAGTCTGTCGCATGCCGACCTACAGGGCGCCAACATGCAATACGACAACTTCCTCAACGCGAGCCTGTCAGGAGCAGTCGCGAGCGGCGCGAGCCTCCAAGGCATCACATGGACGAATACAACGTGCCCGGACGGCACGAACAGCAACAACGACGGTGACTCCTGTGTGAACCATATGTAAGAAACACCCGCGCCTTGAGCGCCGCGAGGTGCGGCTCCTCAGACCGAGTGGAGGTCTGAGGAGCAGATTCGCCAACCGTGATGAGAACGATGAGACGTGCGATTCGCTCCGCTTGCCTCAATCGGTGCGTCGTTGCTCCACATCGTATTTATCGAGAAGTGCTGCCAACGCTGGATTGAATGAGACGAGTATCCCTGATCGCCGAATCGCAGAGGAAATCACGAGTCCTCACATAGAAACGACAGCTGCTTTTTCCCGTCACCTTGATCGCGTGCAATATGACCACGTTGTTGGGATGAGTTCGATCCCACCAGCCACATTTCACTGCCTTTGACGTGCTCATTCAGTGGGGCTAGCTGGAATCGAACCAGCGACCTCAGCATTATCAGTGCTGCGCTCTAACCGACTGAGCTATAGCCCCTCAGGGAGAATCACGGTACACCGGCTAGGCGGTGTCCATCTTTGCCCGTCACCCGAGAACAAGAATGCACAGTGCCTCAAGCTTCCTCGGCACTCGTCAACAACGCTACGGCTGCGACGTGCTGTCCTTCGTCGAGGTTCATGACACGAACCCCAGTCGCATCCCGGCCTTGGGCGGCAATCTCGCGCACGGCTGTGCGAATGACAACACCGGCGGAGGAGACAAAGAGGAGCTCGTCTTCCAAGGAAGCCATGAGCGCTGCAACGACGTATCCACGGCGTTGCGTGAGCTTTATGCCGCGCACCCCTTGACCACCGCGACCTTGCGCGTTGAAGTGCTCAAGCTTTGTTCTCTTCCCAAACCCCGCATCGGTCGTGATCAAAAGATCGACATTCGGCCGACTGACGTCTCCTGAAACAACCTCATCGCCTGCCCGGAGCTTCATCCCGCGCACTCCAGCTGCACTCCGACCCATTGGGCGAACGTCTGTTTCAGGAAATCGAATGGTCATTCCATTGCGGCTCACCATGAAAACGTCATCAGACCCAGATGTCGGTAGCACGCGTACGAGCTCATCGCCCTCATGGAGATTGATCGCAATAAAGCCCTCGCGGCGAGACTTGTCGTACTCAGAGAATGCGGTCTTCTTCACTTGTCCGGACTTCGTGACGAACATCAAATACCTATCGGGATCGAAATCCTTTGTCTCCACGAGCGCTTGCATGGTCTCGCCGGGCTCCAACGAAACAAGGTTCACGATCGGCGTTCCTCGAGCCGAGCGCTCCTTCATGGGGATTTCGTGTCCGCGAAGTCTGTAGACCTTGCCGCGGTTAGAAAAGAGCAAGATGTGCGAAAGCGAGGTGGTGTGCACCACTTGGTCAATCAAGTCCTCTTCTTTGAGGCGCGTGCCCTGAATGCCTCGACCGCCGCGTGATTGTGTGCGGAACGTGTCGGCTGACACCGCTTTTACGTAGCCGGCCCTAGTAAGCGTGATGACGACGGCCTCGTCTTCGATGAGGTCTTCTTCTTCGAGATCGCCAGGGTCATGCAGTATCGCCGTTCGCCTGGCATCCGCGAAACGATCCCGCACCGCCAACAGTTCTTCCGATATCACTCCAAGTAGGCGTGCTGGGTCTCCGAGTATCGCCTGCAGCTCCTCGATCGTCGCTCGTAGCTCTGCCATTTCCTCTTCAAGTTCAGAACGTCCGAGCCGCGTCAGGCGTCCGAGCGTCATGTCCAGAATGTGGTTCGCCTGGTCCTCGCTGAAGGAAAACGGCTCTTCCATGAGATTCGCCCGCGCTGCGGGGCGATCGTCGGACGCACGGATGGTCACGATCACAGCGTCCAACATGTCGATCGCCCGAAGCAAACCTTCGACGATATGCGCGCGCTTTTGGGCCTTGTCGAGGCGGAATCTCGATCGCCTCGTGACGACCTCGACTTGATGATGCACGTAAGCGGTGAGTGCTTGCGAGAGATTGACAAGACGCGGCACTCCGTCTGCGATCGCGAGCATATGAATACCGAAGCTCGTCTGCAGTGGCGTTTGCTTATAGAGATTGTTGAGAACGACGTTTGCATTCGTACCGCGCTTTAGGGTGATGACAAGGCGCGGTTTTCCGCCAGCCGAGTCGTCTTGTATCCCGCTGATCCCGGTGAGCTCTCCTGAGTCGGTCAGCACGCCGATGCGTTCCGCTATGAGATCCACCGACGTTTGATACGGCAATTCGCTGACGACAATCTGTGCCGTGCCGTTCTTGTTCTCGGTAATTTCAGCCACCGCACGAATGCGTACCGATCCGCGCCCGGTCCGATAGGCATCGAGGATCCCTGATCGGCCGAGTATCTGTGCTCCAGTTGGAAAGTCGGGACCTTTTACGAACGCCATCAGGTCATCTGGGGTTGCGTCCGGGTGGGAAATGAGGTGACGCGTCGCGTCGATCACCTCGCCCAGATTGTGAGGGGGGATGTTCGTCGCCATGCCAACGGCGATGCCCTGAGACCCGTTGACGAGGAGATTGGGAAAGCGCGCCGGCAATACGTCGGGTTCCTCATCGCTACCGTCGTAATTCGGAGAGACGTTCACGGTGTCTTCGTCGATGCCTTCTAGGAGGCTGAGCGCGAGCGGGGCAAGGCGGCACTCCGTATAGCGCATCGCGGCCGGTCCGGCGTTCGGGCCGGGAGCCCCGAAGTTCCCGTGTCCGTCGATGAGGGGATGCCTCAAACTGAACTCTTGGACCATGCGGGCTAGAGCGTCGTACAACGCGAGGTCGCCGTGTGGATGGAACCGTCCCATCACGTCGCCGACGACCTTCGCGCATTTCACAAACGGGCGGTCCGGCCGAAGGCCCGTGTCCCACATGCCATAGAGCAAGCGGCGGTGCACTGGTTTCAGCCCGTCGCGAATGTCAGGAAGGGCACGCGAGACGATGACGGACATGGAGTACTCGAGGAAGGAGCGCTCCATTTCCTCTTGGATCTCAATCGGAGCTATGCCGTTACCAATCGAGTTAGCGTCGTTCCCCGCTTCCGGCGGAGATTCGTCAGACGGTGCCATTTCCGGCTGATCCTTCCTTATGCGCCATATCGCGCATTACCTGGAGATGCCACGTGACCTTCTCGTCACACTGCGTCCCTTGCACCACAACTGCCTTCGGAGCACTCAAATGTCGAGGAACCGGACATCCTTCGCATTCGCTTGAATGAACTTGCGACGCACCTCGACGTCATCACCCATGAGAACAGAACACATTTCGTCCGCGATACTCGCGTGCTCCATGTTTATCTGCAGTAACGAACGCATCGACTGGTCCATCGTCGTGTCTCGAAGTTCGGCGAAGTCCATTTCGCCTAGGCCCTTGAGGCGCTGAAATTCCTTTGTGTGATTAGGGTGCTCCGCGAGGAACCGTGCCTGCGCTGCGTCATCTTTCAGGTAGGTCTTCGATGTACCCACGAGCGTCGAATAAAGCGGCGGTTGCGCCGCGTACACGAAACCTCCCTCGATCAACGGCTTCATCTGGCGCAAGAAGAAGGTAAGAAGCAATGTCCGAATGTGGGACCCGTCAACGTCAGCGTCTGCGAGGATGATCACCTTGTGATAGCGGATCTTTGCAACATCGAAATCCTCGGCTACACCAGCTCCGATCGCCATGATGAGCGCTTGGATCTCTATGTTCTTCAGGATCTTGTCTGCTCTGGCTTTCTCCACGTTCAAGATCTTTCCCCGGATCGGAAGGATGGCTTGCGTGCGGGGGTCTCGCGCGTCTCGGGCTGATGCCGCGGCCGAATTGCCCTCGACAATGAACAACTCTGACTCACGTGAATTTCGCGACGAGCAATCAACGAGCTTGCCCGGTAGCCCGGCCCCGTCAAGCGCAGACTTGCGTCGCGTCAGGTCGCGAGCGTGGTGAGCCGCAACGCGGGCGCGTTGAGCAAGGAGGGCCTTTTGGACTACTTGATTTGCCTCTCGGGGATTCTCTTCCAGCCATTCGGCGAACTTCTCGTTCATCGTCCGCTCCACTAGCGAACGCATCGTCACGTTGCCGAGTCTGGCCTTTGTCTGGCCTTCGAATTGCGGATTGCGCAGGCGCACGGAGATGATCGCTGTGAGTCCTTCGCGGATGTCTTCACCCTGGAAGTTCTGATCGGAACCTTTGAGCGCATTTCGGTTACGCGCGTATCGATTTACGACATTCGTAATTGCTTTTCGGAACCCCTCTTCGTGCATGCCGCCGTCGGTTGTCGCTATCCCATTCGCGAACGAAAAGATGCTCTCGTAGTATGCAGTACTCCACTGCAGCGCGACCTCGACCTCTTGATCTGACTCGGTCTGTTCAAAGTACGCGACCTTACGAAAGAGCGTCTCTTTAGATCCGTTCAGGTGACGCACGAAATCCTGGATGCCGCCTGTGTAACGAAACGTCTCTTCTTGTTCGTGCCCAGGCCTTTCGTCATGGAACTTGATCTCAAGACCACGCTGCAAAAAAGCCATCATCTGCAAGCGCTCGAGAATCGTTTGCGCGCGAAATTCGACCTCGTCGAATATTGCCGGGTCGGGCCAGAACTTGACCGACGTACCCGTCCTTCCCTTGGTCGATTTCCCCGTCACGGTGAGCGGTCCGGTCGGGTTCCCCCCGTCGACAAAGGTCATCTGATGGTGCTCGCCGTTGCGATCGATCTCAAGTTCCAGTCGACTCGAGAGTGCATTGACGACAGACACTCCGACTCCGTGAAGCCCGCCGGACACTTTGTATCCGGACCCTCCAAATTTTCCGCCGGCGTGCAACATCGTCAGCACGATCTCTGCCGCCGACTTCGTGGGGTCAGTCGGATGTGGGTCCACGGGAATTCCCCTGCCGTTGTCGACGATCTTGCAACTCCCGTCGCCCAATAACGTCACGTCGATGCGAGTGCAGTGGCCCTGCATCGCCTCGTCGACAGAGTTGTCGACGACCTCCCACACGAGGTGGTGCAGTCCGCTCGACGACGTCGAGCCGATGAACATTCCGGGGCGCAACCGCACGGGTTCTAGACCCTCGAGCACCGTAATGTCGATCGCCTCGTAGGAGGTGTCTCCGGCGTCGCTCGCTTTCGTGTCTATGTCCACCACCGTGGGCGCGCCTCCTCAGGAACAAATTTCGCAAGCGGTTGGTATCGCGTACAGACCTCGGCGAATTCCGGCGAAACGATGCCTTCAGTCTACGTCGGATTAGGCCCGGACGTGCACTTTTATGCGTTCGACCACGGGGCCGCCTAAATGCTCCGACAGTGCCGCGAGGATGCCTTCAGAGAGAAAATTCAGCTGCGTTGCCCACGCCGGGTGATCCACGACGACCACAAGCTCTCCGTTTTTGAGGGCGCCTGGTTGTGCGTGTCTTGCGACGTCGCACCCGACGATCTCTTCCCACGACGCGCTCAATTTCGAGAGGGCTCTTGCTCTCCCAAGACCTTGTGAAGCGAGATACGCGTCCACCGACTCCCCGATTTTCCGAGCGGCGGTCGGTTCATCTGGCCTCATCCCGGACGTCTTCTTTGCCATGTGCGTTAAACCTCGGCAATTATGCGCTGATCGATTTGAGCGTTCGACACTCCTCACACGCGAATCGTACCGTCGCGCAGTCTCACGACCCCTGTCGGTTTCACGGCTTCTGGTAGTGGGCTCGCCGTCGTAAGAATGGCCTGACCCGCCGGGAGCTCTTTCACTAATGCAGCAGCGGTCGTCTCGTCGAGCTCGGAGAACGCGTCATCCAATAAGAGCATCGGGGTTGTCCCGGAATGACGCGTGACGACTTCGTGCGCGCCGAGGCGCAGCGCGAGAGCCACTGCCCGCTGTTGACCCTGGGAGAGCTCTGTCCTCGCGTCAAGGCCACCGACTTCGATACAAAGCTCGTCTCGATGAGGACCGACGGTAGTCACTGCACGACGTACATCATCGTCGCGAGCAATCCTCAGAGCGTCCCCGAGCTCACCTTTGAAGGAACGCTGGTAGCGGAGCTGCAAAGACGCGTCTATGCGCGAAAGACCCGCGAAGGCACTTGCGACAACGGGTGTCACTTCTTCTACAAGCCTTTCTCGAGCGATGACGAGTTTGGTCCCTACGTCGTCGAGTTGAGCGTCCCAGACGTCGAGGGACGCTTCGGCCTCCTTCGTAAATCTTCCGGCCATCTGTCGTAGCAAGGCGGCGCGCTGACGAAGGACTCGTTCCACGTTTTGTTCAATGCTTGTGTACTTCGCTTCAGACACAAGCAGAACGTCGTCGAGATAGTCCCGGCGCTCTTGGGGAGGGCCCTTAACCAATACGAGATCGTCAGGTGAGAACACCGTCACCCGGAGCGCTTCTAGGAGGTCGTTCGTCCGGGATACGCGTTGGCGATTGCAAAACGCTTGATCGCGGCGGTGTGGGGAGATCTCTACCTCTATAAGTGAGGTTCGTGCCGCGCTCTCGACTTGAAGGCGGATGATCGCGCGTTCGCATCCGTTCTTGATGAGGGACTCCCGCGGAGATCTTCGAAAAGACCGAAGCGTGGAGCCATAAGAAATTGCTTCGAGCAAGCTCGTTTTACCCGAGCCGTTGTCACCGGTTACGACGGTGAGTTCTCCTCTTACTGGGTGTAGTTCAATGCTCGAAAGGTTTCTGAAATTCAACAGCTCTAACCAGATCACCTCGCTCAGGAGACCCTCACTGGCATGAGCAAGTATCGGTAGTTGTCGTCGCCTTCACCGCGAATGGTCGCCGGTTTAGCTGAATCAATAACTTCAAGGACGAGCGTGTCGGGAGAAACCGCCTCGACACCATCAAGTAAATAGTTCGGATTGAACGCGACTGTGAGATCTTCGCCCGTGAATTGGCCATCGACTTGCTCAATTGCACGACCACTTTCAACCGTCACGACCGTGAGCTCGGCGCCGTTCGTGCTGAACGCGATCCTCACCGGAGTTGTCGAGTCTTTCGCGTCCCGGACGATCAGCCGAACCCTGCGCAGTGCTGCGGCAAATTCCTCACGGGCTAAACGCAACGTGTTCGAATAAGCCGGGGGTAGAAGGCGCTCATAATCTGGGAAGGGGCCTTTTAGTAGCCGCGTCGTTAGGCGCACGTCACCGACTTCGAAGACCGCGTCAAGATCGCTATGACGAAAGATCAGCGTTTTTCCGTCTTCGGATTGCTCGCTCGAACCGATGAGACGTTGTATCTCAGCTAGAGCACGCGCTGGAACGAGTACTTCTGATCCGGGTTCGAGAACAGTTATTCCCTTCAGATCCGCGAACGCGAGCCGGTAGGAATCCGTTGCGACAAGCCGTAGGCCGGTATCTGTGGCAACCATCAATACGCCGGTAAGTTGGGGAGCTCGAGTGTCGTCCGCCAAAGCCGCACGCACGACCTGGCGAAGGCCTTCACCAAATCGACTTGCTGGGAGGGAGATTCCCTCACCATCGAGCGGAGAAAGACGCGTGATCTCTGCTCCTAGGGGAACCCGGATCACGAACTCTGCTCGCCCAGAGCTCAGACGCACTTCGTCTTCACTGGACACAACAGAAACTGTTCCGGCATCAAAAGCCCGAATGATGTCAACGGTGAGACGCGACGGCAGCAGCGTCGTCCCGTCAGATTCACCCGCGACGACCGCTTTGACTTCGATGACGAGATCCGGATCAGACCCCGTTACCTCCAAGCGATCGCCCCGCAACGCCAGCTGAATCCCAGCATTTGCGGCCACTCCCGAACTTCGCGCAGAAGCAGCTCGACTCGCCGTCGAAAGCGCGTCGAGCAAACCATCCCTTTCGGTATGGAATTTCACGGCGTGTGGACTCCCTCGTTGTTCTTTTGTTCTATTAAGAGCTAGTAGTAGTAGGTCGTGTGGATTGTGGAAAAACGACATTGTTGCATGTGGATGGGCATTGGTGTCGTTTGAGTTGTTCACTGTGATACACAAGCGAAACAGCGAAGAAGCTGTTCTTGTGGATTACACGATGCGCGCCCACAGGACTTTTGTTGTTATTCACAATGACAGTCCACGATACGCACAGTGGTCACGTCCCCGTTCTCACCTTGACGATGAGCTGGGTGACTTGTTGGTACACCTGTCGGCGTTCTTTCATGAGCGCGGTGATTTTTTCAACGGCGTGAATCACAGTCGTGTGATCTCGCCCACCGAATTCTCGAGCAATCGCGGGATACGAAAAATCCGTGAGATCTCGAAAGACGTACATGGAGATTTGCCGCGCGATAACGAGAGGTCGACGACGACTCGGGCCGCACAGCTCCTCGACACTGAAGCCGAATTGATCCGCTGTAGCCGTGAGGATTTGTTGAGCCGTGATGCGTTTTGGCTGGTTACCCGCGACGACATCAGCGAGAACACTTTCCGCGAGTTCTCGAGTGAGGGGCTGGCGTGTGAGGCTCGCATAAGCAGTGACCCGAATGAGCGCTCCTTCGAGCTCGCGGATGTTCTCCGTCACGTTGCTTGCAATGAACTCCAAAACGGCATCAGGAACCTTGGAGCGTTCATGTTCTGCTTTCGTGCGCAAAATGGCAATGCGCGTCTCGAGTTCAGGCGGTTGTATGTCGGCAATGAGGCCCGACAGAAAACGGCTCCGTAGGCGTTTCTCAAGCGTTGCAATCGAGCCGGGCGGGCGATCCGAAGTCAAAACGAGCTGGCGAGAAGCCTCATGGAGAGAATTGAACGTATGGAAGAATTCCTCTTGGAGCTGCTCTTTCCCCTCGAGGAACTGGATATCGTCGATGAGCAGGACGTCACATTCGCGGTAACGGCGCTTGAAGGTCGCTGTCGTGTTGTTCCTGATGGCCTCGACGAACTCGTTCATGAAGGTCTCCGTCGACACGTAGCGAACATGCAGCTTGGGGAAGTTTTCTGTGACGTAGTTGCGAATTGCCTGAAGAAGGTGAGTCTTGCCGAGACCCGCGGCACCAATGAGGAACAACGGGTTGTACGCACGGGCCGGTGCTTCTGCGACCGACAAGGACGCGGCGTGAGCAAAGCGATTCGATGAACCGATGACGAACCCGTCGAAGGTATAGCGGCTGGCGAGACTGCCGCCCGGGCCAACGTGGAGATCTTCGAGGACACCATTCACGGCTACCGTGCCATTTGTCCTCGTCAGCGAACGGTCTGGCTCTTCGGGAAGTGGGGGGAGGGTGCCTTGTGAGGGGAGTACGTCGGACCCGGTGAGGACATCGAAGCGGATGGGAACGTTCGTACCTGCCGCGTCGACAACAGCGTCGTTGAGCATTCCCGAGAACCGCCCCTCGAGGCGCTCTCGCACAACGGCATTCGGTACCGACAGAACTAGCGTTCCATTGACAACGCCGACGACATTGACCCCTGAGAACCAGGTTCGCCACGTCGCGTCGGAAACCTGCGACTGGATCGCACCAGCGCAGCCGTCCCACAGTTGTTGAGCGTCGATCACTGCTCCAAACCCTCCAACCAGATGTTCTCCACAGGAGGGCCCAGTTCTGAGGACGGTGGGTGATCCGCGGAGAACCGCATCCTATAGCGCGCTACCCGCGCACGCCCAGGGGCATTTTGCTCCCTTCAGCGGACGTATGCGACCCGCGATAGCATCGTGGCCTATTTCCAAAGGGGCAGGATGAAGCGCACGTTTCAACCAAACAATCGCAAACGCGCGAAGCGTCACGGATTTCGGCACCGCATGTCGTCGCGCGCCGGTCGGGCCATCCTGCGAGCGCGGAGACAGCGCGGGCGGATTCGCCTTTCGGCTTGACTGGGTGGCCCAAGGCCGTTCATGGCCGACGTGCTTTTCGCGCCCTCTTCCGCCACGGCCGGCAGGCTCGAAGCGGGCCGGTAACGGTACACTTCCGTCCGGCAGATGAGCCAGGTGCCGAAGTCTTGGTCTCCTACGCAATCAGCCGAAAGGTCGGAGGCGCTGTCGTTAGGAACTACTGGCGTCGTCGTTTGCGGGCGATTGTTGCGGAGGTTGCTGTCGACTTGAGTCCTGGTACGTACCTCGTCGCCGTTAGTCCGGCCGTGCGCAGCCTGCACTTTGACGAGTTGAGAGAACGAGTGATCGACACGATGCGCAAAGCAAGCGGGGACACCACATGAACGTGTTCACTCGTGCCGCGCGAGCTGGAGCGATCGGGGCCATTCGCGCCTACCAAGCTGCTCGTTTCGGCCGATTATCGCCATGTCGGTTCCACCCTTCGTGCTCGGCATACGCCGAGGAAGCCATCGCGTCGCACGGCCTCGTGCGTGGAGGACTCCTCGCCATGCGACGCGTCGCTCGGTGTCGTCCCCACGGCGGACGGGGTTTTGACCCCGTGCCGAGCTAGGTACCGCCATGTTGTTCGCCTCATCGCTTGGGGAGATCGTTCACCCGCTCTTTATCGCTTTTGCGACTGTCCTCGCGTGGTTCTACAGCCTCGTGCCGAACTACGCCGTCGCCATCGCGCTCCTCACGATCACCGTCATGATCATCGCCTTCCCCATCACGCGCAAAGGCACGCGCTCGATGATGAAGATGCAGCTTTTGGCGCCAGAGCTGAAGAAGATCCAAGCGAGGTACAAGGTCCAGCCGTCGATGACCGTGGCGGAAAAGCAGGCGACACGGGCCCGGCTCAACGAAGAGATGATGGCCCTTTACAAGGAGAACAACGTCTCTCCGACGGGTGGATGCCTGCCGATGTTCATGCAGTTCCCCATCTTCATCATCCTCTATGACACGATTCGCGGACTCACGCACAAGACGAAGGCGGGCGTGCTCAACCCGCTCTACATCAACAAGTCGACGAAACTCTACGCCGCGATCAAGAGTGCAAAACCGCCCGGGGACCTGAGGGCGTTCGGGATCAACCTCACGGACTCGGTCCGCACGACGGGCCTGTCCTGGGGAGCGAAGACGCCCTACATCGCGCTCATCTTGGTGGCCATCGCGCTTCAGTACATCCAGATAAGGCAGATCTCGGGGCGCAACGCCGCGGCAGCCGCGGCGAACCCACAGATGCAGCAGATGCAAAAGATCATGCCGATCATCTTCGCGGTGATCTACATCGCCATTCCCGCAGGAGTCAACGTCTACTTCATCGTCTCGAGCCTCTTCCGGATCGGCCAGCAAGAGTTCATGTACCGGCGCGATCCGCACATACGAGACTCCCTCGCGTTGCTCAAAGAGCGAACGAAAGTCGACCCGAAGGTGCTCGAGGCGAAGCTCGCGATTCAACGAAATGCCGGTGGAGGCCGAAGGAGCATCTTGTCGCGCCTCGCGCCCGCGGCCGCACTCCAAGAGGGTCCAAAAGATGGCGGAAACGGGGTCGCAAAGCCCGCACCGACGCCACGCCCACCAGCAAGGACCCAGGCGACGAACCGTCGACCGCCGGTACAGAAGCGATCGGGCGCAGCTCCGCCAACGAGGGCTCCGCAGTCCCGCCAGCAACCCCGTGCTCAAGGAAAGCGCCCCCGGAGGCCGCGCTAGCAGTGGAGTGGGTCGAGACCGTTGGCAAGACCGTCGGAGAGGCGACGGAAGCCGCGCTCGCCGCGCTTGGCATAGATGAAAAAGACGCAGAAGTTGTCGTGCTCGAGATGCCGCGCGCCGGGCTCTTCGGTTTGGGCCGAAGCGAGGCGCGCGTACGGGCCCGCGTCCGGCCCGCGACGCCGCGGCCAAAGCGGTCGCAGCGTGGCAGGCGGCGCGAACCGCGAACGAGCGACACCGCAAGCGCGCGCCGCTCTCCAATCGTGCGGGGACCGGAGGACTCGGCGGCGAGGCAGCTAGACGGCACCCGCGCCGCGGAAGCGGCACGCCGTGCCACGGCGTCTTCCAAGGGCCGCGCGCGCGGGGGATCCGAAGAGCACGCTCTCGAAGGGCAAAAGCACGACCGACGCTCGGACAAGGGTAAGCGGTCGCCGTCGAATGGCTCCGCAGCACAGGAGAGAGATACCGTTGAGGAGAGCGAGATGAGCATCGAAGAGCAGGCAGAAACGGTCGGGACCTTCGTTCGTGGCGTGGTCGAGTGCTTCGGCCTGAGTGCGACCACGAGTGTTCGCATCGACGAGGAGCACATCTTCGTCGATGTCCAAGGTGAGGACCTCGGCCTGCTCGTTGGTCCGAGAGGCTCGACGCTCGACGCCTTCCAAGAGCTGAGTCGGACGATGATCCAGCGGAGAAGTGACGAGCATGCGGCACGCGTCGTGCTCGACGTCGCGGGTTTTCGCGCAAAGCGTGCTGCGGCGCTCGAGTCTTTTGCCCAAAGGGTTGCGCGCGAAGTACTCGAGTCCGGCGAGCCCGAAGCCCTCGAGCCCATGCCGCCTGCCGACCGCAAGGTCGTCCACGATGCGGTCAATGCCTTAGAGGGAGTCGAGACCACGTCTGAAGGCGTGGAGCCCCGGCGATACGTCATCATTCGGCCGATGCAAAGCGACGCGGAGAACGCACCGGGCACTTGAACGGTGGTCTGCGACTCAGCGCGCGCCGAACCCGGATGGCTTGGTGCGTGCCATGAGCGATGAGCCAAAGGCTGAAGTGCATGCAGAGCTCGTTGCAGCGTTGGTGCGCTACCTCGAGAGGGCTCGAACCCGCGGCGCGATCGGCCCTGGGCACATCGCCGGTCACATCGATCACGCCCTCGGTTTCACACGTGCCGCGGGTGTTCTTCTGTCCGGGCCGACGCGGCTCTTGGATCTTGGAAGTGGCGGTGGCCTCCCCGGGCTCGTGCTCGGCGTGTACTTCCCAGAGCTACGCGTTAGCCTCCTTGAGGGTCGAACAGAACGGGCCGCACGCCTCGACGAAGCGGTTCGGGAGCTCGGCCTCATCGGGCGCATGAGCGTCATCGCCGATCGGGCGGAACACGCCGGGAGGGACGCCACACTTCGAGCGCACTTCGACCTCGTTGTTGCTCGCTCCTTCGGGCCTCCCGGAGTCACCGCGGAATGTGCTGCGCCGTTCTTGCGTCCGGGTGGGACTCTCGTCGTTTCCGAGCCGCCGGCGCGCGCCGGCGCGCCGGCGCGCTGGCCGCCTGAAGGGTGCGCAGCACTCGGCCTGGAACCGCAGCCACGAGTTCCCGATGACGGACCAGCGTTCGTCGTCTTGCGCCAGGTTCTCGTGTGCCCGGATCGCTATCCGAGGCGGATCGGCGTTCCGGCCAAGCGCCCGCTCTTCTGAAGAGAACACGCAGCGCGCAAGCCCCGGCAAGCGGCGTTGACCTGAGGGGATGTTCCTCGTGGCACCTAACGGTGAAACACCCCGGAAGGCGAAGGCTATGCCCGCGTCGAGCGAGCCAGATGTTCCACGTGTTACCATACGGTGAAACACCCCTCCTCGCTCGGAGGCGACATGGCGACAGATTTTGAGACCGGCTTGCTCGTGGGCGTCCTCCTCGGAGAAGGCCACTTCGGCGGCGACGGCCGACAGCCGCAGGTGACGTTACGCATGCACGTCCGACACGAGGCGCTCTTTCGCTGGATCGAGCGGACCTTTCCGGGAGGCCGGCTCTACGGTCCGTACCACCACGGTGGCCGGCAGTACTACCAGTGGATGGCACGCGGTTCCTACCTGCGAGACGAGATCGTCCCGCTCCTCGCGCGCACCCTGTCGCCCGATCTCGACGGCTACAGCCTGGCGCGATTCAAGGAGATGACCGAGCGATACCGGTCACGCCTTGGCGAGGTTCGCACGGCCCTATCGCCCAAGCCTCGAGAGTCAGGCGATTCATCTGAGGAGCCCCCGCCGGCCACCGCTCCCGAACGTGCTCCGCTCGAAGTGGCATTTGACCTGCTCCGGGGGGCTGGAAACTGACAGGCGCTCATCCGAGCGCAGGGCTTTGGAACGTGCTCGGCGAAGGGAAGCGGCCAAGGTCGCCCGCGAAGCTGCACAAATCGTCGATGGCGTCTTGACCGAGAGACCCACGATGTGAAGGATAGAGATCCTTGACGTTCGACCCCGTCCCCGGCGAAAGCGCGCGTTCCCATTCCAAAGCAGAAGATCGACCCTGAACAGCGATTTCAGGTTCCCACCGGGCGGTGCTCGATGGCAGTGCGCCATCGGGTGGCACGCGGCCTGCCCGCGTGTTCCTGCGACGCGAGATCGAAGCGACCGTGCAGGCGGGTGGCGTCGATCTCCCTGTGGACACAGCGTTGATGAGCCCGAACGGGACGAGCGCCGCCGAAACTTCGGTCAGCAGGGCCCGCCGGGAGGCGGCCCCAGGGATCGTCGACGGAACGCGGCGTAACCCCTTGCCGCGGGTGTTCGCCGTCGCGAACCAAAAGGGTGGGGTGGGCAAGACGACGACAACGGTGAATCTTGGTGCCGCCCTTGCTGACCTGGGCTATCGCGTGCTCGTCATCGATCTCGACCCGCAAGGCAACGCCACGACCGGGCTTGGAATCGAAGCCCGGAACTTCGATACCTCGGTCTATGACGTCCTCCTACACGACGTCCCCCTCGAGGATTGCATCGAACCGACGAGCATAAAGAACCTCTTCGTCGCCCCCGCGACGATCGACCTTGCTGGAGCGGAGATCGAGCTCGTCCCGGCGTTCGCCCGCGAACTGCGCCTGCGAAAGGCCGTCGAGCCGGTACGCGACGACTTTGCCTACATCTTCATCGACTGCCCGCCTTCGCTCGGGCTCATCACCGTGAACGGTCTCGCGGCGGCTTCTGAGGTTCTCGTGCCGATCCAGTGCGAGTACTACGCCTTGGAAGGTCTCGGCCAGCTGCTGCGCAACGTCGAGCTCGTCCGGGGAAACCTGAACCCTTCCCTCGTCGTTACCGCGATCGTCTTGACGATGTATGACGGACGCACGAAGCTTGCCGACCAGGTCGTAGCCGAGGTGAAGAGCCACTTCGGCGATGCCGTGTGCGATACGGTCATCCCGCGCTCGGTGCGCATCTCGGAGGCCCCGTCCTTTGGTGAGCCCGTAACGGTGCACGACCCCTCTTCGCGCGGGGCCCTTGCGTACGTGGAACTGGCCAAGGAGGTGAGCGGTGGCGCGCCGTAGTGGACTGGGAAGAGGACTCGGGGCGATCATCCCGAGCGAAGTCACAAGAGCCCCGCTTTCGGCCATGAGGGAGATCCCCCTCGCGAGCATCAAGGCGAGCCAGTTCCAGCCGCGCAAGCGCTTCGACGAGGAGGCGCTCGCCGCGCTCGTGGACTCGATCAAAGCCGTGGGCATCCTCCAGCCCGTGCTCTTGCGGGAGGCCGACGGCGAGGGATACGAGCTCATCGCCGGTGAACGGCGCTGTCGAGCGGCGAGGAGGGCGGGGTTGCAGACGGTGCCCGCGCTCGTTCAGGTGGCGAACGACGTCGCCAGCCTCGAGCAGGCCCTTGTCGAGAACCTCCACCGGGAGGACCTGAACGCGCTCGACGAGGCCGCCGCGTACAAGCAGCTCATCGAGGACTTCAACCTGACCCACGACGAGGTTTCTCGTCGGGTGGGGCGGAGTCGAACTGCGGTGACGAACGCGCTGAGGCTCCTGCAGCTGCCCCCGAGCGTGCAACGGCTCGTCCAAGAGGGCGCAGTCTCCCCCGGCCATGCTCGCGCCCTGCTCATGACGCCCGATCGAGAGCTTCAAGAAGAGCTTGCGGTCGTGACGATCGAAGACGGTCTATCGGTGCGGGCGCTCGAGGACCTCGTGCGCACGCGCTCCGAAGAACGCGCCGCAGCCCTAGACCTTGGAGCCGAGCCGTCCGGTCGGGGAGAAGGCCTTTTTTCACGCCCGGTGCTTCGCTCGCGGCCCTTGCGCCCACCAGGAGTGCTCGAACTGGAAGAGCTCCTTGCCGCGCATCTCAACACCCGGGTGAGGGTGGACATGAGGTCAAAGCGGGGCCGTGTCGTCATCGAGTTCGCAACCCTCGAGGACCTCGAGCGCATTTACCGGGTCATGATCGGTGAACCCTCGAGCTGAGGGTGACGTCAAGGGTCGCCTCGCGCTGTGGACCCTGTCGTTAAGCGAGGAAGTCGTGCGCGACCGAAAGGAAACCCCAGCTCCTCGGCGTATGACGGGAAGATGGCGGCGAGATGACCGACGCTGGGCTAACGCAGTGGTCCACGTTGATCCACAACCTCATGCACAGCTTGTGGACGGAGCGCGTCAAGCAGAACTTGTGCTCACCCAGCGGGAAAGCGCTCGTACGAGGACGCGTCCGAGTTCCGCGGTGTGCTGGACGACGACGAGGGGAGCCCCGAGGCGCACCTCGATCGCTGGCATCCGTGTCTCACGCAGGATCGGCAGCGCCATTCCGCGCACCCCGCCGTCACTCACGCCGAGCGCGTCCGGCAGTTCTTCTTGGACGAGTTCGGCAAGGCGGCGGCTCGCGAGGGACTCGTAACGGAATCCGAGGTAGTACGCGGTCGAACAGCTGCGCTCGTCGGCGAGGAGGACGAGGTTGACGAAGCAGTCGACCCCCGTCGCGTTGGCTTCTGCCGCTTGGCTCGAGGGGTCGGGATGGTGGAAGGCAAGCCCGAGTGCTCCGGCCTCCCGAAGCGCCCGGCAGGTCGAGACGACTCCAGCGCCAAATCCTCCCTGCTCCCCGACGCCGATACGTCTCCCCGCGAGGTCCCCGCGCCCATCGGTTGCGACCTTTAGCCTCTCGTGCAACGGGCTCACGAGGTCGGTGCTTCCTTGGACAGGCTGCAAACGCAAGACCTCGGCCAGCGTTTCGTGACCGCAGATCCCATCGGGCGGCAAACCGGCGTTGTGCTGGAAGTCCATGAGTGCTTCGGCCGTTTGGTCGCCGAAGATGCCGTCGATGCGGCCCGGGTCGAAGCCGAGGGCGGAAAGGTGGCGCTGGAGCTCCGCGACATCGTCCCCGCGCAGCATCGGGGTGCGCCGGTACAAGAGGCGATCATCCAGGCGGTACCCGGCCTCGACGACCGCCGACCAGGTCTGTTGGTCGCACACGCCGTCCTCGTTCAGCCCGCGCTCGGCCTGGAACCGAGCGACCGCGCCAGCCGTGGACGGCCCGTACTCGCCGGGTTCGTCACCGGAGAGCTTCGCGCCAAGGCGAGCAAGGCGGTGCTGGAGATCAGCGACCCCTTCGCCGTGGTCGCCCGGTCGCAAAGGAAGACTTGCATCGTCAAAGGGCGCGGTCGTGTCCGCCACGCGTCTCATGCTATGGGGTCCTCGACGGACGGAAGGTGCGCACAGACGAGCGTATCTGTGCGCGAAGAAGGCGCGACGCGGGCTGTTTCCTTTCCGTAGTCCCCTCCGAACAACCTCGGTGCGTGGGTCAAGAACCTGACGGTTAGGTTCAGCGCGCACCGAGGAAGCAGCGACAGCTCTACGCCGGGTACGCCCTCATCTGCTCATCGGCACTGCTCAGATGCAAGCCCTCCACGCTCTTGGCGCTTGCCGAGTTTCACGACTGGAAGAAAGCAACGTTCGACGAGGCACCCTTGGCGCGGTCCCGACAGCAGGTTTGGAAGGACCTCGTGGGCTTGATATGCACCGAAGGAACGCCGTTGCGCGTCTTGGAGTTCGGAGTCGCTCGGGGCTACACAACGAAGTGGTGGTGGTTGAGCCGCTTCGGTCCCAAGGTCATCTCACCGTGGAGCGGATTTGATCGATTTGCCGGATCACCCGGGCCAAGGCGCGCGATGCCCGAGGGCACCTTCAGTGCCCAGGGTAAGCCGCCGCTCCTTCATGACCCGCGGATTACCCGGTACATCGGAGACATCGAGGACACACTGACGCATTTTGATTTTGCTCGTTCGAATGCTCGAAGGACCCTGTAGGACTTCGACTTTGATCTGTAGGAACCGACGCCTTTCGCGTGGAGCGCGATCCTTCCTCATGTCCATCCAGGCGATCTGCTCTGCTTTGACGAAGCGGCCTATCCCGATGTGCGAAGGCCATCTTCGAAGACGTGCTGCCTAGCGGCACATTTCGCCTGATGTGCTCGGCAGCAGAACAAGTGTTGTTACGCATCGAACCGGTCAATCACCAGGTCAGCTCTTCTGATTTGTCCTGCACGAATCGGGCCGCGAAGCGAAAGGCAAGCCGAGATGAGCCACCACCCGGCAGCGGGCGCTCCTACAGGTGCGGTTCGAGCTCCGCGAGAAGCGCCGACTTCGATTTTGCCCCGACGATCCGGAGCTTCGCCTCGCCATCTCTAAACAAGATAAGCGTCGGGATGCTCATCACTTCGAAGCGCTGCGCCGTCTTGAGGTTGTCGTCGACGTTCAGCTTCATGACCTGAAGGGCCCCCGCCTTCTCCGCGGCGATCTCGTCGAGGATCGGGGCGATCATCTTGCACGGGCCGCACCATTCCGCCCAAAAATCGACGAGTACGGGCGTTGAGCTCGTCTTCAGCTCTTCGTCGAAGGTGCTGTCGGTTATCGCGACCGTTGCCTGTGACACGTGCTCTTCCTCCTTGGTGCGACCCATCAGGTCGTCGGACCGACAAAGTATCGGCCCGCATCGAAGCTCAACACGCCGTTTGATCCCGGCATTCCACCCCTTGTCGCGCTCAGGCCCGCTCGGGTGTCTCGAGGAAGCGCTCGACGTCGAGCGCGGCCATGCATCCGGATCCGGCCGCGGTGATCGCTTGGCGATAGACGTGGTCCTGGACGTCGCCGCAGGCGAACACGCCCGCGACGTTCGTCTTCGTGCCGCCGTGGGTCAAGAGGTAGCCAGCTTCGTCCATGTCGAGCTGACCGGCGAACAAAGAGGAGTTCGGCGCATGTCCGATCGCGACGAAAAGGCCGCCGAGCTCGACGGTTCGCTGCTCACCGGTGAGCGTGTCACGAACCGAGATGGCCTCGACGGAGTTCTCGCCGAGCACCTCGCTGACCGTCGCATCCCAAAGGAAGGAGATCTTCGGGTTCGAAAGCGCCCGATCCTGCATGATCTTCGAGGCCCGCAGTTCCTTGCGGCGGTGCACGACGAGCACCGAGCTCGCGAACTTCGTGAGAAAGATCGCCTCTTCGAGGGCGGAGTCGCCGCCTCCGACGACGGCGATCGGCTTGTCACGAAAGAAAAAGCCGTCGCAGGTCGCGCAGGTAGAGACGCCGTGTCCGAGCAAGCGGGACTCTCCGGGGACACCCAACATGAGCGAACGCGCCCCGGTCGCCACGACGAGCGAGCGTGTCGTGTAGCTCGGCTCATCATGGTCCTCGGGCCCGGTCCAGATCCGAAAGGGCTGAGAGGAGAGGTCGACGCGGGACGCCTTCTGTGCGACGAGGCGCGCCCCGAAGCGTTCGGCTTGGCCGCGAAAGCTCCCCATGAGCTCTGGGCCCATGACCCCGTTGATGAACCCGGGGAAGTTCTCCACCTCGGTCGTCAACATGAGCTGGCCCCCGGGTTGGTCGCCACTTGAGGACGGCTCGCCTTCCAACACGAGCGGGTGCAAGTCCGCGCGGGCCGTATAGATAGCGGCGGTCAGTCCTGCAGCACCTGAGCCCACGATGACGACGTCTTCGATTGTCCCGGCGCCACGTTCTTCGCTGTTTGACTCATCGGGGTGGGAAAGAGTCTCAGGCACTTCGCTTCCTCGCTTTTCTCGCTCGCCCCAACAAGAACACCCCAATGACGACGAAGATTCCCCCGACCATCGCGTCCGTCGCCCAGACACGGTGGTCAAAGACATCCGAATCGAAGAGTCGAATGAGGCCGATGACCACCCCAGCGATGAGCGCGATGGAAATGAGAAGAGCGCAAAGGACCGTGCTGATCACTCGGGTCGCATGGAGGGCAGGCCGCACGGAGCGGTCCCGCAGGAACTCGACGAAGGATTCGACGAGATTCGTCGCTCGGACGGCGAGGTCGCCACCCTCGTTGTTGTGATCGGTTGCACTGGCCATAGCAGGAGGTTAGGACACTCGCGCGGCGCACAAGTAATTGGAGTAATTGGAGCGCTTCTTTGAGGCCTACCCCCGCTGGAAGCACACCCCGATCAGGCCCAGTCCGGCGTGTGCCCCGACGACGGGGCCGATGTAGGCCGTGAGGGTTTCCTCTGGCGGAAAGACGGGCTTTAGCATGTCGAGGAATTCGTCGATGTCTTCGGCATCGGCGTGGACGACGGCGAGCTTGCGGATGGGGCGGCCGTCTGCGACTTTGTCCGCGAGGTAGCGAAGGGACCGTGCGCGCGTACGTTGGCGCGACTCCCCCTCGATGACACCGTCTCGACATTCGATGACCGGTTTGATCGAGAGCACCGATCCGACGAAGGCCTGCGCGGAGCCGATCCTTCCACCCCGGCGGATGTTCTCAAGGGTGTCCAAGGTTCCAAAGACGGACATCGTCGGGATCTCGGCGGTCACCGCGTCGCACAGCGCATCGAGATCTTGCGTCTTTCGAGCTTTCTCTACGGCGCCCAACACCAAGAGCCCCTCGCCCATCGTCACAAGGCGCGAGTCGATGACCCGCACGGCAATGTCGTTTCTTACCTCGCTCGCTCCCGCGCATGCCGCTTGGTACGTGCCGGACAACGAGGACGAAAGCGTCACGCAACAAACCGCGCCGTAGCCCTCGTCTCGAGCGCGGTGGAAGGCCTGGGTGAATGCACCGGGGGAGGGCGCAGACGTCTCGGGGATCGCGCCGGAGGCGCGCACGCGGCGCCAGAATTCCTCGGGACCAATCCCGGCGAGTGCCTCGGGGCCCTCGGTGCCGAGGCGAACGTCGAGTGGAACCGAGTCGATGCCGTACTCAGCGAGAAGATCACCTGGGATGTCGCTCGCGCTGTCAGTGACTAGCTTTATTCCGCCCACCGTTCCCCCTGACCGCTCCTTGTCACTTACTTCGGCGCGAAGTCTGCCAGGACGAGAGTGTCCCCGCTACACCTGCTGCCCCGAAGTAGGCGACGGCGCCGACACCCGCCGCGACGATGAGCCTCAACGCTCCGCTCGGCCCGCCGCTCGTGCCGATGATCGCTGAGACGAGCGCGACGACAAAAGCCATGAAGATGCTGACTACAGCCGTGCGTGCCGTGTTCGTGAGGAGAGCGCGGCCCCCAATGGTCCCGAGTCTGTTGCGCAGGGCGACGAGCGAAATGACGGCGGTGATCGAGTACGCGATCGCGTACGCGAGAGCGAGCCCGCGCACTCCCAACGGCCGGTACATCGCTATGGCCGCAGCGACGTTGATCACGCTCGCGAGCCCATAGAACTTGAAGACCGTCTTTGTGTCCTGCATGGCCTGGTAGGTGCGCGTCGTGAGAAAGAAGATGCAGTAACCGGGAAGGCCTAATGAGAACAGTGCGAGGACCGACGCTGCGAGGTGCGCGGCGCTCTGGCTCTCAGCGCCGTGTTGCAAGACGACCTCCATCGCGGGGCGAGCAAGGATGAGGTAACCGACCATTGCGGGAAGGATGAGGGCGAGGATCTGTCGGGCCGCAATCCCGAAGCGACCGCCGAGCATCGCAAGGTTCCCTGCGGTATGTGCGCGCGCGAAGTCGGGGCTCGCCACGTTCACGATCGAAATCGCGACAACCGCGAAGGGAAATTGGAAGAAGGTGTAGGCGTAGGTATAGGCACTCAGCTGTCCTGCGCCTAGGTGTATCGCTAGTGCCTGGATGATGAACACCACGATTTGGCTGATCGCAACGAAACCGAACGTCCACTTCGACAACGTGAGGATCATGTGCACCGCAGGGTCGCGCAGTCTGAACACAAAGCGCAGCCCAATATGGGCGCGCCGCATCGACGGCAAGAGGGCGATGGCTTGAGCCGCGACGCCGAGTGTCGTGCCGACGCCTAAGAAGAACATGAGCCAAACATCGTGATGGACCGCAGCTGGCCACAGAGCGGGATTTTTCGGCGCGTGGAAGGACGCGTGAAAGATGTAGAGCACAGCGATGCTGATGATGTTGTTGACGATGGGGACGAACCCGACGATCGCGAATTTGTCGCGCGTGGCAAGGACCGCGGAAATGAGGCTGATCGCGCCGTAAAAGAGAAGCTGGGGAGCGAAGAACCGCAAGAGATCGACGGCGAGCACGTGCTCACCGTTCGGCAAGGTCTTGCCCAAGGTGTAGAGGTCAATGATCGCGGGGGCCGCGAAGATGAAGGCAACCGTCGAGACAACGAGCAAAATCCCCGAGAGCGTGACGACGGCGGAAATCGACTCGACGGCCTGTTGTCTCGAGCGTGTCGCGAGGTGGCTCACGAACACCGGGACGAACGTGGCAGAAAGGATCCCGCCGAGCACGAGGTCGTGCACCATGTTCGGGGTGTTGTTCGCGAGGTTGAACGCGTCGCCGAGGGAGAATCCGCCGAGGGCGTAGGCGATCATGACAAGTCGGAAGAGCCCCGTCAGACGCGACAACACGGTGCCCGACGCTGTTCCGAGTGACGCGCGCGTAAGGCGGTCGCGCCGCGCTCTTGCTACGAGCATTCCAAGAGCCGGTTCCTCGTCTTCCGGCGGAATCGTCACGGCGTGGCCGCTCGTCCGCTTTCCACGCTCGGCGTGACGTGTCGCCTCGAACGACGCCGCCTGCGGGCAAAAGACCTCATCCACCACAGTGCGAGAACGACAAGCGCCCCGAGCGACAGCGCGATGGCGACGCCGGTGACCGCGCGAGAGCGAACGGTGAAGGTTCCGACGAAGAGCTGCACGTCGCCCGAGGGCGAGGTGAGTTCGATACGCAAGGGGAATGACCCCGAGGTGCGCGTCGAGACCTTCACCTCCAAAGCCGTGTCTTTCTTCGTCAAGACGAGTTCGCGAGATGCCCCACTCGGAAAGGTGAGCTCGCTGCTCGACATCTTGAGGTCCACATGCATAGGCCCGGGAGCACCTGAATAGGAGATGGTGATGGGGATCGTTCCGGTCAAAGAAGTCAAGGTGATCGACTTCGTGCCCGAGAGGCCAAGCGATGACCGCATGACGTCTAGCTCCGCACCTGGCGCGGCGAGAAGCTCGGCGCGCACATCTGAGGAGAGATTCGTCGATTCGCCAAGGAGGACCGAGTCCCCGAGTGACGAGAGCAGTGCGCTGTCGCTAGGCGCGATCGAGGTCACCGTGTTGAGCGATGCGTACGCCCGGTTAACAGCCCTCGCAGTGAGCGACCCCGCATTGATGCGTTGCTCGGCGAGCGAAAGGTCTCTTGGTTCACCATTTGCTCCCACAGAAAGCGTGGAAAAGAGTGCACCGACGGTCGAGGGCGAAAGAATGGAGCTCGATCTCAATCCATTCAACACGGTACGGAGGAACAACGTGCTCGACGGGGTCAATTGTGGGACTACGACGATGCCGCGGGCCTGTCTTGCCCCAGGCAGATCAAAGTAGATCTGTGCGAGCTCTGCGAGAAACTGGTGCGCTACAAGGACGACGTCGTTGCCCGGCTTTGCGAAGCGCGTACTCAGTTGGGAGTTGGAAACGAGGCCGACCACGTGAGGCAGTGCCTCTAGTGCAGAAGAATTTGACTGTGCGTTCAAGGCGAGCTCGAAGGGATCAGTCGGTGTTGTCATCTCGTGATTCACAACGCTTGTGTCTGGTAGGACGATCTCGTCGATGTCTTGGCGCGCGAGCAGTTGAAGCGCGCCATTGTTCAAGATCGCATACGAAACGAACGGGTTCGGTTGTGGCGCTACCCCGAGTACTCCTTCGAGTTGGGACGCCCCGCGCGTCAATTGGACCGCGAAGTCCCTCTGCAATCCCTTAGAGCTCAAGACCGACGGGTCTACGGGGGCAAACGGAGCTTGAAGGACTTCGAGGTTGACTGCTTGATGGGTGCGGACATAGGTGACGAGCTTGCTATAGAGGGCTCGAGTTTTTGGATCATTGGAGAGCGCAACGAGCAACTGAGGGTAGAGCTCCAGGGAAAGTGGTTCGTGAGGGAGCACCGAGATCGCGTCGATCACGTGAGTAAGCGACACGACTTGCTTGGAGCTAAGCGTTGATTGCCCGTCGGGTCCAAGGGCGATGTCTTCGCCCAAGGGGAGGACGAGCGCCACGCGCAGCGGCAAGGACCCTTGTTGGTTGGATATGTAACAGAGGTGAGACGTGAGCGATGCGAGGGGTTTCTCGAGCTTTGCGGCCATGTTGACGACGGCGACTTCGAGCGGGTACACGCCTGCGCAACTTCCCGGTTGACAGTCAAGCGGCAGCGTTGGTGAGGTTGAGGACCTCCCCGTTGACGTCGCCGACGTGCTGACACCGAGTTCGAGCGAGACGCGTCCCAAAGACGCTGGGCGGTCGGAAATCGATGCCAAAGGGATGACGCTCGTCGCGAACAGGGGAAGCTCGCCCGCGGGTTCTCGCCCGACCAGGGTCTCATCAAAGGCCGTAACGCTCGCGAGCTGTCCGTACAGGACGAGCTTCAATCCGAGGTCAGAAAGTGGCAGATCCGAACGAATGGTGAGCGTCATCTTGAATTGGCCGCCGGGATCGACCCAGTCGGTCTGTGCGTCGAGAACGAGCGATGTCCGGTGTGTACTCGAGGCGTTTGCGCGAGGAACGCGTCCGACGAGACAAAGACCAACGAGAGCGCACAGCACGCACATGCAAAGACGAAGTGACAGCAAAGCACGACGCCGCGAGCAATGTGACACGGTCGGTCTCGTCCTCCGATCAATCCGCGTTCGGGCGGGAGCCTATCTTCGAACGATACGCAACTTATGTGGAGCTATCGTGTGTGCATGGCCGTGCTCCTCGGCTTCCACCCGGATTTTGAGGATCACGAGCCGGGACCGGACCATCCAGAATCTCCCCACAGGCTGACAGCCGTCCGCCGGGGCATCGAAGCGGCTCACCTTGGTGAAGCGGTCATTGAGTTCGCACCAAGGTATGCGACGCACGCAGAAATCGGGCGCGTCCACAATCCGGGATACGCGGAGGCTCTAGAGGAGAAATGCCTTCAAGGTGGTGGATACCTCGATCCCGATACGGAAGTCTCACCGGGGTCTTTCGCTGCAGCGCGCCGCGCAGCCGGTGCCGGCCTTGAGGCGATCGAGCGTCTCGACCGCAACGAGGCAGCGGCAGCGTTCCTTGCCGTGCGTCCTCCCGGGCACCATGCCTATGACGCGCATTCGATGGGTTTTTGTCTGTTCAACAACCTCGCGATCACGGCTTCGGAGCTCATTTCGCGAGGCGATCGTGTGCTCATCGTGGACTGGGACGCTCACCACGGAAACGGTACGCAGAACTGCTTTTATACCGAACCCAACGTGCTGTTCATCTCGTTGCATCAGTATCCGTTCTACCCGGGCACGGGCTCGCTTGATGAAGTCGGTGAGGCCGAGGGCCGAGGATGCACGATCAACGTTCCGTTGCCGGCCGGAACTGCGGGAGACGCCTATCGCCTCGCTTTCGACGAGCTCGTTGTCCCGGCCGCCGAGGCGTTCTCGCCGAGCTGGCTCTTGGTGTCGGCGGGCTTTGACGCCCACCGATCAGATCCCCTCTGCGACCTCGGGTTGTCCTCGGGCGACTTTGCAGACCTCGCGAGGAGCGTCAGCCTGCTTGTGGCACCGGGTCGTCGGATCTTCTTCTTGGAAGGCGGCTATAACTTGAGCGCCCTCGCGGCGTCTGCAGGTGCGACGGTCGCTGCTCTCGTCGGTGAGGACTTCCGACCGGAGCCGGCGACGACAGGTGCGAAGGCGAACGCGTTCGGCTCGTCTCGAAGCGACCGGCCCGCGCAAATCATCGCGGAAGCGCGTGCCATTCACGAGCGCTCGCGGTCCCTGTGAGCTGGCCCGCGCGGTGACAACTGGGAACAAGCGCGTGCAAGAGCGCAAGGATGCGACGCGCGTGCAGCTACCCTCGGCTGCGATGATCCCCGAGCGCCTCGAACCTTTCATAGGAGAGACGAGAGAACTCGCCGAGCGCTTTATCGCTGCGAAGAAGAACCTCTACCTCGTCGGCGGGTCGGTGCGAGACGTCATCGCGGGCCGTCCCGGAGGAGGAGCAGCCTTTGTGCGCGAGGCCGACATTGACTTTACGACCGATGCGCGTCCAGAGGAGATCGAGGCGATCATAAAGGGCTGGGCCCAATCGGTGTGGTTGCAGGGCAAGCGTTTCGGGACGATCGGCGCGTCGCACAACGGGCGCAGATTCGAGATAACGACGCATCGCGCCGAGGCCTATTTGCCCGAGTCACGAAAGCCCGACGTGAGCTTCGGAGACGACGTCGTCACGGATTTGTCCCGTCGGGACTTCACGGTGAACGCGATGGCGCTGCGCTTGCCCGATCTAGAGCTCATCGATCCCTTCGACGGGTTGTCGGACCTTTCGAACCATCGACTTCGCACTCCGCTTGACCCGGTGTCCTCATTTTCCGATGATCCCTTGCGCATGTTGCGCGCGGCGCGCTTTATCGCTGGATACGAGCTTGTGCCTTCTGAGGACTTGCTGTGCGCGGTGAGAGAGCTTCGCGCACGACTATCGATCGTTTCCCCAGAACGGGTCAGAGACGAGCTCGACCGGCTCCTTGTCCTCCCGGACCCCCAGGAGGGACTGTGGTTCATCGTGCGGACGGGCCTTTCTGAGGAGTTCCTGCCCGAGCTGCCGGCCCTGGAGCTCGAGCAGGACCCCGTGCAACGCCACAAGGACGTCTTGGCGCACACCATCGCGGTCGTGGCAAGGACGCGCCCCGAGCGGATCTTGCGACTCGCGGCGCTCTTTCACGACGTCGGCAAGCCGCGCACCCGCTCCATAGGACCAGACGGCGTCAGCTTCCATCACCATGACGTCGTCGGCGCGCGCATGACGAAGCTGCGGATGCAAGCCCTTCACTATTCAAATGTCGACATCGACGCGGTGTGTCGCCTCGTCGAACTTCACTTGCGCTTCCACACCTATGTGCTCGGTTGGACCGACGCTGCAATACGTCGTTACACAAGGGACGCGGGAGCACTCCTCGATCAGTTGAACGAGCTCACGAGGGCTGATTGCACGACGAGGAATGAGGGGAAAGCGAGGGCCCTTGCTTCGCGCATGGACGAGCTCGAAGCCCGCATACAAGAGCTGCGCGAAAAAGAGGCACTTGAGTCGATCCGTCCGGAACTGAACGGCGAACAGGTCATGGCGCGTCTATCCATCCCACCCGGCAAAGACGTCGGCCGCGCGCTCGAGTTCCTGATGGAGATCCGCCTCGAGGAGGGATTGCTCGGGACCGACGAGATCGGTCACCGCTTGGATGGTTGGTGGGACTCACAGAAAAAGTCGCCCTGATGAGCTTCGGGGTTATGTGCCCCTAGCGAACTCCTCGACCATGTCGTGAGCTTGGTCGTCTCGGTACTGCACGGGCGGTGATTTCATGAAGTACGCCGACGGGCCAAGGAGCGGTCCACCGATACCGCGATCAAGGCCGATGCGTGCGCAGCGCAAGGCGTCGATGATGACGCCCGCGGAGTTGGGAGAGTCCCACACCTCGAGCTTCAGCTCGATGTTCAGCGGAACGTCTCCGAAGTTCCTTCCTTCCATGCGGATGTATGCCCACTTGCGGTCCTCGAGCCATGCAACGTGATCCGAAGGACCGATGTGGATCGACGTCGCTGCGATTCCACGGTCGAGCTGGCTCGTGACGGCTTGGGTCTTGGAGATCTTCTTCGACTCAAGGCGTTCGCGCTCGAGCATGTTCTTGAAGTCCATGTTGCCACCGACGTTCAGCTGGTACGTGCGGTCCAAAACGCTGCCACGATCCTCGAAGAGCCGGGTGAGCACGCGGTGCACGATCGTCGAGCCAACCTGGCTCTTGATGTCGTCTCCGATGATGGGCACCCGTGCGTCGCTGAAGCGTTTTGCCCAGGTGGGATCGCTAGCGATGAATACCGGTATCGCGTTCACAAAGGCAACGCCAGCCTCGAGTGCCGCCGCCGCGTAGTGCTTTTGTGCTTGTTCGGACCCGACGGGGAGATATGAGACGAAGACGTCAGCACCGCTTTGTCGGAGCGCTTCTGCGATGTCAACGGGTGGCTCGGGGGATTCCTCGAGGAGCTCGCGGTAGTACTTGCCGAGACCGTCGAGTGTCGGGCCGCGCTGGACGGTGACACCAAGGGTTGGCACGTCTGCAAAGCGAATCGTGTTGTTCTGCCCAGAAAAGATGGCCTTCGCGAGGTCAAGGCCAACCTTTTGCGCGTCGACGTCGAAGGCCGCGACGACTTCGATGTCACTTACGTGGTAGCCACCGAGCACGACATGCATCAAACCCGGCACCGATTCAGTCGGGTCAGCCGAGCGGTAGTACTCGATTCCTTGGAGGAGTGCGCAGGCGCAATTGCCAACACCTGCAATCGCGACTCTTATCGTTCTTCCCCGACTGGTCATGTTGTCGTCCTCTCGTCCACGTCCGTTGTGTATGCAGTTCTCGGCGAGTTTCCTTCCTGCGATGCCGGCTTCTTGCGTTCGTCGAGGTCGCGACGTTCTCTGGCAAGGAGGCCTTCAATCCATGCGATGTCGCTCGCAACGGTTTCGCGCGAGTGTTCCGCGATCGACCGTTCGTAGGTATCGAGTGCGCGATCGGGGCGAGCAAGCGAAAGGCCCGTGCGCTGGAGACGGTCGGTGAGCTGAATTCGCCTGCGCTCGAGAAGGCGAATACGCGCTTGTGGGCTCAGGTGACGGGCGAAGGCAAGTCGCAAAGAGAAGCTTCCCGCGTCGTCGCTCTTTCCTTCGGGCGCGTCGAGAAGCTCCTCAAACAGCTCATTGCCTCGATCTGTGATCTCGTAGATCTTTCGCGCCTTGGTCCCGCGTCCCCCGAGCGCAGCAGCGGCTTTGGCCGTCGCGCGGCGCGCGACGAGAGATGCGCGCTCGCCCCCGAGGGAACCCGTGAGGGGCAGTGCCCCGCGCTCGAGGAGCCGTTGGCCGCGAGCCTCCGGAGAGCTCGGTGAGATCGTCCGGACGTCTCCGGCGGCTTCGAGGCGCGCGAGCGCAGGGTAGAGGGATCCGAAGGAGAGGTTCGCGAGCGGGCCAAAGTGCGCACGTAACTGCTTGCGCAGGTCGTAGCCGTGCATCGGCTTTTCCTTGAGGAGGCCGAGGACGGCGAGCTCGAGCATGCCCGAGCATAGCCACTCGATGTATCGAAGCGATATGGTGCTCCGGGTTCTCGGTCCGCGCAGGAACGAGGCGTTGAGACGGCCTGTCGGGCAAGGACGCTCAGCTAGCCTTGGTGGATGCGCAGCGGGCCGCAATTCTCGACGGGAGGGGCGCCGGCAACGGGGCTCGCCCAGATCGAGTACCGGCTCGCCCGCGACGGGGCCATTCGCGAGTTTCGCCGAGGCCGGATCTCCCGCTTGGATATCTGCGACGCTCAACCCGAGCTCCTGAGGGTCGCGCGCAACCTCGGTCGAAGAACCGAGGCGGACTGTCCCATATGTGAAGGGACGAAGCTCGTCGACGTCGCATTCGCCTTCGGCGCAGGACTGCCGCCATCGGGGCGCGCGCTCGCCTCGACGACGGAGATGCGTTCGCTCGCGCGCGAAATGGACGACGTCGCGTTCTACGTCGTCGAGGTGTGCACGGAATGCTCGTGGAACCATCTCCTGCGGATGTTCTCCGGGCGGCACGCCAGGCGTCGCTTTCCCGAGTGACCGGGCGCTAGCCTGGTTGCGCCGCCGGCAGCCCATGTGCGCCGGACGGTGGGAGGTGGAAGATGCCCGGACGAACGACCGCCCCGATGATTGCTGTTCGGAAGCGGAGCGCAGGCCAAGAGCCCATCGTCATGGTGACGGCCTACGACACGCCCTTTGCGCGCATTGCCGATGACGCAGGTGTCGACGTCATTCTCGTTGGCGACTCGGTAGCTGACAACGTGCTCGGCTTTGAGGACACCCTGTCCGTATCCGTATCAGACATGGCGCATCACACGGCCGCGGTCGCGCGCGCCCACCCGAGCGCTCTCATCGTGGCGGACATGCCCTGGATGAGCTACCACACCGACGTACGAGACGCCCTAATGAACGCGGCAACGCTCGTGCACGCGGGCGCACAGGCCGTGAAACTCGAAGGAGGCATGAAGCGCCTTCCCGTCATCGAGGCGATTCTCGATGCCGAGATCCCGGTCATGGGACACCTCGGGCTCACCCCACAGTCCCTGCATGCGATGGGAGGGATGAAAGTTCAGGCACGATCCATCGCGCAAGCCCGTGATCTCGAGCGCGACGCCGCAGCCCTAGCGAATGCGGGGTGCTTCGCGCTCGTGCTCGAATGCGTTCCCGACGTCGTCGCAGGTCGCGTCACCAATACGATCGACATTCCCACGATCGGCATCGGCGCCGGCCCATTGTGCGACGGGCAGGTCCTCGTCCTTCACGACCTCCTTGGTCTCTCCTCACGTCCAGTAGCGAAGTTCGTCCGGCGTTACGCGGACGTCGCATCCGTTGCTCGAGAAGCGCTGCGGGCCTATGCAAAAGACGTTCGCTCAGGCGACTACCCGTCCGATAACGAGACCTACCACGCGTCCTCCGAACTCGCCCGGGCGACGAAGAGCGACGAGCCCAAGCACGCGAGCTAGGTGCGCGGGAGTTCTTCTTCGACATTTCCTCGACGCGATCGTGCCGCTGACGCGCCGGGCATGGCGAACTTGGGTGATACAGCGCGCTGGAAGACTCGCCTTCGCGGGGCGAGTGAAACCACTGCGATGTTGTCAGCTACCATGACGTTGCCCAATACGCCCCTGCCCCGTTCATTGCGGGGCCCCAGGTACGAACGTGCCGGGTCCAGAGGAGGTGAGCCGCTTTGCGGCCATATGAAATAGCTGTCATTTTCGATGCCAGCCTTGAAGAAAGTGTCATCCGGGATATCACGGACCGGATCGCGGACCTCGTGCGTTCCCGTGGGGGAATGCCGGGTCACATCGAGCGATGGGGGCGTCGCACCTTCGCGTACGAGCTAGCGCATCGTAACGAGGGCTACTACGTCTTCATCGAGGTTGTCGCGGAGCCCGCGGTCGTCGACGAAGTCAGCCGCTTGCTCGCCCTTTCAGATGAGGTGCTGCGACACCGCGTCATTCGCCAGCCGGAAGCAGCCACCGGCGCCAAGCGAAAGACGCTTGCCGCAGTGACGCCGTCGCAAGAAGCGGCGGCGGCGGGTTAATCGAGGGATTGGAGAGATACATGGCGTACGACAACACCGTTGTCCTTGTGGGCAACGTGACCAGGGATCCTGAGCTCCGCTTCACCCCAAATGGGCAGGCGACAACGAGCTTTGGGCTCGCCGTGAACCGCCGCTGGCAGAATCGCCAGACCCAAGAGTGGGAAGAGCAGACGAGCTTCTTCGATGTCGTTTGCTGGCGCGAGATGGCTGAGAACGTGAGCGAGAGCATCGCTCGGGGATCGCGCGTCATCGTCACAGGCCGCTTGGAGCAGCGCAGCTGGGAGACGCCAGAAGGTGACAAGCGGTCACGCGTCGAGGTCATTGCGGATGAACTCGGTCCGAGCTTGAGGTGGGCGACCGCGCAAGTGGTGAAGAACGAGCGCCGCGGTGCTGCGACAAACGGTGCACCGTCGAGTCCCGCACCTTCGGCCCGACCAGCTCCGGTCGCTGCCGATGCCCCATACGCCGAAGATGAAGAGCCGTTCTGATGGCAAGGAGCAACGATCGGGAACGATCGACAAGGCGTGCACCGAAGGACAACGGTCGACGCCAGAAGAAGAAGATCTGCATCTTTTGCAAGGACCACGTGGTAGCTGTCGATTACAAGGACGTGAATTTGCTGCGCAAGTTCATGTCGGACCGCGGCAAGATTCGCGCCCGCCGCGTATCTGGGAACTGCGCGCAACATCAACGAGCCGTCGCGGTCGCAATCAAGACTTCTCGCGAGCTGGCGCTGCTTCCCTACACCCAACGCACGACGAGTGAACGACCTGGAGGACGCGGACCCGGACGCGGGGCGCGCAGCAGCTCGTATCCGCAAGCCGGAGCCGCGCCCTTTGTCGACGACGAGGAAGCTGATGTCGAGATCGTTCTGGCGGATCTCGTTGTCGCTGACGCAGACGAGCTCGAAGGGGCTGAGGTTGTCGCAGAGGTCAACTCGCCCGATATCGGGGGTGAAGAGTGAAAGTCGTCCTCCGCTCTGACGTTGCCGATGTCGGAAAACGCGGTGACATCGTGAACGTCGCGGATGGATTCGCGCGGAACTATCTCATTGCTACGGGCCGCGCGATTCGCGCAACAGACGGCGTCGTCGCACAAGCGGCGGCGATGCGACGCGCTCGGGACGTGCGTGATGCGAACGACAGGGAGGCTGCCGAGGCAATTGCCCAAAAGCTTGTCGCGCAGGCTATCTCGATCCCTGTGCGGGCAGGCCGTGAAGGACGACTGTTCGGTTCGGTGACGGCGACGGACATTGTGAGCGCGGTCGAAAGCCAGGCGGGAGTCGCAATTGACCGCCACAAGCTCGTCATCCGTGAACCGATCAAGGCGGTCGGGCTTCACACGGTGAGCGTTCGTCTGCATGCCGACGTCGAATTCCAGTTGTCGGTCGACGTCGTGGCCTCTGGGTCCTAAGGACGACGACTCCGTCTCTCAGCGCGCGCCGGTGAGCCGGCGCGTGCTGAGGTTTCAACATCGCCCGGGATGCCGAGCGCCCGAGCTCTGCTGGAGTGCTTGATACAGCCGGTCTCTAAGGTGCGCTCATGCACACAGCCCTAGCTGGCGCTCGTCACGGTGATGCATGGTCACCCACAGGTGTGGACAACTCATCCCCAAGTAATGCACGGCGAAATCGAAGAAATCCGCAAAAAGCGCGTCTGTTCGTCACCAGGCTCGGTGGTGCAAGGTGACATCCACCATGGTTCAACCGCTCGACGAGTCGCGTCGTCGCACACGACAAAGCGGTGGCGAGATCGACACGGCGAGAAGTCGCGTTCCGCCGCACAATCTTGAAGCAGAAGAGTCGTTGCTCGGTGCAATGCTCTTGTCGCGCGACGCCATCGCCGTTGCTTTAGAGCGCTGCTCAGCGGCGGATTTCTACCGGCCCTTCCACGGTCATGTCTTTCACGCCATCACCTCGCTCTATGCGCAGGGTGAACCCGTCGATGCGGTAACCGTCGCTGAGGAATTGCGCCGTGCAGGGTTGCTCGATGCCGTTGGCGGTCCGGCGCTACTCGTCTCGCTTCAATCGAATACTCCAGCGATCTCGAGTGCTTCTAGGTACGCGGCCATCGTGGAAGAACACTCGCTCTTGCGGCGTCTCATCGGTGTCGGCAGCGAGATCGCCGAGCTTGGCTATGGCCTTCCTGATGATGTGACCGAAGCGGTCGATCGCGCAGAAGCAATGGTTTTCAATGTCTCCCAGCGTCGCGTGACCGACACGGTCGTTTCCCTTGAGCAGCTCCTCTCGGAGAGCCTTGACCGCCTGGAGGACCTCTATGGACGCGGCGAATCGATCACAGGCGTGCCGACCGGATACACCGACCTAGACGAACACCTCTCCGGGCTTCAGCCTTCGAATCTCCTCGTCGTCGGCGCGCGCCCTTCGATGGGCAAAACGGCATTCGCTCTAGGTATGGCCGCGAACTCAGCGATGCAAGGCATCCCCGCTTTGTATTTCTCCTTGGAGATGAGCCACCTGGAAATCGCGCAGCGCGTTCTTTGCGCAGAAGCCCGTGTCGACGCTACGCGGATGCGCAATGGGCGTCTGCTCGAAGGTGACTGGCCGAAGATCAGCCACGCGATCGGTCGGCTTGGGAATGCGCCCCTCTATATAGACGACAATCCGAACGTCACGGTGATGGACATTCGTGCCAAGGCGCGACGCATGAAGAGCAGGGATGGTATCGGACTCGTCGTTGTCGACTACCTCCAGCTCATGACGGGCAGGAACTCCGCAGAGAACCGTCAAGTGGAAATCTCCGAAATCAGCCGGGGCCTGAAGATCCTCGCTCGCGAACTTGAAATTCCCGTTGTCGCGCTGAGTCAGCTGTCCCGCGGTTTGGAAAGTCGCGCAGACAAGCGCCCGATGCTTGCTGACTTGCGAGAATCCGGAGCGATCGAGCAGGACGCTGATGTCGTCATGTTCATATACCGCGATGACGTGTACAACCCGGAATCGGCTGATCGAGGTGCCGCAGAGATCATCGTTGCAAAGCACCGCAATGGGCCGACGGGAAGCATCCAACTAGCTTTTGTCGGAACCTACGCCCGCTTTACAAATATGGCCAGAGTGTGAGTGGAGAAATGCCCGATTCGGTCGTGACGGAGTCGGTCAGCGCATTTTGATGCACGGCACACTGGCGGGCAAACTTGGCGAGATGCACGATCATTTCTTCTGGAGCGGTTGGTCTCGTCGTGGGCAATGAGTCCTTTGGGGAGATGAACGGAACGACGAATGAGGAGCATTCGACGCCAACTGGTGGAAAAGACGTGGTCATCGTCCGGCGCCACGTCACGATCGAAGGACATGTCCAAGGCGTCCTCTTCCGGGAGAGCTGTCGACGTCAAGCACAAAACCTTGGCCTAGGAGGATGGGTGGCGAACAAGCCTCGCGGTAGCGTCGAAGCTGTGTTCGAAGGCGAACGATCTGTCGTCGAGACGATGATCGCGTGGTGTCGCATCGGCCCACCAAGTGCGGTAGTGACCGCGGTGGGCGTGTGCGACGAGAGCCCTATTGGCGAAACGCACTTCGCTGTGCATTGAGATGCGGTCTTCTTTCGTGCCCCAGCGCATTTGGAGCCGAGCACGTTCTTAAGAAGGAAATGAGTAGTGTCGAACTGATGGCGGATCAACTGCGCTTTGTTGACGACGCGATGGGCTTCATGCCCTCGCTGTACACCGCCGCGATGCGCATGACACGCAATCCCTCCGATGCCGAGGACCTCGTCCAGGAGACGTACTTGAAGGCCTACCGGGCTTACGGCTCGTTTCAAGAGGGCACGAATCTCAAGGCCTGGCTCTACAAGATCTTGACGAACACCTTCATCAACACCTACCGGGCGAAATCGCGCCGCCCGATGGAGACGGACATCGAAGACATCGAGGA
>Ga0181532_10000486_pt1 | contig 41010 bp, 34 predicted proteins | sample PEATcosm2014_Bin_33_FD_119768 | JGI IMG/M metagenome (GOLD analysis project Ga0181532, IMG submission 119768) | Peatland microbial communities from MTU Mesocosm Facility, Houghton, MI, USA - PEATcosm2014_Bin11_30_metaG | ecosystem: Environmental > Terrestrial > Soil > Wetlands > Peat | place...
GCTGGGATTACTGATGCTCGGTTGTACCGCGCACCAACAGCCTTCTCGAGTCGAAACTGCTCTAGCCAATGCGGCGAAGGATGTCGCTATACCGTTGCAGGCTGAGGATAAGAAAAACCCGCTCCCTGACTCGCAGGACGTGCTGAACCAAGGCCGCGAATTATTCATTCAATCGTGCGCCATCTGCCACGGGGCTGACGGTCGTGGTGAAACGTATATCGGGCGAAACATGTACCCTCCGGCGATGGACATGAACTCGCCGCATGTGCAGCACTGGACTGACGCCGATCTGTTCTGGATCATTCAGAATGGCGTTCGCCTCACCGGCATGCCCTCCTGGGAAACCAGCATTTCCGAGACGGACACCTGGAAGCTCGTGCGATTCATCCACGGCCTTCCACGCCTCAATGCCGCGCCGCCTTCTCCAGTTGCCACTCTGCACACTCAACAGACAACGCAGAACGCTGAAGCTGCTTTGGTCAAATACGGTAAAACATTATACAGGCAAGAAGGCTGCTTCACGTGTCACCGGCTCAACGGCGAGGGCGGCGCTGTCGGCCCTGACCTGACCACGGAGGGCGCGCGCGGCCGTACTACCGAATGGCTGGTTGGACATTTCAAAGACCCTCCCGCTTACGTGCATGGTTCTGTGATGCCGCCCTTCAAGAATCTAACCGAGGAGCAACTGCGAGCACTCACGGAGTTTCTGCAGAACCAAAAGGATCGAAACAAGTAGCGTCGACCGCAGCGTCCCGATTCCTCCGCGCAATCCTCTCGTGCGGTTTTCTCATCACGGCTGGCCCTTCAGCACCGCGGTGACCGAAGGTGGAAGCTTCTCGGCGTTTGCCAGCATCACTGAGATCTGCCACATCTCGGTGGGGGACAGGCTCTGACTGAAACCCGGCATTCCTGTCAGGCGAATTCCGTTCGCCACCTTCCAGTAGGTTTCGCCGGGGGGATCGTCGGTGACACCCGTTCCCTTCAACAGTTCGGGCGGTTTCGGAAACTCCCCGCGCGCAATCGCGGTCGGCTCCTTGCCCGGGACACCGTGGCACACCGCGCAATGGGTCAGATATTGGTGCGCACCGCCAAGGTAGTTGGCTTCGCTCGCTTCGATGGGGACCGTCTTCGGCATCTCCTTTTGCAACCTTGCATTCAACGCCATATGCGCCAGCGTCCGTTCAAACGGCATCGGAGGCGCGCTGGTAGCCACGGGCGCCGAACCGCGTGAGAAGTAGGCGTACACTCCGCCCGCAACGCAAACCAGGGTAACAATTACGCCTGCCAAAAAGCTTTTCATCTCTCACTCCTGCGTTGATTTTGCTCCGAAGGTTCTGAGTAACTGCCGGGATCCTACATCCGCCGAACAACCCGGCGAGCTCACGATGAGGCGCCATTCCTACTTATCGTATACTTGATATTATCTATATCAATAGTCCTTACAGACTCATTCCTACAGCGGATAACGGCCACACTGGCGCGCCGTCTCATACATGGCCAGTACGTTAGCCACCGGCACCTGGGCCTGGATGTTATGGATGGCGTTAAAGACAAAGCCGCCGCCGGGGCCAAAAAGCTTAAGGCGCGCGCACACTTCCTTGCGAACGTCTTCGGCAGAACCAAAAGGCAAGGTATGTTGAGTATCCGCGCCTCCACCCCAGAAGGCGACTCGGTCGCCAAACTTCCTCTTCAGTTCGCCGGGATCCATGCGATCAGCCGAGGTTTGAACTGGATTGAGAATATCGAAACCCGCGCCGATGAAATCCTCAATCAGGTCAAAGATCGACCCGCAGGAATGGAGGAATATCTTCCACGTGGCGTGCTTATGAATCCAGTCGTTGGTTTGCTTGTGAAAAGGCAGGAAAAGTTGACGGTATGCTTTGGGCGCCAGAAGCGGGCCGTTCTGCGTTCCGAAGTCCGTGCCTGTAACATAGGCCACTGAAGGCCGGTCGCCGACGGCTTGATGTATTCGCTCCAGGTTCGCCAGATTAATCTCAGTCTGACGTTCGAAGATCTTGTAGACATAGTCTCGCCGGGCGTTCAAGCTGATGTACCACTCTTCAGCGCTGCGTATTCCCTTGGCGTCCTTGAGCATCTGGCCCGGGACCTTGGCAATGTCGCCCAAGCTGAGCATCCCGAGGTTCAGAACAATCGCTTTGTCCGTCTCGGCATGGAGCCTCAGGGACTCACGGTTGAGATGTTCGAGTTCCGCGTCTGAGAATGGGCCGAACTCTTCCAGGTTGTCTTCGACTTTGAGATTGCTTTCGTCGATAGGGTGCTGCCGGAAGATTGGATCAAAGTAGAGTCCACCCTGAGGCATCCTTCCACTCGGTTGCGCAGAGCGGTCTCCTTGCGGATACATGAGGAGATCGCCGTCCGGCTCGGGTGTGGTGTTGAATCCCTCCGGCACCAGGACGGGAGTTCCGTCAAAAGTTCTCCACTCCTTCCACCCTTCCAGCTTAAATCCGAAAGAGGTGCCTGTGCCTGCCAACCTGACGGTGTCAGTTCCCAACGCGTCGACAATGTCCAACTTCGTCTCACCCAACATCTGAAGCGGCTCAATGACCTTTACGGGCGTACCGGGCGGGTCAAGTGCAAGCGCCTGGCGAAGCTTGTAAACGGCGCTGACATGCATGCCGGTCACCGTCGTTGCACCGAGGTCTAAGGGGACTCGATCGGGTTCCTTGTGTTGAAGTGCCAGATTCACTCGCTCTCGTGAGTCCATTATCATCGACTCCTTCTCATGCCAATTGCCACCTGCCGGGCTTTGCGGCTATAACCGGGCGGACTTTGCCCTGTTCCTCGAGCCGGTCCAAGTGGCCCCGGACGGGGAACATGGCCAACTGCCAGGTCTCACTGGGCCAATCTCCCACCGCGCTCGACACTGCATCAATCAACTCTTTCATGGTGAGGCCCGCGTGGGTCTTGGCCAAGCTTCCCAGAATGACCCGGTCGAACAACTCGACAGTTTGCCGCGACTCGGCAATGAAATCCCGTATCTCTTCCCCGCGCATAGTCGGCCAATGTCCGGAATGAAGAACTTCCAAGTCCAGGCATTCAAAATATCGCAACGTTGAAAGATAGATATCCACGTAATAGTAAGTAACAGGTATAGAAAGGCTGCCCTCGGCTTTCGGACACCCGCGCCCGTGGATGGCGTCGCCCACAAATGCGGCGCGGTGCTTCGGATCGTAGAGCGTCAGGTGACCATGAGAATGCCCCGGCACGTGGAGCACATCCAGCGCCCAGTCGTCGCGCAAGCGAATTCTTTCGCCACCTGAGAAGGTGACATCCATCTTTCGCGCCTTTCCTGCATCGGGCGGCGGGTCCGCCTCAAAACCGACTTCGTGTTCTTCCCGCATGAAATTGTAACGCCCATCGTAGAGAGTGCGCGGGTCCTCAACGAGCGCCCGGTCGGCTTCGCCGCAAGCCAGCCATGTACCCGGTGAAAGCCGCTTGATGGCATGGTTGCCGCCTTGATGGTCCACGTCGGAGTGAGTGGTTATGGCCAGCGTAAGGCGAGCGGGGGCCAGTCCGAGCGAGTCCAGGTACGGAAATATCACCGCTTCGGGAGTGGCCGCGATGCCGGTGTCCACCAAGACCACATTTTCGCCGACCAACAGGTACTGAAAAAGGTTCCGGTCGCCGAACAGCGATTGAATGCGGTAAGCTCCAGGGTAAAGTTGCATGGGTCACTCCGAGGTAGTGATCAGCCGTCAGTTGTCAGTTGTCAGCCGTCTTTTGTCGTTCGTCATCTATTTTCCAGTTTCTAGTTTCCAGTTTCCTCTTTGTCGTATCTGATTTCCTCGAAAGCCTTCGCGGCCGCTTCCACTGTTGTGGCGACGTCGCTCTCATGATGAGCGGTGGAAACAAAGGCTGCTTCAAACTGCGAGGGCGGGAAGTAAACTCCCCGACCGAGGAGTGAGCGGAAGAAGCGAGCGAATCTGGCAGTGTCCGCCTTCTTGGCCGAGGCATAATCCGTCACCGAATCGTTCGTGAAGAAGCAGGTGAACATCGACCCCACTCGGTTAACAGTGAGCGGCACGCCGGCCTTCGCCGCCGCGGTTGCTAACCCGCCGGCAAGGTAATTCGAAACCCCTTCGAGGCGCTCGTAGGTGCCCGGGCGGCGAAGAATCTCAAGGGTCTTAAGTCCCGCCGTAACTGCCAGAGGGTTTCCGGAAAGCGTTCCCGCCTGATAAACAGGGCCGGCGGGCGCAACCCAATCCATCAGCGACGCTTTCCCGCCGTAGGCTCCCACCGGCAGCCCGCCTCCGATGATTTTGCCAAGCGTGGTAAGGTCCGGTTGAATTTTGAACAGCTCCTGCGCGCCTCCATATGCCACGCGAAATCCCGTCATCACTTCATCGAGAATGAGGACAGTACCCTGCCCCGCCGTCAATCCGCGGAGTTTCTCGAGGAAACCGGCCTGGGGCGGTATGCAGCCCGCGTTCCCCACTACCGGCTCGAGGATGACGGCCGCGAGTTGGTTGGAATGAACCCGGAATGCCTCCTCAAGTGCCGCCGGATCATTGAAGGGCACGGTGACCGTAAGTTCCGCGAGCGCCCGAGGCACTCCGGGGCTGTCGGGCAAGCCCAGTGTGGCCACGCCCGAACCGGCTTTCACCAGCAAGCTATCGCCATGGCCGTGGTAACAACCCTCGAACTTGAGAATTCGCTCCCGGCCCGTGGCGGCGCGCGCCACCCGCAGCGCGGAGAGCGTAGCCTCAGTCCCCGAGTTCACGAGACGAACACGCTCGATCGACGGGTAAGCGTCGTGAATGCGCTCCGCTAGCTCGATCTCGCCCTCGGTACAAGCGCCGAAGCTCGTGCCCCGCGCGAGGGCCTTCGTCAAAGCTTCAACGACTTCAGGATGGGAGTGGCCAAGAATCAACGGTCCCCAAGATAAGACATAATCGATGTAACTCCGGTTGTCCACGTCAACGATGGAAGAGCCCTTGCCGCTGGCAATAAACACCGGGTCGCCACCGACCGCACGGAAAGCGCGGACCGGCGAGTTCACTCCCCCAGGCATCAACTTCAGGGCCTTTTGAAAAAGTTCTTGGGATTTCGTGTTCATCAGGTTTCTCTATCTGTCATGCTGAGCGAAGCGAAGCATCCCCGCAGTTCTTCCGATGTGGACGTACCGTAAAACAACTGCAGAGATCCTTCGCTTCGCTCAGGATGACACCAGCCTTCCGTCCCCTCCGGGCTGGCTCTACGAGTCGGCACTACGGGCACCGGCGAACATCTGCCGAAGTGGGCTAACGTCCCAAAGCGCCGTGGCCAAGCCGACATAAAGCTTCCCTGCCAGCCTCAGATAGGACTCCGATCCCTCGACCGTATCTTGGATGACGTCCAGGAATTTACGGCTGCGCGAGCCGAACTCCACCATACGCGTGGGGACTGCACCGCCCAGGAATTCTCCGTAATAGAAAGTGTGCGCGAGCCGAGCGCCGAGAGCCAGAGCCTTGCCGAACTCTTCGTGCACGCGCTCCGGGTAGAGATCCGGCAGTCCTTCCAATAGCGACTGAGCCAACAATTCGCCGGAGCGCATCGCGTAGTAGATGCCCTCGCCGGTAACAGGGTCGACCAACCCGCCGGCGTCTCCCGCCAGCGCCCAGCCCGAACCTCCTAACCGCAGGCCTCCCCAAGTATCCACGCTCAAGGAGGGTAGCAGGTGGCTGTAAACTGTGGCGCCCTCACACGAATACCCGAACCGGCGCATGAATCCATGAAGCCGCTCCCGCAAGCCAGCCATCCGGTCCTCACCTACTTTGCCGCAGATGCCGACCGACAGGTGGGCCGGACGAGGAAACGCCCAGACGTAGCCTTCGAAGCCTTCGAAGAATTGCACCCGCAGCAAGTCGTCCCGGCCGGGCACATAATAGCCAAACGTGAGCATGAAATCGCGCGGCCCAAAATCCTCTGTCAACTGGGACCGCAGCCGGGTTCGCGCTCCCGCCGCGAGGATGAGAAAATCGCCGCGGTAATGGCCGCGCTTGCCCCGCAACTCCCAGCCTGAGCCGGCCGGTCGCAGCTCAACGACCCGCTCCTCCATAACTTCCGCACCTGCCGATTGGGCGCGGTGAAGCAGCAATCCGTTCAGGCCGGAACGGGGATAGATGGCTAAAGGTTTACGGAGTTGGAATCGAAGCGAGGCACGATCGGCAGCCAGGAATTCAACTTCCCGCACCAGTTTAGCTTCCCCTGCGCCGGGTGACAAGAAAGGGTAGCGGTCAAGCGCCTTATGCGTCAGCCCGCCGCCACAGGGTTTCTCCCAGCCGGGTTTCTCCTCGAAGACACTGACTCGGCAACCGGCGCGAGCGAGCTTTTCGGCGGCCATAGCGCCCGCCGGCCCGCCGCCGATCACGATGACGTGGTGCAGACGACTCTCTGTCACGACCCCTTCAGTATACTCGATCAGCGCCCCGCCCCTGCGAGCTTCAGGATTATGGACAAGCCTGCCGCCGGTCGGATACGATCAGTCGAGGAGGACACATGGAGGTGAAGATTGTTCTTTACTCATCGCAAGAAGGGTACGCAGTATCGGCGCCGAGTTTGCCCGGTTGCCGGTCACAGGGTACGACGCGAGAAGAGGCGGTGCCGAATATTACGGACGCCATCCAGGAATATTTAGGTGCAGACGCGGACCACCTTTGACGGTGCCGAGCTCTTCCTCACCGCCTCAATAGAGTCTGAATTCCATCAAGGATGAAGGCCACACCCAAGCCTATGAACATCAGCCGCCCGATCCACGGGTCGTGAGGATTCAGCCCGCGCTCCCGTCCGGCACGACCAGGATAGAACTGCGCCCGAGGTAGAACTGCGAAAGCAACCAGAAACAAACCGATGATCATCTCGATCCACATCGCAAACGCCCCTTTGCGCGGGTTGGGCCAGATCCGGAGAGCGGTCCTCGTGGCCGCCCCTACGAGTCACGGCAACGACGGCATCACCGGGTGGTAATCCGGGTACGCGGGCTTGGCGTAGTCGGGAATGGGATGCTGTTTAAGCAACTCCATCACCGTCTCGACGGCCTTTTCGAGCTGAGGATCGTGTCCTTCGCGCACCGCTTTGGGGTCCATGGAAACTTCGATGTCCGGTTGGATGCCGTGGTTCTCGACTTCCCATTCTCCTTTCAATCCATAGATGGCCAAGCGAGGCGCCATGACGTAGCCGCCGTCCAGCAAGGGCGGGTAGCCTCCAATGCCGATGAGACCGCCCCAGGTTGTCTCCCCGACGATAGGGCCGATGCTCAGCTTCCGGAAGTACCAAGGCAAGGCGTCGCCACCCGACCCCGCGAATTGATTCACGATCATGACCTTGGGACCGTAGATCGCGCCGGCAGGCTCGCTCCATTCCTTACCCTCGCGAGTCATCACCTTGTTCAGAATCGGACGGCGGAGGTAATCGACGATGAAGTCGGCGAGGTTCCCGCCGTGATTGAAGCGCTCGTCAATGATGGCCGCCTGCTTGCCGACCTGCGCGAAGAAATAGCGGTTGAAGTTCGAATACCCGCCCTGGCCGGTATTCGGCACATAAACGTAGGCCACCTTGCCGCCGGTCATCTGGTCAACCTTGCGGCGATTGCTTTCAATCCAATATAGGTTGCGCAAGTTTTCTTCGTTGTCGACAGGAACGACGGTCACTTGGCGCGAGCCGGTATCATTCGGGTTCGGGCCAACTTTAAGAACCACCTGCTGTCCGGCGGTCTCCAGCAAAAAGCTGAAGATGTTGTCCGTGGCGTTCAACTCGCGGCCATTGACGGCTAGCAGGTACTCCCCTTCCCTCACATCCACGCCCGGCTGGGTGAGAGGCGCCTGGAGTCTGGGATTCCAGTTCTCGCCGTCGTAGACGTGTGTGAAGCGGTAACGGCCGTTCTCAATTTTGTAATCCGCGCCCAGCAGGCCGACTTTGACCGTGGGGATTTCAGGTTGCGTTCCGCCGCCCACGAACATGTGACCCACAGACATGTAGCTCAGCATCTCCCGGAAAAGGTAGTTCAGGTCTCCGCGGCTGGTGACGTTGTCGAGGTAGGGCGCGAAGGTTTTCTCGGCCTGGTCGAGGTCAAGGCCGTGATGGTGCGGGTCATAAAAGAAATCCCGCTCGATCCGCCAGACCTCGTGATAGATCTGCTTCCACTCGGCATGAGGATCCACACGTACTTCCATGTCCGCCGTCTTCAAGTTGCCTTTGCCCGCCTCGGGCGGCTTATCGGCGGGGTTGATGAACCACGCCTGCCCTTGTTTGTACAGCATCTTCTCGCCGTCGAAAGAAGGAGTAAAAGCTGAGATCCCTCCCACCAGTGTGTCCGTCTTGCGAGTCTTGAGCGTGAATTTCCAGGCGGTCAGGCTGGGCGGCCCGTCAAAGTTGACAGTCGGAGGACCTTCCACCAGAAAAATCTCGCCCTCTTTTCCAGCCGCCAGGCCGAAGTAGTTTTTGGCGGGGATGGGCATGGCCAGGATGCGCTGGTTGAGCTTATCGAAGTCAATCTCAACTTTGAGCGGTTCCTTCGGTTTTTCCTTGTCTTTATCTTTGGCTTCGGCGGATTCCTTGGGCTTGTCCGCAGCGGCCTTGTCCGCCGGGCTCTCCTTCGCGGCGTCAGCGTCCGTCTTTTTGTTTTCCTCGTCGCTCTCCGGCGCCAGCGGCGAAGCGACTCCGTTCTTGAGCACGACGACGTAAACAGAACGGGACACAGGTCGATCGTAGGCCGACATGTCGCCGCCTGCCACCAAGCCCATATCCGTGCTGGCGGTAAAGTAGATGTATTTGCCGCTCTTGTCGAAATCCGGCGATTGCGCATCGCTCATGCCGTCGGTGATTTGAGTGGCTTTGGCGGTCTCGAGAGAATAAACGAATATTGCATGCATGCGGCTGCCAAGCTGCTTGGTGTAGGCCAGCCACTTGCTGTCCGGGGACCACGCGGGAGTGAAGTTGGCACCCTCAAAAAGGTCCGTGTCCACGCGTACGGGTGTCTTCTTCTCCAGGTCGATATACCAGAGATTGAGCCGCTTGTCGGAATAGGTGATCTTCTTGCTGTCCGGGGACCAGTTGGGCGAATAGAAGAACGACGGAGGTTTACCGAGGTCGATCTTGGTGATCGGTCCGAGGCCGTTCTGGGGGCTGATGTGAAGCGCGTACTCACCGGATCCGTCGGAGAAATAGGCGATGGATTTGCCGTCCGGAGACCAACTGGGATCACGATCCGCGACGGCGGCAGAATTGGTTATGTTGCGGACGTCGCCTTTTTCCGCGGGCACGGTGAAGATTTCGCCGTGCGCCTCGAAAACCGCGCGCGCCCCGGAGGGAGAAATCTGGGCGTTCTGAATCTCCTTGGCGACCTTGTCAAAGCGCGCGCGGATCTGCGGCATATCGCCGTTCACGGTGATGTTCAGGCGCTTGGATTTGCCGGAGTGCAGGTCGTACAGATAGATGGCACCGAATTGCTCGTAGGCGATCGCGCCCGGCCCCGCCGAGGCCGACTTGATATCGAACCCGTTGTTCTTGATGAGTTGCTTGACCTGTTGCGATTTCGGGTCATATTCGAACAGGGTCACGGGGCCGTTCCGGTCCGAGAGGAAGTAGATCTTGTCGCCACTCCAAAGCGGATTGTGGTCGTTGGAGCCGTCGCGCGGAACTTTAACAATACTGGAATCGGAGAGGTCGGCGATCCAGACGGGCGTGGTCTGCCCGCCCCGGTAGTGCTTCCAGTTGGGCTCCCATTGGAAATACGGAATGTAGGCGATGTGCGAACCGTCGGGAGAGAAGGCGCCGTCCTCAGCCTGCGGGAGCGGCAGCGGCGTCGGAAAAACACCGTCAACCGCAACGGTGAAAAGCTGGTCCGAGTCGGCATAGCTGAGGCGATGCGAATGGAAGAGCACGGATTTGCCATCAGGAGTCCAGCCGACGGCGACATCCGGCCCCGGGTGGTACGTCAATCGCTTCGGCTGACCGCCGGCGGCGGGCACCACGTACACATCGTAATTGCCCTCGTAATCGCCCGTGTAGGCCAGCATGGAGCCGTCCGGGGAAAAGTGAGGGCCAGATAGCATCCCCGTGCCCGTCACCAGGCGCTGGGCATCGCCGCCCGCGCGGCTGACGATCCAGATGTCTCCACCATAAGCAAACGCGATTTGAGTCTTGCTGAGCGTAGGACCCTGGAGAAGCAGCGGGCCGGAATTCGCCGACCCCGCCGCACTGAAAGCCAAGACTACGAGGAAACATGCCCAGAGGATGCGACGCATAAGCTCTCCACGCGATAGGTTAATTAGTCTGATCACGAGTCCGTGTGGGCCTGTCATTGAACCGTCGGTTGACGGGCCAAGCCGCCTCAGTAGCGAACTGGCCCGCGACACGCGGCGAAGCCAGTCGAGGGCCCCAGGATTTGAACATTTTCTACTCGCGATGGGACAATTATCCCAGATTTGGGGGGTCGCGTCCACCTCCGCAACGCACTCCCCGTAATGCAACGTCGCACGGCCATCAGCTTCCACAGGCTTGCCGTCTCACTCGTTTGATTTTCCCGAGAACACGACTTCCCAGCTCACCGCTTCCCGCTGCCCGGGGAAACTAACGCGGAGCGAATTCCCCGTCAATTCATGCCGAGCCCGGATTTCCTGATTGGCTGCCAATGCGTGAACTCGGGCGACCGTAACACCCTGCGGGACATACAACCAAAGTGTATAGTCATCACCCGGCACGGTCTCCGATGTTCCGTGGAGCCGGCTCTTCACACCGTCCCACGCCGCGTTCTGGATGGAATACGCGCCTGAGATGTGGCGGGAAGTCCCCACGAGTTGCGGCCTGGGCAAGAGGGGATGGATGAGCAGCACTCGCGTATCGTGCGGCTCGACGGTGACGTCCATTTTGCCTTTGAATACGCCCAGGAGTTTCTGCGACCAGAAATCGAACACCACGTAGGAAGATTGCATACTCAACCCCAGCTTATCCGCGAACGCGAGCGGCCGGGTGGTGGTCCAACTTCGCCAGTTGGTCACGGCTGCGACATCGTAAACACCCGCCGGCGCGTTCACTTTCAAATCTAAGATCTCCGGATAATTGTGGATGTAGTCATCGGGCGTAGTGTGCTTGAAGATGTCCCACATGGGCATGTCGGTGCCGCGGCTGAAGAGGTCGATGGGGAAGATGGGCATGGTGGGGAGCGTCATCTTCAGGAGTTTGACGCGCTCTCCCGGCAGTTCGGACAGGACGCTGTCAAGCGAATAGACAACCCCGCTCAGTGCGATGTGGCTTACCACCGTGCGCGCCTCCTCGAGCGTCATGCCGAAGCCTTTCAGCGGCTGTTCGCGGCTGCGCTCCGCCTCTACTACCGATGGAGGTCTCCGCTTCATCGCCTCTGCGACGCTCATGGGCGGCTCGACATCCGATTCGCCGGGCATGACGTAGAGCACCAGGTGATTCATGAACGCATTGGCATTGATCGAACTGAAAACCGAGTACATTCCCTGCCAACTGTTATAGGGATCTTCTCCGGTAAAGGCGGAACTGAAATACCCGATTCCGTCGAGCGGCGTTCCCGCCGGGCAACCTTCGATGAACCTGCGTGGCCCGATCGTCTCCCGGATCAGCTTCAGGCGATTCCGGTAAGCCACAATGGGGTCCACGTTTTTGTCCGCGATTTTATCGAGGTCAACACCGGGGACGTATTTCAGGAAGTCGTGCTCGCCATCGAACTTGTAGTAGTCAAATCCCCAATCGTCCAGGGTGGTGAATTCCTTCTTGAGAAAGTCGAGAACTTCCGGATTGGTGGAATCCAAGGTAGGAGTGTCGTAATCCAGGATGATCGCTCCGTTCTTTTTGTAACGCAAATACCAGGCCGGATGCTGCTCGACGGCTCCGGCGTAGGCGCTGGGCACAAGCCAGACGCCGGCGCGCAGTCCTTTCAATTTGATGTGATCGGCGAGCCATTTCGGCCCGTGCGGGAATTTCTGCTGATTCCATGTTCCGATCCAGTAGTGCTCGCCCTTGGGGCCGCGATCGTAGCCGTCATCAAGCTGCACGAATTGATATCCGTAAGCCTTCAGGTGTTCGGCAATCCAATCCGCGTTGCGGACCACGTCCTCCTCGCGCACACCTTCGTAGTAGCTGCTCCAACTATCCCAAACCATGGGCGCGCGGCTGAAATAGCTGTCGTCAAAGGGAACGTAGTGTGGCACGCCCAAAACCTTGGTGAAATAATCGGGGATGACCCGCACCATGGTGTTTCCCGGCACAGGTATGGATACGTCCAAAAGCCCCGTATTATGCGGCTGGCGCTGCATTACCGTCTGCTCGGAAAATTCGATCACCGTGTCCGTCTTGATATCGAAGAGACTGTACAGGTTGTTGCTCGCCACCTGCCCCAGCGCGAAGTACATCACGTCGGGATTGCGCCTGGGCAGAAACGACGGAGCGCTGAACTCGGTTCCCCCGTAACCGTGTTTGGTTTCCGGTGTCATCATCCAATTCACCGGCGTCCCTTGCGGGTCCATCAGGCGCGCCACTATGCGATCCGGCGGGGCCGGGGCTTCCGCGGTCAGCAGGCCTTCGGAAGATGTGGTCGAAATCTCCAGCGCCTCGGGACGTAGTTCGATCTCCCAGGCGGAGCGGGGCTCCGAGCTCCGAATCGAAATTCGATCCTCGCCTTGCCTCACCGCTGACCAGTTGTTCAACCGTCGGAGTCCATGCTCGTCCCGCAAATTCAGGTGAACTTCGTTCAGGATCGTGCCCAGGCCGTCGCGGCTGATGGCCAGCACTCCGTGTTCGCCATCTGCGGTCACCGTCCAACCGTCGCTGCTTTGCGTGACAGTCGCGGCTGATGCAGCCGACGCCGCTTGCGCGGTGAGGATAAACGCGATGATTGCCAGATGTGTTTTGCGCATTGCCTCCTCCGTACTGCGTTACCGGGCTCGCTAGCGCCAGTCCTGCGCTCCGTGCCAGATGTAGAGGATTTCGGCAACGTCATCTTTGAGGCGTTAGATAATGACGTAAGGCGGGCAGACAAGTTCCCGAGTTCCTCTAACTTCCTCGCCTGGCCGGCCGAGGTTGGGAAAGGCCTGCAAGTCCCCGATACGTCCGAGAATCGTCCCAGCGGTTTTGCGGGCCGCATCGGGATTGCTCTCTTGGATGTGCTTGACAATCCCCTCGAACTGGTTGGCGGCGTCGGTTGTCCAGCGGATGCGTGTCACGATCGAAAGAGCCGCTCGATACGGCTAACCACTTCCTCGTGGTCTACCAGATCGCCACGGTCGGCGGCAGCGATGCCGCGTTCAACGCCTTCGACGAAGCGCGCCTGCCGTTGCAGCATGTTACTGACAGTCTCTTCCACCACCTGTGCGACATCCTTACCTTTGCTGGCCGCAAACGCCTTTAGCTGCGCCTCGGTATTGGGTGAGAAATGAACTTCCATGTCTGCCAGTGTAGGAAATATCGAGCTAGGCTGTCAACCGGCGAGCGCCGCCTCTGCCGGGCCTCTCAATTCGTCCTGCCATATTCCCTCACCGCCTCATACAGCGCCACGATATTTGCGGTGCTCGTGTTAGGCTGGAGGTTATGACACGGCGCTACAATATATCCCCTGCTATTACTGAATATGCGGATGTTCTCCGCCACCTCCCGTTTCACGTCCTCCGGCGTGCCGAAGGGAAGCGTTTGCTGGTTATCAACCGCGCCGTGAAACACAATCGACTTTCCGAAATCCCGCGCCAGGCCTTCCCGATCCATTCCCGTGCAGCGCCATTGCACAGGGTTCAAGATGTCGATACCGATCTCGATCAGTTCCGGCAGGAGAGGCCGGATAGCTCCGTCATCGTGGTGAAGAACTTTGACGTCGAACGAATGAGCCAGATCGATCATTTTCCGCAGCCAGGGCTTGATGAAACGCCGGAAAGTTGCCGGGCTCATCAACAGAGCGTTCTGTATGCCGAGGTCCTCCGCCACATAGATGAAATCCACCAAGCCCTTGGCGGCCTCGAGGCTGCGGCGAATCACCGAATCGTGAATGTAATGGATGCGCTCCATGGCAGCCTCGGCGATCGCGGGATTCTCACTCAAATCCGCAAGCGCCTGTTCCATGCCACGCATACGGCAATAGAGGTAGAAGGGCTCGTAGCAGCCGCCCAGGATGGGGTAGGAGGGCCACTGCTCACAATCGGCCCGCAGGTGGCTCACGTCCCATGCCATCGGATCCGGCCAGTCGAATTGTTCGATATCCGAAGCCGTCTTGGCCTTGGCGAGTGGGTTGCAGACCACCTCTTCGTAAGCGCCCAGACTGTCTCCATAAGAAATCTTGGCTACTTCGATGCGCCAGACACTCCAAAGCGACTGCATGTGCCAGGTGTCTTCTTTGGCGCCTGGATGTTTGGCGCCCAGGCGTATCAACTTATCGATGCCCAGGCGCTCACAAAGGTCAAACTCTGAAGCGCAATCCAGGTCTTTGCACAGCCGCGCTGTGACTTCGGCGGTGGCAGTATAATCACAAGGAATGCGGTCCGGCTGTTCACCGGCAAGAACCGCGTGCCAGCGTTCTTTTGACGTCATTCAATCCTCCCGTCTTATTGACGCACGAGAATATACATCCGACCGCCGCGCTTGGCAACGGCGCTGCTTGCTCGAACGAGGGATTTCAGAGACGTTTCAAACCCGGCAGCGCTACCCGAAGTTCGCGAGTTTTGCCAGGATTCGAGCCTCGTTGATGCGTAGATCTCGGCTCCGTGCCAGCCGGTGGTATCGACCAGCGTTCAGACCCGTCAGATTACGCCTCCTGTTGTGCGGAGAGCCATGGGCCGCCCCGCGATGGGCGGCATTTTTCGCTTCGTTTGACGCGTTTCGTGCGCAAGAATGCGCTGGTTTTGCGTACATTGTTTTGCTGACTTCGTTTGTTTTCAATGACTTCTTAGCTTCGTTCCCACGATTTTGTGTTTCTTCGTCGGCTGCCAGGTCCTTACCCGCCGGGAGTGGCGCCGACGTGCCGCTGTTGGGCATGTCGGCGTCACGTGGTTGCTCAGATTGGGGTGACGCAACGGGGACGGTGGGTGTCGCCGACTTGTCGCCGTCTGGCATGTCGGAGCCACGTGGTTGGCTCCCCTCCTCACCTGAGGAGGGGCTGGGGGTGGTGAGCGCTGGCCGGCCGCCGGCGTCTCCGGAAGGGTCATATTGTCCTACCAGCCGCGACAGCAGGTCGGTGGCGCTGCCCAGCTTCCGCCCCCGCTCCTGCATCTCATCCAGCAGCCGGATCTTCCGCTCCATCTGCAGGTGCAAGGCGTTCGACTGCCGGATAATCGCCGCCCACTGCGCGTGCGACGGCGCCATGGCCGCGATCCGCGCCGCCCGCGTGTTCTCCACGTGTTCGTGTATAAACAACTCGTATTCCCCCAGCACCTCTTCCGTCTCACGCGCCAGCTCCATGTCGAACACCGCCTTCGTGTCCACGAATTCCTGGCCCTCCGCGCGCAGCTTGCGCAGCTTCACAAAGCCGTTCAACAGACCCGCGCCCCTCACCGTCGGTTGCTGGCCGTACAGGCCTAGCAGCATGCGGTGCATGTCGTCTGAGAATTCGTTGCGCTCCGTCATATCCTCCAGCATGCCCAACATCTCGAGCACCTTCTCGAACTTCCCCGGTGCGTCCAGCGTCACCCGCAGGCCCTTCTCCAGCATCTCGGCCTGCGACATGGTGGTCCCGTCGCGGCCCACCTGCATGTACTGCCGGCGCCGCTCCAGATCGTGCTTGCGCACGTTGCACACCTGCACGGCGGCCTCCGAGCGCTCCAGGCGCGCTTTCTTATAGATCAGCACCGCGATGTCCTCCACCAGCACTTGCTCCAGCGCGTCGGCCGGCCGCCGCGCCTCCAGCAATCCCAAGTACAGGCGCTGGAAGTGGCTCGGGTCCTCGCCCAGTTCGATGGCCGCCTCCTGGCAGAAGTATTGAACGTCGGAGTAAAGCCCGTGCTTCAGCGCGTTGCGGCGGGAGTGCCCCTTGCCGCGACAACTGCGCGGGCCGGTGGACTTGCGGGAATTCTGCCGGCGCGCATCGGTCTGCGCCGGACTTGGATTTCTGCTTTGCATAGAAGTTCTCCTTCTCGATTTGGTTCTCGGGGCCAGGCTGGCCCAGCCGCGGCAGGGGCGGCAGAAAGTAGCCCACGGCGTGAGCCGTGGGTCTGAGCGTCCACCCCCTGCCCCCTCCTGATCCCAGGAGGGGAATACTGCCCAAATCTACTAGCCTATCAGGGCCGGATGAAAAAATGGGAAACGGTGCGAAAATTGAGACTAATTATTTTTAGTGCCATGGAATCAAGGGGTTGGCTAAGCCAGGAAGTTTCACAATGTGAAAATTGGGGGCTTGACTGTGGCATTTTGACACATATATGAAGAAAACTGCATATATAACTTCGAAAAGGCAGATTGCGGGGCTGGCGCATAGCGAAGCTATGCGATTCTCAGGCATAGCGTTTTGAGGGATGGCGGATCGCGAGGCTGCGCCAGCCGCGTGCTATCCGCAGAGGTGCAGAGCTTGGCGCGAACAAGCCTGTAAGCCGAATTCTGTGTCCCGCGGAGGCGGGATGGCGATCATTCCTCTAGCCCCGGCATTGCTGACGGGGTCAAGCGACCTACCCGGGAGTTGTAACGGAGCGGGCAGCTCCTCCTCCCCTATTTGGTCTTGCTCCATGTGGGGTTTACCATGCCTCCAGCGTCACCACCGGAGCGGTGCGCTCTTACTTTAAGCCCCGACTCAACGGGGCCGCACCTTTTCACCCTTACCCCGATAAATCGGGGCGGTATATTTTCTGTGGCACTTTCCGTATTGGAGGCGTACGCCCCTACATCAGGGATCCCCCTCCAACCCTCGCCGTTAACGAGCACACTGCCCTGCGGAGTTCGGACTTTCCTCTCCCCCGCCCATGCCTGCCCCGATCGATTGAGGCGCTCGAGCGAGGCAGCGATCACCCGGCTTGCTCGCGCAGAATCATGATAGTCTGGTGATTAGCATGGGGTCAAATCAATCCTGACCTCGGCAGTGTCTCGAGTAGAGGCGGCTTTACGCCGCCATTTGGCGAGGTAAACTCGCCGCTACGATGGGGAGCGATGGTGGCAACTGAATGGTGGCAGACGTTTTTCTCCGGCGTGGTTCTGGACATGTGGCAGCAGGCCATCCCGCCGGATTATACGGAACTCGAGGCCGAGTTCATCGACAACCTTCTTCACCTGCCACCCGGCGCACGCATTCTCGACGCCCCGTGCGGCGAAGGACGCATAGCTCGGGAGCTGGCGGCGAAGGGCTACCAGCTCGTGGGGGTGGACATGGCGGAAGAATTCCTGGCGGCGGCGCGCACCGCGGCGAAGGAACGCAACCTCACCATGGACCTCGAACTGGCAGATGTGCGCTCACTGAGTTTCAGGGCGGAGTTCGACGCCGCAATTTGCTGGGGGAACAGCTTCGGCTTTTTCGACGACGCGGGAAATGCCGGCCTGCTGCAGTCGCTGGCGCGCGCACTCAAGCCGGGCGGATTGCTAGTGCTCGACGCCAGCAGCAACGCGGAGTCGCGCATGCCCAACTTCTGCCAGCGGGAATGGAACAGAATTGCTGATATTCTTTTTCTAGAAGAGAACGAGTACGACCACGCCGAAGGACGGATGATTACCCACTACACGTTCATTCGCGGCGGCAAAGAGGAAAAGCGCACGGGGTCACACCGGATCTACACCTATCGGGAAATCTCGAAGATGCTGGAAGAGGCGGGATTTGCTGAAGCCGTAAGCTATGCGTCGCTGAGCAAAGAGCCCTTCAAGTTGGGAGCCGATCAACTGTTTGTGGAGGCCATCAAGACATCATGAATAGCGCCTGCAAGACAAGTCCAAGACACCGGCCGATGTTGAAGATGCTGGCTGTCTTCGCTTTTCTGTTTTCGGCTCATGCGGCATCTACAGCCTGGGTTGTGGCTGCCGCGCAAGCCCCACCCGACCTCCTCTCCCAAGCTGACTCAGTTTTTCAGCAGATGAGCGAACTCACCGGCCTGCCCATCAAGTCCTCGCTCAAGAAGCAAGTGATCAGCCGGCCGGAAGTGTCGAAGTACATTTCGGAAACTCTGCACTCGGAAATGACGCCGCAAGAGATGCATGTTCAGGAGGCAACGCTTCAGGCGTTCGGCCTTGTCCCGCCGGATTTCAATCTCGAGAAGTTCCTGGTCAGTTTCTACACCGAGCAGGCGGCGGGATTCTACGATCCCCTTCGCAAGACCATGTTCATCGCCGACTGGGTCGAACCGGACATGCAGCGCATGGTGCTGGCCCACGAACTGACCCACGCGCTCCAGGACCAAAACTACGACCTGGAGAAATTTCTCAAAGCTGCCCGTGACGATGATGATGCCTCGGCCGCTCGCGAGGCCGTAGTGGAAGGCCACGCCACCGCCGCCATGATCCAGGAGATGATGGCGCCGATGAAATTGGAGGCCATGCCCTCGCTCGAGCCGCTGATGGCTCCCATCATCCAGCAGCAACTCGAAGAATTTCCTGCCTTCACCAAGGCTCCGTTTTTCTTTCGCTTTCAGGCCCTCTTTCCCTATATCGAGGGCGTCGGTTTTATGCAGCACGGGCTCCAGGCAGGAGGATGGAAAAGACTGAACTCGGTATTCGACGATCCGCCCGATGCGACCAAAGAGATTTTCCAGCCCGAGGTGTATTTTGATAAGCAGCCTTTGCCCAAGATTTCTCTGCCCCGACCGGCCGCACTCGCGGGAGTTCACGGGGTGAATTTTCTGGCCGAAAACATCATGGGAGAGATGGGCTACTACGCGTTGCTCGGCCAACTCATTTCCGAGGAAGAGGCAAAATCAGTAACCTCAAACTGGCTCGCCGACCGCTATCTGCTTTACGAAAAGAGTGACGGCGGGCAGGGAGGAAAGCAATACATCCTGGTTTCGCAAACCCACTGGTCGAGTGCCGAGTCCGCTCAAGCCTTCTTTCGCGATTACCATACCATCCTGGCGAACAAATACCCCGAACTGGCGCCCGATCCTCGCTCCACAAGCGATCTTTTCATCGGCAAGGCGAACAACGGGCAGGTGGTGATGCTCCGCAAAGGCGACCAGTGTGTCTGGGCTGAAGGTGTCCCCACGTCGCAGTCTGACGCTGTTATGAACTGGATTAACGCACGCTAGAGGCGGGGAAGCAATGACCGCTTCAGGGTCGTAGCACAAACGACGATGCCGACGAGGCACCAGACAGCCACCCCCAGGCGCCCCACCGGGGCCACGGGGCTATGGCTCCAATATGAGGACCATATTGCCGCGCCAAGTCCCATCGAAACGAGCAGGCCGACTGAGACGATCGGGATTCTGATCGCTCGCCGCGTAAACATCGGCTTGGGCCGGAAGTCGAGCCATCGGCCCACCCACCACCAAAAGAGAAAAACACAAGCGAGGCCAGCACCTGGATAGAAGAGGGCGTGAGGCGCTAGCTGTACGTCGAACATGGCGAGCGGAGCGAATGGCACAAATGCAGGAAAATCGATCGCCATCAGAGCTTGAGCGCTAAGAGGGTGATAGTCCCAAATGACGGGCTGCCACCCCACCGTTTCTTCGCCAGGCATCTGTACCCTGGACCGCGCGGCCTCGCGTATCTCGCCCTCTGCCAGAAGAACTTGCCTCTCAAGGCGTGCCGTGTAGATGAGGGTCCCTGCCAGCAAGACCTGGCAGATTGGAAGCACGTACCGCCATCGGACCCGAAGATTGACCATTCAGATTCCGTCGCGACCTGAGATAACAATGGCGGTAAGCGCCCGAGGGCGGCCACAAGGGCCGCCCCGACAACGCGCTTTTTCATCCGCCTCTACCCTTGCGGCGTGTGGTGCTTGGCTTGCTCCATGGCAATCTGGTTTATATGGGAGAGGGCTCTTGCCCCGGACGCTCCCTCGATGGCCTTCACGGCAATTTCCTGGACCTGCTGCTTCGCTTCATCAAGCTGCTTCTGGAGCCCCGCCATCTGGGCCGACTGCCGCGCCAGGGTATCCTCTAGGGTCTTGATCTGAAGCTCTGCGAGCCGCTTTTCGGCTTCACTCTCTTTCTTCAGAAGAAGAAGTTGCTGTTCGAACTTTTGACTTGTCGCACGGGTAGCCTCAGTCGCCGCCTGCGCGCAGGCCTTATCGAGCCTGGCCGGGAAACCTTCGGCTTCGCTCCTGAGTTGTGCGCCATCTTCCTCCTGAGCTTTCAGCGCCGCCTCACGCTGCTGCCAACTCTTCTCCAGGGCTTCCTGCTTCTCCCGGTTCTGTTTCTCCAACAGTTTCACCTCTTCGTCGTACTTATCCTGGGCCTTCTTGCGCTCCAGCGCCTTCTTGTATTCGAACTCGTCGATTTCACGTTGTCGCTGCTTCCGCAGGTTCTCGTCCTGCTCCTTCCGGTCGCGCTCGGTTCGTTTCAGGTCCTCGTCCCAGGACGAGCGCTGGGCGGCGATTTCGGATTCCAGTTCCTCTTTCCTTCGCGCATAGTCCTGGACGAGTTGATCGAGCGCAGTGGAAGCAACATCGATCTTGTGCAGTCTCTCAATTTCCTTCCTTTCCAATTCCACTGCCTCGCGGGCGGCGGAGAGACGATTCACTTCCTGAACAAGTTTCTCCGAGAGCCCTGAGAGCGCCTTGGATAAATCGAGCCCCAGATCAGACAGGCCTTTCACTACCTCCTCGACCGAAATGCCCTCCACCGCCTGGCGGATCTCCGTTTCCCTCAGCTTCGCGGTTTCTTCCGTCTTCTTGTCACTCGTCTCCCGAGCGGCCGTGGCCTCCTCGCGAATCTCGGCGAATTCCTCTTCGATTTCGGCCTTTGTGCGTTTGGGACGCGCTACAGGTTTTCCCGTTTTCGTTGCCATGTCAGTTGCCTCCTTATTTTACGTCAGTGACCTTTCCAGCGTGGAACTCGACCGTCATGTCTTTGTACTTGTAGAGGACCTTTTCGCCCAAGTCGGCGCGGGTCTGGGGCGGGCCGAGCGACGCTTCGACCTCCGCGAAGGTCATGCCCAGCTTCACTTCTTTCACGTACACGCCGCTGGCGGTGTTCCCGTGTTGAGCGGCCTCCGAACGCGTGTCAAAAGGCCTCACCCACATTTCGACCATCGAAGCCACAGCGTCGTAGTCCTTGGCATCGCTCGTCTCAAAGATCAGGTCGGCCTTGCCAAATTTCAAACCCTCGTGCCTGGAGACGCGTTCACTTCCCCTTACCTGGTGTGGCGTCACGGTTTCGACCGTGATCGTGAAGTATCCGCCTTTTAAGCGCCGGAACCAGGTGTACTTGGCAAAGACGATCTCCCCTTTGTGCAGAGGTTCAGGGATAATCTCGCCACATCCTGTCAACCCTGTGCCCGCACTGGCTTGCCGGCCGAACTCCGCCGCATCACCGCTGATTCTTACATCGAGCGCGGTTCCCGATGGGACCTCGGGACGCCCCTCACACACGCCCACGGCCAGACCTTCGCGAAGCACCAGCAGGTATTTTCCCTTATAACGTTCTTCCAGTTCTTTCTTGTCCGCAGCAAAGAGAGGAACCCAAACGGGCAGCAATAAAGCTATACAGATAATGCGCCATTTCATCATCGGACGTCACCCCCCGAATAGATTAGGGGCCACATCGGGCCCAAGAACCTGGCAATCGGGCGGGGGATAAAGTACCGCGAATTGAGGACCAGGACAATGGGGAATTAGTGCCTCCAACCCGTTCATAACGGCCCGCGACGTAGGAGGGCAGCTTGCCGTCCCCAGAGCGTTACCATGCCGGCGAGGGCAGGGCAAGCCCTGCCCCTACACGATCTTGTGCATCCAGGTGGTCCGCAGCATCCTAGGCCGTCGCGGCCAAGAGCTTCAACAACTGATCCTCACTAATCGTTTTGACGCCCAGCGAGCGGGCTTTTTCGAGCTTGGAGCCGGGATCGGCGCCCACCACCACGTAATCCGTCTTCTTGCTGACCGAACCGACGACGCGCCCGCCTGCCGCTTCGATCAACGCCTTGGCTTCATCGCGAGAATGGTGAGCCAAGCTACCGGTGAGCACAAACTGCTTCCCCGTCAAGTGGCCTTCGACCTTGTGGACTCTCTCCTGTTCGAACTGCAAGCCTGCTTGGCGGAGTTTCTTGATGACCTCGAGATTGCGTGGTTCGGCAAAAAACTCACGGATGCACTCGGCTACTCGCGGGCCCACTTCCTCAACCTCAAAAAGTTCTGCTTCGGTGGCCTGGGCGAGTTTGTCCAAGGACGAAAAGTGATCGGCTAAGAGCTGGCCGGTGCGCTCGCCCACGAAGCGAATGCCCAGAGCGAAGATCAAACGGGCCAGGCTTGCTTTCTTACTGTTTTCGATTTCCGCGATCAGATTGCTTGCAGACTTCTCGCCCATCCTTTCCAGATTCGCCAACTGTTCTTGGGTGAGGCTGTAAAGATCAGCGACGTCGTGAACCAACCCCTTTTCCACCAGTTGGTCCACCAGGGCTTCTCCCAAGCCATCGATGTGCATGGCGCGGCGGCCGGCAAAAAAGAGGAGCGACTCGCGAAGCCTGGCCGGGCAAGCGGAATTAACGCAGCGGTAGGCGACTTCACCTTCGGCGCGGTGCACCTCAGTGCCACACACGGGGCAGTGCTTGGGCATTTTGAATTCGACGCCGTTCTCAGCATGAACCTCCACCTTGACGACCTGCGGGATAACCTCGCCGGCCCGCTGGATGACCACTGTATCGCCGACCTTCACGCCCAGGCGGTTAATCTCATCCATATTGTGCAGCGTGGCGTGGCTTACCGTGACTCCGCCCACCTCCACCGGCTCGAGGTCCGCCACCGGAGTAAGGGTTCCGGTGCGGCCTACTTGCGCGCGAATCGCCACCACGCGGGTTGTGGCCTGCCGTGGCGCGTATTTATAAGCGATGGCCCAGCGCGGGGACTTCGCCGTCGTGCCTAGTTCGTCCCACAGGCGAATGTCGTTCACCTTGACGACGATGCCATCGATGTCGTAATCCAAGCTGTCGCGCTTCGAGTCCCATTCCTGAATAAAGGACAGCAAATCGTCAAACGACTTGCACAACCGTCGATGGGGATTGACCTTGAAGTGCATCTTGTCCAGCGCGTCAAGGTTTTGCCAGTGCTCGTTGAACGGCTCGCGGTTTTCGACCAACAGGTAGTAGAGAAAAACATCGAGCTTGCGCTGGGCCACGATGCGGGAGTCAAGCTGGCGCATGGAGCCCGCCGCAGAGTTGCGCGGGTTGGAGAAGCGCGGCTCTCCCGCTGCCTCTCGCTGCGCATTCGTCTGCTCGAACGCCTTGAGGGGCATGATGACTTCCCCGCGGACTTCAAACCGCTTTGGATTGTCGATCACTTCCAGCTTTTTGTGGTCAATACGGAGGGGCAAAGAGCGGATGGTCTTTACGTTGGCCGTAACGTCTTCGCCCGTCACGCCGTCACCGCGCGTGACGCCGTGTTTCAGCAAACCGTATTCGTACGTCAGGGCCATGGACAAGCCGTCGAGCTTCAACTCCCCGACGTATTCAACCGTCGATCGGCCCGAAAGTTCTCGCACTCGCCTGTCAAAGTCCCGCAGTTCATCAACCGAATAGGTGTTCTCCAGGCTTAGCATGGGCGTGGAATGGCGCACCTTGGGGAATTCCGCCGCAGGCGAGCCGCCCACCCGATGGGTGGGAGAATCCGGCGTGACCAATCCGGGATTCCGCTCCTCCAACTCCTGGAGCCGCTTCATCAGCTTGTCAAACTCGAGGTCGGAGATCTCGGGGTCATCCAGCACGTAGTATCGATGTTCATGGTAGCGGATCTCATTTCGCAGCTTCTCGATTTCCTTTTCAATATTCTTGGCCACGCTCTCCCCCACCCGGCGCGGGCAGGCAACGCTTCCGGCGCGCCGTTTCGGCTTTCTTGCTGCCTTGTGGAATTATAACCCAGAGGTTGTCAGAACATTGTCGGCACGGGCAGTGTCCTAAATATGGGCTGCCCGGTAGCATTAACCGAAGCGGAGGTTGTGCAGATTGAATGCCCGAAGGGCATTAATTTCATTAGCAGTAGGTGAAACCTACGGCGAAATGCCCCTTCCCTTGTGCTTGCCCCGACCCTGGAGGGGTCGAATTCAACCCCTGCGGGCTTGGCTGTTTCTTGTAGCTGGCGCTTTCCGTAGGTTTCACCTACGGCTAATGATCTTGGGTCCCTTCGGGACCTGTCAAGAGGCTTCCGAACCCAGCCTTGACAGGGCTGCATTACGGCTGTTAGTGTTATCACGAAACGAGATATTCGTGGGGGTGGTGTGACGTGAAAGTGCCACGAACAGTCTTAGGAGTCTTAGTGCTGTGTCTCGTAGGGTTTGCCTCACCGTGCATCGCTCAACGCGGCGGCCATGCGGCAACCGAGACCGGGGGAAGCCCGATGACGGCTCCCTCCACCGGCATGGGCACTGCGGGCGGTAATTACGCGGGTTATCGCTACGGCGTCGTCAAGTCGATCAGTGGCAACGAGATCATTCTGACCAAGACTGACGGAGGCATGGATGAGACTTTTACGCTCAACAAGAAGACCAAATTCATCCATGACGGCAAAAGCAGTACGCCCGATTCCGTGAAAGTGGGCGACAAGGTGTGGGTAGATGCGCACCTTGACAAGAAATCCGGCGACTCGACTGCCCGCAAGGTTGTCAGCGGGGCTTTCCTCATGTAGTCTGATGTCATGCCGGCGCGCGCCGGCTGCGTGATGAGGTGACAGGATCACACCACTGCGTGAAGCTCAATCCCCTCCCTCGGCGGTGGACCCCCGTTTGAAAAAAGGCACCCTCATTTACAATCCGATCGCGGGACGGCGCCCGGCGGCGCGACAGCGCGAGATTCGCAAAGCGGTTGAGGTGTTGCGATCGGCGGGACTCGAGATGGAGTTGACTCCCACCGCAGGGCCCGCCATGGCGCACGAACTGGCGGAGCAGGCGGCTGCGAACGGCGCCGATTTCATTCTCGCGTGCGGCGGCGACGGAACCATCAATGAGGTTCTTAATGGCCTCGCCAACCGCAAGGTTCCCTTGGGGATTCTGCCGGGGGGCACGGCCAACATTTTGGCAAGGGAAGTCGGACTTCCGCTTGATCCGGTTCGCGCCGCCGCGCAGATTGCCCGCTGGTCGCCGCAGAGGATTCCCCTAGGGAAAGCCACCTGGCGGACGGACGGCGGCTCGCCAAACGGAGCCCCATCTCAAAACGGGTCATCTAGCCGCTACTTCATAAGCGTAGCGGGCGTTGGGTATGACGCTCACGTCGTCTATAAACTTTCGCTTAAAATGAAGTTATCATGGGGTGTTGCGGGATACATCGTGGAGGCGCTACGGCAAGCCTTCCGCTACCCCTTCCAAGGGTTCTCCTGCCGCACCGACGATGGCCAGGAGCGGGTTGTCACTTTTGCCGCCGCTCAGCGGGCACGCAATTACGGAGGGTGGCTACACCTCACTCCGAACGCTCGCTACTTTCATGACCGCTTCAATTTGTGTCTTTTCAAGAGCAAGAATCGCGCGCGCTACTTCTTGTATGCCGCACTGGTCCTGGCGCGCCAGCACTTTCGGCTTAAAGACGTGGAACTTGTGGAAGCACGCAAGCTCTGCTGCGCTGCCCTGGCCGCCAGTGATATCATTCGCTTCGAACTCGACGGCGAGCTGGCAGGCACCCTCCCGGCAACGTTCGAGATCGTGCCTGACGCGCTGACACTGCTCGTTCCATGAGGCTGCCTTGGACAATCTCACGCACACCCTCACCGCCGTTGCGCTTAGCCAAGCCGGGTTGAACCGCAAAACCCGCTTTGCCACGGTGACCTTGATAGTTGCTGCGAACCTCCCGGATATCGATATCATCTCCGGATTCTGGGGAAGCGCCACCTACCTCAAATACCACCGCGGTCTCACCCATTCGATTCTGGGAGTCAGCCTGCTGGCCTTGCTCGTAGGGTGGACCGCCTATTATCTGGGGAGCAAGGCGAAGCCCAAATCCGGACCGCCACCCAATCTGTTCTGGCTGCTGATTTTGGCGTGGATTGGAACAGCCAGCCACCTTCTCATGGACTTCACGAACTCCTACGGCGTCAGGCCGTTTCTGCCCTTCAGCGCGCGCTGGTACGCCTGGGACATCATGTTTATCTTCGACCCGTTGTTGGTTCTCCTGCTTTGCCTCGGCCTTGGCCTTCCGGCGCTACTACGGATGGTCTCAGAAGAAGTCGGGGGCCGCAAGACGCGCCCGGCGTGGGGCGCCATTTTCTCGCTCTGTGCACTTGTCTTTCTTTGGGGCCTCCGCGACGTCGCCCACCGTCGAGTTCTAGGGTTCCTCGAAGGGCATACTTACTCGGATCAAAACCCGCTCCATGTCGGGGCCTTTCCCTCCCCCATCAGCCCGTTCGAGTGGGCCGGTGTGGTCGAGACCGATACCACCTACGAGGTCCTGCCAGCGAGCGCCCTCGAAAACAACGTGGATCCCCGGTCTGCACAGCAATTTCATAAGCCCCCGGACTCGCCCGCTCTCGACAGTGCACTGAAATCGCGCACGGGCCGGATATTCATGGATTTCGCCCGATTCCCCTGGGCCCAGACTGAACAAAGCGAGGAGGGTTTCGACGTGCAGATCCGCGATCTGCGCTTCGCAACAGGCGGTGGTGGCGGAGGTTTCCTTGCGGAGATTGAACTGGATAGCGCCCTGCGAGTGCGGTCGGAATCTTTCAGCTTCCGCGGCCCGGCAATTCGGGCGGAGGAGAGGTGAGGCTACCTAGGCGGAGTCATCCGTGGAGGGCTGCCTGGCCTTCCACCAGCGGAAAATCAGCGTCAATACGATAACCAGGACGATCGTCACCAGAGAAACCCACGTTAGGTTTTTCTTCAAGTACGCTTCTGCCTCAGCGCCGTAGTGGGCTCCCAACCAGGCAATAGCAGCGAACCTCAGACTGCGTCCAACCAGCAAGGCAGCGCCGAAGTTCACCATATTCATCCGCAGTGCCCCGGCGGCGATCACAAAGAATTTCAGGGGAGCCGGCGGAGGCAACAACGCCATCACCAGCATGGACACAAAATCGTTCTGCTCCAGCCAGCGACGGGCTCGATTCGTTTTTGTCGAGGCGCGCTTGCCCCTGCCGGCCAACCGTCCTCCACCGCGCGCGATGCCGTACATGACGTAGCACCCCAAAAGCGAGCCGAGGGTGCTCAACAATGCATAAAAGGGCCACCGGGCAGGGTGCTTGCTGGCCAGAACAATCAGTGCAACATCGTTCAGGCCCGGGAGCGGCATGAATGAGGAATCCAGGAAGGACAAAACGAAGAGGCCCCCGCCGTAAAGGGCAAGCGCTTGTCCGATCCTCGAGGAAAGCGAATTGAAGAAATGCAACCGGTTCTACCCCGCCAGCCGAACCTTTGCATTTTATGCGGTCTCGCCGTCAAGACGCAACGTGGTTCTTCGACATGCGGCGCGACGGGGCGTTGCCGCAACCGGGATCAGGGGCTACGGAGTATCCGCGCTCCCCTGCGACTCGATGCGCCCCCTCGAAAAAAAGCTTGACATTCAGAAATACTATGCTAATAATTTAGCATAGTGCTTAAGAATTAGCAGGAGATCAACCCATGGCCGAACCCGCAGAACACAAGCTGAGCCGCCGCGAGCGCCAGATTATGGATGTGCTCTATCAGCGCCAAAGGGCGTCCGCGGCGGAGATTCGAGAGTCGCTGGCCGATCCTCCCAGCTACTCCGCCGTTCGCGCCCTGCTACGCATCCTCGAGGAAAAAGGCCACATCCGGCACGCGGCAAAAGATTTACGCTACGTTTACTTTCCGACCGTGTCCCGCCGGCGCGTGCGGCGCGCGGCCCTCAGGCATCTGGTTGAGACCTTCTTCGAAGGCTCCGCTGCACAAACCGTCGCAACGCTGCTCGATCCCTCAACGGCGCGCATGTCTGAGAGCGAGCTGGATCGCATTTCCAAATTAATCGCGAAGGCCCGGAACGGAGGCGCATGATGGCGGCCCTGGTCACGTCCCTTCTCCACGCAGTGAATTCTCTCGACGGCTTTTCGGGGAAGAGCCTGTCACTTCTCCTCGGCGCCGTCTTTAGGGGCACCTGTCTTCTGCTGATCTGCGGAGTGTTGGTCTTGACTCTGCGGCGCGCGTCGGCAGCGGCGCGGCATCTGGTTTGGAGCCTGGGGTTGGGCGCCATGCTTGCTCTTCCGTTCATTTCTCTGACGCTGCCGGCCTGGGACGTGCCCATCATCACGACATGGCCTTCCGGCACCGCAAGCGAGAGGAATGCTGCGAAGGAGGATTCGCCAGGCTACCTCGAGAAGAGTCAAATCAATGGGGACGACACGGCGCGCCTGTCCCCTGCGGCCGTCGCTAGGTCGGGCCAACCGTTCCGAGCCGGTTGGATTCTATTCTTGTGGGTGATCGGCTCGTCGCTTTTGGCGGCGCGAATTGCCGTAGGCGAGTGGCGTGTCCTGCGAATTGCAAGGCGCTCACTGCCTTTCGAGACGCCGCAGGCAAAAGCCGCGCTCGAGAGCGTCCGCACATCATTTCGCTTGTCTCGCGCGATCTGGCTGCGAGCCAGCGCTGAGATCGCCGTCCCCTTCACCCACGGGTGGCTGCGTCCGGCTGTATTTCTGCCGGCGGATGCCAAGCGGTGGACGCGCCAGCAGCTCGAGTGGGCGCTTGCCCACGAGTTGGCCCATGTGCGCCGGAATGATTATTTGACCCAGATGGCTGCTCAACTCGCTCGCGCCTTTTTCTGGTTCCATCCGCTGGTTTGGCTTGCGTCGGTCGCTATGTATAAAGAAAGAGAACGGGCATGCGACGACATCCTATTGAGTCTCGGCCATCCGGCTGCGGATTACGCCGAGTTCCTTCTCGTGCTGAGCCGTTCCCTGCGACGATCGAATGGGGCATGGTCAACGAGCGTGGCCATGGCCCAATCTTCCCAATTGGAGGCTCGAATGAAAGCGTTGCTTGATCCCAAACTGAATCACCAGCCTTTGGCGGCAAGTAGAGCTTTGCTGATTACTACACTTGCGGCGTTGCTGCTGCTTACAGTGGCCGCCGTGCGTGTGGCAGCCAAGAATGCCTCCGGAAATATCTCCGGCACAATTCACGACCCGAGCGGCGCCGTCATTCCCGACGCGAGTGTCACCCTCATCAGCCGGGATCAGAAGGTCAAAATCGAGAGCAGGTCAGGCGCGGATGGCACATTCAAGTTTGTGGCCATCCCTCCGGGCGGCTACCGGCTGGAGATAACAAGACCCGGGTTCGCTATAACGAAGAGCGCCGACCTCGAGCTCGAACCCGCCGGCGACCTTCACCAGGATATCACTATGGACATAGGGGAGGTGCTGGAGGAAGTCGTCGTGCACGGACGTAAGCCGCCTGAAAGCCCTTCGACAACCCGCCCGGCGCCGCGACGCATCCGCGTGGGCGGCAATGTTCAGGCGGCCCATCTCATCACCCAGGTAAGACCTGAATATCCGGAAGCGCTGCAGAAGCAGGGAATCGAAGGCACAGTCATCCTGCGCGCGGTGATCGGAATAGACGGCCAGGTTCTCTCCCTTTCACCTTTCAGCGACCCAGTTCCCGCGCTGACGAAAGCCGCCATGGATGCCGTACGCCAATGGAAGTACACACCCACGCTCTTGAACGGCGAACCCGTCGAGGTCGCTACCACCATCACAGTGGGCTTTCGACTGGATGAGTAGCGTCCTTCTGGAGATCGCAGAATTAAGTGACCACCCCCTCACCCCCAGACCCCTCTCCTCCAAGGGGGCGAGGGGAGAAATAACCCGAGCTTATGCCCTCGCCCCCTTGGGGGAGAGGGTGTCCGTCAGCCGACGGACAGGTGAGGGGGTTGGCACGCCGCGTGTTATAATCCTGCCTCGAAATCCATCCTGGCAAGGAGAATCGCTTATGCGCCGAGGCATTGTTGCGGCTGGAAGCCTGGCTGTGCTGCTGTGGGTTTGTGAAGCTGCTTCTGCTCAAACGACTGCGGCCCTGGGAACGGTGCGCGTCGACATCACTCCCAGCCACTTGCTCAATTCCTTCGACCCCGATCGCGCGCTCGGCAGTTCGGTCGATGCCTTGTCTCACACGGAAATCGATCGGGTCTACACCCCGCACATCCTCGAGGAATCGCTGTCGGCCGGGTGGGGTCCTATCACTTATCGGAATAACACCGAGCTGCGCATGGCCGCATGGCACTGGACCGAGAACGGGACGTGGAGCGATCCGGCCCATAAGAGCGGATACTTTACCGGCAGCACGGAACTCAAAAAGCCCATCCGTTACATTCTCGCCTACGCTTTGCCGCATCGCGGGTTCTCCACGAGCGGAGACCGGCCGCTCGAAGGGCCCAATCTCAGCTATTGGAAAAGCAATCCGTACCTCACCAGCAAGTTCACGGGCGAGAGTGACGCCGCCCATCCGCAATGGGTGGTTATGGATTTACAAAAGGCGTATGACGTAAACGCTTTGCGCATCACTTGGGCCGATCCCTTCGCCAGAACTTATCAGGTGGAATATTGGGTTGGAAACGACGCCCTTAATTTCGACGAAGGCCCTCAAGGCGAGTGGAAGACTTTTCACTCAGGCGCCATGAAAAATGGGCGCGGCGGCACAGTGACGTTGAAATTCGGGAAGACGCCCGTATCGACGCGCTACGTGCGAGTCTGGATGACCGAGTCTTCCGACACCTGCGATCTGCATGGGTCGGGCGATGTGCGCAACTGCGTCGGATACGCAATCCAATCCCTTACTGCTGGCCTCGTGAACGGGAGCGGTGATTTCCTGGATGTCGCCAAGGATGCAAACGGCCGACAGAAGCCCACCTATTGCTCGTCATCCATCGACCCCTGGCACTCGGCCGCGGACGCCAATACCGGCGGCCGCTACCAGCACACCGGCTTCGACCTTTTCTTCACTAGCGGAATCACCAACAACCTGCCGGCGATGATTCCCGTCACTCTGCTCTATGGCACGCCCGACGACGCTGGCGCACAGATCGCCTACATCGAGAAGCGGGGCTACCCCATTGCTTACGTCGAGGTGGGAGAGGAGCCGGACGGCAAGCACGCGATGCCGGAAGACTACGGCGCGCTCTACCTCCAGTGGGCCGCAGCGATTCACAAGGTCGACCCCAAACTCAAGCTCGGCGGGCCGATCTTCGAAGGTGTGGACGAGGACATCCGCATATGGCCGGACGCCCAGGGCCGAACATCTTGGCTTGGCCGCTTCGTTGACTACCTGCGGGCGCACGACCGGCTCAGCGACCTCGCCTTTGTCTCTTTCGAGCATTACCCCTTCGAGCCGTGTGAAATCACCTGGAAGACGCTCTACCGCGAGCCGCAAGTGATCAAGCACATCCTCGAGGTCTGGCGAGGAGATGGTGTTCCCAAAGACGTGCCGCTGATGGTCACCGAGAGCAGCATTTCCTGGGAACTTTCCGGTCCGATGAGCCAGATCTTCGCCGCGCTTTGGCTCTCAGATAGCGTCGGCGCCTTTCTTGAGGCCGGCGGCGCGGCCTATTATCATTCTCCCATCCAACCTCAGCCGGTGGAGCCGAGTTGCCTCGGCCCGGCGTCCTGGTCGAATTTTGTCGCGGACCGGGACTTCAACATCAAGGGCTACACGTCGTTCTATTACGCCGCCCACATGCTCAACCTTGAATGGGTGCAGCACCGCTCCGGCGTGCATCAGATGTTCCCTTCCTCGACCGACATCAAGGATACCGAGGGGAACATGCTCGTCACCTCGTATGCGGTACATCGCCCTGACCGCAATTGGTCCGTGATGTTGGTGAACCGCGACGAGAACCAGCCGCATACGGTGCGGGTGCTCTTCGAGGATTCGTCGAGCCAGCGGGCAGCTTCCTTCGCAGACTCGGTAACGCAAGTGAGCTTCGGAAGCGAACAATACGTCTGGAAGGATCACGGCCCAAATAGTTTCGCAGATCCGGATGCGGCTCCGGTGGGCGGCGGGGTGCCGGGCGGACCGCAGGCGACGTTTACACTTCCCAAAGCGTCTGTCACGGTGCTGAGGGGCCGTGTTGAGCAATGACCTTGCGGTTAGAGGCTTTGCCGCCGCGTCTTGCGGAAAGGCCTTGATGGTGTAAAACAATCAACCGCCTGTCATCCTGAGCGCAGCGAAGGATCCCCGCAGTTTTCTATGGTTCTACGACCTACGAACAACTGCAGTGATCCTTCGCTGCGCTTAGGATGACACATTCAGATTTCACATTTGGTTTACAGCGCCTTCACGCGGCGGGTGAGCTGTTCGGGGGGCGACATCAGGGCGACGCCGTGCTTGCAGCCGCTCAAGCAGCCGCGGGTCACGGTCAGGCTCCCGTAATAGTCGTTATAGCGGAAGCCGTTTTCGCCTCGCCACATGGGGAATGCGGCGCAGGCTTCCTGCCAGCGTTCGAGGACGCCAGTAATATCAAGGTAAATATCCGCTATAAAACCATTTGCATCTTCCCAATTGTCCGCGAAGAACAGCTTTCCGACATTGTGGGGCGGTTGTTTGCGCTCGATTGCGGGCAAGCCCGCATAGAACATAGCGTCGTTCACGATCTTGTAACACGCTTCGTGATCCTTGTGCCAACTCCCCTGCCAGTGCGTCACAATAATCCCGGGCCGGTATTGTCGAATGAAATCGCACACCGCAAACTTGGCGTCCTCCGTCACTGGAATCTCTCCGTCTGGGTAGGTAAGAAACTCCGCCCTCGCGCCGAGGGTCTGCGCCGCGCTTTCCGCCGCTTGCCGCTGAAGACTTCCGTATTGCGCCGGAGCGATCCGCGCCGATCCGCGCTCGCCGAGTGACAAGCTCAGAAAGACGCCTTGGCCGCCGAGATGAACCTGGAGCGCGACGGGGAGGCCCATGGCGAAGAATACATCGCCGGGGTGTGCCGCGATTGCCATGATGCTCGCGGGGTGAGAGGCTTGCGGAGGAGCGTCCCCGGACGGGGGTCGTCCCGGCATTTGATTTGTCTGAGCGCCTTGCGCAGACGCCGAGAAGGCAGCCGCACCGAGACTCAAATCTTTGAGAAAACGACGCCGGCTGGAATCATCCATCGTGTTGACTCTCTAGTCTCAAGATTCACTTCACGGGTGGCGCAGACGTGCCGCCGTCTGGCATGTCTGCGCCACGTAGTTGCCGAAATCGGGGCGGGAGACGCATACATCCCGACGAAAGGCATCGGGACGTATGCGCCACCCGGCGGTTTGGAGAGAGCCGCCCATTAATCTTAAGTATCACTTCGTAATAGCTTCGCAAATGCATGTAATGACTTAAGTTCGTTATCGGAGCCATGTGCCGTACCATACCACTCGGAGACCCGCTGGCTCTCGATTTCCGCATTCCCTTCCCCGTGCCGAGAATGCCAGGCCTTGATTCTTTTGCGGGCCTCGTCGGCCTTAACGGCCAGATTCATTTTTTCGTAGCAGTAGCTTTCGAGATAATCTTGAATCCTGTAATCGGGATCGGCAGGCTTGCCCGTGCCCAGCCGCTCCGGGTATTCACGCGAAGCTTCGAGACGCCCGACCGCCCCCTGATAATCGTCTTTCTTCATTTCAGCCAGCGCCTGGCTTACCAGGCTTTCCACCCACAACCGGTGCACATCGTTCTGGCCTTCGTAAGGCAGGATGGACGCCTTTGCCAGCACGGTGTAGCAGTCCGCATATTTGCCGCTACTCAAATACGTCCTGGCCAACAGAATTCGAAGCGCGTCTTCCTTGGGGAACTGTTCGGAAGCGCCAACGGCCAACTGCAACGCCTTCTCGGTCATCCCTGCCTGTAAATAATAATCCGCCAGGTGGTACCAGGTTCTCCACTCTTTTTTGTCGATGGAATAGGCCCGCTCGAAGTCAGCCTGGGCCTGCTGTCGATTGACCGCCTGCTCGAGAAGGGCACGCGAGATATAAGCCGGCGCGTAGTCGGGTTGGTCACCGCACTCGGCCCATGCTTTCCGTGCGTCCTCATCACGCCGCATTCCCCAGTAGATCAATCCCAGGTAATACTTCGGCTTCCAATCGTTCGGCCGCTCCGTCGCGGCCCACAGAAACACCGGAATCGACTCCTCGCGGAAGGGAAACACCAGGTAAGGCGAAAGGGCGGCCGCGCGCTCAAGAACTTTCCGGCTGCGCTCCGGAGTTTTGTTGCGCAACAGGTAGGCCTGCCAAAACCGCACCGTGGCCTGCTCGGGAGCAGCTTCCAGCACCTTCACTGCGTCGTCGTCGAGCTTCAGGTTGGTGTAGTAGGCCGCGATTTCGAGATAAGTCTCGTGCGGGAATTCGCTGCGGATCAGGGATTTGAAATTAGCGAGCGCCGCAGGACTCGGATCGAGCAGGTATTGCTCGAAGCGCGCCAGATGATTTAAGGGGTCGATATCGAGAATCCTGCTCAAAGTTTCGCGCGCCTTATCAGGCTGTTTGTGCAAGCGGAGAGCCGTCGCCAGAAGCTGGTAGCTTCTGATGTTATAGGCATCGTAAGAAAGAGACTGGTGGAGGTAGTCCTGCGCCAGGTCGAAATTGCTTTCCTGGAGATAGATGCCGCCCAGGTCGCTATAAGCTGCGGAGCGGAACTTCATCGAGCGGGCCGCCCATCCCAGCGTCTCTTTGGCGTCCGCCATATCGCCCCGCCGAACGGCAATGATGCCGTAGATATAATTGGCGTCCGCATCGTACATGGCAATGTCCAGCGCTTTGCGCGCGTAATCGAGCGCTTGGTCGTACTGAGCGCGGCGGCAATAAAGTTCGGCGAGGCGCGTCAGCGCCGCCACGTGGAGCGGTTCGCGCTCCACCACGGATTGATACTTGCGCAACGCCGACTCGTAGCTCCGTTCTTTCTCCTCGCGCTCGGCCGACTGGTAAAGCCCCTCCACACTGCTCTCGTCGGCATTGTGAAAGTGGAACGGGCGCTTCAGAACGTCAGCGCTCGGGTCGTCCGTATACGAGAGTTTGTCACCCACATCCACCTGGAGCTGGCCGGTCGGGATGGAGACGGCAAAGGTTTTTTCGTAGACCTCCATGGGTTTGAGCACGATTCGATCGCGGGCAACCGTCTTGCCCTCTGTGGAGACCGTCAAGTCTTCCGCAAGATTCTGGAGAGCACAGAAACTCACTGTCAGGGAGTTGCCACTGTTCTGAACGTTCAGGGCGCCGTAGGGCGTTGCCTTCACCATCGGGCCGATTTTCTTGTAAGGAAAATACAGTTCCCGCCAGTGGTCGGTTGAACCCGGCGCGAAGAACGCGTGGTCGCTTTGGTCGAGCAGGCGGCCGGTCTGAGCCTCGAGATAAGGCCCGTCGCTGTCCGTCAGCAGGTCCTGCCAGATGGCTCCGGCGCGAGACATCGACCAGAGAAACAGCTTCTGGCCGGGCACCTCCTCGTGCCGGGCCCAATGGCCATACCCGAATTGCCAATCGTGCCAGTATCCGCCCGAGAAATCCTGAAGCTTGCCATGCACGAAGAGGCTGTCGTCATCGGCATCTTTCCGGTTGCGGTTGAGGGCCATGTTCCGGCCGTCACTGGTAATCGGCCACGGCGCGGAGGGCACTGCGTAATTGTGCGTAATGTACTTGTCTCCGGGTAGCACGAATTCCAAGTCGTCGCGCAGTTTCTGGGCCACGTTCATCCACACGTAATAGGACTGGTTGAAAGGCTGTGGGTTGTACCAGAGGGAACGCGCCTCGACGTAGGCCTTGTCGGCGGGAATCCTATACTCGACTCGCCACTCGGTGCGCGAGGTCAGATCCATGGTCCCGACGATGCAACTTACGCTGCCGTCCGGATTCTTACGGATGAGGTAATCCACGGGCGAAGCGGTCGAGGGCGCGTGGCCGATCAACCCGAAGTTGGCTTCGATTCCGCCCGAGGTCCAAGGCCCGCGCATGGCGATGCTGCGAAACTTCTCCACGCGGTTATAGTAGATGAAGTCCTTCTGGGTGCTCTTCTCGACGGCACCGATCAGCTTTCCGCCCGTGGCCGGCAAGACGAACGCCTCGATGTATGGATTCTCGAGGTGAATGACATTCCAGGTTTGGGGGGCGCCTTTATACGCCAGGTCATCAAATGAATAATACGGATAGATCTTCTGGTTCACGCCTCCCCCGGCCCGCACGGCGATGGGGTTCGGGCCGGAGAAGGGATAGGTCTTGATCGTCTGCTTCTCCTCGCGGACGTCGGTGGCGTGGGCCGATAAACACAGCGCCAGAATCGACAGCAAGCTCAAGGCAATCATTCTCATTTTTGAATCCCTCAATTATTGCGGTGTCCCAAATGGCACCTTTGGGCGCCGGAAAGCGCGCCCCCCAGTCAGGCGGGTCAGTCTATGTGGGCAAGACGCTGAGTGTCAAGTGTTCATGCACCCAGGTGGCGTAGGGGTACGGCTTGCCGTACCCTCGTCGGCCTAGGGACCGACCGGGGACGGCAAGCCGTCCCCTACATAGCGGACACAGGTCCGCGTTGGCCATCAAACGAGAGGAATAATCTCCCAGGGGTTTATGACCTCCACGCCGGCCGCCCGGAAAGGCGCCTCGTCCCGCGTTGCCACGCTGAAGTGGCGAGATGCGGCAATGGCTGCGATCTGTGCATCCGCCACGGCGATCGCATCGCCGGATCGGCAGGCGCGTACGACGATTTCAGAGTAGGATTGGGCCGCAGGAAGATCGAAAGGCAGGATCCGCTCGGCGAAAAGGGCGACGACCTGTTGAGCAAGGGCAGCGGCCAGTGCTCTACGCCGTTTGCCGGTGGGCAGGCTCTCGATGCCGAGCAGCAACTCCGCAAGGCTGACGGCCGAGAGGTAAAGGGTCTGGGCCGCCTGGGCGTCGAGCCACTCGAAAACGTTGCGGTCAGGATTTGGGCGCATCGCCTCGGAGACGACGTTCGTATCCAGCAGAATCACGAGAAGTCCGCAGCTCTCGCGGGCGTCTTGTCCCGCCTGATCTCGAGTTCCAAGCCCCCGAATGGCTTCGCAAGCGCAGCGAGTGCGGAGCCCAGCCTCAAGCGCTGGTCAGGCCGCACGGCGCCATCGAGGATGGCGCGAACCTCCGCTTCCGTGCTGCGCCCGTGCCGCCTCGCCCTGACGCGCAGGGCGCGGTGAGTCTCCTCGGAAATATTGCGCACGACAATTGCCGCCATAACGGAACTCCCTGTCTACGTTGCAATGATATCACATGAGCAGAGCCGATATCAAAGCGCATAACCTTGCGCTGCCGGCCATGTTCGCGTATGTTACGAGTGAGGGCCAAATCACACAAAATCCAGGTTCACATTCCATGACCAACCACCGTCTTTTGCCGTTGATAGGCTGCATCGCATCCCTATCTTTGATCTCTCCGGGCCTGCGCGGGCAGGCTGAACTGAGCGAACGAATTCAGCAAGTGATGAATCAGCCGGAGTTTTCCCATGCTCATTTTGGCATTGAAATCAGCGACCTCGACAGCGGAAAGCGCCTTTTTGCTTTGGATGAGAACAAGTTTTTCGTTCCCGCCTCCACCACCAAGCTGCTGACAGAGGGAACCGCTCTTGAACTCCTTGGCCAGGACTACCGTTTTCACACTCGTGTCTATTGGACGGGCGAGCTCAAATCGAAAGGCATCCTCGAAGGCGACATCGTCCTGGTGGCCAGCGGCGATCCGAATATATCCGGGCGGATTCAACCCGACGGCACCCTGGCGTTTGAAGACGAGGACCATTCTTACGGCGGCCTCGACAGCAAGGGCCTCGCTGGAGATCCTCTGTTGGTGATCGGGCAGATCGCGGACCAGGTCGCGTCCAGGGGTCTCCGGAAAGTCAAAGGCCACGTGTTGGTGGACGCCACGTTATTCCCGGCGGGAACGCGCGAGTTGGGAACCGGGGTGGTGATCTCGCCGATCGTCGTCAACGATAATGTGATCGACGTTGTCGCGAGCCCCGGCGGAACGGAAGGCGCGCCCGTCAATCTTCAGATTCGCCCGGAGACTGGCTATCTGCGGTTCGTGAATCATGCCACCACCGGGAAGGCCGACAGCAAGCCGGAAATCAACTATGACGGCGGCATGCTCGAACCCGGCGGCACACGAACCGTGACGGTAACGGGAAATCTGCCCTTGGGCAGGGCGCCCGCTATGTATTCTTATGCGGTGTCGGAACCTGCACGCTTTGCCGCAGTGGCGCTTACGGAAGCTTTGCGCAAGCGAAATGTGGAGGTCGACCATATCGATCCCTCGCCCGCGACCAACTTCCAGGCGCTCGCGGCAAGTTACGATGATGCCCATCTTCTGGCAGAGCACGTTTCGCCGCCGCTGAGCGAAGAGATCAAGGTCACCCTGAAGGTGAGCCAGAACCTGCACGCGAGCATGACCCCTTATCTTCTGGGCGCCATCCTGGGCCACGCCACCAAACAGTTCGACCAGGCCGGATTTGACCTCGAGCGTGGGTTTCTTGAGAAGGCGGGCCTCGATTTGAGCGGCGCCGCGCAAAGTGACGGCGCGGGCGGCGACGCCTTTTTTACGCCCGATTTTATGGTGCACTATTTAACCTACATGTCGAGCCAGGCCAACTTTCCCGCCTTCCGCCGCGCGCTTCCGGTTCTCGGCCACGACGGCACGCTGGCGAAAATTCAAACCCGCAGCCCCGCCGCCGGCCACGTCTTCGCGAAAACGGGTACTGACGGAACCTACGACGAGTTAAACAAAAAGGCCATGGTCACGGGAAAAGGCCTGGCGGGTTACATCGACACCGCGTCGGGTCAGCACCTGGTTTTTGCCGCTTACTTGAACATGGTGGAGGTCCCCCCCGATAACCCCGACACCATTCAGGAAATCGTCGGAGAGGCCCTTGGAAAAATCGCCTCCGCCGCGTACGAAGCACCGCCGGGGCCATAACAGGTACTCCAAATGGCATAGCTTATGTCATGCTGAGCGAAGCGAAGCATCCCCGCAGTTCGCCGGCGGGAACAACTGCCGAGACCCTTCGCTGCGCTCAGGGTGACAGGCCATTTGTACTAATAGGGCAAAGTTTTTTCGTGGCGCACGAAGAAAAGCAGATCCTTCGCTTCGCTCAGGATGACATGTCATTCTGAGCGAAGCGAAGAATCTGCATTTGGGCTTGATCATCAAAGTGCAATCACCGCAACTTATGTGTAGGACCACGATTCTAGTATTCGGATAATTGACCTCGCCTGAGTGGGTTCTACCACGCTGGCTGGCGCAGAGCGCAGCTCTGCGATCCACAACCAAGACTGACATGGGACGAGTCGAAGCGCTAAAGCGCAGAGCTGCGCTCTGCGCCAGCCAGGAAATGGGAACGAATCGGCGCGGTGGGTGTTGAGGGCTTAGTGTTCACATTTTAATCACAGACTCTTGTGCGTGGGTGGATCCATGATCGTAGGCACGAATCTTGGCTTGTTCCACAGCCGCCTGGGTCCAAGGTTCCCACTCCCCGTAGCTCCAGCCCACGGACGATGGATGATTGATGCGGAAGGCAAAGGCATTCCCACTTTCATGGGCATAGAGCCATGCGGGCATCTGCTTGTCGCCCAAATGAACATTGGTCTCGCTCTCGGCCAACGCCTTTAGATGCTCTCCAAGATTAGCGCCGACGACCAAGATGAATTCTGGTCGAAGCAGTCGCAGAGTCTCTCTGAAGGGCTCCTGAGCCTGGCGCCACATGTTGCTCGTAGGTCGCTGCCTGGGACCATTGCCGGCACACTCCTGGACGAAGCTGTAATAAGCCACACTTCGCCAAAACTCAAAGCGTTCGTATTTAGTTGGTCGGCGTCCTCCAAAGAACAATCCTGCAACCTTCGTGAAGAATCTGAACGCGGGTTTTTCCACCCCGGCAAGTACTTCTCCGAGTACATCTCGCGTGAACTGTCGATCCATTGATTGTCCCGGCTCGCCATCCTCCATATAGTGCGACTCTCCAAGGACGAGTATCGACACCCCCCAGCGATTGGCCTGGGTGTACATGCTGGTGAAGTACGGAAGGACCTTCACACACTTAAAGTCAGGATTAACGCAAGTCATGTCGGTCCTCCCCTGCGTGCAGGACACCACCCACCTTCAGCGCTGCAGCGGCTGATTTACAACGTGAATGGACTGCACACATCGGAAAACAGCGTCCCTTGCCAGCTTTACCCGCGAATAGTGATTTCGATTGCCTCGGGTAGGACGCCGAAGGTAAGAGCCAAACCTTTCTTTGCTTCAGCCATCGTCAGCGGTGAGTCGGCGTTAATTGTATTCGCTCGGGGCGTGCTATTAAGCGCCTTGCTTGGCGCTGGCAGAGGCGCCCATTTCAAGGTTGAAGGATCAATGCCAAGCTGTTGAAGAGAGGTATACCTAACTGGATTCCGGTCGCCTTGCCACATATTGGGAACGTTGACCTGCGCGTATTCGCTGAATTGAATCAAATATCGCCCCTTATGCTTCGGGGACGGCACCACGTCGCTGACCTTACCCACAAGAAATGCGGAGCGATGGACCTCCGGCCCCTCTACCCAGTCAGACTTCGCGTTCCGAGTACATACTGCGAAGGCGTACTGGCGTGCGTGATTGCGATCCAATCGCCAAGAAGATGTGCCACCCTCCTCAAGGATGCGCTCGAAGCTCTTTGAGGTGAAGACCAAAACGGTGTCATTCATGACTGAATCCTCCTTCGTAAAGTAACTGTATCATTTTTATAGAATAAATACAATATTATTCAATCCGGCTTTTTCGACGAGCGAGACGACGTTTAGGAGGGTACCCGACCTGATGTGATCTCGGGGGGAGTACTGGCCTTCAGGGGAAGGGCCAAAGGTCTCCTTTTTCTGTAACGGGCGCGCTGCAGCATGACATTTCGTCACAGTCACACCTCCCCGCGTGGTCTGGCGGGGCAGGGCGAGAAAATTCGGAAAAATCCCCTTACTTTGCATTTTCCAGGAGTTTCCTCATTTTTTGCCCTGTTTTTAGGCTAACTTACAGAATCGGCAGGAGATATTTCCATTGGAAAGTGGAGGGGGACAAGCTCTAAAGTAGAAGTGGTTTTCGGCAGAAAA
>Ga0181532_10000493_pt1 | contig 40666 bp, 45 predicted proteins | sample PEATcosm2014_Bin_33_FD_119768 | JGI IMG/M metagenome (GOLD analysis project Ga0181532, IMG submission 119768) | Peatland microbial communities from MTU Mesocosm Facility, Houghton, MI, USA - PEATcosm2014_Bin11_30_metaG | ecosystem: Environmental > Terrestrial > Soil > Wetlands > Peat | place...
CATGTCGAGACAGCCGCCGAGGCCCTCGCCATTTCACTGAACGAAACCGGCGAGATCAACTGGCCCCGGATGGAACAGGTGACGGGCCGGGCGTCCCGGCTCTTGCAGCAGGAGCTAGGCGCTCTCGTCTACCGCAATCCCGAGGGCGGGAATTGGGAAACCGCCGATTGCTATCTGAGCGGCAATGTCCGGGCGAAACTCGCGGTCGCGCGCGACGCCGCCGGACTCGATCCAGCCTTTAGCCGCAATATTGAGGCGCTCGAAGCGGTGCAGCCTGCCGACCTTCAGCCAGGCGACATCGAGGCGCGCCTCGGCTCATCCTGGATTCCGACGATCGATATCCGGGATTTCATGGCCGAGCTGCTCGACGTTCGGCCAGGCGACGTGCATGTCGCTCATTCCGACGCGATTGCCACCTGGACTGTAGACATTGACTACCCTGCCAGATCGAGCGTTAGCAACACAACCACCCACGGCACCGAGCGCTTTCACGCCGGGAGTCTCATCGAGCACTCCCTCAACGGACGCACGCCGACCGCCTATGACAAACAGCCGGACGGAACCTTAACCCTCAACCAGCAGGAAACCATTGCCGCGCGGGAGAAACAGCAGCAATTGAAAGACCGCTTCCGCGAATGGGTATGGCAGGACGGCGCGCGCGCGACGCGCCTTGCTCGCGACTATAACGACCGTTTCAATAATTTGCGTCTGCGCACCTTCGACGGCTCGCACCTGACCCTGCCGGGCATGGCGCGGGAACTTCTGCGCGACCGCGACTTGGCACCCCACCAGAAAAACGCGGTCTGGCGCATCCTGCAAAGCGGCAGCACGCTGCTGGCCCACGTCGTGGGCGCGGGAAAGACCTGGACCATGGCGGCTTCTGTCATGGAACTCCGCCGCACGGGTCTTGCGAAAAAGCCGATGCTCGTGGTCCCCAATCACCTGGTCGAGCAATGGGGCTCTGCGTTTCTCCAGCTTTATCCGCAAGCCAAGCTTTTCGTCGCGACCAAGGATCACTTCGCCAACGGCAACCGCCAGCGGGCCATGGCGCGTATCGCGACCGGCAACTACGACGCCGTGATCGTCTCGCACCGCTCGTTCGAGTTTCTCCCCGTTTCCGACGCCCTTTTCAACCGTTTCATCGACGGCCAGGTCCAAGAACTCGAAAATGCGATTCTGGAGGCCAAGGCGCAAAAAACCGACGACCGGCGGATCGTCAAAGAACTGGAAAAGGCCAAAAAGCGTCTGGTTGCCAAGCTCAAAAAGCGCGCCGACCGCGAGAACAAGGATGACACGCTCACCTTCGAGGAACTCGGGGTCGATCAACTCTTCGTCGATGAGGCCGACCTCTATAAAAACCTGTTCTACACCACGAAAATGACCCGCATCGCGGGCCTGCCCAACAGCGACAGCAACCGCGCCTTCGACATGTTCATGAAGACCCGCTACATCCGCGAGCTGACCGGGGGCCGCGTCGTCTTCGCAACCGGCACGCCGATATCGAACACCATGGCCGAGATGTACACCATGCTCCGCTATCTGGGGCCGGACCTTCTCAAGGAGCGCGCCGTCGAGCATTTCGACGCCTGGGCGGCGAATTTCGCGGAAGCAGTGACGGCGCTCGAACTTGCCCCGGACGGTTCGGGCTATCGGATGCACACCCGCTTTGCCAAGTTCATCAACCTGCCGGAATTGCTCTCGATGTTCCGCACCGTCGCCGACGTGCAGACAGCCGACATGCTGAATCTGCCCTGCCCGAAAATCGCCGGAGGCAAGCCGCAAATCGCCGTAGCCCCGACCGGCGAAGACCTCAAGCGCTATATCAAGACATTGACCGAGCGCGCCGAACGCCTCCGAACGCAGCACATCGACCCTTCCGTGGATAACATGCTGAAGATCACCGGCGACGGCCGCAAAGCGGCGCTCGACATGCGTCTGGTCGATCCCTTCGCGGGTCCCGCGCCCGATACGAAGGTCGGCCGCGCTGTCTTCCGCATTGCGGCCAAATGGCGCGACACGCGGGACCTTCGGCTAACCCAGCTCGTTTTTTGCGACCTTTCGACCCCCAATCCGAACCGCTTCAACGTTTATGACGAACTCCGCGCCCGGCTCATAGCGAGCGGAGTTCCCGAGCGGGAAATCGCTTTCATCCATGACGCCGAGTCGGATGCCGAAAAAATGAAGCTCTTCACCGACGTGAACGCCGGGCGCGTGCGCATCCTGATCGGCTCGACCGAGAAGATGGGAGCGGGCACCAACGTCCAGAAGCGGCTGGCGGCGCTCCATCACCTGGATGCGCCCTGGCGCCCGCGCGACATCGAGCAGCGCGAGGGCAGGATTCTCCGGCAAGGCAATACCAACCAGGAAGTCGAAATCCACCGCTACGTCACCGAAGGCTCGTTCGACGCCTATATGTGGCAGACGCTCGAAACCAAGGCCAGATTTATTCAGCAGGTGATGAGCGGGCAGACTTCCGTCCGCACGGCGGACGACCTCGAAGGCGGCGCTCTGACCTATGCCGAGATCAAGGCCATCGCCTCGGGCAACCCCGCCGTCATGGAAAAGGTGAAAGTGGATACCGAGATCCGCAAGCTCGATCAGCTCCGCGCCGCGCACCTCAATCAGCAGCACAATATCCGCTGGCAAATCCGCACCCTGCCCGAACGGATCGCCGAGTGTGATAAAACCCTCGCTCGTGTGCGGGAGGACATCGCTACCCGCGATGCGCATGAGGGCGGGGAGTTTTCGATGATCGTCGGAACCAAGGAGTTTTCAGGCAAGGGCGCGCGTGAGGAAGCCGCCAAGGCTCTGACCTATGATGTGCTGACATGGCGGGACGATATGACCCTCCAACCGCGTGCCTCCTTCAGGGGCTTTGAAATTCTCAGCCGGGGCAAGCGGCTCACGGGACTTGCGCTCGATGGCGAGCCGGTGCCGGAACTCTTTATCAGAGGCAAGGGCCTCTATTCAGCAAACCTCAATCCCGAAAACCCGCTCGGGACCATGCAAAGCATCGAGCACGCGCTCCGCGCCCTAGATAAGCTTGCGGAACAGGAACATGACCACGGCACCCGTCTGGGAAAAACTCTCGCCGACTATCAGGCGCAAGCCAACAAGCCCTTCGACCACGAGGCGCGTATGAAAGAGCTGCTCGCCCGTCAGGCGAAACTCAACGCCGCGCTTGACCTCGACAAGAACGAAAAGCAAGTCGCTCTACCGGCGGAGGATGACATCGAGCCGGGGGGCGACATTGTGAAGCAATCCGCGCTGCCGCGACGCCCGAATACCTCTGCGGCCGCGATGGGCTTGTGATCTTTCGTTTGCGGCAGGCGCAGGGCGGCTTTTGCGGCTGACCGCTGATCTAAATCAAACCCTCCCAAGGCTTGCCAGACCGCAAATCGTCCCAACTAACAGCCTCTAATACGTTGATGTCTCCGCCAAGCCGGAGGAACAACACAACACGTTCATCCAAGTTCTTCACGTCTGGAACGTGAACATCGCCTGTTGGCAGTAAATCCGTGCCCACGGTTCCGTCGACCTGCACGGTGACGACTGGCACACCTCTAGCCTGTCGACTCAGCTCCTGGATCTGGGATTTGATCCAATCCCAGTCGCAGGTATCAACGTTAAGACCTGCTCCTGGACGGCACACAGCGTAGACGCAGGAATCGGCGATCTTTAGCAAAGCATCAGGAAATCCTCCAAGAAGACCTTCGTCGGAGAGTGAGGAAATCTCGGCTAAACAGTCAGCGCAGCTCACACAGGGATCTTGGAGGTAGGCCCGCCCCACCAGCGAAAGAAAATTGTCCTTATAGGGTGTGTCCGGTTCGCTCGCCAGATCCGTGATCTCATGCGAAATGAAATCGCGTGAGAACTGCGCAGCGAGTGTCCGGGTCTCTTCAGCTTCCGGGCTATCGTTTGGAAACACTGAATCGAGGAGAAAATATGCGCGCAATCCAAGCGCGAAAAACTGTCGGTGTATACCGTGCTCAGGCCCGAGAAACTCTAGGTCGATCCACTTCGCGAGCGCCTTGATCTCAGGGACCATCTCAAAGGCGCGTTCTGGGTCCCTAAAGATGAGGGTCGGAGGGGGCACCCCGTCATTTTTTGCTCCTTTCCAACGTTCACGCATTTCACGTAGGAACGGGATCAAATCGAGCACACCCCAGAAGAATGAAGCTTGAAACGGCTCTGACTCAGGCTGATCCTTCAAGGTGAAACAAAACGAACAAAGGCGGCCAAGAGCCACTCCGAACCGAAACATCGTCGAGCACTGAAACTCTGGGCCTGCCAAGACTGTGTATCCAGCTAGCTCGTCCAGCAGGGGAATCGACACTAGTGGACTGCTCCAGTCGAGACCGGGTTTCGATATCTCTGGTGCAAAACGCTCGCGCATAGCAGGATGAACTGTGATCTCCCGAAGGTAGTCTCCTATCGCTCCCCAGGCGTCGATAAACACAGGGATTGCTCGGTGCTTGAGTGTGCCAAATATTGCTCTCTCTTTAAACCACGTCGAAGATCCTTCCCATGCTGGCGCACAAACATGTTCGACAAAACTCTTCACTACCGCGTCGAGTTCCGGCACGACCGAGTGATTGGAAACCAGATCCTTCCCTTCCCGGCCAAGGAGGTACCTTGCAACGGAGCTGCTGGGGTGTTTGATTACGCCCGTTTCAACCGCATCCGCGAAGATCGCATACGGGTTCAAATAGCCGACAGTGAGTCCCCAGGGACACATTGAGAACTTGGGGAATGAGCTGTCAATCCACGCCACAACAAAACCATGGGACCTGATCCTTTCGGCCTCCCGCGCAATGAGCATCGCGGTGGGCAGCATTAGCCGCGACAGATCGGACACGGTCTTCTCGTCTTCATCGTTCGGGTACGGAGAAAGCGTCTTAATGCTTATCGCCTTCGGAAATCCATGCTGTCCCAGTGGAGCCCAAGGATTCGGGAGATAAACCTCGATTCTGATCTCAGAGCCGCCTTCAGGCAGAACGCGCAAACAGAGAATCTCCTTGGACTCCCAGGTTGTTAGCCCTGCAATGGAGTGGTCCAGCAACGGCGAAAACTCGGTCGAGACCACGATGTACGAGAGATCGACATTCGACAAGAACGGCAAATGGTTTCTTATCTCATGGTCGTACCCCAAGAGCTCAGTAATAGCCTCCCTTTCGGTTTGAACCGCTCTTTTGATTTCTACTAAGACGAACTGCCCTGTGTCTGACTGTACCAGCACAAGATCCGGAAACATCTTTCCGGAGGCACCTATGCTAAGTGTGATGCTGGAACCCGCAGTGCTCACAAGCGTCGCCCCTGGCAGTCGATCTAGCACTGAAGCTGCGGCGCGTATCATGCGCTTCCTGACGAGATAATCGACCGGGAAAGTCGGCAGGAAGCCCGCGGCGGTTAGGGAGGCTGCTAGCTCTTTGACCTTTTCCTTTCCCTCGATTTTGTGGTGTAAGGAATTTCCTCTTGCGAGCTTCTCGAAATATCGTTGAATTCTCCATTCGGATATTCCGCCATCCACTGCCTTTGACGCGCTTCGCCTGTTATTGGCACGGCTTCTGGTCACACGTTTGGTGCCCATATCGTTTTTCACCCATTTACAGAATAAGCCGGAAATCTGAGCGGCTACCGCATTTGCGGAGCGTTTGTTGTATGCCAGCCATTGTCGTTGGGTCGTTTGCGGAGCATCTCGCCCTGCGCTCGATGGGCTTATTGCGTCCACACGTAACTCGGCCCGTACCGAGCTTCGGACATGCTCGCTGCCGTGCCTTGATGATCTCGCGGTCGCTCGGCTGTGTAGTCATGGTGGAAGAGCCGCCCGGCCAATTATAGCGCTGATATAACCCCCTCGGCATTCGTTCAGCACCGCAACAACTCCCGCCTTTTCTTTCCGGCCGCCCCAGGGGCCTCGATTTTTGGCGAATCATACAGCCCTGCGGCGCTTCTATTGGGTCAATCGGTCTTCCGCCCATAACGGCAGACAAAATTGCCTGCGGCAGATTTTGTTGCGTTCCGGGTCCCCGCGAATCCCGATGACCCCGCGCCGCCCGGCTGAGGTCCCTTTCGCCGTCGAGGCCCCAATGTGGCGGCCTCCAACACGGAAAGGGAATCGCATGATTACGAATCTCGACCGCGCCAACTGGGCCGACAAGTCCATCAAATCCTTCTTTCTTTACTTTGAACTTAGATAATGCTACGGTCGTTTTCAGGTGGGATCCAATGGATGACCCTCAGAACGCTGCCACCGCACACGCACAACCGGACCCTGCAATGGCTACACCGTCCCGCCCGAATATAGAAATACAGATTCCCGAGGCCAAGGGCTTGGCGAATTGGATAAGAACCTTATCTGGTTTCGCTGTCATGCCCAAGACGCGATGGATGATTAACAACGAGGAACAAGTAAACCAGACTTCAGGTCAGACTCTAACCATTGCAAAACTGGACGGATCAACCATCATTAAAGTTCCGGTGGACAGAATTTATGACACTTTCTTCTCTCCGATCGTCGGCCAATCTGAACAAGGGGATTTAATTGTAAGGCTGAAGCGCGGGAGCGTTAAGGGCAATCCAGATATCGGCGAAGTTTATGCCGGTACATTTCATATTGGCGATCCGAACGACGCACCCTTTAAACGCGTGAGAGACTTCCTCAAACAGCACGACCTTAACTAGTCTATGGGCGGCGGCCCGATAATCAAATTCATAAACTTCTCAAAGGGAATAGCTACGGTAGACGCAGGAATATAGAGAAACAATCCAGTAAGCATCACCCACCATAAAACACATGCCAGCGCCTTTGTCGGATGTCGGCTCGCCAGCTGCTTGGGAATCAATTCGGCAAGGACGAAAAGGACGATTGTTATTCCAATCGTGGTGAAAACATCCGACGCGCTAATCGAAATAGTTCCCAGGAACGGAATTCGCTGGCTGAAGGAGTCCCGATAAGAATCATTCAGAAAAGCCTTTACCACAAGTGCCATACAAACAACGAGTATCGTATTGGCCAAAGTGATAACTGGATTATAGAAAGAACCTTGCCTCGTTGCCTTTCGGAGCCAGTTTTCTTCCCTCTTAAAGTACCACTCTCTTGGCTTCGCAAAAAAACCTTGGGACTTGCCCCGGTTCTCTGCCCTGTATTTTAGCCAGTCTTGTACCCTTCCCCTGGGGGTTTTGGCTAATGCCATTTCTGCTAGAGAACAGAGGAACGCACAGAAAGCAAATGCTGCACTAATACCCAGAAAACACCGTTTATCAATCACTACTTGGTGTTTCCACGGTACGAGCACGCACCTCCAAACTAGCCAGCCTTCGATCAATAAGCAGAGCAAGAATAGTAGCAGCTTGATTTTTCTCATCATGAAGAAAATGAAAGGCACGAGCAATCCAAGGCAGATCCAGAAAGTCGCCGCTGCCCCATTAATTTCCCATTGGGCTTCCGGCCACTTCCCCAAGGGCCATGCGTTGGCAATGTCACTCTGACAAAACGCGATCAGGCCTGCCTCAACGAGCGCCAGAACTACAATCAGCGCGATCGGCACTATGCGCGATTTAGGATATTTACCCACTTGGAATTAGCTAGTGCTTGGCGTCAACAATCACGAATCTAACGCGCGTTCTGACACCTCAATCGATTGCATAAACAATGGTGGTTAATTTTCACATTTCCGCGTCGCCAATGTCAATGTCGCGGAAGGATTCAGCCCACGTCCCCACGCTCTGTTCCACTGACCAACCCTATGTCGCGACGCTAAGCGCCAATACCGCCGCCATGGGTGGGCTTCCTTTGCTACAATGAAGGCGTTATGGCCTTCGAAGAAGAGCTAACGGTCGAAAATCTTTCCGAGGATCACCGACTCGTCTTGGAACATCCGATTCCCCAAGACGCGGGCGCGCAACTTCTGAAAGCGGCCCGAGACGCTGCTGTTGCGTGCCAACTCGAATTGCAGCTCGAACGCCCCAGCTCTCCCGATCTCAAGAAAATCGATGCAATCCTCACCGACATCCGCACCCGGCTCGGCGAACCGGAGCCGGAGGCCAAGCCGATGGAGCCTGGACTGAAACCCGCACTCGATGAACTTGAGAAGAAATGGATCGCCCAGCCGCCCAAACAGCGTCACCGTGGACGCGGACGCTGATCGCCGCTCTGAGCTGCGGGACTATAAGACAGGACCGCGCTGCGTTTGCTGTACCCACTCTTCAAAGTACCCGCCTTTAAAAGTCTCGACATCATGGAATCCAGCAGCTCTGAAGTCGTCGGCGATGCGCGCGCTCTGACTGCCGGAGACAACCAAGACCCGAGTTCGTTTCGTCGGCATTCGAAGTAGTAGATCGCAGGCACGTTGGTCAACAGGGAGCAGACTGTAGCCGCAAAGAACGATCTTATCGCTTCGCCTCACCGCCTCAGTCGCCTGTGACCAGAGGAGGTCCCAAAACTCAGCGTATTCGTGCGCAAACGAAGTGTCGTAATAGAACTCTTTCGCCCGTCCTGGCAATATTAAGCAAGGAAACGCGCCGCCACCCGGATAAATGTGGCCAGAAAATTCCTGGTATCCAAGATATTCCCAGTCGGCTTGGTGAATGACAGGATGAGGTCCCAGCGACGACCCATCCGAACTCACCCATGTAGAGCCGCCCCTGGCACCACCAAAGATCGATACCAGCCAGTTGATGCTGCCGTGAAGCTTCAACATAAGTACGTCAGACAAATGCTCAGCAGCACCCAGCGGAAAGCCGTAGCCACGCGAGAGATCCCATCTGCCAGCCCGTTTGAGTTCCCGCTCAAGCGAATCATCGTAGTTGAAGCTGACAACTATATCGCCGGGTTGTACGACTTTGTCGGCGAATTCGGCATACGCGGGAGCTGGCTTGGTGTGAATCTGTCGGAACCACTCCCGCAGGGACGCTCCTAAGGCACCCAGAGAATTACCCTGCCTACTGCGCTCAACTCTGGCATCGGGAGCCTGCACATCCTTGAGCGACCTAATACTGTGCTGAACTCTGGTTATCAAATCCTCGATGTTGGGCGACTTACCGAAGCTGTCAATCAGGAACTGTGCGACATCCGGATACGGTGGGTTGTGGTACGCGAGCATGAACTCGAGCAAAGCTTCACCCATCGTAGACGCAAGAGGATAACCCGCATGAAGCGAGGCTCCGGCCCCGAACACATATGTAGTGCCCACAGTCAGCGCCCGCGCCCGCGATGTTTCTTGTGCTGCGGTTCGTTCGATGGCGATTCAGGCTTGGGCCGTTCGGCTTCTGGTGTCTGAATTCGCGGTGTACCTTCTCTGCCCGTTACTTCCTGGTAGCGTTCCGCATCGATTTCGAAAGGCGGCGTCCTCCATTTGACTTCGGCTTCGGGGATTAAGAAATAACGCGCCTCATGCGTTCGCGCCGGGTCCATGTTGGAATCCAGAAAGGCCTTGCCTGGATAGGCGGCAACACCGACCATGCCTTCCGGAACCCACGCGTTTTCCGGAGAGGATCTCCAGATGGTTCCAGCCAGCAACTCGTCAGTGTGGATCGCTGCAGTTTCCCGGCCCTCCTCGCGCTCATAGCTCTCGGCCTGCTTTATCTCCCGACCGGTGATCTGTTCCCATTCGTCGGGAAAACTGTCGCGGGCGGTGTCATGCGCCTGCTCAAGGACGTGCTCCTCCTCTTCTGATAGCGACCCATGACGCCGCTGTGAAAGAAGAGAAACGATTGGCAGCGACCAGGCGCTATCCTCCTCCCACCAAATCGCCTCCGCGTCGGAACTGTGCGGCTTGATCAGATCGGGGATGTCTTTTCGCTGCTCGGACGTGAGATAAATCCCGCCATGGCGGGGCGTGCTCACCCACCAAAATCCGGCCATATCTTGCCACTCCTCCTCCTTATCCCCCCACGGTGTCTGGTCAGGCGGTCTCTCATCGTCGCTCATCGCAGCCCTCCTAAATTAAACCCATCATAACGCGGATCGCCGCGCCTGCGGTCCCTCAAAATTCATTCAGAATCGCACAGTCCCATTTTTGTACGCCCGCCCCAGGGCCTCGATTTTTTGCAAATCACATCCACTCTTCTCATGGCCCGCCCCACCCGTGGCGTGACCAGGCTGTACGCGCCCCCCCGACAGCGACCGGAAACCGTCGCAGCAAACTCCCAAATCCCGGAGAGCCGCCACCAGCGGGCCGTCGCTTCGCTGTGAGGCCCCATGGTGGCGGCCTGAAAACCGAAAGGGAATCTCATGACGAACTGTTTTGACCTACGCTGTCCCAAATGCGGCAACAGCGACCAGATCGACGTCAATGCGTCCATCTGGGCGCGCGTCACCAACGACGGAACCGATCCCAACTTATCGAAGGATGGCACTCACGAATGGGATGACGACAGCCCCGCACGCTGCGCAGCCTGCGGCCACTCCGGCAAAACCGGAGTTTTCCGGCAAAACGAATACATGGCCTATTTTCGGACCACGGCTGGAATCGCTCACGACATTTTCATCGGCCACACCCCCGAGCAAGCGCTTCTTGCCGCCCAAGACTGTTTCCAAACCAATCCCGAAAAATTGGGCATCACCCCAGGCGACATGGCGGAACTTCAGGAGATTCGTCTCGTCAGCGAAGAAGCCGAGGAAGTTCTGATCTGGATGACCGACGAATACCGACTCCAGCTTCATGCACCCGACCTCTTGAAAGCCCTCGAATCCCAGGTCGAGGCCACCGACGGAATTGTCGATGCCTGGGACGAGATGGATTCTCTTCCGGGTGTCGTCCAGGACATCATCGATGGCCTCGCAGATATCATCGAGACTCTCGAAGGGCTCAGTGAGTCCGCGGGGGGTGTACTCCTTTCCTGTGAAAAGGAAAACAGCCAACTCGCCGCCGCTGTAAGCGATCTCCAAGAATCTACAACAGTCGCGCTCAAAGCCATCGCGGACGCGAAAGGCGGTGCGGCATGATTACGAATCTCGACCGCGCCAATTGGGCCGACAAGGCCATTCTGGCTTTTCGCGAAGAGACGTACTGCGACCATGAGGAGAGCTTGGCAGACCTCCTGTGCGACTTGATGCACTGGGCTGACATCAGACACTTTGACTTCGACGCGGCGCTTGACCGCGCCCGTTGCAATTACCAGGAGGAACGCGACGAAGAAAGCGCAACGGCGTGCCTCCCGGAGGCCGTCCAGGATCTCGTCGATGCTCTGGAACGGCAAACCGAGGCCGCGCGCGCGGTGATCGAGTCCTGGGACCAGGGCGATCTCGCGGGCGCGGTCCACGGCCTTGAAATGTCGCTCGATGATGCACTCGACGCCCTCGCCAAGGCGAAAGGCGGTGCCGCATGAACCGCCTTCTTCACAAGAAGCTCGCACAAATCGCGCGCGAGTATCTGCACATCGAAACCCTGGAAACCCGTGGATCTGACCGTCTCGACTTTCACGATGTCAGCGTCTGGGGCGTCAAAGCAGCCCTTCAAGCGGCCTATGACCTCGGCCGCAAAGCTTCTCTAACAGCGAAAGGAAGCGCCACATGACTGTCCGCACCGTCTACCTACCTGCGATCGGCAAGCGCGTATCGCTTGCCGCCTACATTCGCGCCGTGAAATTGGCGCTCGCGAACCCGGACCGGACCTTCTCCCATGGTCTCACGTGTTGGTGGTCCTGCACCGGCGCGGAGATTGCCGATCAATTCCGCGAAGGCATGCACGACCGGATCAACCAGTCCATCCCTTACATCCGGCGTGGAGAGACGCCGTGATTCCAGCTGCGATTCCCAATGGCCCCCGCCAGCGGGCCGTCCCTACGGTGAGGCCCCATGGCGGCGGCCTCATGCAAAACAGAAAAGGAACATCCCATGGGTCTCGACATGTATCTCACCGGCCGGAAATTCATAATGCCCAACGTGCTCAACCTGCAAGAAGACGGGTTTCCCCTCCTTTCCAAGAGTTTCGAACTCGGATACTGGCGCAAGCATCCGGACCTGCATGGCTACATCGTGCAGACCTTCGCCGGAGGGAAGGACGAATGTCAGGATATCAACCTGACCTGTCCCAACCGCATCCGCATGACCATCGCCGCCGTGAAGGCGAGGAAGCTTCCGCACACCGAGGGATTTTTCTTCGGCGTCAGCGACGCGTCGCCGGAGCGCATTGCCGAAGACATCCGCATCTTCGAGAGCGCCCTCGCATGGTGCGAGGCCGAGGAGCCCGGCGTCGTTCGGACCCTCACCTATCGCGCGTCATGGTAGGAAGCCGATCCATTCCCCCCACAGCACCCTTACGAAAGGAACACATCATGAACGACTTTCTCGACTACTACGATCGTCAGCTCAAGGCAGTTACCAAAGTCAACGCACTCAACAAGGTCATCATCTTCGACGCGCTTGCCGCTGCGGGCCTGACCCGAGTCGAGGTCGAGTTTGACGGCGAGGGCGATAGCGGGCAGATCGAAGGAGTGTACGCCTACGCGGGCGATGCGCGCCCCGAGCTGCCCGAATCGTTCCTGATCCTACACCAGGTGGTGCAGAACAAAGGCGATCCGAAGACAACAACGGTCAGTCTCCACGACGCGATCGAGATCCTCTGCTACGACTATCTCTCCCAAACCCATGGCGGCTGGGAAAACAACGACGGCGCCTACGGCACATTCGCGTTCGATGTCGCGGAGCGCAGCATCCGCCTCGATTTCAACGAGCGCTTCTCCGACTCCACCCACCACACCCACGATTTTTGACGGAGGCGACCATGGCTCATCCCTATCATCACTCCCTCTCCAGCGCGAAGCTCTGGGGCGGCGCAGCCGAAGAATACGTTCATATACATGACTGGTTCGACGCGTCGAAACAGATCGTTGCGGACTTTCGCCATAGAGCCTTGCGTCACCATGCCGAGGGCGTTTACATGGCGGAGACCATCTTCGGCCGAACCCTCCTGCTCTCGACCGGCCGCGTAATACCCGTGCGCTGGATCGGCGAACAGCACGTCCGCGAAGATTTGGGCTATATACCCTCGTTTGCGGATTGGGTTCGGGCCATCCGACCGGAACCCTGGATGGGCCGCGCCATCCGACTGCATGAACAGCATGACGGACGGAATCTGACCGTCGTTCGGGACGCGCTGAAAGACGGTGCGCCATGATTGCTCCTCTGCACCGCGACAGCGTCATGCTCGGCGATTGCGTGGGCGTTATGCGCGGATTCGACGCCGAGAGCGTCGATTTCATCCTGACCGATCCGCCCTATCTCGTGAACTACCGCGACCGCTCCGGCCGCAGCATAAGGAACGACGACAACGACCAATGGCTTCAACCCGCCTTTGCGGAGATGTATCGCGTCCTGAAAGACGAGTCCTTCTGCGTCAGCTTCTACGGCTGGAACAAAGCCGACGTTTTCATATCCGCCTGGCGCGAGGCGGGCTTCACGCTCGCCGGACATATCGTCTTTCGCAAAAGCTACAGCTCGTCCGTCCGCTTGCTCCGCTACCAGCACGAGCAAGCCTATCTGCTCTGCAAGGGCCAGTTGCCGCGCATCTCTTCGCCGATCTCCGATGTCATCGACTTCCCCTACACTGGGAATACGCTGCATCCGACCCAGAAGCCGACCGCAGCTTTGGAGCCGCTCATTCGCGTTTTTTGTCCCGCCGGCGGCATCGTGCTCGATCCATTCTGCGGTTCAGGTTCAACCCTTGTCTCAGCCCAGAATTCAGGGCGGCGGTACATCGGAATCGAACTCGACCAGGCGCATCACCGAACCGCGTGTCGCCGGCTCCAGCAGGCCGAACCACTCATCGACCAGGCCGCACAAGGCCCGGTTGCACTCGCCTGCCGCCCATGACGGACGATTTTTGACGGCAGAAACGAGAGCCGCAATCGCGTCCCGAACAGCCGCCGTATGCGCTTTTCACTTCGTCAATTTAGCAATCGTAAAGCGTCATGCGTTCTTCTTTCAGCTTTATCAGGACACCGCCCATCCAATTGCATCCTCGACTCTTGCGAACCTACAGCCGTTCGCGTCGCTAATGGGCTCAATGGGCATTCCCAGAAAGACAGACAAAATTTCCCAAGGTCAATTTTGTTGCTTTCTGGCTCGACTTTTCAAGTCTGAAGCCCAGTTGATCCCGCGCCGCGCCGTCTGTGGTCGGTTCGCGTCGAGGCCGCAATGGGCGGTCTCCTGAAACCGAAAGGAACCATCATGACTACGATCGCGAAACTGACAAAGCAAAAAGACGGCGGCTTCATCGGAACCCTCAGCACCATCTCGATTCAGCCCAGAAAAATCGAGCTTCGCCCCGTCACGAGCGAAAGCGAGAAGGCCCCGGTTTATCACGTCCTGCTCGAAGAGATGGAGATCGGCGCTGGCTGGCTCCGGGAAAATAAGCAGGGCGGCGAATACACCTTGGTCAAGCTCGACTGCCCGCTGTTCCAGCAGCCCGTCTTCTGCGTCCTCATCAAGGACCTTCACTCGGGCTACGCCCTCGAATGGAACCGGCCCGACAGCCGCAAGGCCAAGAAAACCGCTGAATAAGCGGCCCGAAACCAGCGGCCCCGGCCCTATGCCGGGGCCGCCCATTTCCAGAAAGGAGAAATCACATGCCCGGAATCGCTGAAATCGAAGAGATGATCGCCAACTCGGAGCCGCTCGAAACCTTCGAGCTGGACGAGTACGCGGACCAGGAGGAAATCATGTCTGCGCTGAAAGAGATGCTCGACGCACTTGAGTATCAGTCCGATATCGAATGACTCAGGATGTCTTCCCTGCCACGCGTAGGGCTAGCATTCGAAGCCGCTCAGGTTCGCCTGGGCGGCTTCAGTATTTTTCAGCTTCGCGCTGCAGCGGCGTTCCTGCTACCTCACGATTATTGACGGTCGGCGGGCGTATGGCCGCGACCAGACCAGCCGCAGCCAGCGCCACTGCTGGCGCAGAACCCGGACCATCGCTCGACCTGCCAGCAATCTCGCCATGTGAGTCTGACCTAAGCGAATACCGCCGTATGTACAAGGGTATGAAACTACTCATATTCTGGCTCGACGGATCGCCAGAATCTCGGCACGATTTCATGTTGCGGGGCCGAATAGCTTCGCACGACCACCATTTACGGAGTTATCGAAGCCCACAAATAAACAACCCGCCTGGGAGGCGGGCTGCATATCGGCCGAAGCCGGAATATCTCGTGACGTTCGCAATCACGAGATTCCTCCAAAATCGCCGCTTTTGCAAGAGTGATTCTTGCGACGGGCGAACTCGCGCCGATTTTCGGCCCATCCGGGCGGTTGCTGTGCAACCGGAACGGAGAGAATCACGATGCTATTCGCCCATCTTCCACCCATCACCCCCTTCACGTGCGAATCACCCCAGCCGAGGGAGAAATGCCCGCACCGCTGGCGCAAGGGCAGCGTCTACGATCGCGGCGGCGAATTCCGCCGCCCGATCTCGACCAAGGCGCGCGCTTTGGTCATGGACCGCGCCGAAGCTTTGGAGCGCAGCACCAAAGGAAAAGGCCAGCGTGACGGCGTGCTCGGCCAGTCCGCGCTCATGGTGCTCCGCGCGTTGTTGTGTCACTTCCTCGACACCAAGAGCGGGCGCTGCGATCCCAGCTACAAGCAGATCCAGACGCAGACCGGCTTCTGCATGCAGACGATTGCCGTGGCGTTGAAAAGACTCGAACGCGCGGGCATCCTCGACATCACGCGACGGATGGCGCGCAAGGGTGCGCAACTCTGGAACGAGTTCATGGGCCGCTTTGTATGGCGCGAGTGGGTCGAGCAGCAGACCAACGCCTACATGGTCAATGTGCCGGTGCCGGACCGCACGGAATTCGGCGATCTGGGTATGCCGCTGTTCAAGCCCAAACCGGACGCTCCTCGCGATTCTACTTCGCAGAGAGAATCCACTTCCAGATTCATACATAGAATGGGCGCCGCAGGGCGGCGCATTGCTTTTCAGGGAAGTTGAGGGGCGGTCGGCGCCCTTTTGACCCGAATGCGGGGCTTGAACTACCCACTCTGGAGCCGGACACGGCATCAGGACGGGGCGTTACGGCCAGAGCGGGAAAAAAGCGGCCCTACGGGCCGCATCAAGAACAAAAACGCAGCCGGGAAAGGCCCAAACTCGTTTCGTTCTCAGGATTATTTCGTTTTCTCGCCCGCCGAACAACTTTAACGCCGCCCAAAACGCGCACGACCGGCCCGACCTTATCAATGCCCGAGTCCGTCTCGCCCAGTTACGCCGACCCTTTTGGCAGCTCGCGCATCGAGCCGCCCGGAACCAGCGTCTGGGACGTGGCGGGGAAGTCCATCATGAGCAGATACGTCCATCTCCACAGCTCATTATCGCTGGCGAAGGTGTGGCTCACCTCTCCGGAAACGGTTTTCACTTCGTATCGTCCGCCCCTCAGCCCTTTGACCTCGATCCCGTACTCCTGAAGGAGCCGCGCGACCGAACCCATCTCGCGGAGTCGCCATTGCAGCGCCCCCCAGCGCACAGCCTCGGTGCGGGGAAACTGCGGATCGGGCCGCGCGCAGTGCAGCAGATCCCAATCCCGGTGGTACACGATCCGGCGGCTCAGAATCGGCGGGAAGTTTCCCATGATGATGCACAAATCCCCGCCCAGGCCGCGCACCTCGTCAGGGTGCAAGAGCGGACGGCTCATCGCTTGCGTCGAGTAGCTGGTCGAGGTCTGAATCGAGGTTCTTTGCGATTTGAAGAGCGGTGCGTTGCCCGTGAGAGGCGCAACCGATACCCCCTGCGACGTGGAGACGTTCATCTGCTCGACCGTCGCCGTGCCCAGAAACCTGCTGATATACTCCGCCGTGAAATTATCCATGACCCCGAAGCTCGTCACCGCCTGCGAATTGCCGATGAACGTCTCCCAATCGTGCGGATAGTCCCGCTTCAGTTGATTGAGGTCCTGCGCGAAAGCCCAGAGAATCATGCCCCGCCCCGCCATCAGCCCATAGGCCTGCGCGACCGCCTCCAACCTGCCGATGGTTCCGAACTCGTCCAGGACGAAGAGCGCCGGAAGTCCGAGCGGGTTTTGCGATCCTCTCCGCGCCACCGCGCGCAGGCCGACCGTCACCATGAGCCGCAGCCAGCGCGAGTAAGTGTTCAGCTTATCGGGCGGCAACACCAGATATATCGAGGTGTTCCCCGCGCAGAGATCCTCGAAATTGAAATCCGAGAACTCCAGGTTCCGCTTGAGAGTCGGATTGTCGAGGAAGCCCGTCTGGGTCAGAGCGTTCGACATGATCCCGCTGATCTCCTCGGTGTCGTCCTTGAACCGGCCCAGCTTCCGTTTCGCGAGGCCGTCCACCTTCTGTGCCTCTTTGACGATAGCGCGGATTTGCTCTGCGGAGCCGGACAAGAAGTCGCGCACCAGACCGAGCGAGGCGTGCGCCCTGTAGTCGGGATTCTCGACCGCGAACGCCATCAAACCGGCCACCAGCTCGCGGGCGCTGTCGTCCCAATGCGGTTCTTTGGCCCCTTGGCTGATGATCAGCGCGTCCGCGAGCGAGGCGATGTCGTCGACGAACTGGTCGGACTCGGGATCGAGAATCGCGAGCGGATTGAAATGCGCGACTGTTTCCGACTCGCCCGCCGCCGATCCGTACTGGCGGTTGACCTCGTCCCAGGGATCGAGGATGAACGTCTTCTGGCCGAGCGCTCGGCGGCGAGGGGCCGTGACCCAGGCGTTCTCCCCCTTGGGATCGACGACGAGGACAGATCCAAGGTAGAGGAGCAGGTTGGGAATGATGAGGGAGACGCCTTTGCCGGAGCGGGTCGGAGCGATCGAGACCATGTGCTGCCGGGGAGCCCGCACATGCATCAATCCCCCGACGCTCGGGTTCTCGCCGAGCAGCAAGAAACGCCCCTGCACCGGAGCGCCCTGCCCCGCGATCGGTTCGTAGCGCCAGTGTCCGGGGTCCGTACTCCAAGCAGCCGTGCCAAGCGCGCCGTATGACATGATGGGCCGACCTCCCTTGGGCGTCCTTCGTTCTCTCTGCGCTCGCTGCGTTATGCGTTCTCTGCGCTGCGCGCAACCGGGGCTCGCGCAACCGGGCGGGCAGCCGGAAACGGTTAGCGGATGGTGATGGCCACCCCCTCAATCAGGGTGTCGGCTCCGTGCGCATATTTCGGGTCTTTCGCTCCGGTCTTCGGATCGATGATGTAGGAGAGGACGACCGTATCCGGAGCCCGACCGGGTTGACGGTTGGGGAAGGCGGACTCGATCTCGATAAGGCGCGGCCCGCCCCGCAGCGTGACAGGAAGGCGGGTCCCTTTCGGCACATGCGCCATGACCGCGCGCGTCACCACGGGGTCGATCTGCTTGCTGTCATAGTCGGAATACGAAATGGAGAACCAGAGCAATGCCATCAGCGCCGCGAAACCGGCAAGGACGATAAACGCGATCAGACAGCCCGACAATCGCCTCGGCGGTTTGAGAGCCTTGACCTTTTGCGGAAAGATCGAGATGCCGGCCGGAAGCGGCGGAATGATCCGCTGCCCTCCAGCGAGCCTGCCTTCTCCCGGGAGTGGCGCAAGTGTTTGCCCCGGCATAAGCCTCGGCATGCACAAAATGGATGAAATAAGAGACGCGCGAGGGCGGGCTCAGGTTACGCCCGCCGGCGTGCTGCCCGCGAAATTCTCCCGTGAATTTCGCGGACAAGCAGGCCGCGCCGTTAAAGCCTTTGAAAACCATCAGGCCGGGAGCGCTCCCTGGCTTCCCGGCCCGCGCTTCCCTTGCTGCGCCGTTCCCGCTGGCTGGTTTGCCGCCTGCGCCGGTTCGTTTGCGCCCGCCGCCGCTTGCTTCGTCTCCTCGGCGCCTGCGGCGACTGCCGCCTCCTTGGCTTCCTCGGCGGCCTTCTTGGCGGCCAGGCGCATGGCCTCAATGAACGCCTTTTCGTCGAGAAGATCCGCGATGACGGCCCTCTGCTTGGGATCGGTCACGGCCTTGTTCAAAGCCTCGCGCAGTTCCTTGCGAAACTGCGGATCGATCCTGACGTGGGCGATGGCGGCGGCGCCGACCACGATCTTGCGGTGATTGTCGCGCTTGCGCTCCTCGGCGTGCTGCCGGGCCTTGAGTTCGGCCATCCTGGCTCTGACCTGCTCGGCCTTTTTTTCCTCTTCGGCGATCAGCTCTTCGGTTGTTTTTCGGGAATGCGGCATACACGCCCCCCCTTTTCGGACATTATAAACCTCAAAGGCGTATGCAAGCATGATTTTTTGTCCGAATCCCCGATAGGCGGGTGCGGCGGGGGCGCAAAGCGCCAAAGGCGAATCCAGTGTTCCGAAATCGCGCTCGGACCTCGGCACTCAGCGGGATTCGCCGCATACGGGAGTATGCTGGCCGCAAACACCGGTGTCGCTAAAGCCTAGCCAAGCGTGGCGTCCGCCTGCCGGCCTCATGGGACTCTCTGCATACCCCGGTATGCTGCATACGCCGGTATGGCCCCACATCACACGGGGGACTCCGGCGCGCCTGTCGAAACCGGTCAGTCGGTAATTTTCTATGCCGGAGTCGCGCCGGATATGCGGGTGTGGCGAAGCAGCATACCGCCAAAAGGGACCAGAGTCATACCGGAGTTGCCCTTTGGATTTGCCGCCCGCTCTCTGCTTGCCGCTGCGGCCGCGACGCAGCGGCGGGCTGGTCCTCGCCGCCCGCCGCGTTAGCGGGTTCACTGGCTTGCTTTGCCCCTGCGGTGACTGCCGCTTCCTTGGCTTGCTCGGCGTCAGCCGCCTCTTTGGCTTCGGCAGCGGCTTTCTTCGCCGCCGCCCGCATGGCGTCCTGAAACGCGGTCTCGTCGAGGAGATCGCGAATCACGGCCCTGTGCTTGGGATCGGTTACGGCTCTATTGAGGGCGTCCTGAACCGTCCTGCGGAAGCGCGGATCGATTTTGATATGGGCGATCAGGCCGGCTCCGGCGACGATCTTGCGGTGAGTGTCCCTCTTGCGCTCTTCGACCCGCTGCCGGGCCTTGAGTTCGGCCATCCTGTCCCTGACCTGCTTGCGTTTCTTTTCCTCTTCGGCGAGCAGCTCCTCGGTCGTCCTGCGGATTTGCGCCATGTATACCCCCATTCCGGCTCATATCGTCTTCACGTGCGCATCTCAATACCGGGGTGTGCTGGGTCAGTGAATACCTGGGTATGTCGGCGGGAAAAACTCCGGGAACAGGGCCATGTCTTCCGGATCTGTGATCGCTGTCAGAAGAAGCTTTCGTAGCTTCTCGTGAAACGCGCTATTCGTTTTGGCGTGAGCGAGCACCACGCTCCCCAGAAGCGCGAGATGGAGTTCCTCCAAATCAAACTCCGGCTCCGCGCTTTCGTCGATAGCGCTATCCCCGGATTGCCCCTGATGTTCGCGATTCTTGCCGCTTTTGTGGCGTGTTCCGTACGTTCTGGTCATGGTCGACTCCCTTTTTCGTTAGCCGCACTCGAGATAGTACCAGGAGAATTTTGCCGTCCGGTTAATGGCCTGCATGAGCGGGTATGATAATCGCAAAAACGTCGGTGCCGGGTGATACAGGACCTGACGACAATCCCACTAAACCGGAGTCACGATGCGCGGTGGCCGGTTCGTCCACTTCGCTGGTCCTCCCGGAAGGAGTACCCGGCTATGTTTGCCGTTTGGGGAAGATCAACCCAGCTCTGGTATGATAGTGACAAAGTGGCGGTGCAGGATCAGCCATGGGCGGGCGACCATGCCGAGGCGCGAGGGTCACGACCGAAGGGAAGTGCGCACTTATACGTTGCCGGAGGCAACGTGTGCGCCAAAGGCTCCGCCTCTGGACTCCGTGGGGGGCTTTCGCGCCCCCTCAACCCACGACATGGGGCCGCGCCCCTTGACCCTGCCCAACCCTGCGCGGATTGGATGCGCGCTCAGGAGCCTTGCTCCCGAGACCCAGCGCCAGGGAGCCTTGCTCCCTCGGCACTCCCAGCGTCAGGGCTTCCGCGCCCCGACACCCACGGCCAGCGTTTTCCCGCTGGAGCAGGACGAGCGACTGCGTCGCTCGCTAGCTTCCAGGTGACCCATGGCCCAGTACCACTTCGCCGCCAAAATTATACAACGAAGCCGAGGCCAGAGCGCCATCGCTTCGGCAGCCTACCGCGCGGGCGAGCTGATGCAAGATGAGCGCCTCGGCAGGACCTTCGATTTCCGAAGGCATCTCGGTGTCGTCTATACCGATATTCTCACGCCCTATAACGCTCCCGACTGGATGCGCGTTCGTTCCCAGCTCTGGAACGCCGTCGAGAAGGCCGAGAAGCGTAAGGACAGCCAGCTCGCCCGATCTCTCGACATCGCGCTTCCGCACGAACTCAGCCTCGACCTCAACATCGAATTGCTGCGCGGCTTCGTGAAGGAGCAGTGGGTCGATGAAGGCATGATCGCCGACATCGCCATCCACCTGCCGGGCCGCACGGGCGACATCCGCAACGTGCATGCCCACATCGCGCTCACGACCCGCGAGATCACCGGTTCCGGCTTCGGCCGGAAGCAGCGCGACTGGAACAGCAAGAAGGAACTCCTGGACTGGCGGAAGGCCTGGGCCGACCATGCCAATCGAATTCTCGAACGCGAGGGCTTTGCGGAGCGAATCGACCACCGGAGCCTTGTCGATCAGGGCATCGACCGCGAGCCGACGACGCATATCGGACCCAACGCCAAGGAGATGCACCGCCGTGGCGTTTCCTCCGACCGCGTCCAACAGAACCTGGACGCCAAAGCCGCCAACGACGACATGGCTCTCCTTGAGAATGAACTCGCCGAGTCCGAAAAGCGCATCGCCGAACTGAGGCGCCAGCTCGCGGCCGAACGGATGGAGCAAATCCAGAAGACCGTCCGGGCGGCGGACGCCGTGTGGAAAGAGGCCGAAGCGCGCTGGCCCCCCACCACGCAACGCCCCTTGGAGCCGGAGCCGCCGGCCCCCGCGCAAGTGCGCCCCCAGGAACCGGAGCCACCCGCTAAACAGCAGGAGATTCCCGCCGACATACCGGGATATGCAGCCCCGTCCCGGCCCCGCCCATCGGCGGCCGAGCGGATACAGCAAGCCCAAAAGATCATCCGCGCCGTCGATGCCGCCTACGAGAAAGCCGAACGGCGCCAGGCGCCCGCGCCGGAACCTCCGCCCGAACCGGAGCCCCCAGCCCCGGACCGTCCGCCGGAACCAACGCCACCCGAACCGGAACCGCCCGCGCCTTTAAGCCCGCCGACACCGCCGGTGCCTTCCGGACCGGCTCCGCGCGAGCGTCCCCCAGCGAAGTATGCCGACCTCGACCGGCAGGCCGCCGCCGAGCGCACAAAGGAGGAGGAGGCCGAGCGCCAGCGGAAAGAAGAGCAAGACCGCGAACGAGAGCGCCATCGAAAGCGAAGGCGGGGACGATGATGCGCTCCGGCGTCGCGGACCAGCCGGAGCGATCGATCCCGATCCCCCGCCCCTTCCCCTTCCTCACGGGAAACCTGCTGGACATCTACCGGCTGGGCAAAACACTGCGCGCCATGTTCCGGCAGGTTGCCTGGCTCTTGACGGCCTGCAACCTGCCAGCAAAGCTCAGAACTCTGTGGCGCTTGACCGCGCGGCAGATGACAGAGCCCCCGCTTCACTTCAAGCGGCCGCGCAAGGCCAAATCCCCCCGTCCGTTTTAACCAAGCCGGAGGCAACGCATGACCGAGCCAGCTCTCTCCCCTCACGAAATCGCCACATTCCTTCTTGACTCAGGCTTCATCGACAAAGGCACCGCCGCCCGGCTGGAGAGTCGGATCGTCGCCTACGGCGACAGCCGGGCAAGCGATGGGCACAAGAAGGGCGTCGTGACGGCGGCGCGAAAAGCAGCTGCGGTTGCCGCCTCCGTCAAGGGCGAGCGTCAGCGCGGCGCCGCGCAGAAAGTCTGGCAGGCCGTGGAAGGACTTTTGCCCCACGGCGGCCGCGAGGGCGAGAAACAAGCGTATGCGCGCGGCTACAAAGACGGCGTCGAGACCCAACTCAAACGGCAGCGGCACAAACCGGATACTAAGTGACCGTCCCGCCCGCGCTGCCACCGCTTCAAACGCGCATGCTCATTTTCCCGATTCGAGCGCCCATTGCGTTCTGAATAGGATTATAATCTCTGCATGGATTCGATGCTGCCCGATGTGGCGGATCTGCAAAAGCAGAAACTCGTTTCTCAAGCCAAGGACCTGCAAAACCAGGAGACGCGCGCAAGCGCCGATCCCGCCCTTGCCGCTCGCCTGGACGCATACCGACAAGAGCAGCGCGCCATCGGCGGGGCGGCAATCGCCGAGGTCGCCAAGGCCAAGCGTGAAGCCGCAAAGACCCGGCCCCGCGAAGAAGACGAGAAACAGATTTCCAACCAGAACGCGGAACCGATTCCCAATGCCTCGGTGCGCTATGCGCAGGCCCTAGGTCAGCACTACAACGTCCTCGACCCGTATGCCTCGCTCGCCCGCGCCGCGATGGCGGAGCACACCGCCTTTCGCGGCGACGTTGAACGCTTCGACAAGCAAATTGCCCAAGCCGCCAATCCCGAGGTCCGCCGGGAGCTCGAACTTCGCAAGGACATCGAGAAGGCCGATTACGTCGCCCTAACCAGCGATCGTATCGCCCGGCAGAGCTATGTGATCACGGGAAACAAAGGCCCAAATTCGGAGTTCGACAAATTCAGCAAGCAGGCGGAGCACAATCGACAACACGCCACGGAACTGCGCCAGCAATGGCGGGACCTGACGCAGCCCGAGCAACAACGCTCCCAAACTGCGAACACCCAGACCGCCCAAGCCGCGCCCGAACAGGTGCGAGCCGAGCGGATCGCCGCCGTTACCGATCCGAACCTGCGCCAGGAGCTGGATAACATCGCCAAAGCCCGCGACGCCAAGCTTGCGGAGGAGCGCGAAAAACAGCGGCAAAGTTACGACAAGCGGGTGGGGGATCTGCGGGACCAGAAGATCAAGTCCGCCAATGCCCCCCAGCTCACACCCCGAGGAACGCGCTCGCCATATCTGGGCGAGACCGGCCATGCACGGGCCACGAGCGACGCCAAGGCCCAAATCCAGACCCTAGACCACGAGTACCTGAAAAAGCTTGCCAGGGAATACAACGGCCAGATCGACAAGCGCCTCGACGCGCACCGCGACATTCAAGCCGACCGCGAACCCGGCCGCATCCAGGCACCGGCAGCGGAACCTCAGCGCGGCCCCACGGTCGAGTCCCGCGCGCCCAACTTCTCGGCGGAGTCGAAAAACCGGCCCGCCGCCCCTCCCAACGATCAGGACGCCGCCCTTAAGAGAATCCAAGAGCAACAGCGCCAGAGGACACGCGGCCCGCGCCGCTAAACGCATATGCACAACGTCCTTGATATTCTCAAGCGCGCGAAAGAAGGGCGAGTGACCGAAGCAGGCCTCAATAGAACCGAGCGGACCAAACGCGACCTGGAGGCCTTACACATTTACTGACACAGTTTCACAGTATGTGAAATTAACTAGTTTTATTTGCATTAAGTTACAAATAGACGTAGAGCACTTAAAATCCCTCGGTCCGCAAGGACTGTGCGGGTTCGATTCCCGCCCTCCGCACCACACTTCTTGTCTTAGGGCACGCCATGGCGTGCTCCTACTGCTTAGGCTTTCTGGCCGGTGAGAGTTTCCAAAAACCGGCGAGCTTTCACGGCCTCGGCGTTGACCTGGGCCAGGTCGCCGTGGGCGAGGCACTCGACGACCAGCGGGCCGTGCGTGAAGCCGCCCTGCTCCAAGCGGGACATTACCTTCGGGAAGTTCACCATGCCCGAGCCCGGGGTTATCTCCACCTCTTTCGGTGCGCGAAAGTCCTTCACACTCATGCCCGCCACTACGCCGTCCACTGTCGCGGCGTCAACCACAGGATCGAGTTTTCCATCGGAGTAATAGAAGATGTTTCCGGGGTCGTACCATAGCCGAAAGCTCTTGTGGTGGATCCGGTCAATGGTCTTGCGGCACGACGCGCCGTCGGGATTACTGCCCGCATGGGGTTTAAGGGTGAGGACCACGCTTTTCGAGGCAGCATAGTCGCAAGACTCAGCGACGGTCTTGTAATAGGCCTCGGCGTGTTGCTCTTCCGTCCCACCCAGCAAGAGGTATGGACAACCGCAGGCCGCAGAATTGTCAATGAGGTGTTTGAGCCCGCCTGTAATCCCCATGGCGGCATCGTCCGCCCACATCGAGATGATCTTGAGGCCGCGCTGCTTTGCCTCTCCGCCGATGGCGGCGGCCTCCTTGGGCGTGGTCGCCATAGAAATAATCAGGCTGGTCTTGCTCTTGGTCGTCATCAGGCCCACATATCTGAAGCCGGCCGCCGCGATGCCATCGAATGCAACGTGATAATCATATTGCGCCCAAGGCCGCGTGTAACAACCGATCTGCCAGCGCGGCGTTTGGCTGGCGCGGCTCAACATGGCGCCGGCGGCCACGACGAGAGCACTGCCGATGAACTCACGGCGGGACAGACCGTGGCGACTAGTTCCAGACGGGCTGAAGACAGGGAAAGACGGCTTTGCGCGTTGGGGCTCAATCGCCCAGCTTTGCGCAATTGTGGTTCTTTCTGGTTGCATGGGACCTCCGAGAATGCACGAGCGTGACGGCCCCCTAGTGTACACGTATCGCATTCCGCAGAACAGGACATCGTTCGGCAGTCTGCCTGTTTCGACGTAACACCGGCCTTCAGATCGTACGTTTGAAGTGCTAATCCGATGCTGACCTAAAGGTCAGCGCTACGAGTCAAACCGGCGCACACCGGGCCATGCCCGACGGTCCCCGTTTTTCCTGATGCAGGGGTCCGATGGGTGGCGAGGGCGGTGCAGCGGGGGTGGTCCAGGGTGTGCCGGCAGGGTACGAATCCCGATAACGTGTTGATGGGGAAGGCGGTATCTGGTAGCGATTCAATCGACTATTTGTACCGTAGAGGCCGCAAATACTGCCATTCGGCAGATTCTCCTTAGATACTCGTCAGTTTCTTTGTACTATTGGCTTTTGTATTCGGGCACTTCCGCAAACTGTGCCTGCTTAGCCTTTCCGCGAGCTTTGCGGAGTGTCGATTTCGGGAGGAAAAACCACTATGCCAAGAATCCGAGGTCAGCGGCTGATGAAGTACGCCGACCAAGCTCTTTCCTCGACGGCTGGAGTGCTTTTCAACACCATCCAGTTCTTCAACAAGTATCGTCCTGGACCCACTTTTATTCCCCGTTGGTCCGACAAGCCTATTCTGAAATCATGGCAAAAGACCAAGCCACCACTGGGGTGGCCTCGCGAGACCGACTCTCTTTGTCCGCAATGCGTGAAGGAAGCGCGGGAGAAGATTTTGAGCGGGGAACGGAACTGGCAAACGCTCCTCTCCGAGAAGGTGGGTGAAATCAAAGCCACTATTCTCGAACGGGATGGACAGGTCTGGATGGTGAAGGATTGCCCGATTCACGGCCACTTCGAAGACCAGATGGCGGTGGATGCGAGTTTTCTGCAGTGGATTGAAAAGAACTTCCCCGGCCGCGACATTCGCGCCCACAACGATGAAGGCCTTCACAACCATGGCTCCAGCACCATCAAGCATGGGCGAGGGTCAGTGCTCACCGTGGATTTGACCAACCGCTGCAACATGATGTGCGATCCCTGCTTCATGGACGCCAACCAGGTCGGCTTTGTGCACGAGCTCGCCTGGGAGGACATCACGCAAATCCTTGACAATGCCGTCAAGATCAAGCCCCGCCGGCAGATGTCGGTGCAGTTTTCGGGCGGCGAACCCACCATGTCGCCGTACTTCATCGACGCCATCCGCTACGCGCGCAAAATGGGTTACAACAGCGTGCAAGCGGCCACCAACGGAATCGAGTTTGCCAAGAGCAAAGAGTTCTGCAAGCGCGCCTTCGAGGCAGGCCTGCGCTACGCCTATTTGCAGTTTGACGGGGTTGGCAACGACGCCAACAGCCATCGCCAGGTTGGCAACCTGTTCGACGTGAAGTTGCGCGCCATCGAGAACATGCACGAGGCGGGCATCGAGATCATCCTGGTCACCACCATCGTCAATAACCTGAACAACGACCAGGTAGGGCCCATCGTCAACTTCGCCCGCGAAAATCCCAAGAAGATTGCCTTCGTAGCTTTCCAGCCGGTCAGCTTTACGGGACGCGACGAGGACATCACGCCACAACGCCGCAAGCGCCAACGGTACACGCTGTCGCACCTGGCGCTGGACGTGCAAAAGCAGACCGGCATTACCGAGCCGACGCGCGACTGGTTCCCCATCTCCCTGATGGGCGCCTTCGCCGACTTTGCCGACCTGGTGCACGGCCCCGAAGCGCAGTGGGGACAGGTTAGCTGTGGCTGCCACCCCAACTGCGGGGTGGGAACGGCGCTGATGATCAACAAGGAGACCAAGGAATGGGCTCCGGTTCCCCAATTCCTCGACATCCCCCAGCTTGTGTCGGACATGCGGGGGATCACTGATGCCGCGCGCGGCAAGGTGTTCTCCAACTTTATGATGGGGCTGGCGCTGCTCAAGAACTACAAGCCCTTCCGGGCGCCTAAGAGCCTGGCCCTGATCGACCTGCTCAAGAAGTTCGACAAGTCTTTTGCGCTAACGGGCGAGGCGCGGGCCAGGAAGAAGTATGGCGCTTCGGACCCGAATCGCACCTATCAAGACGCGCTCAAGCGCCGCTCCGATCCCTGGAACTTTCTCTTCATCGCCGGCATGTGGTTCCAGGACCTGTTCAATTACGATTTCCGCCGCACCGAGATGTGCATCATCCCCTATGCCACGCAGCAAGGCGAGATTTCCTTCTGCGCTTACAACACGGGAATCGGCTGGCGGAAGATCCTCGAGAGCATGTACAAAAACGCGACCGTGGCGGAGTGGTACAAGACGCACGGCAAGCACCAGATTTACGCCAAGGGCAAATCCGTCGAAATGCAAGACCAGCAGATCTCGCTAAAGGTCAACGCCGACGATGCTGCCCGCGTACGTTCGAAAGAGCACGACATCCCGATCACCGCCGCGGAAGAAGAACGTCAACGCCGCAAGACCGCTTGGGAAGAGCAGCAAGCCCGTCAGTACTATGAAGAGATGGTGTTGAAGCAGCCCAAGGGCGAACTTGTCCAGATTGGCGCCACCGCGCCGGAAGTCCCCCAAGAGGTTGACGAAAAAGTTCCCGCCTAACTCCAGGGTTGGATTATGGGGAAAACAGGGGCCGGCCGCGTTCACGCGCGGCCGGCCTTTTTGTTTCATCGGTGTGGCACAGGCACTCTTGCCCGTGACCGCTACCCGGAATGCATCAGCCTTGCACACTGGCAAAAGTGCCTGTACCACCTGAGGGCCTCACCCGGATCTTCCAAGGGCGGCCAGTGCCAACCTGAGTGGCGTTATAATATAGAAGTGCCCAGAGGCGAGGGAAAACCGATGGCCAAAATTGATGAACTTAAGGCAGATATCGAAAGGCTTCCCGGCGAGGAAGTTGCGGAGTTTTTCGGCTGGTTGTCCGAAAAAGAATGGGAACGATGGGACAAGGAAATTGAAGCCGACTCTGAGGCTGGCAAGCTCGATTTCTTGGTGCGCGAGGCCCAGAAGGGGAAAGCTAGATTCAGAGGCAAAAGAACTGGTGGACCTCCTTCGTTCACTGCCCAAGCCGGATGAGGAGTACCTTGCCTTGTTCGAGGAGCTCTAGGAGAGCGGCGGTTTGCGGAGTTCTGAAAATTGGTTGATGCGCACGATGCCGCCGGGGAGGACAGCGCGGATTTCAAGTTCTCCGCCCATGGCTTCGATGATTTTCCGCAGCGTGCTGATGAACATGTCCGAACGCCGCTCGACTTTTGAGATGGCCGCCTGCCGCACGTGCAGAACTTCAGCCAATTGCTCCTGCGTCAGGTCCAGCGCCGTGCGCAACTCGTCCAGCGCCATCTCCTGGATCATTCGCTCGGCTTTGGCCTCAGAACGAGCGCGGGTCTCAGGTGACATTCTCGCTTGAAGTTCCTTGAAATTCCTCGCCATGGTTAAAACTCCTTCTCAATTGCGGCCAAATGTTCGTCAAAGAGCCGGTCGGCAATCGGAACAAACTTCTCGTACCACCTGTCGTCCCCGGTTTTGTCGCCCCCGAGGAGCAAAATGGCCGTACGCCTTGGGTCAAACGCGTAGAGCACCCGGTACGGTCGTCCTGCGTGCTGGATTATTAGTTCCTTCATGTGCGAGTGCCGCGAGGAAGCGATCACGTCGGAATGAGGCCGCCGCAGCGCGGGTCCATAACGCTGAAGTAAGATCACTTTGGCGTTCACGTCTTCTTGCTCCGCTTCGCTGAGAGAACTCCACCACCCCTCAAACCCATCCGTGTATTCGACCTCCCATTCCACGTGAGGAATATTACTCCTGTGGAATGATCTTGTCAAGGGGATTGGCACAGGACGGCCGCGGGCCGGGCTTGACTCCTGGGTCGTCTGGCAGTCTAATCCGTTAGGTGACATGTGGCGGAGAACCCTACCCGACCCGGCCTGGCAAGCGAAAGCTCGGTCAAGGCGAAGGCCGCGCACATTTCGCTCACATGCTCAAGAAGGAGAACAGGATGGACCAGCGCACCGAGCCATTTATCCGGAAGTTCCAGAGCGCCCAACGCTACCTACAAGCGAAAGACATTCAGGATCTTGTATCCTTAAAGTTTCGTGACGATTGCATTGACGACCAACAATACCCACATTTCATTGACCAGTATATCCGCCAGAGTTTGGCGTTTGCTGTGGAACCCGCGCAGGGCGACTTTTGGGGACGAGCGTGGGTTGTTACTGACAACCACGATAATAGAGTCGTCCTGGTTGAGCACGAGACTGGGCTCGAGATACTGGCAGTCGCAGGCTCTGTCGCCTCCCTCATTGCACTCGTTCCCCTGATCAGCTCAGGATGGAACAAACTGAGAGACCGGTTTTCCCGCCATTATATGGATCGTGACTCTGGGGACCTGGTGGAGGTAAGACGGTTCAACGAGACGAACGTTCTCATTGAACAGCGAACTCCGAGTATCGAAGTCTACGTCTTCGGCGCGACCCTCGATGAGTACTCCCATATGAAGAAGAGAGTGGAGACTCTCGAGGTAGAAGTCGCCGCCCTCAAACAGAAGCTTGCTGCAAGTACGAGCACGCAAGCTCCGCCAACGAGAGCAAGAAGCAAAAGAAGGCGATAGACGGTGGCAGAGTCGCAACGGCCACGCTAAGGGATTAGAGTTTCGTGATCGCGGTGGAGCGGGGAGACCTCGCGGATACTGGCCAGGTACCGGTTGCGCGCGGGTAGGTGATGCCGTAACATTGCTCAGGTACGCTGGGGAGGAGCAAGGAGGATCTGCGGATGGCAACAGCCAACATCAAGGAGGAGGCTCGAAAACTAATCGAAAAGATGCCGGACGGCTCTACCTGGGATGACCTGATGCGGGAAATTTACGTGCGTCAGGCCATCGAATCCGGGCTGGCCGACAGTCAAGCGGGGCGCACTACGAGCGTGGAAACGCTTCGCGCGGATTATGGCCTCGAGAAGTGAAGGTTCACTGGACCGACACTGCACGCGACCATCTTCGGGCCATTCACGCCTACATCGCAAGGAACTCGTCTCAGTACGCCCTCCACGTTGTAGACCGCCTGACCAGGCGGTCGCAACAAATTGCTGAATTCCCCTTGTCGGGGCGGGAGGTCGCGGAATTCGGGGTCCCGCAAATTCGGCAGGTTTTGGAAGGGCCTTTCCGGATCATCTACTACATGAGGCCTGATCAGATCGATGTCCTTGCCGTCATCCACGGCGCACGGCAAATCCCGGCCGACGAGCATACATATCCCAACCAAGTTCCTTAAAACAAACCTGTCATGGTGATCGAGAACCTTATGTTGCATCCGTTCATCTAATCCTCTAGGATAAAAGTGTTCTCCGAGCCCGGGGTTGCTAAAGGCACAACACAAGCCCAAGCCTTGCGGGCCGATAGGGTGACTTGAGAAATCGAGCCGCCTCCCGTGTTTGGAAAGGAGAACGAGACCTACCCCAAACCCGTGTAGGTCTTGTTGTTTTTTGGGGCGCAGCTGAGAAAGTCTGTCATTCTGAGCGAAGCGAAGAATCTGTATGAGTTCGCTTCGGACCGGAACTGCAGATCTTTCGCTTCGCTCAGGATGACAGCGACTTCATTTCCGTGGGCGGGCCGCAAGTTCATGTACACTCGGAATGATAGCTTTGCTGTCGTCGGCTTGCATCCATGGCACTGAAAGACAAATTCGGCCGCGACATTCACGACCTGCGCATTTCGGTGACGGACCGATGCAACTTCAGTTGTGTTTACTGCAAATCCGCCGATCCCAAGAACTATTTTCCGCACCGTGATTTGTTGAGCTGGGACGAGTTTTTGCGTCTCAGCCGCGTTCTCGTGGGACTGGGGATCCGCAAAGTTCGTGTCACGGGCGGCGAGCCCCTGCTACGTCGCGGGGTGGTCGATTTCATCACACAACTTCGGCAAATCGAGGGCCTTGAGGATATAGCGATAACCACCAACGGTTTTCTTCTGCCGGAGATGGCAGGGGAACTTGCCGCCGCAGGCTCACCCCGCGTCACGGTAAGCCTGGATTCTCTGGACGCAGCGAAGTTCACCCGCATAACGCGCACACCACGATCGCTCGAGAAGGTGATGGCGGGAATCGATGCCGCTCTCGAGGCAGGACTTACGCCTGTAAAAGTGAACATCGTGCTGGTGCGGGGATTCAATGACGACGAGATTGTGGATTTTGCCCGCCTCGCTCGAAGGCGCGACATCGTCCTTCGCTTCATCGAGTTCATGCCCCTGGATGCCGACCACACGTGGAAGCGCGAGTTGGTGGTAACCGCGCGGGAAATCGTTGCGGCGATCTCACCGGTTTATCCGCTGGTCGAGATCCCGCGGCATTCTCCCAGCGAAACCGCTCTGCGGTATCGCTTTGAGGATGGGCTGGGTGAAATTGGAATTATCGCGCCGGTTTCGATTCCCTTTTGCGGCCAGTGCAGCCGAATCCGCCTGACTGCCGACGGAAAGCTGCGAACGTGTCTCTTCTCGATGGAAGAGTTTGACGTGAGGCACTTAGTACGCAACGGAGCAACGGACAGCGACATCGGACAGTTTTTCCGCGATGCGGCTTACCAGAAAGAACCCGGGCACCGCATCAATGAGCCCGATTTCGTTCAGCCGGACCGCACGATGGTGTACATCGGGGGCTGACCGTGGCGCGCAGTGGTCGTCATTCCCGCGAAAGCGGGAATCCAGTTTGCTCGTCGGCGTATTTTGGGAATTGGATTACCGCTTTCGCGGGAATGACGACCAGCGGGCGAGGGCGAAGTAGATTGGAATGATTTGAGGGATCGAAATGCCGACAGCAGTTTCAAATGCCCTGCCGGAATTGTACGTGGGGCTTTCGGAGCAAGAACTGGACGAGCGCATTGCCGGCGCGAAAGCGGCTCTGGGATCGCGCCTGGTGATCTTGGGACATCACTATCAACGCGATGAGGTGGTGAAGTTTGCGGATTTCCGGGGCGATTCTCTGAAGCTTTCTCAATTGGCGGCTGCCCGGCCGGAAGCAAAGTACATCGTCTTTTGCGGTGTGCATTTCATGGCCGAGAGCGCGGACATCCTGAGCGCCGACCACCAAGTCGTAATGCTTCCCGATCTAAACGCCGGCTGTTCAATGGCCGATATGGCCGAACTCGAGCAGGTGGAGACCTGCTGGGAGGAATTGAACAGGGCGACCGGCGCGAAGATCGTTCCCGTCACCTACATCAATTCAACGGCGGACATCAAGGCTTTCGTGGGCCGGAACGGCGGCGCCGTGTGCACGTCCTCGAACTCAAGAAAGCTGATGGAGTGGGCATTGGCGCGGGGAGAGAAAGCTCTGTTTCTACCCGATGAGCACCTGGGCCGCAACACCGGCTACCGCATGGGCATTCCGCTGGATCAGATGGCGGTATGGAACCCTCGCGCGGAAGCGGGAGGGCTTTCCGAGGAGGAAATGCGGAAAGCGCGCGTCATCTTGTGGAAGGGACACTGCTCCGTACACCTGCGCTACCTGCGCCAACACGTCGAGCGCGCGCGCCGGGCGCATCCCGGCATCCGCATCATCGCTCACCCCGAGTGTTCCTGGGAAGTCTGCCAGTTGGCGGATGACGTGGGATCGACCGAATACATCATCAAGCGAATCGAGGAATCGCCGCCAGGAAGCCAATGGGCTGTGGGCACGGAAATTCACTTGGTCAACCGGTTGGCGGCCGAGCATCCCGACCGGAGGATCATTCCTCTCGACGATTGCGTGTGCATGTGCAGCACGATGTATCGGATTTCACCGCAGCACCTTTGCTGGACGCTGGAAAGCCTGGTGGAAGGAGAAGTCGTCAACCAGGTTAAGGTGGACCCGGAAACCAAACGCTGGGCGCACGTCGCGTTGGAGCGAATGTTGAACTGCAGTTGAGAGTCGAGAGTCCAGAGTCAAGAGTGCACGTGCTCCGGCAATCGTGGATCAACAGGGTGATAATGAGAATTCAGCGGACGACTAACTTTCGACTCTCGACTTTTGATTTTTGACTGTACTTCCATGGCTGAAAAATACTTCGAACGCCACGAAGCGGAAGAGTTGTTGCCCGCCATCCAGCAGTTTCTCGACGAGGCGCGTAAGCAGAAGCAGGCCTTGGACAGCATTACTGCAGATATCTCCAACGCGTCGTTGCGGATCATGATGCTGGGCGGCTCGCTTCCGCCTTTCGCGGAACTGAACCACAAGAAAGCCCAGCGCGAAAAGATTGCCGAGCAGTTGAGCCGGACGGTGGACGAGATTCAACAAACCGGATGCGTGGTGAAGGATCTCGATACGGGATTGGTGGACTTTCCAAGCCTGCGGCGAGGTGAGAAGGTTTATCTCTGCTGGAAGCTCGGCGAAGAGCGCATCGGATACTGGCACGGCATCGAGGAGGGCTTCGCGGGACGCAAACCGCTGGACGACGCGCAACCTGGAGAGGAGCCGCCGAAACCGTCACGCGTGCAGTGACGGCGGGAAAATGGATATTAGAAAATCGTGATTCCAACCTGGGCATAACTTGAGACTTGCAGGAGTTGGGTTCCAGTTTCTATTTTCCATTTTCCAGTTTCCAGTTTCTGTCTTCCGTCGCGACCGGATGAATACTAACTCACCCACCAACGACCTCGCGCAAGCTGCAAGCGCTTATCTGCGCAGTGCCGCGCACCAGCCTGTCAAATGGCGCGAGTGGGGAGAGCTGGCCTTCGCGCAGGCTCGCGAGCAGGACAAACCCATTCTCCTGGATATCGGGGCGGTTTGGTGCCACTGGTGTCACGTGATGGACCGTGAGAGTTATGAGAACCCGGAAGTGGCCAGCGTGATCAATGAGCACTACGTGGCGGTAAAGGTGGACCGCGACGAACGGCCGGATATCGACTCGAGATATCAGACTGCCGTGAGCGCTCTGACCGGGCAAGGAGGGTGGCCGCTGACGGCCTTCCTCACGCCCGAGGGCAAACCGTTTTACGGCGGCACCTATTTCCCGCCCGACGACCAATACGGCCGCCCGGGCATGAGGCGCGTGCTGGAAGCCGTGGCCCATAGCTACAAAGCGCAGCGGGCGCAAATCATGGAGAGCGCGCAGAAAATCTCCGAAGCGCTGGCCGGGATGGAGCGTTTCCACGGTGAGGGTGCGCCGGCAGGCAAAGAAGTTCTCGACGCGCTCCTCGAAAGCATACGAGGAATGTGCGACGCGCGGTTCGGCGGGTTCGGCAACGCCCCCAAGTTCTTTCACCCCGGCGCCCTCGACTTACTGCTGGAAACATATCTCCAAACCCGCCAGGCCGGCTTGCTGGCCATAGTCGCCAACACCCTCGAGCAGATGGGACGCGGAGGGGTTTACGACCAACTTGAGGGCGGATTTCATCGCTATGCGGTGGATGAACGCTGGATTGTGCCTCATTTCGAAAAGATGGCCTATGACAACGCAGGATTGCTCGGAAACTACCTGCGCGCTTATCACGTAACGGGAAACAGCTTCTTCCGGGAGATTGCCATGGGCATTCTTTCGTTCGTGGGCAATGTTCTTTCCGATCCGCACGGCGGATTCTACGCCAGCCAGGACGCAGACTACAGTTTGGAAGATGATGGCGACTATTTCACCTGGACGCTGGAAGAAACTCAGGCTGTTCTTGACCCGCTGGAAGCGCACGTGGCATCGCTCTACTATCACATCGAGCCTCAAGGCGAAATGCAACACAACCCGGCCAAGAACGTGCTGTTCGTTGACCAACCCGTGGAAGCAATTGCTGCGCGCCTGGAGCTGGAACCTGAACAAGTCGCCGGGATTCTGACGAGGGCCAAGACCAAGCTGAGGGAAGCGCGCGCCAAGCGGCCGACGCCGTTTGTGGACAAGACTATTTACGCCAGTTGGAACGGGATGATGATTTCCGCCCTGCTCGAGGCGTTCAAGGTTCTTGGCTTGGCGGAGGCGCGTGATCGGGCGCTCTCTGCGCTCGATCTGCTTCTCGCCAAGGCTTACGATCCCGAAAAGGGGATGTACCACAGCCTCGTCAATGGACAGGCCCGCGTTGAGGGATTGCTTGACGACCAGGTATTAATGGCCACCGCGCTGCTGGACGCGTACGAGGTCACGGGCGCTCCTATCTACTTTGACCGCGCCCAGCAGTTGATGCAGATCACTTTGCGCCGCTTCTGGGACGAGCAGAATGGCGGATTCTTTGACGCGGCTCGCGACTTGAGTGGCCGGCTGGGAAACCTCACGATGTCTCGGAAACCCTTCCAGGATTCTCCGACGCCGGCGGGCAATTCTGTAGCGGTCCTTGTGCTCGACCGCTTGGCCAGCCTTGCGGAGCGTGTGGATTTTCGCGCCAAGGCGGAAGAGACTCTGGCTCTGTTTGCGTCGAAGGCTGCTGAATATGGCCTGTTTGCGTCGACCTACGGCCTGGCGTTGCTCAACCACCTGGAGGCCCCGTTGGAAGTTGTGGTGATCGGAGAGGCCAAAGACGAGCGGACATCCGAGCTCCTGATTGCTGCCTACCAGACGCCACGCGCGAACAAGCGAGTCTTCGCGTTTCCGCCGGCGGTGATAAAGAACGGCGAACTTCCTCCAGGGCTCGCCGCGACGTTGCCGAATTTACCCCTTGCCGACGCACCTTTGGCGCTGGTGTGTGTCGGGTCCTCGTGCCTGCCGCCGGTGAATTCGCCGGAGGGGCTCAGGGCGCTCCTCACAGAGAGCGCGGAGAGTGCGACCGCGCAGGACTAGGCCGCCGCGCAGGATCTCGCGACCTTGCGGCACGCCTCGACAGGCGCTAAACTGGATTTTCGGGGATGACGTCGCAGTGCTGGCCTTCAGGTCGGCATCGCGCAGCCGACCTGAAGGTCGGCGCTACAAGTGGGAATTCGTGGGAGGGAGAACAACTCTATGGTGCCTCCAATTCGAAGTGATTGGGTGAAGAAGCGTACCGGGCCCGTAGTGACGCAGATGCACTACGCGCGCCAGGGAACCATTACGGAAGAGATGGAGTATGTGGCCAAGCGTGAGAATCTTCCCGCGGAAACCGTCCGCTCAGAGGTCGCTCTCGGGCGGATGATCATTCCGGCCAACGTACGGCACCTCGAGCTTGAGCCCATGGCCATCGGCATTGCGGCGAAGTGCAAGATCAACGCCAACATCGGCAACTCCGCTACCACTTCCAACATCGATCAGGAACTTGAAAAGCTCCATGCTGCCGTGCATTTCGGCGCCGATACGGCCATGGACCTCTCGACCGGCGGCAACATTCACGAAATCCGGGAAGCGATTCTGCGCCACAGCCCAGTTCCCATCGGAACGGTGCCCATTTACGAAGGCCTTTCGCGCGTGCCGCGCGTGCGCGATCTAACTCCCGAGATCATGCTCGAAGTCATCGAGGAGCAGGCGGCGCAGGGCGTGGATTACATGACCATCCATGCCGGCGTGCTGCGCGAGTATATTCCCATGACGCGGAAACGCATCACCGGCATCGTCAGCCGCGGCGGGGCGATTCTGGCCCAGTGGAGCGTGGAAAATAACCAGCAGAATTTTCTCTATACGCACTTTGAAGACATCTGCAAGATTTTCCAGAAATACGACGTGTCGTTTTCCTTAGGCGACGGCCTGCGCCCCGGTTGCCTGGCGGACGCCAGCGACGAGGCGCAATTCGCCGAACTCGAGACCCTGGGCGAACTCACGAAGAAGGCCTGGGAGTATGACGTGCAGGTGATGATCGAAGGCCCCGGGCATATTCCCCTCGACCAGATCAAGCTCCAGGTGGACAAGGAAATCGAGATGTGTCACGAAGCGCCCTTTTACACCCTGGGCCCGCTGGTCACCGACATCGCGCCGGGCTACGATCACATTACTTCCGCGATCGGCGCGGCAATGATCGGCTGGCACGGAGCCTCGATGCTTTGCTATGTGACCCCTAAAGAGCACCTCGGGCTTCCGGATAAGAACGATGTGCGCCAAGGGATCATCGCGTACAAGATTGCCGCCCACGCTGCGGACGTCGCACGGCACCGTCCTGGCGCTCGCGACCGCGACGACGCGCTCTCCTACGCGCGCTTCCTCTTCGACTGGAACAAGCAGTTTGACCTTTCTCTCGACCCCGAGATGGCCCGCTCCATGCACGACCAAACGCTGCCCAACGAAAGTTATAAAGACGCCGCTTTCTGCTCCATGTGCGGCCCTAAGTTCTGCTCGATGAATACAACGCAAGTTCTGGAGAAACAACTGGGATTGGATCAGGGCGAGCGGGAGCAGAAGTTCGTGGAACTGCTCACGAAAGTGCAGGGCTAGCAGGTTGCTCATGACCGATCCATCGCTCGAGCAGCACCTGCGTGAGGAATTCAACCGCTGGGCGGAAGCGGGCCGCGGCGACGACATGGAGCAGTCTCATCTTCCGATCGTCGAGCCGATGCTGGCGCTCATCAAATTCGACCTGGAGGACAAAATTCTGGATGTGGGCTGCGGAACCGGCTGGCTGGTGCGCAGGATTGCGCCACTCGTTTCCGCCGGCTTGGCGGCGGGAATGGATGTTTCCGACGCCATGGTCGGCCGGGCGCAGGCGTTGAGCGCCCGACTCTCGAATGTCGCCTTTGCATGCGGGGGCGTCGATGCGATTCCGTGGGGCAGCGGCCACTTCGCAAAGGTTCTCTCCGTCGAGTCCGCCTATTACTGGCCCGACCCCGCACAAGGCGTCCGCGAGATCTTCCGTGTGCTCTCGCCGGGCGGCGAGGCCTGGATTCTCATCAACTACTACCGCGACAATCCGCATTGCCACCAATGGGGTGGGCAGTTGAAGGTGGCGACCTGTCTACTGTCCGCGGAGGAGTGGGAGGGTCTTTTCCGTCAAGCAGGATTCAAAGTGGTGGAAAACCGCCGCATTCCCGACCGTTCGCCGACCCCTGAAGTTTACACGGGACGCTGGTTCCGTGACGCAGAGCAAATGCGGAAATTCAAGCAAGAAGGTGCTTTGTTGCTCCACGCGGTCACTCCCGCGTGAAGACGTCTCTGGGTTTACTGCACCGGCGGCTCGAGGGGGTGCGTGGGGACCGGCGGGGGCGGCGCAGCCTGCAGGGGTCGCGGCCAGGCGCGCATGCCTTGGCGTTCTTCTCCCGCCGGGCCGCCCTCTCCCCGATTTTCAATGAAAGACACTATCTTTCTTTGCTGTTCCGGGGAAAGAACAGCCTTAGCCGAGAGGATCGCCTCGACATAGCTCTTCATCAACTGCCCGTGAAGGTCCGAAATCTCCTGCACCTTCTTCAGAATCGCCTCGCGGTCGGGTTTATCGGCTCGCAGAGCTTCTTTGAGGTCGATGCTGGTCACCTGGATGTCGGCCCGGACCTTCACATTAGCTTTCTCCGTATCGAGTGCGATGTGGCGAAGCCGTTCAATTTGAGAGCTATCCAGCCCTAAGTAACTCTTAACCCGATCGCTATCCAGCAAAGCCAAAAGCCTTTCAGCCCCAAGCCGCTCTTGGGGTTCGCGCGATCGATCCCCCCACAACCCCTGGCCGGATGCTGTCGCGACGTTCCGCACGCTGAGTAGCACAAGGAGAATTATGCCTGAGGCCAGGATGCCCTTCTTCGTTGCCATATTCCCTCCCAATTTCGAATTAGACCGCTACACGAGCCGTGAAGACGAACCAGCAGTGTGAGCGCCCGACTTTTAGCTCCGCGGGTTGTTCACAACCCTGAAAGCCGCCGCCGCTCCGAAACAGGACATCGATTGGCCCACGGAGTCTGGGAAAGTAAACGAGAGTTGAATGGTGCGGCCACCGGCCGCTTACCGCGCTACGCTATTTGGTTCCCTTCTTGCCTTCCTGCAAAGCTGCATCGACGGCCTTGTAATAAGCGTCGGGGGAAACGAATCCCACCAGCATTCGTCCATTAATGAAGCAGGTTGGTGTACTTTGAACCTCCAATTGTTTCGCTTCGCTGGTCCCCTCGTCGATGCGCGGCATCGAAGCTTTGGAATCCAGGCAACCTGCAAGGTCGGAGCGGTTTACTCCCACCTGGTCAGCATATGCCAGAAGGTTGTCGCGGACATTGGCGGCATTGGTGGTGGTCTGGCTCTGGAAAATCAGCGTGCGGTAAGGTGCGAAAGCCTCGGGCTTGAGCTTGTAGACGCACTCGTTGGCAATGGCGGCGGTCAGCGACCAGTCGTGAATTTGAACCAAGGGGAATTCCTTGAAGATAACTCGGACTTTGTCCCCGTATTTGGGCAGGAGGTCATTCTCAAGAAACAAATGGAGCTTCCCGCACATCGGGCACTCCAGGTCTGCGTATTCCACGATGGTCACAAGAGCATGCGCCGGACCCTGGGAAGGCTGGTTGACGGTCGCCATGGTTCGCAGCGCCCTGCGCCGCAGATCCACGCCCAGGTTGAGGATCTTACCCATCACGAATACCTGCTTGTCCGAGGTTGCGTAAAAATCCTCGGTCTGTTTCCCCTTGTCGCTCTGTGCAGCAATCGAAGTCGCCAGGAAGTTGGGAATACCCGAGTCATGGAATGGCCCAACGGTGAGGGTGGTGGTTTCAGGAACCTTAAACTCTTGACGGATGTGCTGGATCATCTCGTTGTTGGGATCTTTACCCAAAGCAAAGAGCTGTCCCACGATCAAATAGTGGCGGTCATTGGTGAGAAACACGCTGGTATTCCTCTGCTGCTTGCCGTCGTCCGTCGTAATTGTGGACGCCAGAAAGCCCTGGAAACTCGACGCCTGAAAAGGCGAGGCCGTTATCTTCACCGTGTCCGGAATGCCAAATTGGGCGCGAACGAAGGCGGTGATCTTCTCGTCCAGCGCGGTATCGTCAACGGCATTCGTTTTGCTTCTTGCCACGCCGCGGGCAATCGACACCCCTGCCACAAGAAGTAAAACCCCGCCCCATACTTGATAGCCAGACCATCTTTTGCGGATCAATTGACGAACCTCCTTACTTGTTCAAAAAGCCGTACCAAACCCATTACTCGATTTTATAGACCTCGTCCGGGAAATGCAATTCTCGCGCTCTGGAGTGCGGCAGCTTGCTGCCGCTTTCGCCCAGGCCAGCTTGCTGGCCATGCGCCGGAACGCCGTACGCAGAGAGGAGCGCGAGCAAGCTCGCTTCACAAAAGCGGCAGCAAGCTGCCGCACTCCAGAGCGCCTGCG